>Ga0055476_10000083_pt1 | contig 21006 bp, 19 predicted proteins | sample Muzzi_CordC_D2_FD_57682 | JGI IMG/M metagenome (GOLD analysis project Ga0055476, IMG submission 57682) | Wetland microbial communities from San Francisco Bay, California, USA, that impact long-term carbon sequestration - Muzzi_CordC_D2 | ecosystem: Environmental > Aquatic > Marine > Wetlands ... | reverse complement strand
CTTCACGTCGTCCTTCTTCGGCAGGCCGAGGTGCTCCTTCGGCGTCACGTAGCAGAGCATCGCGGCGCCGTGGTACGCGGCCGCGGTGGCGCCGATGCAGCTCGTGATGTGGTCGTAGCCCGGGAAGATATCGGTCACGAGTGGCCCCAGTACGTAGAAGGGCGCCCCGTGGCAGAGCCGGCGCTGCAACTTCATGTTGAACTCGATCTGATCGAACGGCACGTGGCCCGGCCCTTCGACCATCACCTGCACGCCGTTGGCCCAGGCGCGCTCGGTCAGCTCACCGAGGGTCTCGAGTTCGGCGAGCTGGGCTCGGTCGGTCGCGTCGGCGAGTCCGCCCGGGCGCAGGCCGTCGCCGATCGAGAAGGTGACGTCGTACCGGCGCATGACGCGACAGATGTCGTCCCAGAGGTCGTACATCAGGTTCTGGCGGCCGTGGTGGAGCATCCACTTCGCGAGCAGCGAGCCGCCACGGCTCACGATTCCGATCACGCGGTCGCGCACGAACGGCAGGTGCTCGCGCAGCAGACCCGCGTGAATGGTGAAATAGTCGACACCCTGTCGGGCCTGGTGGTCGAGCGTTTCGAGCACGGTCGCGGCTTCGAGAGATTCGATCGTGCGCCCGATGATCATCGAGTAGATCGGAACCGTGCCGATCGGGGTCGTGCTGTTGCGGATGATCGCCTCACGCGTCGCGTCGAGGTCCCCGCCGGTGGAGAGGTCCATCACCGTGTCGGCGCCCCACTGTTCGGCCCAGCGCAACTTCTCGACTTCGTCGTCGGTGCCGCTGCTGACCGGCGATGCGCCCATGTTGGCATTGATCTTCGTGAGGCTCGCGCGGCCGATGCACATCGGCTCTAGCGCGAAGGCGAGGTGGTTTCGATTCGCGGGAATCACCATGCGGCCCGCTGCGACTTCATCGCGGATCTGTTCGGGCGTGAGGTGGGGCTCCTTCGCGGCTGCGCGCCGCATCTCGTCGGTGACGCGGCCGAGGCGAGCGTGCTCCAGCTGGGTCACGGGCTCGAAGCCCGCAGGCGGCGTCCAGCGCCCGCCCTCGAGGTGCCAGTCGGACGGCATGAAGTCCCACGCGGTCTTCTGCGACGGCGGCGGCATGCCGGGGGTGTCGGGCGAGCTGAAGGACAGCGGGCCGCCGATCCGACTCGGCGCCGCGAAGCTGCCGGGCGTCGTGCCTACGGCGCCGGCCGAGGGATCGCCGCCGTGCGCGGGGACCTCATAGTGCTGCGTGCGATCGCCCGCGCCGCTGCCGTTCGATGTTCGCGCCATCTCGTCACCTCCTGCTGGTCGCGGCTGCGTCGGCCGGGACTGCGAATCGAGCACGAGCCGGGAACCGGTGAGACGCCACCGAATCTCCGAGGGGCCTTTCCTGCGCTCGCATGATCGAGTCCAGGTTCGAAGGGTTTGATCTCAGACCCGCCTCCGCGACCGGTCACCCCCAGGCTCCGCAGCCGTCGAGGCTACCACCGACGGGAATGCTGTTGCAACGCCACCTAGCCCGTCTCTCCGGCCACGTGCTACGGTCCGCCGCGATGGTGCTCCGGAAAATTCTCTTGCTCGTGATCGCGTGCCTCGTGGGCGGCGGCTGCAATCGCAACATGGAGCCCTATGTGCCGGGTGAAGAACCCGAACAGCCGGACCTGTCGCGAATCTTCCCCGAGCCCGCCGAGGAGCGCCAAGCGCCGGTAGCTGCGATGCCGGCCGCAGCTGGGCAGCCGCCCAGAGGGATTCCCCCTCAGCCGATCCGGGGAACGATCGAGGTTGCCCCCGAGCTCGCCGATCGAATTCCAGCCGGCGCGACCCTGTTCGTCATCGTCCGCGCGGGCGACGCGGGCCCGCCGACCGCGGTCAAGAAGATCGAATCACCGAGCTTTCCGTTCGAGTTCTCGGTCGGGCCCGAGGATCGCATCATTCAGGGCCAACCGTTCCGGGGCCCGCTGAAGCTCACCGCGCGTCTCGACGCCGACGGCAACGCGGGGACCCGCGGTCCGGGCGACATCCAGGGCCGCTATCCCGATCCGGTCGACCCGGGCGCCGACTCCCTCGTGTTCAGCCTCGACGAGCTGCTCTGATCTCGTGAGTCCGGTCTCGCGACGCTCGCTTCGGGTCGCGTCCATGGCTTCGACCTCCGACCGCGCGCTGCGCATTCGTTCGAGCGACTTTCCAGTCGTGTGCCGAGACCTATCGCACCTCGCGCAATTTTTCGGGGGGGGAGTGGCTCGGGGATGCGGGCTAGCTTGGGGGGATGACGGAGCCGAGACGGTGGCGGGTGCTGGAGACGGAGTTTCTTCAGGAATGCAAGGTGTTCAACGTGAGTCGCACGCGGGCGGAATCGCCTCGGACAGGGGAGATCCACCCGTTCTACCGCATCGACTCGGCGGACTGGGTGAACATCATCCCCGTCACTGCTGCGGGCGAGGTGGTGATGGTTCGGCAGTATCGCCACGGACTGGACGGCTTCACGATCGAGACGCCCGGCGGCCTGGTCGATCCGGGCGAGACGCCGGGCGTCGCGGCGGGCCGCGAGCTGCTCGAGGAGACCGGCTATCGCGCGGCCGAGATCGTCTCACTCGGTGACGTGAATCCGAATCCGGCGTTGTTCGGCAACCGCTTGCACGTCTTTCTCGGCCGCGATGCGGTAGAGGTCGACGAGGTGCGAAACGAGAGCACCGAGGAGACCTACGTCGAGCTCGTGCCGCAGTCCGAGCTGGCCGGGTTGATTCTGGGCGGCCAGGTCAATCACGCGCTCGTGCTCGCGGCCCTGCAGCTCTATTCTCTTCAGGAGCACGCTTCGCGGTCGCCTGCCGCCACCGGCTGAAGGACGCGGCAGGCTCTGCGAAGCGTGCGGCGCTCACTCCTCCGGCGCGTCGGGCTCGAACTCATCGGGCGGCGGCAGGATCAGCGGCACCAGGGCGCCGAGGGCGAGTGCGCCGAGGCCCCCCGCGATATAGGGCGCATCGGCGCCGACGTGCTCGATCAGCCAACCGGTCACGAGGTTCGAGCTGATGCCGCCGATGCTCAAACCCGCCATCGCGAGAAGGCCCTGACCGGTCGATCGCAGCCGCTGGGGCACGACCGCCTCGACGTAGAGGGGCGCGCCGACCACGAGGCCGGTCACCGTCACGCCGTGCAACAGTGAGACGAGGTAGACCCAGCGCAGGTCGGCGGTGAAACCGCAGACCGTCCAGCGCAGGCCGCCCGCGAGCACGCCGATCGCGAGAAGTCCGCGCGGTCCGATCCGCGTGAGCGTGCTGCCCGACAGCGCGATCAGCGGAATCTCGACCAGCAGCATCGCGATCCACATCCAGCTGACGGATTCGGAGCTACCGCCGTGCGCGCGCACCCAGAGGGCGAACATTCCCATCGGGCCCTGGAGGCAGAAATAGCCGAGCAGCGCGAACGCGAGCACGTGCAGGTAGGGGCGATGGCGCAGCAGCTGGCGCCAGTCGCCGCCGCCGGCGCGCAGCGACAGCTCCGTGGTGCGGGGCAGGCGCAGCGCGAACAGCCCTGCGGCCACTGTGAGCGTGCCCGCGACCGGAAACAGCCAGCCGAGACCGGGCTCCGATGCGTCCGCGGCCGATCCGAACGCACCGGCTTCGAAGTCGAGCAGGCGGAGAGCGAGCGGGAAGCTCGCGACGAGCAACAAGAAACCGACCGTTCCCCAGACCCGCATCCGGCCGAAGCCGTGGGGGCCGGCTTTGCTCGTGAGCGCGAGCGTGACCGCGACCACGGTGGGGATGACGGCGACCGCGAACAGCGCGAGCAACGCGGTACCGGCGAGGATCGCGCCGAATCCCCGCGCGAACCAGAGCAGTACGTAGCAGGCGCCCGCTCCGAAGCACAGCAGCGCGAGCAGGCGGGTGCGCAGCCCGGTGCGGTCGGCGACGATTCCCCACAGCGGTTGCGCGAAGATCCCGACCGCGGGCAGCGTGGCCATTATCACGCCGATTTCGCTGCCCGAAAGCCCCGCGTTCTCGTCCAGGTACATGCTGAAGAACGGGAAGAAGACCCCGAGGCCGCCCAGGGCGAAGAACCAGACGAGCGAGGTGGAGCCGGGCCGATGCTCCACTAATCGCCGGCCGCTTCGACGCGATCGAGGATCACGTCGACGAGCTTCGGATGCGGGCCGAGCGGCTCGCTCACACGCACGCGAAGACCCGGGTGGCGCGCGGCGGCTTCGCGCACGAGGCGCGGAACGTCGTTCGTCGAGTGGTTGCCGGGCGCCAGGAAGTAGGGGTGGACGACGATTTCGTCCGCGCCGTCCGCAACGCACGCATCGATGCCGTGCGCGATGTCGGGCTCGACGATCTCCATGTGGGCGACGTGCACGATGGCATCGGGCACGCGCTCGGCGACGAGTTCGGCCATGCGCTCGAGCTGCTCGTTGGCTCGTTGCAGGCGACTGCCGTGGTCGACGAGCAGGATCGCGCGCTTCACTCGGCGCTCGCCGCCCGCTCGAATGCGCCGGCGAGATCGTCGCACAAGTCGTCCGCGTCCTCGATCCCGACCGACAGCCGGATCGTGGCCTCGCCGATGCCCTTGCGGCGCTTCTCGTCGGCCGGGAATGCGCCGTGGCTCATCAGGAACGGGTAGCCGATCAGCGATTCGATGCCGCCCAGGCCTTCGGCGAGAGCGAACAGACGAGTCTCGCGGCAGAAGCGATGGGCAGCGGCTGCACCGCCGCGGATGTCGAAGGTCACGACGGCGCCGAAGCCGCGCATCTGCCGCCTGGCGAGTTCGTGTCCGGGATGATCCGGAAGGCCCGGGTAGTGGACCTGCTCGACGTCCGGTCGCTCGATCAGGAATTCGGCCACGCGCGCGGCATTGCGCGCGTGCTCGCGCATGCGCACCGAGAGCGTCTTCAGGCCGCGCAGCGTCAGCCAGGCGTCCCAGGGCCCGGGTATCCCGCCCGTGGTGTTGCGGGTGAATCGCAGCCGTTCGTTCAGCTCCTCGTCGTCGATCACCACGGCTCCGCCGATGACGTCGCTGTGGCCGCCGATGAACTTCGTGGTCGAATGCACCGACAGATGCGCACCGAGTTCGAGGGGGTTCTGGAGGTACGGGGTTGCGAAGGTGTTGTCGACGACCAGCCGGCAACCGTTCCGCTTCGCAATGTCGCCGCAGGCCGCGATGTCGATCAATCGCAGCATCGGGTTCGTGGGGCTCTCGATCCAGATCAATTTCGTTTCGGGTCGCACGGCCCGATCGACTTCGTCGATCCGCGTCGCATCCACCCAGCTGAAGCCGACGCCGAAGCGCGGCAATACCTGACTGAAGAGGCGGTAGGTTCCACCGTAGAGATCATCGGCGACGACGACGTGGTCGCCCGCCGAGAGCAATTGGGTCACGCCGCTGATCGCCGCCATGCCCGAGGCGTAGGCGAGGCCGAAGCGCCCGCCCTCGAGCGAAGCGATGCACTCCTCGAGTGCGTCGCGCGTGGGGTTGTGGCCGCGCGAGTATTCGAAGCCGTGGTGCTCACCGATCGCGTTCTGGGTGAAGGTCGTCGTCTGGTAGATGGGAACGATCGTCGCTCCGGTGGCGGTGTCGGGGGCCTGACCCACGTGGATCGCGCGGGTCTCGAAGCCGTGTTTGCGGTCGTCACTCATTCGGGGCTCACTCCACCGCCGTCGGATCGGCGCGATCTCACCAATAGGTCGCGGTGATGGTCACGTCGCCCGAAACCGTCGTCATGCAGGCGAGTCGCAGCTCCGGGTCGATGCGGTTCAATCGCTTCGCTTCGGACTCGTTGGGGGTCTCGTTCGACAGGAATTCGGCGCCGGTGATCACACGGACGCCGCAGCGCGCGCACAGGCCGTTCGCCACGCAGCCGTTCGCGATCGGCAGGCCGGCCTGCTGAGTCGCTTCGAGCAGGGATGTCCCGGCGGCGACGCGAACCCGTTTCTCCGACGGGACGAAGTGAACTTCGGCTTGCATGGCCGGATCATACGCAATCGGACGCGGGCCTGAAAAGACCGCTTGGAGCGGGTCGGCGCGATTGGTATCTTGACCCGACCATGCCTACCGTCGGCATCGTCATCATCGGCAACGAGATCCTCTCGGGGAAGGTCGTCGACTCGAACTCGCACTACTTGTGCCGGGAATTGCGGAGTCTCGGGGTCGAGGTCGAGCGAATCGTCACGATTCCCGACGTGGTCCCCGTGATCGCGACCGAAGTCCGCAAGATGAGCGACGCCTACGATTTCGTCTTTACCTCGGGTGGGATCGGGCCGACTCACGACGACCTGACGATCGAGGGTATTGCCGCGGCGTTCGGGCGCAAGATCGTGCACTCCGAATCGATCGAGGAGCGAATCCGTCGCTCGACGGCGAGCGAGCCGAACGAGAGCCTGCTCAAGATGGCGCAGATTCCGGAAGGTTCGTCGTTGCTCGACTCGGGCGATCTGTGGTTTCCGCTCGTCGTGGTCGAGAACGTCTATGTCTTTCCGGGAATTCCCGAGCTGTTGCGAAAGAAGTTCGAGTCCGCGCGCACGCGCTTTCGCGGCGTGCCGTTCGTGTTGAAGAAGGTCTACGTGAAGGCGCACGAAAGCGACATCGCGGCCGATCTGAACGCCTTGCTCGCGGAATTTCCCGAGCTGATGCTCGGATCCTATCCGCGCATCGGACAGGAGGACTTCTCGGTGATGCTCACGCTGGAGTCGCGTGACGCGGGCCTCGTGCAGTCGGCGCTCGATTCGCTGGTCGAGAGCCTGCCGAACGGTTCCGTGGTGAAGGTCGAGTAGCTGGACCCGACCGCCCACGACGCGACCTACCGCTGGCTCGCCTACCTTCACCCCGCCTGGATGACGGCCGCGGTGCTGGCTTGCGGCGTGGCGTTGCGCAGCGGCATGGCGATGCGGCGCAGCCGGCGCTTTCGCACCCGCCGTGCACCGGGTCTGCGCGAAAGGCACCTCGCCGTCGCAAAGCCCGCGGTCGCGGCCATCGTGCTGGGCTTCATCGGCGGTCCGATTTCTTCACTGTGGTTGCGCGACTGGGAGCCGCTGCGGACCTTCCACGCCTGGATCGGAATCGCGGCCGCGCTGCTCTTCATCGCGGCCATGTTGAAGGGCCGTCGGCTCGAGCGTCGCGAATCGCGCGCCTACGACGCCCACGCATTGCTGGGTCTGCTCGCGATGCTCGCGGCGCTGGTGGCCTTCGTCGCCGGCTTCGTGCTGCTGCCCTAGCGAGGCGAGATCAGAACCAGCGCCTCACCGATGCTTTGTAGTCCGTGTAGGCACTGCCGAACTTCCGCTCCAGGTAGGCTTCTTCGTGGCGGATTGCGGTGAGCTGGATGACGGCCGAGACGACGGGAACGAAGACGACGATCCAGCCGTTCGCGAGCGCCACGCCGATCCCCGCCTGCAGCAGGCCGAGCGAGACGTACATCGGATTGCGGGTGTAGCGATAGACTCCCGTCGAGATGATCTCCGGTGTGCTCGCCCAGGGCTCCGGATTCTGGCCGGTGCTGCGGAATCGTCCGAGCGCGGCGGCGATCAGCGCGATGCCGGCCGCGGCCAGCACCAGACCGATCGCGTAGCGCGCCGCTGCCCCCAACGGGATTGGAATGGGCCAGACGAATCGCTGCAGCAGCACGCCGCCGGCCAGTGCGAAGAGGGGTACCAGCGGTGGCGGGAGACGGACGGCTGCACCGTCGGAGGATCGGGATTCTTCGGATGTCATGCAGTGAAAATGGCACAGATCGGCGTCCTGGACCGCGCCTTCGGGAAGACCGTCTTCGGAGGCCCGCCCTTCGCCTTCGAGTCCGTCGGACGTCCTTCCAAAGCTCGGAGCAGCTTCGATCGGATTTCCGCTTCGGGCGAATACGTTTCGCTCATGCCGCTCCGCCGCGATTTCGACGCAGCGCGAACAGCCCCAACACGAGGCTCGCAGGCCCGAACCATTCGCCCCAGTCCAGTCGAAGCGTCGAAAGCGGAGCGATGATCGGAAGGCGGATCGCACGCACCGCTTCGCTTCCGAAGTCGGTTGCGTGTTGCAGGTCTCCGTTCGGCAGGATCAAGCCCGAGTATCCCGTATTCGTCGCGCGGATCTGGGGCAGTCGAGTCTCGACACTGCGAAGCGTCGCAAGGATGAGGTGGAGGCGTGCCGCGCCGTAGTCTCCGAACCAGGAGTCGTTCGAGACGTTCACCAGGACTTCGGCCCCCTCGTCCGCGAGCCGTGCCGTGTGGTCGGAGAACAGATCCTCGTAGCAGATCGCCGGGCCCAGGCGCAGCATGTCACCATCCGCGAGCTTCAGCGTGTAGACCTTCGCGCCGGCGCCGGCCGAGAAATGGGCCGAGTGGGGCAGCCAACGCCGGATCGTCTCTTCGGCGAGCAACGGAAAGTACTCGCCGACCGGGAGCAGGATCGATTTGTGGTAGACCTGCATCGGGCTCAATTCCCGTGGCGACTGGTTCCGGCTCGGTTGGACGAAATAGAGGGCATTGCGCAGTACGCGCCGGTCCGTACGGTCTTCGCGGTCGTAGGCACCGAAGATGATCGCCGTGCCCCGAGCCGCGACGAAGCGGTCGAAGGCGACGTTGAGCAGGAGCTGGGCGTCGTTTTCAGGCTTGCGAAAGACCCCCGGGTAGCTCGTCTCGGGCCAGATCACGATCTCGGGCGGCTCGCTCTGCGTCGCGATGAGCGCTTCGGTCGCGCGGAGGTAGACGTCCAGACTCTCGCGCGCCGCCTCTGCATCGCCGCGGGCCCAGCGACGCTTCATCTCGTCGGCCACGTTCCCCTGCACGAGGCCGACGCGAACGATCCGCTCGGGCGTCGCGAGAATTCGGCCGATGCGTCGGTACTCGTAACTTCCCAGCGCGTAGAAGCCCACGAGCGGGAGCGCGACCCAGATGAGCGGCGCGCGGACGGCGCGGAAAGCTCCCGCGGCGCCCTTCGCTCGCGCGCGGTACTCGCTGGCGAGGCTGAAGAGTCCCAGGTTCATCAGCAGCACCACGAAGGTGAGCAGGGGCACTCCGCCGAAGGCCACCAGCTGGCGCAGCGCCGGATCGCCGTGAAGCGCGACGCCCAGCGCGTCCTGGAAGAGCTTCGGCATCGCCCAGTCGATTCCGGTATAGAGGGCCGCCAGCGAAAGCAGGTCGATGAAGCGCTTGGGTGCGGTTGCGCGAGATGCGAGCCAGTGCAGGGTCGCAAAGGCGGTCAGCGGCAGCTGACTCAGCAGTGCGTGCAGCAGCAGCGCGAAGATGCCCGCCAGGAAGGAAACGCCGAGGTAATGCGGCACCGCGTACGCGATCCAGAAGAAGGCCGCTGTTCCGAGCAGCAGGTTCAACCACAAGCCCTGCGCGACGGCCTCCCGGATCGTCGCGCAGCGCTTCAGTGCAAAGAGCCACGGAACCAGGCCGAAGCAGATCAGGGGGGCCCACTCCACGGGCGGAAAGGCCAGCGTGATGCACGCGGTCGATGCCAGCGTGCCTGCTTTCGGCGCGTATCGGCCCGGTTCGAACATGGCCTGGGGCCGCCCGTCAGGGCTCGACGCCGAGGATGCGCTCGGCGAGGAAGAGCACGGCCAACATCGCGTAGAGGCCGAAGACACGCACGTGGAACCAATACCAGAGGGAGCGCGTGCTGGCGGCCCACGCGGTGACGGCGGCGTGGACCAGAAGGAGATAGGGGAGGCTCCGCGAGAGAGCGGTGGCGTAGACCGTGGCGTACCCCCGCTGGTAGGCCGGCAGGATTTCGTGGAGCCCGACCTTCTCTTCGAGAATGACGGCGAACAGAGGTGTCTCGAGGACGAGGCCGTAGTAGAGGAACACCGCGGCGACGATCAGCTCCAACACCACCGGCTGCATTTCGAAGAGGCGGGCGTCGTCGCGGAAGTACGCGGCACCCCCGAGGATTCCGAACAATGCAAAGCTCGTCAGCGAGAAGGGTTCGACCCCACCGAGCTGATATGAGTTGTATGCGAGCTCGATTGCCGCGACGGCTACCGCGGCGACGAGAGCGCTCCACAGCCGACCCTTCGACCGCACCGCGACGAAGGCCACGATCGGCGCCATCGAGAAGAACAGCAGCTGCCACTGCACGATCGCTCCTCGTCAGCCCGTCCCGCCGGACGCGGCCCGGCGGGAAGCGAGACCGTGGATGACGAGCAGCAACGCGAAGCCCGGTGCGAGCGCCGCTCGCCCGAACCAGTCTCCCCAGCGAAGCATCGGTGTGTCGTCCGTCACCACGATCGGAACATCGAAATTCAGGGTCGTCGCAACACCGAACTCGCTGCGCTCGGCGATCTCGCCGTTCGGCAGGATCAACGCAGAGATTCCGGTGTTTGCGGCGCGAATCTGGCTGCGCCGAGTCTCGACGCTCCGCAGGCGTGAGATCGCCAGGTGGAACTCGGGCTCACCGGTCCGTCCGAACCAGCCGTCGCTGCCGACGTTCAGCAGCAAGGCCTTGCCGAGTCGCGCAGCTTCGATGACGTGTTGCGTGGCGAGCGCCTCGCTGCAGATGAAGGGGGTGAGGCCCACCGCGTCGCCGTCGGGCGTCACGGTGTCGAAGGATCCCGCTCCGGAACCCCGACCGAAGAAGCCGAGGCTCGGGAGGTGCCGCCCGATCCAGGTGTCCCGTGAGAGTCCGGGGATGGTCTCCGCGAAGGCCAGCAGCTCGTGCTTGCGATAGCGCTCTACGACGCCGAGCGAACCCGGTCGATCGTATCGGGGCGTGATCGCGAAGAGGGCGTTGTAGAGGACGCGCTGCTCACCTTCGCCTTCCTTGTCATAGGCTCCAAAGACGATGGGCAGCTGCAGCCGCAACATCTGCCGATCGAATTTGTTCGCGCGCCCGCGTTGAAGGGTCGAGGCGGGTTGACGAAAGATTCCCGGAAAGGTGGCTTCGGGCCATACGACGAGCTCCGGCGCCGGCGTCTGCTTCGAGAGCTCCTCCGTCAGCTGCATGTAGGCGCTGAGCTGTTTCTCGGCGGCGCGCTCGTCTCCGCGGGCCCAGGCGAGTCGCGTCTGGTTCGCGACGTTCCCCTGTACGATTCCCACGCGCAGCGATCGGTCCGCACTCGAAATCGCGGCGGCGATCTCGCCGTTGCGGTGCAGGCCGTAGGCGTAGCCGCAAGATCCCATCGCGACGATCAGGCCCGCGTGCACGGCGACCATTCGGCGGCTGCTGCAGCCCGCCCGCTGGAGCTCCCACAGACGCCACAGCAGCAGATTCACGAAGACCACGCCGAAGGTGAGAAGCGAGACGCCGCCGACTTCCGCCAGCTGACGCAGCTGCGCCGAGTCGTGGAGCGCGTAGCCGAGCCCGACGTCGAAGACGCGCGGAACGACCCGGTCGAGGCCCGCGTAACAAAAGGCGAGGCAAAGGCAGAGCAGCAGCGAGGCGGCGATTCCCGAATGCGTCCCCGTCTTCTGCCCGGCCCAGCGCGCGAGCGGCGCCCAGATCAGCAAGTGAGGCTGGGCGCAAGTCGCCGCGAAGACCAGCAGCACGAGCGCGCTCGCGGGCCACGAAAGCTGGAGGAATTCGTGCGCCGCGTACGCGACCCAGTGCGCGACGAGGAGACCGATCGCGAAGGCGAGCCAGAAGCCCTGCAGGACGGCCTGCCCGAAGCTCTTCCGCCGCATCACGTCCTCGAGGGCCGGTACCAGCGCGATCCAGACGAGGAAGCCCAGATCCCAGGGTGGGAGGGCAGCCGCGACCAGGAGCGCGCTCAGGCCGATGCCTGCGCCAGGGGCCACACGACGGAACATTTCGGGCGGATCGGTCGCTAGTTCCCCTTACACGAGCCGTTCTTGCAGTTGTTCGAACAGCAGTCCGCGTTGTCGACGCAGGCTTCCTTGTTCAATGCGCACGAACCCGCCACACAGGAGCTGGTGTCGTACTGGCAAGTCGCTCCGTCGCAGCTCAGCGCGCCGCTCACGTAGCCGAGGCTCTCGCAGCTGTCCGCGAGCGGAACGCCGGCCTCGCACTGTTCGTTGCCCTCGACCACGCCGTCGCCGCAGACGGACGATACGGGGGCCGCCGCGCAGACGCGATTGGAAGGCTTGCCGCCGGTGCAGTTGCCGACGCCGGAGCAGCACTGGGTCGCGGCGGTGCAGGCCTGGCCCTCACCGTCGGGGATGCACGCGATCGCGCAGTCCGCGGCGCAGTTCGCCTCGGTCTCGCTTCCGTTGCACACGCCGTCGCCGCAGAGCGAGCCGCAGTCCGCCACGCAATTGGTCGTGTCCTCGGAGCCGGTGCAGAGCGCGTCGCCGCAGACGTCGGGGCAATCGGCCGAGCAGTTCGCCGGATCTTCACTACCGGTGCAGAGTGCGTCGCCGCAGACATCCGGGCAGTCGGCCGGGCAGCTCGCGGGGTCTTCGCCGGGATCGCAGACCGCATCGCCGCAGAATCCGCCGCCGCCCGGTACGTCGTCGTAGCCGAGAGCGTGGTGGGCATCGGCGATATAGCGGTGCCCCTGGCTGCCGGGATGGGTGCGATCGCTCTGGATCATCCCCGAGTTGCTCGCGGAGGGCCATTGCGTCGGGACGCCACCCACGTACTTGATGACGTCGAGGGGATCGCGGAAGTAGTCGCCGCTGGGGTCGAGGCAGTTGGGATCGATGGTGTGGTTGGCGTCGACCTCGTCGCAGTTCATCGCGGAGATGGAGTCGGCGCACAGGAAGCCCGCGATGGCGGCCGTGCCGCACATGTAGTTCCCCGCATCGAGGAGCCGCGGGAAGAAGACCTCGAAGTCGGAGACCGAGCCGCAGAAGTTGTTTCGATCGCGATTCGGGTCGGGGTAGTAGATGTTCATCGTGCGAACGATCGCTTCGGGTGCGGCCTCGGCGGAGACGAGGGAGATGATCAGGTCCCAGTCCGCTCGCCAGTCGTTCATGGCCTGGTCGAGCTGGTTGACGTCGCAGCTCGCCCCGTAGTCGTCGCGGGCCGCGAGGAAGTCGTTTCCACCCGCCGACCAGATGACCATGTCGGCGGCCTGCAGCTCGCCGATGTGATCGACGGACATCTCCTGGTAGATCTGGATGGTCGTCTCACCCGACTGGGGTCGCGCCTGGAGGTTCACCTCCCAACCGTTTTCGGCCGCGGCGGAATCCGCGTAGTAGGAGGCGTAGGATTTCAGCGAACAGAACAGGCCGCAGTAACCGGCCATGATCGAGTCGCCGAAGCCGGACCATTCTTGAGGCGTCCCCGTTCCACTCGAGTAGCTGAAGTCGCCCGCGGCAGCGTGTGCCGTGTTCGCGGTCGGAATTCCACTGGCGACGAGGAGCAGCAGCGCGCAGACGAGAGTGCAAAGACCTCTGGAGTTATTCACGGGTTCTCTCCCATTCAAGGTGATCGCTATCAAGATGATCGCTATCCGGTGTTCGAAGCTTCGAGCCTCCGATTCGTCGATTCACGCAGCCACCGGCCTTCGGTCGGCGGCGAAACGCCCCAACAGCGTGACTCGCCAAGCGCACCTTCTCACACGGAGAGAAATCCGGTCAACTACTTCGTGTCGATTCGATCGGTCGCACGGGGGCTCGGGCTGGAGCCAGGCGCCCCGTCGACCTCCGCCGGAGTTCTCCAAAATCGGGCGGAATTCTGCAAAACGTTGTTTTGGCGAGTGGGCGACTGGCGCAGACGACCGTCTCGCCCGACTTCCGGGTCTGATCGCGGGGTGGATTGCAGCCAGCGACGCGCCGGTGCCGGCTGGGAACGATTGGGGCTTGCCGGGTGCTGCGGCGCGCAGCCTTCACGCACCGGTCGGCATTCTCGCCGGGTCAGCGCGAAGGGTCGAGGGCCGGCAGGAAGTCGACGGCGCGCTGGCGCAGCAGGTGGTCGGCGAGCACCAGACAGACCATGGCCTCGACGATCGGCACTGCGCGCGGCAGCACGCAGGGGTCGTGGCGGCCCTGGGCTTCGAGCGTCACTTCGTTGCCGTTGCGGTCGACCGTCTGCTGGGCCTGCGAGATCGTCGCCGTCGGCTTGAACGCGACCCGCAGCACGATGTCCTCGCCGTTCGAGATGCCGCCCTGGATGCCGCCCGAGCGGTTGGAAGTCGTGTGCGGCCGGCCGTCGGGACCGGATGTGAACGGGTCGTTGTGTTCGATGCCGGTCATGTACGTGCCGTCGAAGCCGCTGCCGACTTCGAAGCCTTTCGACGCGGGCAGGGACATCAGCGCGTGAGCGAGGTCGGCCTCGAGTTTGTCGAAGACGGGCTCCCCGAGCCCGGCGGGGACGGAGCGCGCGACACACTCCACCACGCCGCCGAGCGAATCGCCGCGCTCGCGCGCTGCGTCGATGGCTTGCGTCATCTTCTCCGCTGCGGTGGGTTCGGGGCAGCGCACGATGCTGGCTTCGACCGCGTCGAAGCTGACGCTCGCAGGGTCGATCTTGGCGTCGACTTCGTGCACACGGCGCACCCAAGCGAGCACTTCGACGCCGCCGGCGACCCGCAGCAGCTTGCGCGCGACCGCGCCGGCCGCGACGCGTCCGATGGTCTCGCGTGCGCTCGCTCGCCCGCCGCCCTGCCAATTGCGGATGCCGTACTTGGCTTCGGTGGTGTAGTCCGCGTGCGAGGGTCGGTAGACGTCCTTCATGTGCTCATACGCCGAGGGCCGCGCGTCCTCGTTGTGGACGAGCATCCCGATCGGTGTGCCCAGGGTGATGCCCTCGAACAGTCCCGACAGGATCTCGACCCGGTCGGCCTCCTGGCGGGGCGTCGTGAGACGGCTCTGGCCGGGCTTGCGCCGGTCGAGGTCGCGTTGGATCTCGTCGGCGGACAGCGCGAGCCGCGGCGGGCAGCCGTCGAGGATCACGCCGACGGCTCCGCCGTGACTCTCGCCGAAGGTCGCGATCTGGAAGATCTTTCCGAAACGGCTGCCCATGGGGGCAGAATAGCCCCCCTGGGCGTGTGCGCATCGCTCAGATCTTTCGCAGCAGCACGTAGGTGGCTCCGAGTCCGCCGTGCTCGGGTGTGGCGCTCGCGAACGCCATGACGCGCTCGCCGAGCGGCGCTTCGGCGAGCCAGTCCGGCAGCGAGCGCTTCAAGACGGGCTCATCGGCGGAGTGGAGCCCGCGACCGTGAATCACGAGTGCACAGCGACGCCCGGCCGCGAACGCCGCGAGCAATGCCTCGTGCACGCGCTCGCGGGCTTCGGCGGCGAGCAGGCCGTGCAGGTCGACCCGCAGCTCCACCTCGTACGCGCCCGCGCGCAACCGGCGCAGCAGCTTGCGGTCGATTCCCGGTGCTCGGCCCTCGAGCCGCTCGGCGTTGCGCAGGCCTTCGAACCGCACCGGCTCGCGTTCGCGCGTCGGCCTTTGCTCGACCCGCGGCGGCACCGGCGCGAGCGTGCGATCGCGCCCCGCAAGTCTTTCGACATCCTCCATTGCGGCTTCGAACTCGCTGCGGCCGCCTGCGTCGCGTTCGTCGCCGCTCACTTCGAAAGGCTCGCGGCGCTCGGCCGCGGTGCGCCGAACGCCGCCAGGGCCTTGCGGGTGAGGCTGCTGATCGGCAGCTCGGCGAGTGCCTGCGGGACGAGCCAGCGGTGCGCGTCGAAGCCGTCGAGCCGGGTGCGGCCGCCCGGTGGATCGCCGCGGAACAGATGCAGCTCGAGTCGCCGGTGGCTGAAGACGTGCTCGATCGAGCCTACGTATTCGGCACGCGCGACCGTGAGCCCCACGCGCTCGTGCAGGTTGCGGATCCAGCCCGCTGCGGGTTCCTCGCGGCCATCGAGGTCGCCGCCCGGCAGCTCCCACAGCCCACCGAGCAGTCCTTCGGGCGGGCGCCGCACCGCGAGGACCTTGCCGCGTCGCACCAACCAGCCCGCGGTGGCCGCGACGCGCTTCGCCCGGGGCTTCTTCTTCTTGATGGGCAGTGCCGCCGCATCACCGTGCGCGTGCGCGTCGCAATGCACGAGCAGCGGACAGCCCTCACAGCGGGGTTCGATCGGTGTGCAGATCAACGCGCCGAGCTCCATCAGGGCCTGGTTCAGGTCGCCCGGGCGCGTACCGCGGGCGAGCTCTTCCGCCTCGGCCCAGAGCCGCTTTACGACCTCGGGCTTCTTGATGTCTTCGCGGATGCCGAGCAGCCGCGCCAGCACGCGGGCGACATTGCCGTCGACGATCGGCGCGGCCCGGTCGAATGCGATCGATGCGACGGCGCCCGCGGTGTAGCGCCCGACGCCGGGCAGGCTGCGCAGCCCGTCGACGTCGCCGGGCATGCGGCCGCCATGCGACTCCACGAGCACCTGTGCGGCGGCCTTCAGGTTGCGCGCCCGCGAGTAGTAGCCGAGGCCGGCCCACTCGCCGAGCACGTCGTCACTGTCGGCGGTCGCGAGTGCTTCGATATCGGGAAAGCGCTCGAGAAACCGCTCATAGTACGGAATCACGGTGTCGACGCGGGTCTGCTGCAGCATCGTCTCGGAGACCCAGATCGCGTAGGGGTCGCGGGTGCGGCGCCAGGGCAGGTCGCGTTTGTTGGCGTCGTACCAGGCGAGCAGCGCGCGGCGTTGGCGTTTCACGTCGTCCTCCGACGATCGCGGGCGGGGCGCCCCGGGGCCGTGTTACTCCGCGCTCGACGACTCGAGGCGCACTTCGACGTGCTTGCGCACCCACGACCGGTCCCACCATTCGAGCGGGTCGACGTAGGTGCCGCCGACCTGGACCGCGAAGTGGAGGTGGTCGCCGCCCGCGAGCCCGGTCGCACCCGACAGGCCGAGGGTGTCGCCCTTTCGAACTTCGTCCCCGACGTTCACGTCGATCTGGGACAGATGGCCGTAGAGTGTCGAGAGACCCATGCCGTGGTCGAGGAGGACGCAGTTGCCGTAGATGCCGAGATCACCCGCGTATACCACACGCCCGTGGTTGGCCGCGTTCACGGCGGCCATCGAGGTGGAGGCGAGGTCGTAGCCGTAGTGGACGGCTTCCGAGTTCTTTACGCCGCCGGCGAAGTAGCTGCGTTGCTCTGCGAAGCGACTCGTCACCTGGGAGTTGGTGAGCTGATCGAAGGCCCCTTCCCAGAGAGGTGTCGGAGAGGTGTCGGCCGTCAATTCGCGGATCTTCGCTTCGTTCTCGCTCCGCATCACGGTGTTGATGTGGCGGAAGGTTGCTTGCGGGTCTTCGCCGGCCAGGTTGTGGGCTTCGGCGAGGTCGCGCACCGTGACGTCGAGGAATCGCTGCGGGAGCGACACGCTGGCTTCGGGCAGCGCCCGCTCGAGCAGCACCACCGACCAGCGCCCGCTGCCGATGTTGCCCGCGGCGTCTTCTGCGATCACACGGATCGAGACCTGTTCCGGGGCGGTGGCGGGGATCGCGAACAGCGCGAAGCGGCGCCCGGGCATGTTGGGGTGCGGGAATCCGCGGAAGAACTCGTCACCGACCTGCACTCCGTCGCGTACCGGCGTCTCCGAAACCGTGTATTCGACCGCGTCGGCGCCGCCGCGCTTGATGTAGCTGAGCCCGGTCAGCACCTGCACGCGGGGCTTCTTGCGGTCGATGGTGACCGGGATCGCGACTTCACTGGCGTTGCCGCGGAAGCTGCCGCGCCACGACCAGTCGCTCGCCACGATGGTGAGGACGGCCTCGCCGTCGATCAGCTCCAGGGCCTTCGGATCGATGTTGAAGCGCTGGGTGCGTGTCGGCTCCGCCGAGGCGGCTCCACTCAGGAGGCTGCCGGGATATACCTCGTCGACGAGCTCGGAATCTTCACCCGCCTGCCGAATCGTGGCGCGCACCGAGCGCAATCCGGAGCCGGCATCGGCGAGGGTGATCTCGACATCGAGACCGCCGGCGCCGACAGTGAGCGCGCCGGGCGCGTCGATCGTCGGCGCCCCGCCTTCGGCGCGGTTCCACGCCATGAATCCGATTCCGGCCGACAGAATCAGGAACAGGAATCCAACCCAACCTCGCAGTGTCACGGCGCTACCCCCTCCCCGCTTCATTAGCGAAGCCAGGCGCTTCTGTCAGAAATCACGTTGACGCGGGGCCGGACGTTGCCGATCTTCGGGCGCAGCCGACCGCCGCCGGTGGGTCTCAGGGAGCGTCTCATGCCGAATCTGCGCCACGTCGTCCTCGTCCGTCACGGAGAAACCGAGGGAAACTCGAGCACCCGTTTCCACGGTGCCAACGACGTGGGTCTCGCGGATGCGGGCCGTGAGCAGATGCGTCGGGTTCGCTTCGCACTGCGCCGTGAGGCCTTCGATCGGGTGTTCGCGAGCCCGCTCCAGCGCTCGTGGGAGGCGGCCCGGATCGTCTCGGGCGGCGCGGCGGTGCAGCTCGTAGCGGACCTGCGCGAAGTCGACTTCGGCCGCTGGGAAGGGCTCACGCAGCAGGAGATCGAAGCGAGCGACCCGACTCTGTACCGCGATTGGCAGAACGATCGCGCGAACTTCGACTTCCCGGACGGCGAGGGTCGGTCGGAGTTCCGGGCGCGCGTCGAGAATGCGTTCGACGAGATCGCGTCCAGCGGAATCGCGAGCGCGCTGATCGTGGTCCACAAAGGGACGATCCGAACGATCGCGCAGAAGCTGCTCGGCGAAGCGCTACCGGAAGGCGAGCCCGGCCTCGCTGACGTCGTGGAGCTTTCGTGTGGCGCGGACGGCAAGTGGTTTCGCGGCCGCCATGGTTCCGACGCGCCTTCGCCTGAACGGCAGACGGCCTGAAGCGCGCCGGATGGCCGCCAACGACGAGCCGTCTCGCACACCCTGCGTCTCGCGTTCGCGATGCGAATGCTTCGGGACGGTGGCCGATCCGTACGGACGTCGAGCCGCGAACCTCCGGGCCGAGCGGTTGAAGAGGGGACGATGAAGCTGGTGCGCTGGTTCTCGATCGGGGTCGGCGCCATCGCGGCGTCGTTGGTTCTGGTCGCAATATTCGCTCGTTTTGCAGACGGACCTTTGGGGCCCTTCCCGGGTGGGGCCTTGCGCGACGGGCCCCTCGTGACGGGCGCGGTCCGCGACTGGTCCTTCGTCGATGGCGTCGCCGAGGTCGAACTCCAACTCCTCGAGCCTCCGCGCTCGCGCACCACCTGGATTCTCCATCACGACGGAAGCGCGTACATTCCCTGTGGCTTCCCGAACCTGCGCCTGTGGAAGAAGTGGCCACATCAGGCTCGACGCGACGGGCGGGCGGTCGTCCGGATCGGAGGACAACGCTACCGCGTCGACCTGCAGAAGATCGAAGCCCCCGCGCTCGAGCGTGCTTTGAAGGAAGATCTCAAGCGGAAGTACGAGGTCGCCAGCGAGCATCCGGAGGTGGTCTGGTTCTTCAGGCTCGACCCCGCTCCGTCGGCCGATGCGGGCGGGCGGAGCTAGCCCCTGGGAATGGAACGCGAGTTTCGATCCGGCCGGCGGAACCACCGCCGATCTTCGGGACACGCAACCGTCACTTCGTGATTCGGGCTCAGCTCTCGCTGCTCTCCCGCAGTCGCGCGAGCACGCTGTAGTCCTCGAGCGTGGTGGTGTCGCCCACCGACTCCTTGCCGCTCGCGAGATCGCGCAACAGGCGGCGCATGATCTTGCCGCTGCGCGTCTTCGGCAGCTGATCGGTGAACCGGATCTCGGCCGGTTTCGCGATCGCGCCGATCTGCTTGGTGACGTGCTGGCGCAGCGCCTCCTTCAACTCATCGGTGGTGGTGACGGTCCCCTTCGGTGTCACGAATGCGACGATCGCGGTGCCGGTGATCTCGTCGGGGCGGCCGACGACGGCGGCCTCGGCGACGTCTTCGTGCGAGACGAGCGCGCTCTCGACTTCCATGGTTCCGATGCGATGGCCCGAGATGTTCATCACGTCGTCGATGCGGCCCATGATCCAGAAGTAGCCCCGCTTGTCCCGGTGCGCGCCGTCGCCGGCGAAGTAGGTCTTCGGATACTTGCTCCAGTAGGTCTCCTTGTAACGCTCGGGATCGCCCCAGATGCCGCGCAGCATGCCGGGCCACGGCTTGCGGATCACCAGGTAGCCGCCGTCCGGCGGCTTCACGGCATCCCCGTCGTCGTTGTAGATGTCGGCGTCGATGCCCGGGAACGGCAGGGTTGCCGAGCCGGGAACCGTCTCGACGCTGGCCGGCAGTGGTGTGATCATGATTCCGCCGGTCTCGGTCTGCCACCAGGTGTCGACGATCGGGCAGTGCTTGTTGCCGATCACCTTGTGGTACCACATCCACGCTTCCGGGTTGATCGGCTCGCCGACGGTTCCGAGCAGTCGCAGCGACGACATGTCGTGCTTCTTCGGGTGTTCGTCGCCGAGTCGCACGAAGGTGCGGATCGCGGTCGGCGCCGTGTAGAAGATCGAAACGCGGTGGCGTTCGACGATGTCCCACAGGCGGTCGGGCCCCGGATGAGTGGGCACGCCCTCGTACATCACGGTCGTTGCGCCGCACGCGAGCGGCCCGTAGACGACGTACGAGTGGCCCGTTATCCAACCGATGTCGGCCGTGCACCAGTAGGTGTCCTCGTCCTTCAGGTCGAAGATCGCCTTCGATGTCGTCGTGACGTGGGTGAGATAGCCGCCCGTCGTGTGCAGGATGCCCTTGGGCTTGCCCGTGGTGCCGCTGGTGTAGAGGATGAACAGCGGATGCTCGGAATCGAGCTTCGCGGGTGCGCAGGTCGCGCTCGCATCCGCAATGAGATCGTGCCACCAGAAATCGCGCCCCGACTCCATTTTCGTGTCCTCGCCGGTGCGCTGCACGACGATCACGCTCTCGACGACGTCGAGTCCGTCGACGGCCTCGTCGACCGCGGGTTTGAGTGCGTGTGGGCTGCCGCGCCGGTAGCCGCCATCGGCGGTGATCACGACCTTTGCACCCGCGTCCACGATGCGGTCGCGAAGCGCCTCTGCGGAGAAGCCGCCGAAGACGACGCTATGTGGTGCTCCGATACGCGTGCAGGCGAGGATCGCAATCGCGAGTTCGGGAATCATCGGCATGTAGAGCGCGACGCGATCGCCCTTCTTCACGCCGCGGTCCTTCAGCACGTTGGCGAAGCGGCAGACCTCGCGGTGCAGATCGCCGTAGGTGAGAGTGCGCGTGTCGCCCGGTTCGCCTTCCCAGATGATCGCGGC
>Ga0055476_10000081_pt1 | contig 21035 bp, 16 predicted proteins | sample Muzzi_CordC_D2_FD_57682 | JGI IMG/M metagenome (GOLD analysis project Ga0055476, IMG submission 57682) | Wetland microbial communities from San Francisco Bay, California, USA, that impact long-term carbon sequestration - Muzzi_CordC_D2 | ecosystem: Environmental > Aquatic > Marine > Wetlands ... | reverse complement strand
GGCCGGTCGGGTGCTGGCGGGGTTATTACGGTTCCACCAGACCGGTGCGAATCGCGAATCGGACCAGGCCCGACACCTTGTGGATGTCGAGCTTCTCCATCAGGTTCGAACGGTGCGAATCGATGGTCTTGAGCGAGACGCCGAGCATGGCCGCGATTTCCTTGCTCGACAGACCCTCGGCGATCAGCTGCAGCACTTCTCGTTCGCGATCGGTCAACACGCCGAGCCCCGACGATGCGGACGGCGCGGGGCTTGCGATCGCGTCGACGACCTGCTGCGTGATCGCCGGCGAGAGATACGAAACTCCGTTGCAGACCGCGTCGATCGCTTCGATCAGATCGTCGGCGGCGGCGTTCTTGACGATGTAGCCGGCCGCGCCCGCGCGGAGCACTTCTTCCACGTAGGAGCGACTTTCGTGCATCGAAAGCACCAGTACCTTCGTCGCGAGGCCGCGCTTGCCGATCCGGCGCGTCGCATCGATGCCCGACAGCCGCGGCATCCACAGATCCATGAGCGCGACGTCCGGCTTCTTCTCGGACACGAGCTTCACGGCTTCCTCGCCGTCGGAGGCTTCGCCGATGATTTGATAGTCCGGGCGGGTTTCGAGCAACTTTCGAATCCCCTGCCGAACGACGATGTGATCGTCGGCAAGCACGATGGTGGTCGTCATTCGTACCCCTCGGTCGAGTCCTCATGGGGAAATCGCGGAGTCAAGGGTAATGCGAAGTCCTCGCCCGCCTATCCGGCGTTTCCCGAAGTTTGGGGGGAGAAATACCGCAATGCCCCGTCGGCGAAGCCCGTCCGAATTCGCTCCGAATCGCAGCTAGGGACTGTAATCAATTGAAAATGAACGATTTTTCAACCGAAGCGTCCGACCGCCGCGGGCGCGAGCGCCTGCCGCCCTCAGTCCGCTGCGATCGCGCGATACGCCTCGATCACGTCTGCAGGCGCCTGGACGAGCTCGATCAACACGCCCGCGCCGCCGATCGGCGAGTCGTCGTTGCCCTTCGGGTGGATGAAGCAGACGTCGTGGCCGGCCGCGCCGGCTCGAATCCCGCCCGGGGTGAATCGCACGCCGTTCTCCTCGAGCCACTTCACCGCAGCCGGCAGGTCGTCGATCCACAGGCCGACGTGATTCAACGCCGGTTCGTGGACCTTCGGTCGGCTCGCGGGATCGATCGGTTGCATCAAGTCGACCTCGACCTTGAACGGGCCCCGACCCGCGACCGTGATGTCTTCGTCGACGTTCTCCTTTTCGCTGCGGAAGTCGCCGGTCTTGGTCAGGCCGAGCATGTCGACCCAGATCCTGCGGAGCGGTTCCTTGTCGACGGCACCGACGGCGATCTGCTGGAGGCCGAGCACGGAGAACGGACGATCGGACATGGGATACCTCGCTCGAAGCTCTGGTTGGGCAGCGCAGCATAGCGACACTGGCGGGCGCGCTGCCCGGCCGACTCAACGGGCTCGACGCGAGTCGTGGAAACCGGTCGCGAGCAGGTAGCGCTCGGTCGTGCCCTTGCGACTCGCCGCCGCCTTCACGGTCTTGGCCTTGGTGAAGCGCGCCCGCAGACGCCGATCGATCGCCTGGGCCTCGGGGCATTCGAGGATCTTGAGCAGCAGCGAGCCGCCGGGGCGCAGCAGCTCGGGAACGCGGGCTTCGATGCTCTCGAGCAGCCCCTCTTCACGCGCCCTGTCGACCGCGCGCACGCCGGTGAGCTTCGGCGCCGCGTCCGAGAGTACGACGTCCGCCGGCCCGCCGACGGCCGCCAAAATCTCTTCCAACACAGTGGCTTCCGAGATGTCGCCACAAAACGCGATCACGTTCGCAGATTCGATCGGCGGATCGACCGCGGCCAGGTCGACGCCGACCACACGGCCCGAGGAACCGACCGCCTCCGCGGCGATCTGGAGCCAGCCGCCCGGCCAACAACCGAGATCGACGACCCGATTCCCGGGCCGCATCAGGCGATGCGCCCGCTGGATTTCGGCGAGCTTGTAGGCCGCCCGCGAGCGGTAGCCCTCGCTCTTCGCGCGCTGGTGGTAGTGGTCCTTGCGGTCGTACTTCGCCACGGCAGATCTCGAATGCGGCCGGTCGCGCCGACGCCCCGAGCCTAGCTGCGCACCGGCCGCTGCGCGCCGGCGGTGCCCCGCCGGAACCGGCAACACCGGTGGGGCCGGGATGTCGGCCGCGAAGGCCGTCACGCTTTCGGGGGCTCCCCGGATTCGAGACCTTGGTAGACGATCGTGGGGATGGGGACCGCGCTGCTCGGACGGGCGGCGCGCGGCTGCAGCAGACACTCGCGGTTGGAGTCGGCGACGAAGCCGTGCGTCGCGGAGACGGGTGCCGTCGACGGACGTTGCGAAGCCCCTCGGGCCGACGGCTCGCGACTGCTGCGGTGATCCGGCGATCAGGATTTCGTCTTGACGCTCGCTCGGACGCGAACGGTCGCGTTCTTGTGGCCCGGCACCGCGCCGCGGATGAACATCAGGCTGCGCTCGGCGTCGATTCGGACGATCTCCTGATTCATCGCGGTGACCCGTTCGTTGCCCATGCGGCCGGGCATCTTCATGCCCTTGATCACGCGGCCCGGCCAGGATCCCGCACCGATTGCGCCGGGGTGGCGGAAGCCCTCGTGCGTGCCGTGGGTGCGACGCTTGATCGCGAAGTTGTGTCGCTTGACCACGCCCGCAGTGCCGCTCCCCTTCGAGGTACCGACCAGATCGACGCGCTGTCCTTCGCTGAAGATTTCGGTGTTGATCGTCTGGCCGACTTCGTGGCTCGCCACTTCTTCCGCGCTGAGCCGGCTCTCGTGCAGAATTCGAGTCGGTGCTACACCGGCCTTCTTGAAGTGCCCCGCGGCGGGCTTCGAAGTGCGCGACGGTCGACGCGCGCCATAGCCGAGCTGCAACGCGTCGTAGCCGTCCTTGTCAGCCGTCTTCTTCTGGATGACGGTATTGGGGCCGGCCTCGAGAACGGTCACGGGAATGCACTCGCCGCTGTCGTTGTAGATTTGGGTCATGCCGATCTTGCGGCAGAGAAGTTCGAGGGCCACGGGTTGTTCTCCAAGCGGTGTTCGGATCGCGGGTGATGCCTTCTGGAAGGCGCGGAAATATAGGAAGAAGCTACGGAAATGTCGACCCGGGATGGTGAAAGAGCGATTGCGCCGGCCCTGGTCATCGGCCTCGACGGGGCCTGCTTCGAGGTGCTGGACCCGCTGATCGCAGCCGGGAGGCTGCCGAATCTGGCCGCCTGGCGCGCCCTGGGCGTCTCCCGCCCGCTGCGGAGCACCGTTCCGCCGATGAGCTTCCCGGCCTGGTCGACCTTCCTGACCGGGCTCGAACCGGGGCGTCACGGGCTGTTCGACTTCACCCAGAAGGCGCCGGACGCGTATCGACTGGCCTTCGCAAACGCGAGCGATCGCCACGGCACGCCCTTCTTCACGCGGGTGAGCCGGGCGGGCGGGCGCTGTCTGGTGCTCGGGGTCCCGGGAACCTTTCCCCCCGAACCCGTGAACGGCCTGCTGGTGTCGGGCTTCGATGCACCGGTCTCCACCGGCACGGACTCCCGCAGCGCGAGCGATCCCGAGCTCTACCAACGCATCGCCGACCGGGTCGGCCCGTGGATGCGGGCCGACCTCGACGAAGCGGCCGACTCCGAAGGCTGGCACGAGCGAGCGGTCGGGCAGCTGCTCGCTCGCGTCGACCGCAAGTGCGACTTCGCCCTCGCGGCCCTCGCGGAGCTGCGCGCGGCCAACGACGGCGAACGCCCGGAGCTGATGCTCGTGGTGTTCTCCGAGAGCGACACCGTGGTCCACCACTACTGGCGAGACCACGACCCGAGCTCGCCACGGAACGACCCCGGCGCAAGCGCTGTGCGGCGCGATGCCGTGGCCGCCGTCTACGAACGACTCGACGCCGCCTGCGGGCGGTTACGGGCGGCCTACGGCGAGGACGCGTTGTGCCTGATCGTGTCCGATCACGGCGGCGGCGGCGCCTCGAAGCGGGTCGTCCACCTGAATGCAAAGCTTCGCGAAGCCGGCTTGTTTGCGCGCGCGGGCGGGCGGCGCGGCGCCGCCCTCGACGTCGCGGCGAGAGGCGCGCGCGACCTCGCGCTGCGCCTGCTTCCCGCGGGCGTGTCGGAGCGCATCTTCCGGCGCGCCCGCTTCGCGGCCGCGCGTCTCGAGAGCGCGGCCCGATTCGGCGGGATCGACTGGAGCCGAACCCGAGCGTTCTCCGAGGAGGCCAACACCCAGCCCGGAGTTTGGGTCAATCTGCGAGGACGCGAGCCGGCGGGCTGCGTCGCCCCCGAAGACTACGAAGCGGTGCGCGACGAGATCATCGCGGTGCTGCAGGCCTGGACGCTGCCGAACGGCGGGCCGGTCGTCGCGCGAGCCCGACGCCGCGAAGCAGTCTACGCGGGACCCCATACCCGGCGAGCTCCCGACGTGGTGGTCGAACTCGCTCTCGACGCGGGCTACGGTTTGTCACTGGTGCAGACACCGTGGTCGAACAGGAAGGTCGAACCCGTGCGTACCCTCGAACCGGGTGAATTTTCGGGCGGCCGAGGCCGCGGAATGAACGGCACTCACCGCCCGCTGGGCATCTGGATCGCAACCGGTGCGGGCGCACGCGATCTCAACGACGCACCCGAGCTCTCGCTCGCAGACGTCGCCCCGACCCTGATGCGCGCGATGGGGATCGACTGGGACGGCAAGGCCGACGGCACCGCAGGCTTCTCCGAGCGCGTAGCCTACAGCGCGGAGGAGGAAGCGATCGTCGCCGAACGCCTGCGCAATCTCGGATATCTCGAATGATCGCTGCCGAAGCCCGGCCCGAATTGTCACTCGTCTATCCCGTATTCGACGAGGAGGAAAACATCGGCGTACTGCTGAACGAGAGCCTGAGACTCGCCCCCAGGCTCTCGCCCGATTTCGAGATCATCGTCGTCGACGACGGCAGCCGCGACGGCAGCGCGCGCATCATCGAAGAACGGCGCCGCGCCGATCCGCGAATTCGCGTGGTCCGACACCTCTCGAATCGGGGCTATGGAGCCGCCCTGCATGCCGGCCTGCGCGAGGCGCGAGGCGAGTTCGTCTTCTTCAGCGACGCCGACCTGCAGTTCGACCTCGAAGAGCTCGCGACCCTGCTCGCACACGCGCGAGAATTCGACATCGTCGCAGGGTATCGGCGGCATCGGCGCGATCCGTGGCCGCGGCGTCTCATCGGCTGGTCGTGGAGCGCGCTCGTCCGGATGTTGTTCGACCTGCAAGTCCGCGACATCGACTGTGCCTTCAAGGTCTTCCGCCGCCACGTCATCGACGCGATACCGATCGAGTCGATCGGCGCGTTCATCAACACCGAAATCCTGGTTCGCGCGAACAAGGCGCGTTTCCGGATCCATCAGGTTCCGGTCACCCACCGCCGGCGGCGGCACGGCCGCCAGAGCGGCGCGAACCCCGCTGTCATCCTGCGCGCACTCGTCGAGCTCGCAACGCTCTACGGCGAACTTCGCCGACCGCAAAGCGACCTCGCCACCAGCCATGACGGTGGTTGAAGCAGCCTCGCCGATGCGCGTGGCGATCGTCGGCGCGTTTCCATTCCCACTCGACCTCGGCTCTCAGGTCTACGTGCGCGAGCAGGCCCGCGCACTCACGCGCGCGGGCGCGTCGACCACGGTTCTCTGTTATGGAACGGGCAACGGCGCGAGCATCGACGACATCGCGATCGATCGCATTCCGCGCGCGTTGTCCGCCCGGAAGCTTCGCGCTGGGCCGAGCCTGTTCAAGCCGATTGCCGACGCCGCGCTCGTCGGCACCCTCGTCGCCGCGCAACGCCGCCACCGATTCGATGTCGCACTCGCGCACAACGCCGAAGCCGGACTGGCGGCGCTGGCCGCGCGCCCGATGACCCGCGTACCGGTGGTCTACGTCGCCCACACCCTGCTCGGCGAGGAACTCCCGCACTGGGGGCCGACGGTGCTGGATCGCACGCTCGCTGCGACCGGGCGCGCCTTCGGGCGACTGCTGGCGCGACGTTGCGACGGGGTGCTCGCGCTGTGCGAGGCGGCAGCGGCCCGGTTCCGGACGTCCGCGAGCGGTCCGGTCGCCATGATCCCGCCGGGTCTCGACCCGACACCCGCTCCGAGCGTGGGCGAGCGGTCGCGCGCGTGCGCGCGCTTCGGATTGTCGCCGGGCCGCTTCGCGATCTACTCCGGGAACCTCGATCGCTACCAGGATCTCGACCTGCTCGGTGAGGCGGCCGCCCGGGTTCCGGAATTCGACGTGATCGTCGCCACCCATGGCGAGCCGGTTTCGACTCACCCCGCACTGCGCACGATCCGGGTAGCCGACCGCGCAGAAATGCGTTCACTGATCTCGGCTGCGGGTGTCGCCGTGTTGCCGCGCCGTACGCCCGGCGGTTTTCCCATCAAGCTGCTCGGCTACATGGAGGCCGCGGCTCCGATCGTCGCCATCCAGGCTGTCGCCGATGGTTTGGTGCACGACGAAAGCGCGTGGCTGCTGCCGCGGGCCGCGCGTTCCGAAGACCTTGCCGACGGAATCCGACGGCTGTTCGCGGATCCGGAGCGCGCGCGGCGCCTCGGTGAGGCTGCCCGGCGGCAGCTCGAGGCGGCGCATGGGTGGCATTCGATCGCCGAACGAACCCTGGCGCTGCTCGACGGCGTGCGCGCCCGCTCAGCCGCCGCCGTCTGACTTCGGCGGATAATCCTGCCTCGACAGCTCTTCGCCTTCGTCGAACTCGGCAACTTTTTGGAGGCTGCCGTCCGGATACCAGCCCTGCCACTTGCCGTGGTATGCGCCGTTCTTGAACTCGCCCCGGGTTCGCATCTGACCGTTTTCGTAATAGGTGACCGCCATTCCGTGCCGGACGCCGTTCACGTAAGTGGCGTCGACCATGAGCTGACCGTTGTCGAACCAGATCTTCGTGGAGCCGTTCAATGCGCCGTTGCGGAAGGACTCTTCCGTCAGCGGGCGGCCGTCGGGCGTGCGGGTCGTGAAGACACCGTCCTTCTTGTCGTGGCTGTAATTGCCGCTCTCGGCGAGCTGGCCGTTGGGGTGCCAGGCCTGGTACATGCCGTCCATCTCACCGTCGTCGAACATCGCGCGCGCCATCTCCGCGCCCGTTTCGTAGTAGCTGACGCTCGGGCCGTGCTGCGTGCCGTCCGGACGGCTGCACCATTCCTTGCGACCGTCGGGCGGGCGCTTCCCGTGGCGTTCGGTGCCGCGCGGGCATTTCAGATCCCCGGCCGAGGCCGTGCCGACCGAGCCGGCGAGCTGGAGCCCCGCAACGGCCGGAAGCAGCAGCAACGCGGTTCGGAAGCGGCGGATCGGGGCGATCGACAGGGGAACTCCGATATTCGGGGCGCCGTGGTGGCGACCCCTCATCGTACTCGCTCGCGTGTGTCCCCGCCCAGTTTATCCGGCGGCGCGGCTCGGATCCTCAGTAGCGGATCCGGACGTTGCGCACGCCCCACTCGCGAGCGGCCGCGATGTCATCGCCCATATAGATGTCGATCCGCTTCTCCCAGCGACGTCCCATCTTGTCGAGCACGCGAAAGGTGCCCGGAATGCCGTCGATCTCGACCTCGGAGCCGCGGGTGAGGCCGGCTTCGAGCAGATCCCGCGAAACGGCGATGACCTTCATGCCCGGGGTGAGGGAGTCTCCCCAGGCCGCGATGTTGGGCTCGGAGTTGGTCTGCTCCGGAACCGAATTGTACGCGGTCGCGGTCAACGACAGCGTGCGACTTGGGGCGATTTCGTCGGCCAGGCTCGAGAACGACGCGGTGATGGCGAATGCAGATAGGAGAATCGTTGCGATTCCGATCTTCATGGCTTCTCGGTTCCTTGAAGGTCCTGCTGCGATGGGGGGGGAGGGGGACGAACTCGAAGCCGTGCTGAAACTCGGCCGAGCAGGCGCACGACTGTAGGCGCGCCTCACCCCGTCGAATCATCCGCCGGTAGCTTGCCCCTCGAGCCTCCGAACGTCCAGTCGGATCCGCTGAAACGCCACGAGAGCGCGTTACAGAGCAAAAAATCTCCGAATTCGCAGGAAGTCGCCGCTCGGAGGGTCGGATCGGGCACGGATTGCGCCGTCTGCCGCCGGGCGGGCTACCGCGGCCGAGGCAACCGCGAAGCGCCTCGCACGGCGCGCGGGCCGTCCGGGTCGCGCCGCGGGGAGTGGCGCCGCCATCGCGATCCGAGCGTTCCCGCTTCCGGAATCCCCGAGTGGGAGGGGAGACGTGTCACCGGATCAGAGCAACGGTGGCGAACGCGATGGCGGCGAACAGGGCGCACCCGAGGAGGAACACCCACCCTGAATCGTGGCCGTAGGTCTTCGCTTCGAACACCCGCTTCAGCGAGTCGAGTTCGGAGCGGTGTTCGATCAGCTTTGCGATTTCTTCGTCGTAGATCTCGGCGAAGGCTTCGGGAACCTGCAGGTACGCGTGAAAGGTCCGGGCATCGGCGCAGACGGTCTGGAGCGTCCGGTTCAGCGCGGCGAGATCGGTCCCGTCGGGAATGCTCGCGAACCACTGGTCGAGCGCCCAGCGCATCAGTCGCGGCGTGTAATAGCGGTGCTGAACGATGTGCGACCGGCCGTTCGCAACGGGAACTTCGTCGCACGTCGAGACCAGATCCTTCTGGAGCCACGCGGGGACGTTCGAGGGGAGTGTGTCTTCGATCATCGGTCGGAATCCTTGCCGGCGTGTGGATGGATGCCCGGTCGCCTGCCGTTCGCGAACCATCGAATGCAGCTCCCGTGCCATCGCGGATCCGGCTCCGAAACGGCAGGAGACCGCGCGGGAGCTACGCAAGCGACTGCGGACCGGCAACTCGGACTCCGCGATTGCCCATGTCGTGTCCGATCGCGAAACCACCCGCTGCGGGGCGCTACGCTCCAGCCGCACCCTCGCGTCCCACCCCCCGTGGTGGGACGACGAGGGATTCGTACGTCCGGACCGCAACCTCTGCTGCGAGATGCGCATGGCTTGCGGCACGTACGGCGAGCGCAGCGGGAGACGATGTCGGAGACCATCGAAATCGAGAGGCCCTACCACGAGCTCGATCGCGTGCTCGCCCGGATCGCGACACGCGAACGCGCGCTCCGGATCACGGGCCTGCGCGGCGCCGCGCGTGGCGTGGTCGGCGGCCACATCGTGCGCGCGCACGGAGAGCGGCCGGTGCTGTTCGTCACCGCGACGGCGAAAGCCGGCGATGCGCTCGCGGGCGATCTGCGCGCCGCACTCGGTGAGCCCGAAGAGGTCGGTCGCGTCCGCGAACTTCCGCGGCACGACACCCAACCCTACGAGCGCTTCTCGCCGCAGCCGTTCGTAGTCGCACAACGCATGGAGGTGCTCTACCGCTGGCTCGCGAACCCCGCACCGACGGCCGGAGTGCTGCCGGCGAGCGAGCCCGCGCCGGTCGTCGTCGCGCCCGCTACCGCGCTTGCGATGCGCGTCCCGACACGCGAATTCGTGCGCTCTCGCTCGGTGCACCTGGAAGTCGGCCAGACCATCGATCGCGACGCGCTGATCGCGACGCTGATCGCGGGCGGCTATTCCCGGATGCCGCTCGTCGAGGAGCACGGCGAGCTCGCCGTGCGCGGCGGCATCCTCGATGTGTTTCCGCCGCAGCGTCCATTGCCGATCCGAGTCGAGCTGGAGGGCGACGAGGTCGAATCGATTCGGGAATTCGATGCCACGAGCCAGCGATCGCGCGAGCGCCTGTCCCACGTCGTGATGCCCCCGCCGCGCGAGCTGCTGGTCGATCGCAACCTCGTGATCGATCGATCGGCGGCGATCCGCGACCTCGCCGGCGAACAGCAGATCGAGCCGCGAGCCGTCGACGAGATGCTGAACGACCTGTTGCGGGGCCACATCCCGCCCGGAGCCGAAGCGCTCGCGCCGCTGCTGCAACCCGCGATGGAAACGATCTTCGACTTCCTTCCCGAAGACACCCTGATCGTGCTCGATGATCCGGCGGCGGGTCGCGAACGGCTGGATCGCTACCAGGCCGACGCGTTCGAGAACTTCGAGGTCGCCCAGGCGAGCGGGCGGGTCGTCGCCCCCCCTGCGAGCTTGATGCTCGGGCGGGACGAGATCGAGGCGGCGTTGCGCGCGTGGCGACCGATCTCGTTCGAACGCCTCGATGTGGCCGACGTCGGCGATTCCGCCGATCGGATCCGGCTGCGAACGGGCGACAACGGCGAACTGCGGCAGGAGCTGGCGCGTTCGCGCACCGGCGATGCGGCGCTGGAACCGCTGATTCGCCGCATCGCGATCTGGCAGGAGCAACGCACGCGGCTGGTCCTCACCGCCCCTTCGTTGTCGGGGGCCGAGCGACTTCGAACGCTGTTGTCCGAGTACGGCGTGGCGGCACGGACCGCCATCGAACCGCGGCCCGCGTGGCAGTGGGGTGGGCGGGGTCGCGTCGAAGTCCGCATTGCCGATCTCTCCGGGGGCTTCGAGCTGCCCAGCGAGGGGCTCGTGGTCGTCACCGAGGAGGAGATCTTCGGCCCGCGTCAGCGCCGACCCCGGCGCGCCCACTGGCCCGAAGGCGCTTCGATCGAAGCCCTCTCGCAGCTTTCGTCGGGAGACTTCGTCGTTCACGCCGAGCACGGGATCGGCCACTACCGCGGCCTGGTCGACCTCGATCTCGGTGATGCCAAGGGCGAATTCCTGCGGATCGAATACGACGGCGGCGACCGTCTCTTCGTGCCGGTACACCGCTTGAACCTGATCCAGCGCTACGCGGGCTCCGACGGCCACGTCCCGCGCACCGACAAGCTCGGCGGCGCGAGCTGGGAGAAGGCCAAGCGCTCGGTCAAGAAGTCGCTGCGCCACATGGCCCAGGACCTGATCGCCGTGCACGCAGCGCGAGAGCTCGCTCCCGGGCACGCGTTCTCGCCGCGCGACCGCCACCTCGAAGAGTTCGAGGCCACCTTCCCCTACGAGGAAACACCCGACCAGCTCGCCGCGATCGAAGACATCCTCGCGGATCTCCAGCAGCCGAAGCCCGCCGACCGTCTGGTGTGCGGCGATGTCGGCTACGGCAAGACCGAAGTCGCAATCCGCGCCGCCTTCCGCGTTGCGATGGACGGCAAGCAGGTAGCCGTGCTCGTCCCGACGACCGTCCTGTGCCAACAGCACCTAGAGACCTTCCAGAAGCGCTTCGAGGGGCACGCGATCGAGACCGACTCGCTGTCGCGCTTCCGAACCGCGAAGGAGTCGAAGGCGGTGCTCGAGGGCCTCGCCTCCGGAAGGATCGACGTCGTGATCGGCACGCATCGCCTGCTGCAGAAGAACGTGCGTTTCCGGGATCTCGGGCTGCTCGTCGTCGACGAGGAACAGCGCTTCGGCGTGGCGCAGAAGGAGCGAATCAAGAAGATCCGGAAGGCCGTCGACGTACTGACCCTCAGCGCGACTCCGATTCCACGAACGCTCCAGATGGCCTTCACCGGATTGCGCGATCTGTCGGTCATCAACACACCGCCCGCCGATCGCTTCGCGATCCGGACCCAGGTCTGCCGCTCGTCCGACTCGCTGATTCGCGAGGCGATCCTGCGCGAGATGCGACGCGGAGGGCAGGTCTTCTTCGTCCACAATCGGGTGCAGAGCATTCCCGCGGTGGCGAAGCAGCTGGAGCGCGCGGTTCCCGAGGCAAAGGTGCTGATCGCGCACGGACAGATGCGCGAGCGCGAGCTCGAAGATCGGATGCTCCGCTTCATGCATGGCGAGGCCGACGTGCTGCTGTGCACGACGATCATCGAGAGCGGGCTCGACATTCCGCGTGCGAACACGATTCTCATCAACCGCGCGGATGCGCTCGGACTCGCGCAGATGTATCAGCTGCGCGGCCGCGTCGGGCGCGGAACGCATCGTGCCTATGCCTACCTGATGATCCCGGGCAGCGAAGAAACACTCAGCGACGATGCACAGCGCCGACTCGAAGCCATCCAGGATTTGAGCGAGCTCGGCAGCGGCTTTCGCCTCGCCAACATGGATCTCGAGATTCGCGGCGCCGGGAACCTGCTCGGAGCCGAGCAGTCCGGCTCGCTGGCGGCCGTCGGTTACGACACCTACATGGAAATGCTCGAGGAGACCATGGACGAGCTGCGCGGCAATGCGCACGAGGCCGAGGTCGACCCCGAGATCCGACTGCCGGTGACGGCGCGTCTGCCCGACACCTATGTGGCGATCGTGAACCAGCGCCTGGTCCTCTACAAGCGGCTCGCGAGCTGCCGCGACGACTCCGAAGTCGATCGGATTCGCGACGAGCTGCTCGATCGCTTCGGCACGCTGCCGGTCGAAGCCGACAACCTGATCGAGGTCATCCGCCTGAAGATCGTCGCGAAACGTCTCGGCATCGTCGCCATCGACGTTGTGCGCGGCGAGATCGTGCTGACGGCCGGCGACAAGACGAACGTCGACCCGCAACGCCTCCTCAACCTGCTCAAGCAGGGCGGCCCGGGACTGCGCGTCGCGCCCAATCACAAGATCTACGCGCCGGCGCCGAAACGCTTCCGGCCCGACACCCTGTTCGCCGAGGTCAGGCGCGTACTCGAAAACCTCGGCGGTTGAAACGGCCGCCGCGCGGCGGCGCCCCGCTCGCGTTCTTCGCCGGCCATGGGCGGCGATCAGCCGACGGCGAGGTGAACGCTGCCGGCGGGATCGCCCCTCGCAGGCCCGCTCGAACGGCTCATTCGCCGGGCTCGGGGGCTGCGGGCGCCGGCCTTCGCGGTACGCGCGGGCCGTCGGACGGCCAGCCGCGTTCGCCGACGAGAGCGTGCATGGCCGCGATGCGCTCCGCGGAGAGGGGGTGCGTGGAGAGGTAGCCCTCGATCCCGCGCCCGATGACGTTGTCGGATTTCGGAAGACCTTCGAAGAAGTCCGTCGCGCCTCCGACGTGACCGTATTCCGCCTGCACGAGCCCGAGTCCGAAACCGTCCGCGGCGCTTTCCTGTTCGCGGCTGAAGCGCGCGGCGGCGAGCATTCCCGCCGCGCCGGCCAGTTCCGCGGCGCCCGACGAGCCCCCGATGCCGACGATCGCGACCACCATGCCGAACGCGAGCCCCCGGCCGAGGCCGCGCAGATGATCCCGATTGCGGAAGTGCCCGATTTCGTGCGCGAGCACGAACGCGAGCTCGTTCTCGCTCGCCGCCATCGCGAGCAAGCCGGTCGTCACCGCCACCAGGCCGCCCGGGAACGCGAATGCGTTCGGAGTGGCGTCATCGATGATCGCGACGCGCAGCGCGTAGGGGTTGTCGGGCCAGTGGGTGGCGAGCCGGTCGAGCAGGCGACCGATCTCGTCGCCGCGCGGATCCGGCTGCATCTCGATATCCGGAGCGATGGCCGCAACGACTTCGGGGCGCGAAAAGATGCGAACCTCGAGGTCCGGTGGAATGTGCGGGATCAGCAGCTCGAACGCGCCTGCGATCGCGACGAACACCAGGATCGCCGCGAGCCCGATGCCGACGATCAACGTCGCGGCCTCGCGCAGCGGATGGGTGCGACTGACGTTGGCCGTGTCGTCGGGCAACGCCGGATCGAACTTCACGGCGCGCCGTGTCGAAGCTTGATCCCCGTTCCGTACGCGAGCACTTCGAGGCCCGCGATCCCGCGGCCGTTGCTCCCGTTCGCCATCCGCGCCGTCTCGAACCGCAAGTTGATCACAGCCGCATAGCCGGCCGCGGCCGCCTCCGCCTTGAGGCGCAACACCGCCTCGCGGCGCGCGCGATCGAGGATCGTCTCGTAGCTCTTGACGCGACCACCGACGAACTGCCGCAGGCCGGCGAGAAAACGCTTGAAATAGTCGACCGAGATCACGACGCTGCCGCTCACGAGGCCGCTGTCGACGACCTGCCAGCGTTTGGGCAGGGTCCGGAAGGTGATCGCGGGCAGTTGGCGCAATTCGAGTTCGCGTGCTCGAATCGAACGGTAGTGACGTCGCTCGACCGCGCTGCCGGTGAAATAGGTAGCCAGCAGCAACAGCAACGGCAGGCCGATGTTGATCATCGTTTCCGTCGTCGCGTCCACCGTCATTCCACCCGCACCGCGGTGCCGTACGCAAACAGCTCGGCCGCACCCTGCGCGATCGAGCTGGTCGAGAAGCGCACGTTCACGACCGCGTTCGCACCGAGCGATTCGGCTTGCTCCGTCATGCGCACGAGCGCATCGTTGCGAGCCTCCTGGAGCAGCTCGGTGTAGCCCTTGAGCTCACCGCCGACGATGTTCTTCAAGCTCGCCATCAGATCGCGCCCGATGTGCTTGGCCCGCACCGTACTCCCGGTCACCACGCCGTAGAACTGAACGATCTGTTTGCCCGGAATCGTCTCGGTATTGCTGTGGATCACGACTTGCCCCCCTCGAATTCGTCTCCGTGCGTTCGCCGGCCGAAACGGGCCGAACCGCGACACAGCGCCCCGAAGCGTAGCCCGCGCGGCATGCTGCGACAGTTCGGCGGCGAAAGCGAAGGCCGCGGGTCAGGCCTCGGGGACCGCTTCGCCCCGGAGCCAGGCGCGCAGCATCCGGTTGACGGCCTCCGGGGCGTCCTGTTGCACCCAGTGCGAAGCCTCGGGGAGATACCGCAGCGTCAGGTCGGAAACGAAGGCATCGGTGCCGTACGTCGTCTCGCGGGTCAACGCGACGTCCTGTTCGCCCCAGAGCATCAGCGTCGGTGTTTCGATCGTACGCGGCCCGAGGCGCAGCTGACGCCTGGCACCGCCGCCGCGGATGAAGGCTCGGTAGTAGTTCAACATGGCGGTAAGGGCGCCCGGCCGTGCCGCCGCCCGCCGGAACACCTCGAGGGCCGCGTCCGGGAAGTTCTCCGGATTCACGCAGCTCCGCCGCATCGCCTCGCCGATCGCGCGCTGGCCGCGCGCTCCGAGCAGGCGTTCCGGAAGCCACGGCAGTTGGAAGAAGAGGACGTACCAGGAGCGGGCGAACTGTTTCCAGCTTCGTATCGCGGGCATGGCGGCAAACGGGTGGGGCACGTTCATGATCACGAGCCGCTCGAGCGGCCGAACGCGGCGAATCGCAAAGTACCACGCGACGATCGCGCCCCAATCGTGCGCGATCAGGGTGGTGGAGCGCGCCCCGGACGCGTCGATCAACGCCGCGACGTCGGCGACCAGCACTTCGATCGCGTACTCGCGCAGCCCCGAGGGCTTGTCGCTCTCGCCGTAACCGCGCAGGTCCGGCGCCCAGACGCGATAGCCGAGATCGGCCAGCAGCGGCAGCTGGTGACGCCACGAATACCAACACTCCGGAAAGCCGTGCAGGCAGAGTGCCAGTCGTTCGCCTTCGCCGCAGGCGGCGACGTGGAAACGCAGATCGCCGGCCCTCACGAATTCGTGGCGAATCGACTCGTCCACGGCCACAGCATCCACCCGCCCACTCTACCTCGCAGGTCGCCCACCGCACCGCCGGCGCTCGCCGCTTTCCACGCCGCACGGAGTCCTCGCCCGGCCGATCGGGCTGCGAGCGACGCCTGAGCGCCGCGGCGTCAGGCCGCGAAGGCGAGGAAGCAGACGGCGGTGAATACCGCGAACCAGCCGAACGCGATCGCGCGCGGCAGCTGCAGATCGCGACGGGCGAGCGCGTCGTCCAGCCAGGCGAAGCCGTCGGCGAAGAAGAGCGAGAGCACCGGCATCACCACCAGGCCGTAGCTCGCCTTGGCCTGAGCGAAGTACGGCAGGCGCAGCGACATGTAGGTCAACCCGAAGAGCACCCCGTAGCAGAGCGTGGTGACGAGAGAGAACGCCGCTCGGCGTCCCGGGTCGTCGTCGGATAGAGCGCGAAGCACGCCACGCAGCGCACCCGCGAGCGCGTATCCCGAGGCCGGAATCGCGACGAGATAGGCCGCCGACATGAAGTCGTAGTTCCAGAACCCATGCCGCTGCGTCGGGTTGACGCGACCCGCGATCCCGCCGTCGCCCCAGAGCGTCGAATAGAGGCTGTCCCAATAGGAGTGGAATGCCGAGAGATACGGGCGGCTGAAGGAATCTCCGAAATTCGAGTAGAAGGCCGCGGTGTGAAAGCCCGGTTGTTGCCACCACCTCTGGGTATCGCCGGGCAGGTGGCCCCAGTTCGCGATCAACGGATCTCCGAACAGCCAGGCATTTCGCAGGTAGAACCAGCCTGCGAGCAGCAACGGCGGCAACGCGAACCACGCGAGCAAGCGTGCCAGGCGCGCGGGCCCGATCCGCTCGACGGCGATGAGCTTGCACCCGACGAAGAACGCGATGACGGCCGCGACCAGGACCGCGGTGTATTTCGTCAGCAACGCGAGTCCGAGCAGCACGCCGAGCAGCAGCACGCGCCTCGACGTCGCCGCGGATGCGAGCAGCAGATCGACCGCAACGAGCAGGGCGATGCCGGCGATCAGCGCGTGGAAGGTCTCGTTCGAGAAATACGCGGCCGAGTAGAGGTTCATCGGCAGCACCGCGGCGAACACCGTCGCGAGGAATTGCTTCGACGTCTCTTTCGGAAACAGTCGGCGGCAGAGCGCCAGCGCGACCCAGACGTTCGCGAGTCCGGCGAGGAACGGCAGTGCCTTCATCCCGACGGCGGCTCCCGCCGCACCCGCGACACTCTCTCCGAGCCATTGCAGGATCGCCGCAATCCCGTAGAAGAGCGGTGGGTGATAGACCGACCAGCCGTCGGTCGCGACCGGCACGCTGCCGTTGGTTCGCAGGAAATCGACATAGAGACCGTGGTGTCGAGCGTCGAAGCCGATCTCGAGCGGAATCTGCACGAACTTGCGTGCGACCAACGTCAGCCAGGCCACGCAAGCGGTTCCGAGCGCTGCGAGCGGCAACACCGCCGGGACGCCGCCGCCCGCGAACCGGCGGGCTCCCAGGAACCCGACCGCGGCCGCGACGAAGAGCCCGAGCAATACGTCGCGGAGCCCCGCCAATGCTTCGAACGGAGTCTCGACCGCGCGAGCCCCGGGGTTCCGCCGGGTGTCGTCCGCGGTGATCGCAGCCCCGAGCCGGTTCTCGTCCTCGAACACCTGCCACGAGCCGTCGGAGACGACGGGTTCGTCGAGCCCGGTGATTCGCAGCGCGATCAGCGCGGGGCCGTGCGCGTTCGCGACATCGATCCGAATCTCGTTCCAACCCGGCCGGAGCCACGGCGCGAGTTCCAGCGAACGCTCGCGCCGCCAGTTCGCGCCGTCGTCGCGACCATCCGGAATCGCTTCACCATTCAGAACCACCGTGTAACCGCGATAGGCGAGCAGCTCGAGAACGACCGAGTCGGGCACGGTCGCGACGTGCAGGCCCCGGCGGAAGCTCGTGACCGGCGCGTCGGCGCGACCCCACTGCTGGAGCTCGGCCGAAACCGGCTGCGGTGGCATGATCCAGCGCGTGTCGCCGCGCTGCGAGAGATAGGGAATCTCCGAGGAAGTGCCGCAGCGCAGTGCGAAGAAGCCCACGGAGAGGACCACCAGCGCAACCGCTCCGAGCCTCTGAAGCTTTCCCCAGGGCAACGGCAAGAACCCCCGCTCGCGACTGCCGACTTGCGGACCGCGTCAGGGCTCGAGGGTAGCCGAGCACGCGCAAGAGCCCACGCCCCGAGACCGCCCGTCGTCGCGATGCGTTCGGCGGGCTACCATTCCGGGCTCCGAGCGCGGGGCCTCACGGCCGCGGCGGGAATGTGGTGGGGGAAATTCATGGTCAGGCTCGTCGGTCTCGAATCGATTGCATTCGCCGTCGCGATCGCCGTCGCGATCGCAAACGCTTCCATCGCGGACGAAATCACCGCAGACGGCATCGCGGCACAGGTCGGCAACGACATCGTGCTGGTCTCCGAGGTGATCGAGCGTGTAGCCCCGATGGAAGCCAGAATGCGGCAGCAGAACGCACCCGAAATCGAAATCGCCAAACTGCGCGCCGCGGGCCTCGAGAAGCTGATCGAATCACGCTTGATCGATCAGATCGTCGAGCGCGGTGAGCTCTACGCCACCGACGAAGAAGTTGCGACGACGGTCGAGAGCATCGCGACCGAGAACGGACTCACGGTCGCGGAGCTCGAGAAGAGCGTGCTCGCACAGGGTCTCACCCTCGAGGAGTACCGCGACGAGATCAAGACCGGGATCGAGCACCAGAAGGTCATTCGCGGCGTCGTCGCCGCGAAGATCAACGTCGAAGAGCACGAAGTCCGGGCGTTGTACGCCGAGCGCTTCGCCGACCAGCCGAAGGGCGGCGAGGTCGTCCACCTGCGGCAGATTCTCGTGACTTACGGAGCCGTCGCTCCCGAAGACAAGGCCTCGGTCTGCAAGTCCGTCCACAACGCGAAGCAGCGCATCGATGCAGGCGAGGCCTTCGAAAAAGTCGCGGGCGAAATCTCGGAAGTCGCTCCCGCGGAGGGCGGCGACATCGGCTGGCTCCACTCCGACTCCGTCGCGAGCTGGATGGCGTCGGTGGTCGATCCGCTCGACGACGGCCAGATGTCGGACGTGATCGAGCTGCCGTTCGGCTGCAGCCTGCTCAAGCTCGTCGAACGCCGCGTGTACGAACCCGTCAGCTACGAAGACGTCCGTGAGGAGCTCAGCTTCGCGATCTACCAGCAGCACCTCGAGGAGGAGTTCCGCAAGTGGATGGAAGATCTCCGCGAGCGCACCTACATCGAGCGCAAGGGACACTTTGCGGACGCAGCGATGCTCGGTAGTCGAAGCGGCTTCTCGAGCGAGCCCGAGGAGGAGGACTCGCACTTCTAGTGCCGAATCGCGCCGCCGACAGCGAGAGCTCGACCGCGATGCTTCGCTGCATCCGGATTCGCGGAGCGCGGGAACACAACCTCAAGAACCTCGACGTCGACATCCCGCGCGATCGATTGACCGTCGTCACGGGCTTGTCGGGTTCTGGAAAGTCGTCGCTTGCGTTCGACACGATCTACGCCGAGGGTCAGCGGCGTTACGTCGAATCGCTGTCCGCCTACGCGCGTCAGTTCCTCGAGCAGATGGCCAATCCCGACGTCGACTCCATCGATGGCCTGTCGCCCGCGATCGCGATCGAGCAGAAGTCCATCAGTCGGAATCCCCGCTCGACGGTCGGCACCACGACCGAGATCTACGACCACCTTCGCCTGCTGTTCGCACGCGTCGGAAAGCCGCATTGCCCGCACTGCGACCGCCCGATCGCGAGCCACACCGTCCAGCAGATGACCGACCGCGTCCTCGGCCTCGAAGCGGAAACCCGAGTCCAGATCCTCGCACCCGTGGTCCGAGGCCGGAAGGGCGATTTCCGGCGAGAGCTCGCGAACCACCGGCGTCAGGGCTTCGTGCGCGCGCGCATCGACGGCAGCGTCCGCGATCTCGAAGAGGACATCGAGCTCGACGAGAAGCTGCGGCACGACATCGACATCGTCGTCGACCGCCTGACCGCGAAAGCCGCGGCGCGCGGACGCATCGCCGAATCGATCGAAGCCGCGCTGCGGATCGGTGATGGGTTGACCCGGATCCTCGTCGGGCGCGACGGGGAGGAGTGGCTGCTCTCGGAGCACAACGCCTGCATCGATTGCGATGTCGCCTTTCCCGAGATCGCGCCGCGCAGCTTCTCGTTCAACAGCCCGCACGGCGCGTGCTCGGTCTGCAACGGTCTCGGAACGACGCTGGAGTTCGATCCGGTGCGCATGGTTCCCGACGTTTCGCGCTCGCTCGCCGCGGGTGCGATCGCGGCCTGGGGTCGGCGCCGACGCCCGCGATACTACGACAGGCTGCTGGAGGCGCTGGCGCGGCATTTCGAAGTCGACCTCGACACGTCGTGGCAGGACCTCCCCGATGCGGTCCGCGCGGGCGTGCTGTACGGGACCGGCACCGAGGACATCGCGTTCGACGTCGAGGCCTCCGGACGGACCACCGCGGTCCGGCGCCGCTGGGACGGCGTCGTCGGGGAACTCGAGCGCCGCTACGAAGCCGGCAGCGAGGCCGAACGCGAAGAGTTCGAGCGCTTTCGAAGCCCGCGCGCGTGCCCGGAGTGCGGCGGTGCGCGCCTGCACGCGTTCGCACGCAGTGTTCGGATCGGCACGCTGTCGATCGCGGAGCTGACGCAACTCCCGGTCGGTCGCGCGCTCCGGCGCATCGACGAACTCGAATTCACACCCTCGCAACAGCCGATCGCCGAGCGCATCCTCCGTGAGATTCGCGAGCGGCTGCTCTTTCTCGCCAACGTCGGCCTCGACTACCTGTCGCTCGACCGTTCGAGTGCGTCGCTGTCGGGCGGAGAGGGTCAGCGCATCCGGCTCGCGACCCAGATGGGATCGCGGTTGATCGGCGTGCTCTACATTCTCGACGAACCCTCGATCGGCCTGCACCCACGCGACCACGAGCGCCTGCTCGACGGCATCCGGCGGCTTCGCGACCTCGGCAACACGGTGATCGTGGTCGAGCACGATGAGGCGACCATCCGCGCAGCGGACTTCGTCGTCGACATGGGCCCCGGTGCGGGAGTCCACGGCGGTGAAATCGTCGCGAAGGGCTCCGTCGCCGAATTGCTCGCCGACGACGGTTCGCTCACGGGCGCCTATCTGTCCGGCCGGCGGCGGATCCCGGTTCCCGCGAAGCGACGGACGCTCGGCCCGGACGCTCTCGTTCTCAGCGGTTGCACGCACAACAACCTGAAGGACGTGACGTTGCGCATTCCTCTCGGCGTGCTCACCGTCGTAACCGGGGTCTCCGGATCCGGAAAATCGACGCTCATCAACGACACGCTGCACCGCGTGTTGGCGCAACGACTCCACGACGCGCGAGAAGTTCCGGGGCGCTTCGACCGGCTCGTCGGCATCGAGCACCTCGACAAGGTGATCGACGTGAACCAGAGCCCGATCGGTCGCACCCCGCGCAGCAATCCCGCCACCTATACGGGCGTCTTCGACGGCATCCGAACGCTCTTCAGCCAGGTTCCCGAATCGCGCGTGCGCGGCTACGGCAAGGGGCGCTTCTCGTTCAACGTGAAGGGCGGCCGCTGCGAAGCCTGCCGAGGCGACGGCATTCTCCGGATCGAGATGCATTTCCTGCCGG
>Ga0055476_10000080_pt1 | contig 21056 bp, 13 predicted proteins | sample Muzzi_CordC_D2_FD_57682 | JGI IMG/M metagenome (GOLD analysis project Ga0055476, IMG submission 57682) | Wetland microbial communities from San Francisco Bay, California, USA, that impact long-term carbon sequestration - Muzzi_CordC_D2 | ecosystem: Environmental > Aquatic > Marine > Wetlands ... | reverse complement strand
CCTTCTCGACGTTCGCGACGACGCTGACGGGAGCGCGTTCCAGCGCGAGCACGAGCTGCACGCCGCCCCGGGCCCGCGTCGTCTCGGAGGCGGCCGCCGCCCCGACGCCGGCGGTCAGCAACAAGCACGCCGTCGCGCGCGCGATGCGCTGCCGCGCGCTCAATCTTCCCCGAAGCTGCCGGAATCACCCGGTAGCGCGTAGAGCGCATTGGTCGCTCCGAGCGCCATCACTCCGGCTTCGCCGACATTCCCGTCGACGAGATCGGCGAGCGTGCCGTTGCCCGCGCGAGAGAGATCGGCGGGATAGATGGGGAACATCGGCGCGCACTTTCCGTCGGTTCCACGCACGACCACGACGAACCAGGTCGGCTCGACGATGTCGACGAACGGCAGGCTCAGGTCGACGCTCAAGCGGCCCGCTCCCGCCACGCCAGCCACGTCCTCTGTGACGGAGACGTCGAAGTCGCCGTCGCCCGTGGTCGACGGATCGCAGTCGCCCTCTTCCAGCACGACCAGTGGGTCGGCACCGAAGGTGTAGCCCGACCGGGTCGGATGGGTGACCGCGTTCGAGTACACTTCGATCCGGTCCCATTGCGCCCAGTCGGGCGACGCCACCGAAATTTCGAGTTCGACGCCGCCGTCCGCGGTCATCATCGTCGTCGAACCGGCCTGGCTGAAGTCGGCGATCGCCCCGATCGCCTGATGATGCGACCCGGGGTCGCGCTGCGAGGGGCCGTCAACCGCCTCGGCGCCGATCAGCCGCGCCTGTACGTAGACGCCCTGACCGCCGACCGCCTTGCCCGCGTAGACGGCGGCGGCCACGTCGGCCGGATCGATCTCTTCGGGCAGGTCCGTCGGCGACGCGGTCCAGGTCCGGGCTCCCGCGGTCTTCAGATTCGTGAACGTGTGGGAGTCCGTGTCGGCGATGAAGGTCGTCGACAGGCCCTGGTTGAGCAGGTTGAACCAGACGCCGATCCGATCGTTCAAGAACTGGGCCTGGTCGCCGCGGTTGTCGCCGTTCCAGAGCTCGAGCGCGGGAAAGTGCTGATAGAGGTTCGGTACGTCGCTCGTGCTCGGCAGCCGCCGTTCCCTTCGCTCGTCGTCCGTCATCGCGTCGCTCGGCGGTGAAAGCGACGTGTCGATCTTGAGCGGCTCGAAGTGGCTGTCGATGTGGTTGATCTGCACCGCGGTGTCGGGCGTCGCGAGCGGGCCCGTGGTCGCCATCGCGAAGATCTCCGCCGGCGTTCCGTTCAGCGCATCGTAGATCGGGAAGTCCATGCCCGGCGGCGCCGCCTTCGCCCAGTCGGTCGAGCCGCCGGAGAGCTGCGTGAGCCCGTCCGCGGACCAGGTCGCGCTGGGCGACTCCGGATCGATCCGCATCGGATAGGCGTTGAAGTGTCCGTAGTCGAAGGTGGTGATCTCCTCGCCGATCGTCGCGGTCACGAAGTCCGACAGACCGGCTGCGGCAATCGCCGGACGGAGGTCGGTGTGGACGTGGTGGTCGGTCATGATCACGTTCTCCACGCCTTCGGTCGAATACGCCTCGACGCGATGGAGGTCCGACACGCGCGAGTCGGCGGAGCGGATTCCGTGCACGTGAAAGTCCGATGATACGAAGCCCGGTGTGTCGACCACGCGCGCGATCTGCGCGCTGATGTTCGACACCTCGCCGGGCGCGACGCTGATCGGATTCGCCGTACGCCACGCCGAGTACTCCGTACCGCGCGAGACGTAGACGTGATAGAGCTCGACACCCGGCTCGAGATCGAACTCGACCTGCCCGGCGGCGTCGGTGTGACCGACGGCGACGACACCGAACGGCAAGCGATCGGAGACATCGTCGAAGACCCCGAGCTCACCGCCGCCGAAGCCCGGCAACGACGGCCCCGGCCGCACCAGCGGGGGGCTCGGATCGTGGCCCACGACCGTGACGCGCGCGGGAATCGGCAGGCCGCCTTCGTCGACCGCATCCACGTGCAGGCGGCCCGCGGCGGTGAGGGCGATATCCAGCGTGCGGGTGCCGCCCGCCGGAACACTGAGCAGCACCCCGCTCGGAACGAAGCCACCGCCCGGATACAGGTGCCCCTTCTTCGCCGCGGTCACGACGGTCAGCCCCGCACGCACCGGCCCGGAGTAATTCGGACACGGCCCGGCCTTCGTGACGAAGCTTCCGGAGATATCGGTCGACGAGGCGGACGTGGGTGGCGCCGTGGACAGCAACCCCAGACCCGCCGTGACCTTCGCACCGGCGAGGGGAGTCCCGTTCACCGTGACGCACCCTTCCAGCGTACCCACCGACGTCCCGTTCACGCGCTGCTCGAGGCGAAACGCGTTCACCGCGGAGCCGTCTCCGACGCCGAAGTAGCGCGTGAACACGCGGCTGCCGCCGCTCGGCACCAGGAAGCTCGGCGGTGCACCGATCAGCGTCGAGAGCACGTTGTCCTGGTGAAGCACCACGAGCACACCGCTGATGAACGCGAACGTGGCCGCTTGCGGCTTGGCCGCCTCGACGAAGGAGTAGTCCGTGCCCGCGGCCTCGTCGAAGCCGAAGAAGGCGAGCGCGCCGATGGTCGTCATCACCGGCGGCCCGATCCCGTTCGCACGAGGCGTGGTGAAGCCCGGTGCACCCAGCGAGTGCGCCAGGGTTTCGACTTCTCCGGACGGGTTGAGCCAGTCGCCGACCATCAGCGGCAGCGGATCGGGCAGACCGTTGAGCGTCTCGTTGTTGAAGACCTCGGTGTCGATCTTCACGAAGTCCTGCGGGTCGGCGGGGTCGCGGTCGGGCTCGAGCGTATAGCTCGTGCAACCCTCGATCTCGAGGTCGCGGTCGTTCGCGAGCGACGGGAAGTCGAGGCCGATGTCGCTGACCTGGCTCGACGGGTTCGCGAAGTCGAGCAGATCGTCCGGCCCGCACGTGCGCAGTACGGCCGCGGTGCCGTCCTGGCCGTCGTTCACCACCTCCAGAGTCTGCGCGTTGATGACGGTCTCGATGTTCAGGCCCGGCTGAACCTCGAGGAAGTTGTCCTTGCCCTCGTTGCCGACGAGCTCGGCGTCGATCAGGTTTCCACCGTACTGCCCCACGCTGTAGAGCTCGCGCTGACCGACGTCCTGAATCACGAAGCGCGCGAATCCGTTCTCGAGCAGCCAGTCGCCGACCTTGCTGTGTCCGAGCGGGCCGGTGATCAGCTGATCCTTCGAGGTGATCCGCAACGCGCGCGCCTTGCCGGGCGGCAGGTACTGGAAGGCCTTCCAGCGGAACCGGAAGCCGCCGGTGTCCCGCTTGATCACCGCCTTGATGGAATTCCAGTCGCGCAGGGGCGCGCCGGGATCGATCCTGGCGGTAAAGATGTTCGGTCCGCCGCTGAAGCGGTCGCTGATGTCGCTGCCGTTCAGCGAAACCGCCAGTGTTTCCGGCGTGACGTCGTCGTCCACCACGATCGTCACGTCGAAGCTGAAGGTCCGGACCGGGTCGCCGTCGACCAGTATCTGGAAGACCGACCGGCCACACCCGAGCGACGAGGTGACGAGCAACGCAACGACGGCGAGCAGGAATCGACGCATTGGATCGGCGCCCCCGGATTCGTGGTGAATTCCCATCCATCCTACCCGCAGCGACCGGATGGTTTCAATCGAATTCTCGATCGGGAGCGCCGTCGTCGCCACCGCGCGGCACCGACGGCCGCCATCGCGCGCGAATCGCGTCGGAGCGATCCGTACCGGATCACGAGAACGACGCGGGCAGCGACCTCGCTCGACGGGATCGAAACGGCCCGTTCAGGGGGCCGCGAGTCCGAGCCTTCTGTGCGCGGTTTCGCGCGCCCAGCGGTAGTCCGCCTTGCCGCTCGGAGAACGGGTGATCTCGTCGATGAAGATGAACGCCTTGGGGATCTTGTAGGGGGCGAGGTGGTCGCGCGCTTCGTCGCGCAACGCCGCCTCCATGGCCTCACCGGCTTGCTCACCCGCGCGCAGACGCACGATCGCCGTCACCTGCTGACCCCAGCGATCGTGCGGCGTCGGAACCACCACTGCGTCGTAGACCGCCGGGTGGTGTTTCAGCGCGTGCTCGACCTCTTCGGCGAAGACCTTCTCGCCGCCGGTATTGATCGTGACCGAGTCCCGTCCGAACAACAGCAGCGAACCGTCTTTCGCAATGCCCGCGCGATCGCCCGGCACCGCATAGCGCTTCCCAGCAACGACCGGGAAGGTCTTCGCGGTCTTCTCGGGATCCTTGTAGTAGCCGAGCGGCACCGAACCGGTGCGGGCGAGCCAGCCCTGCTCGGGAGAGCCGGGCTCGAGCAGGCCCGAGAGATCGTCGGTCAGCACCGTATTGCCGGGTGCCATCGAGAAATCTCCGGTCGTCGGCTTGCTGTCCTTCGTCGAGAACTGCGTGGCCTGTGCACCGCTCTCCGACGAGCCGAGCGCATCGAGAATCCGGATATCGGGCAGCAGCTCGAGGAACTCCTGCTTCAGGGACGCCGTCAGGATCGCGCCGCCCGAGGTGATCAGCCGGAGTGAAGACAGGTCGTAGGAATGTTCGCGCAATTCGTCCACGAGCGGCCGCCCGAAGGCGTCGCCGACGATCGTGACGGCGCCGACCCGCTCGCGCTCGACGGTCGACCAGATGTCCTTCGGATCGAGGTGTCGCGGTTCGTTCTGAACCACGATGGTCCCGCCGACGTTCCACATGTTGAACGCGGCCCAGTGCGCGGCGCCGTGCATGAACGGCGCGGTCGGAAGCGCGCGGATGTCGCCGCCCTTTGCGCGCTCGACGATTGCGTCGAGAGTGGTCGGCACACCGGGGTACAGGGCCGCGCGCAGGATATCCTCCTGACGCCACAGCACCCCCTTGGGCATCCCGGTCGTCCCGCCCGTATAGAGGATGTAGAGATCGTCCGGGCTGAGCGAGCCTTCCGGCGGCGGCGTCGCTTCGGCTCCGGCGAGCGCCTCTTCGTAATCCTGCGCTCCGGGCAACAGCGCCTCGCCCGATTCGTCGGCTACCTGGAGCCATAGCTTCACCTGCGGCAACGCCGCGCGGATCCGTGCGAGGACGGGCGCGAAGCAGGCGTGGTAGATGACGACTTGCGCGTCGGCGTTTCCGAACAGGTAGGTGAGCTCTTCGTCGACGTAGCGGTAGTTCACGTTGAATGGCGCCGCGCCGGCCTTGTACGCGCCGAGCATTCCCTCGAGATACTCGTTGCCGTTGTAGAGGTAGAGAGCGACGTGGTCCTGACCGGATTCCCAGTTCTCGAGCTGCGCGCGTTCGCGGTGCCGACCAATGCCGTTGCGCCGCAGCACGCTGGCGAGCCGGCGGGTGCGGTTCGTCACGTCGCTCCAGGTGAGGCGCCGGTCGCGAAAGACGAGACACTCGCGTTCCGGGACCGCCGCGGCGATCGCCTCGTGGATCACGGCCAGATTGAACATGGGCGCTCCTTCCCCGCTTGCTGCGGGCCGCCTCCGGATGGAAGAATGCCGAGGCTCGCGCGCGACGTCCGCGAGCGCAAGTCCGCAATCAGCAGAGTCGCACCAGCGCCGTCACCGCGTCGAGGGTGTGCTCGACGCGCGCGGAATCTGCGGGATCGTCGAAGCGCAGCCAACCGCCGTCGCCCTGCTGCTCGGCGAGCAGTCGTTCGATCGCCTCGGCCGCATCGACGCGCCCGCCCGGCAACGACGGCGCTTCGGCGTACAACAGCACCCGAGCGGTCCGCACTCCGTCGAATCGGCCGGAGCGAAAGCCTCGCTCGAGCTCTCGCCCGACCCATTGCAGCACTGCGTCGCTCTCTTCGTGTGGGACGTTCGCGAAGTAGTTCGCGTACGCCGCGATCGCGGGCCAGTTGAAGTTCTGCACCCGATCGGGCGTGAAGCGCTCGGCGATATAGTCGCCCGCGGCGCTGAGCGTCGCGGCGCGCGCGAAGCGGGTCTTCCCGAGATGACCCGCGAGCATCCCGGTCCGAACGATCTTCCGCTCCTCCGACTCGGCGAGCGCGCCCCATGAACCGTCTTCGGCCTGGGTCGCCTCGAGATGGCCGCATGCGCGCTCGACGACGGGCAGATGGAGGCCGCGCAGATCGGCCGCCGCGCCGAGCAGCCGCAGCAGCAGCTCCGACTCGAATTCGGGAGCGGAGCCGCCGGCGACCGCGATCGACCCGTCGGGTCGCTGGATCGCATCGTCGGGAAGCGGGAGTTCGTCCGGAGTTCGCCCCGCGGCCAGCGCGTGCGCACGCGAAATCGCGAAGCAATCGCCGCGCGCCTCGACGAATGCGACTGCACGCGCGAGAACCGCTGCCGCGCTCACGCCTGCAACAGCAGCCCGGTGAGCGAAGCTCCTTCCGGATGGTAGATCGACACGGGGTGGTCGACCGCGGGCCCGAGCGTTCGCAACACCTGGACGGTTCGCTCGGCATCGAGCGCCGCGCCGAACGCGATCTTCCGGAACAGGCCGGCGTCGACGTGGCTCGAGCTCGAAAACGCCAGAATCAATGCTCCCGGGCAAGCGCGCTTCAGTGCGGAAATCAGCACGTCCTTGTAGGCCCGCGCCGCCTTGTTGACCTCGCCGCGCGAACGAGCCAGCGGTGGCGGATCGATCGTCACGAGGTCGTACTGCGAGGAATCACGCCGGGCGAATTCGAACGCATTGCCGTGCTCCAGGCGCGTCTCGACGCCGGGCGCGCTGGCTGCGAGATTGTGCCGCGCGAGCTCGAGCGCGTCCGCGGACGACTCGACCAACGTCACGGCGCTCGCGCCGCCGACCGCCGCCGCCACGGCAAAGCCGCCCGAATACGCGAACAGATCCAACACGCGGCGCCCCTCGGCGAGGCGTTCGACCAGGTCGCGCGCGTCGCGCTGCCCCAGATAGAAGCCCGTCTGCTGACCCTGTGCGATGTCGACCGAGTAACGGCGCCTTCCCTCCGCGAAATCGACGGTTGCGGGGAGCGGCTCGCCCCACAACAGCCCCTGGCGCACCGCCACGGCCTCGCGACGTCCCGCCGAGGTATCGGCGCGCTCGTATCCGCGCACGACGCCGGCGACGCCGCGAAACGCGTTCGTCACTTCGTCCAGCCGACGACGCATTCCCGCGGTCGAGAAGCGCACGACGATGGTGTCGCCGTAGCGGTCGGCCGACAGCCCCGGCAGCTCGTCGGCTTCCGCATTCACGAGCCGCAGCGCTTCGATCCCGCGAAGCTCCGGATTGGCCGCGCGGCGCGCGATCGCCGCTGCGATGCGCTGCGAGACCAGGGCTTCGGGCGGCTCGTCCTTGCCCCGCCACAACATCCGGACTCGGATGTTCGAGCGCGGGGAGTAGTCGCCGCAACCGAGCGCCTCCCCTTCCGCGCTCCGTACGCGAACGAAGTCACCCGCCTCGGCGCCGCCGTCGACGCTCGCGACCGCGCCCGAAAGCACCCAGGGATGACGCCGCCGAACCGATCGATCGCGGCCGGGTTGCAGCACGAGCTCGTTCATTTCGCAGACTCTAGCTCGCATTCGAGTCGGCGCGCACTGCGACGACGCTCGTACGCCGCTGCGGCGAATCGGTTAGCCTGTCGCGGCAGACTCCAGGAGACCCGGTGGCGGAAATCCGCGAACCCCGAAAGACGAATCGACTCGCGCAGGAGAGCAGCGCCTATCTGCGTCAGCACATGCACAACCCGGTGGATTGGTATCCGTGGGGACCCGAGGCGCTCGAGCGTGCGCGCGACGAGGATCTTCCGATTCTGGTGTCGATCGGCTACAGCGCCTGCCACTGGTGTCACGTGATGGCTCACGAGAGCTTCGAGGATCCATCGACGGCGGCGCTCATGAACGAGTCGTTCGTCAACATCAAGGTCGATCGCGAAGAACGCCCGGACATCGATCAGATCTACATGGATCTGGTGACCGGACTGACCGGCCACGGTGGCTGGCCCCTCACGGTCTTCTGCACTTCCGAAGCGCGCCCGTTCCATGGCGGCACCTACTACCCGCCCGTCGCCCGCCACGGCATGCCGGCATTTCGCGAGGTGTTATCGGGCATCGCGACCGCCTATCGCTCGCACCGCGACGACGTCGAGCGGAACGCGAGCCGCATCGTCGACGCCCTCTCGAATCGCCCGAGCGGTGAAGCCGAAAGAGCCCCGAGCGCGCGCTGCGCCGAGCGTGCTGCGCTGGCGCTGCTTCGTCACGCGGACCCCGCGAGCGGCGGATTCGGCGGCGCACCGAAATTTCCGACGCCGACCTCGCTCGACCTGCTGCTCGCCGCGACCGACGTGCTGCCCGAAGACGAGGCCCGTCAGGCGCTCGAGCACGTGCTCCACACCTGCCTCGAAATGGCGCGCGGCGGAATCTACGACCAGCTCGGCGGCGGCTTCCACCGTTACAGCGTCGACGCACACTGGGTGGTTCCGCACTTCGAGAAGATGCTCTACGACCAGGCTCAGTTGATTCGCGTCTATCTCGAGGCATGGCGCCGCACCGGCTGCAATCAGCCGGAACTGATCTGGCCGGTCGAGGAGACGATCGCATACTTGAGACGCGAAATGACCGGAGCCGAAGGCGCGTTCTATGCAAGCCAGGACGCCGACAGCGAAGGCGTCGAGGGTCGGTTCTACGTCTGGACGCCCGCACAGCTGGCAGCGAGTCTCGGCGAAGCTGCCGCAGACTTCGCGAACGCCTACGACGTGTCGCGGGCCGGCAATTTCGAAGCCGGCGCGAGCGTGTTGCGCGATCGCGCACGCAAGCCGCGCGAGCATTTCCACGGCGAGCGCGAGCGGCTCCGGTGCGCGCGCGAGAAGCGTGTCGCGCCCGACACCGATCCCAAACGTGTCGCCGCGTGGAACGGCCTCACGATTTCCGCTCTCGCGCGGGCGGCGAGTCTGCTCGATCGTGAGCAGGTGTTGCAGGAGGCCGCAACCGCTGCCGACTTCGTGCTCGACCGGATGCGCGACTCGCAGGGGCGGCTGCTGCGCATCTGGAACGACGGACGTGCACAGGTGCCGGCGTTCCTCGACGACCACTCTGCGCTGCTCGAGGGACTGCTCGATCTGCACCGCGCGGGTGCGGGCGACCGCTATTTCGAGGCCGCGCTTCGCCTCGCCGAAGACATCGCCACGCGCTTCTACGACGAGCGCGAGCGGGACTTCTTCCTGGCGCCGGACGACGGTGAATCGCTCGCGCTTCGACCCCGCTCCGATCACGACGGTGCCACCCCGCATTCCGCGGGACTCGCGGTGCTCGGCCTGCTCCGCGTGGCGCATCTCGCCGCGCGTGAAGACCTCGCCCGGATCGCCGACCGTGTGATCGACCGCCACGCCTTCGAGCTCGACCGCTCACCACAAGCCTTCCCGACCCTGACGCGTGCGGTGCTCGCCCGGGACCGGGGCCTCTCGCTCGCGCTGATCGCGGGCAACCCGACCGACGCCGCGACCCGCGCGCTCGCGAACCGCGCGCGCTGCGCGCTGCTGCCCGACGACGCCGTGGTGATCGCCCCCCCCGGCGGCCCGGCTCCCGCAGGCGTCGCTGACGACTGGCTCGCGGATCGCGGCCTCGTCGACGGCCTTCCGGCCGCGTACATCTGCCACGGCCGCAGCTGCGCGCCGCCGGCGACCGATCCGGAATCGCTCGCTCCCCCGGGCGGCGCACGCGCTTAGCCGCTACACCTGCTGCCGATGCGTACGGCGCGTGACCCGGACTCTTGCCGCTCCGAAGATCTTTCTCGGGGCGAGTTCGCCCCCGATCGCGAAGGCGGGGGCTTCGGCGAATCGTTCTCGGACGCAACGTTCGGCTGGCCTCTGGTGGGGCGCGCCGCGATCGAACGACTCGAAGAGGAGCCGGCATGAACTTCGAACACTCCGACAAGGTCAAGATGCTCCAGGACACCCTGGAACGATTCATGAACGAGTACATCTACCCCAACGAACGCGTCGCGGCCGAGCAGATCGAGGCCAGCGGCGACCCGCACCACACGCCGGAGATCCTCGGAGAACTGAAGGCGCGGGCGAAGTCGCTCGGGCTCTGGAACCTGTTCCTGCCCGACAAGGAATACGGCGCCGGGCTCACGAACCTGGAGTACGCGCCGCTGTGCGAGATCATGGGGCGCAGCGAGCTCGCACCGATCGCGTGCAACTGCCATGCTCCCGACACCGGCAACATGGAAATCCTCGCGGAGTTCGGCACCGAAGATCAGAAGAAGCGTTGGCTGCAACCGCTGCTCGCCGGCGAGATCCGCTCCTGCTTCTCGATGACGGAACCGGCCGTATCGGGAGCCGACCCGACCGGCCTGAAGACCACGGCGCTGCGCGACGGCGACGAGTACGTGATCAACGGCCTGAAATGGTTCACGAGCGGCGCGATCGGCGCCCGCTTCGCGATCGTGATGGCCGCGACGAATCCGGATGGACCGCCGCACCAGCGCCAGAGCCAGATCATCGTCCCGACCGACACCCCCGGTTTCGAGATCGTGCGCGCGGTCTCGGTGATGGGCCATGCGGGCGGCGGCGGACACTGCGAAGTCCGCTACGAGAACTGCCGGGTCCCGGTCGAGAACTGTCTCGGGCCCGAGAACGGCGGCTTCATGATCGCGCAGGCGCGGCTCGGCCCCGGGCGAATCCACCATTGCATGCGAGCGATCGGAATGGCGGAGCGCGGCTTCGAGCTGATGTGCCGCAACGCCAACAACCGCGTCGCATTCGGCGAGCCGATCGGCAAGAAGCAGTTCGTCCAGGAGTGGGTCGCGACTTCACGCATGGAAATCGAACAGGCACGGCTGCTCACCCTCAAGGCCGCGTGGATGATGGACACCTACGGCAAGCAGGTCGCGCGTCAGGAGATCTCGATGATCAAGGTCGTGGTGCCGAACATGCTGATGAACGTGCTCGACCGGGCAATCCAATGCCTCGGATCGCACGGGATGTCGGACGACTACCCGATCGCGCGGATGTGGCGCGAGGGCCGCTCGCTGCGGATCGCGGACGGTCCGGACGAGGTCCACAAGATGGTCGTCGCCCGGCGCGAACTGAAGCGCTTCGCCTAGCAGGCTGCTGAAGAAGTCCTGCGATGGTTGCGAGAGGTCGGGGCCACGTCGCCTTCCAACAGGCGGTCCCGGTTCTTCGTGAACGTCGCCGGTACCCAGACCGCGTCGTCCATGCCCAGGCCTGCAAACCAACGGAAGAGCAAGTTGTATTCCAGCTCTTCCAGCCGCAGTCGCTCACCGCGCACGGAATAGAGAACCTGGAGCAGCCGTGCACGGAGAAGGCGCTCCGACGGGATCGAATGCCGAAGGAGCGCGAGCTGGGGGGCGTCTGACGCGACCGTCAGCCGATCAGGGAGCGGCAGGCACCCCCCAGCTCGCGCGGATGAAACAGAACCGGCCTTTTTCAGCACCCTGCTAGCAGGCTGCTCGCGGAGTGCGGCGAGGGTCGCCCGAAGCCGCGGAGTGTCTGACGCGACGACCCGGAATCGGGCAGCCTCAGCGGATACGCCAGACGTCCAGGATGGGCAGACCCTGCGGATCGTCGAACGATCGCTTCCAGACGGGCCGCCCGCACGCGCGTGAGATTCGACCTCGCTCGACCGACCGCGCCAGCCCCCCGTCGGAGAAACCGACCGCAAAGACCGCATGGGATGCGTAGCGGGGAGCGAGCAATTCTCGAGCCGAATCGGCAGCGAACAGCTCGACCCGGATCCTCGGGTCGCGTGCGCCGAAGTAGCGCATCGGCCAGTACGTCCAGTAGTTCTCCGCGATGATGAGCACCGGCCCCGCCACCGCCTCCGATTCGATCAGCTCGAAGGCCGCTGCCTTGGGTTCCCGTGCTCCCGAGTTGAAGAGTGCATAGGAATGACTGCCACGGGTCTCGAGCACCACGTGGTACTGCCCGATGAATACGGCGAGCCAGACGAAGGACGCGACCAACGCCAGCGCGACGGCCGCGGAAGTCACGGGGCTCTTCGCGGCGTCGCCGCCGTCGGCGGCGGGTCGAACCAACAGCGAGGCGAATATGAAGCAGCTCGGAACGGTCAGGAACAGGGCGTAGCGCTCGAAGCCGGGGACGAGGAACTGCAGGCCGCCGGAGGCCGACACCGCGACGAGAGCCGCCAGCGTCCCGAGCATCAACCCCACCAGCGTGCCGTCCCGCGCTCGGATCCGCGCCGGCAAACCGGTGGCCAGCAGGGCCAGCACGGCCGACCAGAAGACCAGATCGAACGCGAGCAGGGTGCGACGACTCATCGGCCCGACGACGAACTGGAGGGATGTGGCACCCGAAACGAAGCGCCCGGTGTGGATCACGAGGTTGCCGAGGAAGTCACCGGAGGAGAACTCCGGCGACGCGAGCGGAAAGTTCGTCGAACCGGAAAGCCTCCAGGCATAGAAGCCGCCGATCGCGAAGACTCCGAGAGACACCCAGGCCCAATCGCGTGCGCCGAGACGGCGCCCCTCCCAGAGGACCTGCCCCGCCACGCCACCCGCGAGGATGGGGACGATGAAGACGTTGGTCGGGTGCACCCAGACCGCGGCGACGGCGGCGAGCACCATCAGTGGCGTGCGTCCGTGGAGGAACGCAGCCAGGCACAACAGGCTGACGAGCGGCGTCTCGCTGGAAGGCCAACCCATGCGAGCGTAGACGATGATCGCCGGCATGACCCAGATCAGGAACGCGAAGACCAGCGCTCGTCTTTCGCCGGCAACCTTCCTTGTCAGGGGATAGGCCAGAACCATCGTCAAGATGCCGGCGAGCGCTGACGGCATGCGCAGGTAGAGGATACTGGCGTGGGTGGTGAGAACTTCCCTCACGAGCACGGGAAGCGTGAGGAATGGATTCAGCGGATTGCCCGTCGGCGTGTACATGGCGAACGGCTTGCCGGCGAGGAAGTCGATCACCTGAACGCTCAGCCATGCTTCGTCGGCATTGAGGCCCGGAAGCCGATCGAGGGCCCAGACGCGGCAACCGACGGCGATTGCAAACAGCAGGCCGACCAGGGCGAACAGCACCGGCCTTTGCGTCGACGTTGCCGTCTGCATTCGGAAAGCTTGACCCAAGGTGAACCCTGCCGCAAAGACACGCCCCGTCGGCAGGTAGCGGTGACGCGTCCGCTTGCCTTCTTCATTCGACGTGTGGCCCGATGTGGGATCCTTTATCGTCTGGTCGAATGAAGCCGTTCCAGAGCCTTCCATGCTGAAGCAGTGGATCTGCCGATACCGAACGGAATTGGCTGTCCTGATCACGGTCTTCCTGGCTCATGCCTATTTCTACAACGGACAATCGTGGAATCAAAACGCGCGCTTCGATGGCATATTCGCTTTCGTAGAGCTCGGTACGAATGACACACACACGTTTCACATCGATCGCTTCATCACAGATCCCGCACGGGGCATCAACACGGGAGACTGGTCGAGAGTGGACGGCCACTACTACCCGAACAAGGCACCGGGCACCCAGCTCTTGGGCATCCCGTTCTACTGGGTTCTCTATCGCATCGAATCCCTGACCGGAATTCCGACCGACGGATTCCTCGTCTCGCATCTGAATGCATACTTGATCAACCTCTGGATATCGGTATTCCTCTCGGCTCTCGCCGCCGCCGTGTTCGTCAGGTATCTGCGCCGCGAGTTCCGAGCACAGGCCCCGGTTGCGGTCTGCGTTGCGTTGTCTTGCTTCTTCTCGACGCTGATCTTCCCATTCGACACGCAACTCTGGGGGCACCCGACAGCGGCTGCCTTCATCCTGCTGGCGCTGGCGCTGGCGCATTCGGGCAGACACCTTGGCGCCGGTGCCCTTCTGGGGGCCGCCGTAGCGACCGACTACGTATCCATCGTTCCGCTGATCGCGGTCGTCGGACTCTACCTGTCGCGGCGATCGCTCCGGCCGTCGCTCTTCGAGCTGGCGGTGGGTGGCAGCATTCCCGCCCTGGCCCTGCTGACCTATCACAAATTCCTGTTCGGATCGGTGTTCACGACGGCCATTCCATCATCGAATCCGATCTTCCTGGGCGAGGATCTGATGGGGGGAACGTTCGGCGTGATCGACTTCGGGGTCCTCGCCAAGCTGTTGTTTTCTCTCGAGCGGGGGCTGTTCGTCTTCATGCCTTCCCTGCTCTTCGCATTTCCGGGCGGCTGGCTTCTCTACCGGAGGGGACATCGGGAACTGGTGGGAGCCTGTGGCGTCGGAATCGTCGGAGTGTTGCTGTTGATCAGCAGCTTGAACGGCTGGCATGGAGGATCCGCAACGGGGCCGCGCTATCTGATTCCCTCGCTTCCATTCTGGTTCATCCTGTTGGGTGGGCTCGTTCATGCGGGCAGGAAGATGAAATGGACCTTCTATCTGGTTTCGACACTCGGTGCATTCCAGATGCTGGCAATCACTTCCACCAACACGATGCTTTCGCAGTTCGACAATCGACCACTGACGAAAGTCTACGGATGGTTCTTTTCGGGGCAGCTGCATCACCCCCGGTTTCCGGTGAAATACTTTCCCCGAATCACCGATGAGCAGAAGCTGTGGACCCAGTTCGACTGGGGGCGCCTCATGGGCCTCGAGGGCCTGCCGAGCCTGATCCCGTGGCTCGTTCTCGTCGGAATCTGTTGCTGGGTGCTGAGAAAGCTGGCGTCCAAAGAGTCGTGTCGCGAAGATCGGGCCTGACCGCGATCCCGCTACAGCGCCCGCTGCCGGCGCTTCGGAAGCGCGATCGTCTCCCGCGCCTGGTTGGCGCTGCGGTGACGGATCAACAGGTCGCCGAGGTTGGCGGGAAGCAGCGGGTTCCGAGGGTGCGCCGCGCTTTCGAGGCGGCGGAAGACGGCATGCGTGGAGACAGACGAAGCCGACGCCGTGCCAGATTCAATCTGCGCGACACGGCTCAGCCGTCGACCTGGAGAACCACGCGCTCGTAGTCCGCAAGGTCGACATGGGTCGAGAACGGACGCCCGCGCACGGATCTGCGGTCCGGAAGCGGAGTTGCGCCGGTGCGCGCGAGCAGTTGCTCGAGAACCGAGCGAAACGCCTCGACGGCACTCGCCGCCTGAGGCATCAGAGCCCGGACGTCGAAGCGGTCGCTGCGGAGTCGGAGCACCTGGACCTGCTCCGCCGCGACGTCGTTCCAGTTCATCACGAGGTCGATCAAGAGTACGGGCTTGTCCGCGAGCCCCGACACCGCTCCCACCGCGATCGCCTGGATCTTCGTGTATGCGACCAGGCCGCTCCCGCCGCCGACTCTCCGGAGCGAGATGCCTTCCGAGTCGAGCCGATCCGGTGCCACCTCGACCACCTTCACGCTGAAGAAACGCGCAACGGATGCAACCGCATCGGTCGCAATGCCCTGATTCGATGCGTGCAGACGTGAAGAAACGGGAGCATCGGATGCAGCGGCCCAACGATCCAGCGGCACCGTCGCCGGCACGAGCTCGCCATTGGAATCGCTGAGCACCAGCGAACCGGTTGCGTCCAGTTCGCGAGCGACGGCGGCCTGAGGCGGGGCCTCCGACTGGGAAGGCAGCACGATGTCGTCCGCCGGGTCGAGATCGAGCGCAATTCCGCGCTGCGAATCGTGATTCCCGCTCGAAGCCGCAACGACGCCGGGAACGAACTCGGGCAGTGAGTGGCAAATCCCTTCGAGCTCGACCACGAGCGACTCGAAGCGGCCGCGCTTCTCGATCGGCAGATCATTGCTCTCGAGCACACGCCGCACCGCGTACAGCGCCGCCGGCGGGTCGATCTCCCTGGCCGCCTCCATCAGCTGCAACGCCGGCCCGGGGCGAAGTTCTCCGAGCCTGGGATCGAACGCGCGGCGCAGGCTCGCAATCGCGAGCGCACGCTCGTTCCGAGCGATCAATACCGGCACCATTCGCAAGGTCAGGCGACGCGGCGCCAACGCATTCTCGGAGCGTGTCGCCACGTCCTTCCAGATCCGGACCGCTTCGGCGTCGTCGCCACTCGCAAGGCTGCTGCCGGCCAGCGAGAGCACGAGCGACGCCGCGTCCTCGATCTTGTCGAGTTCACGCGCGAGCTCCCAGAACGCCTCCACGACCTCCGGCCGGTCGGTCTTCCCGCGCACCGAATTTGCGAGCAGCGCATACGCGGTGTCGCTCTGGCCCGAGCGACGCAGCTCGAATGCCCGATCGAGCAGCGTACGGCTCGTGTCCTCGGACGCGCGCGCGACGACCCGATTGAAGTAGCGCCCTTCGGCGTCGCTCCACTTCAACCCGCTCGCAGCGGCGGCACCGAACACGAAGCCCGCGGCATCGCACCAGTGCGCCCCCCCCCCGACCACGTCGGAGTTGTCGGAGAAGGCCGCGAGCAACAGGCGCGTGAAGAGCCAGACGGGCAGCATCACCCAGATCGGGGACCAGGCGTCCACGCGCCACAGCCGCAGGGCGAACAGCGCCTGGAAGAAGCGCACCGGGGTCGACCAGAAGCGCACCAGGCAGGCACCCATCAACGCCGAGACGACGCCGTTGGCGCCCACCAGCGGAACCTCGGATTCGGGAACCAGCAACTCGTAGGCAGCTCCCGCAATCACGGCGGCGATTGCGGCGAACCCGGCATAGAACACGCGCCCCCAGCGGTCCTCGAGCAACGGGCCGAGCAGAAGGAGCGGCAGTGCGTTCGCGAGCAGGTGCCCCCACCCGGCGTGCAGGAACGAATAGCTGAGCAGCCCGGCCGGCGCGGCAAAGCCGGGATTCATGCCCCAGCGCCACGGCGTCTCCGCGTCTCCGCGGATTTCGACCGCCAGCGCCACCAGCGACCACGCCGCCAGCAGCGCGAGGGTCCACCACGTCCCCCCCCCTTCGATCGATGCTTCGCGATTCTCCGGATCCATCCCGGGGGAGCTCCTCCGACTCGGCAATTACCCGCGGAGTCCCGTATCGACGGATCGGCCGGCGCTCCTGAGCCGTAGCTGGAAGATTCGGGATGGCGCCGGAGCGTCGGGTGGTGGATCCTGCCGGCGGGATTCCGGTCGGATTCGGACCGATTAAGCGGTCAAACATCCGATCCCGCGAGCCGATACGGTTGCGGGGAGGGCGGAACGTTGCAGAGCAGAATCGTGGTCGGGATGCTGACCCTGGCGGTTGCGTTCGGCTGCGCCGGTTCGCCGCCTGCCGAGCCGGATCCGGGCGCGATCGCGATGGCCTACGCCGAGGCCGGACGCTACGTCGAAGCCTCTCGCGAGATCGATCTCGCGGTGCGCACGCATCCGACGAACGTGGCGTTGCGACTCCAGGCCGCGGAAATCCACCGCAAGGCGGGGAACACCGGGAAGGCGGTCGGCCATCTGGAAGCCGCGTTGCAGCTCGACCCGAAGCATGCCCAGGCGTGGCTCGCTCTCGCCGAGATCGAAAAGGACCGCGAGAACCTCGCGGACGCATACGTCGCCTACCGCCGCGCGGCCGAGCTCGACCCGAAGGATCTCCGCGCCGTGTCGGGCCTCGCCCTCTCGGCCGACGAGCTCGGCTTTGCCGAGGAGGCCGAAGCCGCGTACGCACGCTGGGCTGCTCTCGAGCAGGAGCTCGGCGTCGATTCCGTCCCCGCCGCCCCGAACTGAACCCGCTTCAGCCCCGTATTCCGCTCGGGTCGCGGCATAGATCCTTGCTGATGTTCTTGTGGTGCGCCTCGAGCGTGCCACCACCGATCTCGAGCAGCTTGGCATCGCGCCACAGCCGCTCGACGACGTACTCGCCCATGTAGCCGTTGCCGCCGAGCACTTGAATGGCGTTGTCGGCAACGCGTTTTCCGACTTGCGACGCGAACAGCTTGGTTGCGTCGGCTGCAACGCGTTGGCCGGTCAGGCGCAGATCCATCCGGCGAGCAACGTCGTAGACGAACGAGCGGGCGGCGCTGTACTCGGCGTAGCTCTCGGCGATGTAGCGCTGGATCTGCCCGTGCTCGCGGATCGGCACACCGTAGCTCTTGCGTTCATTCGCATAGCCGACCATGACATCGAGACAGCGACCTGCGATCCCGAGCGACATCGCGGCGAGCGTGAGCCTCTCGACCTCGAGGTTGCGCATCATCGCAAGCGTTCCGGCGCCCTCGTCGCCGAGCCGATTCGCCACCGGCACCTCCACGCCTTCGAAGACGAGTTCGGCCGTGAACGAAGCCCGCATTCCGAGCTTGTCGGTCCACTTCTGGCCGAGGCGAAAGCCCCGGATGCCCTTTTCGACCAGGAACGCGCTGATTTCTCGCTCCGCGGTGGCGGCGTAGACCACGAATGCGTCTCCCAGCGTGTGCTCGTCGATCCCGCCGTTGGTGATGAAGGTCTTCACGCCGTCGATCACGTAGCGATCGCCCTCGCGACGGGCGCGTGTCTTCATCGCGAGCACATCCGTCCCGACCTCGGGCTCGGTCATGCACATGCCGCCGATCCACTCGCCGGACGCGGCCTTCGGCAACACCCGAGCCCGCTGCTCCGCGTTGCCGTTGACGGAGACGTTCTGCGCGAACAGGATCGCGTGCGCGAGCACCGCGAGCGCAAAGCCCGGATCGGCACTCGACAGCGCCTCGAAGACCTGAACCGCCGCGACCGCGTCGAGCCCCGCTCCGCCGTACTCCTCCGGCAGCGTCACGCCCAGCAGGCCGAGCTCGCCCGCGGAGCGGAACAAGTCGTGGTTGAAGGCCTCGCGGCGGTCGTGTTCGGCCGCCTGCGGCTCGACCTCGCGTCCGACGAACTCCCGCAGGCTCTCGGCCAACAGCGCGTGCTCGGAGGTCGGAGCGAACAGGTCGAGCTCCCGCCAGCCAAATTCTCCCATGAAGCCTCCGTCCGCGGTGACTCGCTTCGCGGGAGCGGATTCTACCCGGCGGATCTGGCACGCGCAGCCGGGGCGCGAGCGGAGCTGCGCGCCGCGTTCAGTCGTCGAGCAGACTTCGTTGGATGAAATTCGTGATGGACTCGCGGTCGGTCGGTGAGGTGGAATGGAAGGTCAGCCCCAGATCCGGAACGAGCTGGTAGGTGACCTCGGCATCGAGAACCAGCGGGCCGGTTCGCGGCAACGAGAAGCGAAGCGTGAACGTGACGCCGAGGTTCTGCGGCGCCGTGCTCCGAAGCAGACAGCCGCCCTCGGAAAGCGAAAGCACGGCTCCGGTCCATTCGAGGCCGTCGCGGCTGCAATGCGCCTTCAAGTGCACCGGCAGCCGCGGCGTCGAGCGAGGCGTGTCCTCGAGCACCTCCTGGATGACCCGGTAGAGCTCGTGCATGCCCGCGGGTCGCTGAATCGCTCCGACGATGCGTGGATCGGCGCCCGAGACGCCGTGACTGCCCGTCAGCAGGATGATCGGAACGGTCGAATAGGCATCATCGGGAATCTCGGCGATGCTCCGCTCGTCGACGATCCTCAGATCGGGGAGATCGCGCCCGTGGGATTCGGCGTCGGCGTCGAATTCCTCGGGCGACACGATCACGTAGCCGAACTTGGAGAGAATCGAGCGACTCATGTCGCTGAAGGCCTCGCGGCCGGCGTGGGCGAGAATGATTCGATTGGCGGACACGGGAGCGGGCATCTCCGAATCTCATCGGCATTCGACCTCGGGAATTGAGCGTGCGCGACGACGCGGGCCGCCGGAGCGGACGGCGTGGCCGTACGGCGGCCGGAGCGCCGCCGCGAGGGCACAACACACGAAGCGCGTCGCACGCCGAGCGGGTACAATCCCGGCGTGGCCGAAAACAGCGAGATCGCCGCGTGGTTGATCAAGCGGCGCCTGGAAATCGAACGGGTGATGGAGGCGCATCTCGGACCCGCCGCGCCGAAGCCCGGTGCGGCCGAAACGGAGACGCTTCGGCGTTTCCGATCCTACGCCACCAGCTCACTCCGCCGCGGCGCCACGGACGAGGCCGCACTCGACGGTCTGCGCGTAAACGAACGTCGCGCCACCGCACTGCTTGCCGCGTGGTGTGAAGCCGCGGGCGAAGTCGCCGGACCTCACGCGCAGCTGATCGACGACGCGCTGCAACCGCTGTTCCTGAGCTTTCGGAACGCATTGCGCACTTCGAATACGGGCCGCCGCAAGCAGGGCCCGCCGCGTGCGGGTCGGCGCGGGGTGATGGCGGCCATCGACCGCATTTGCGACGCATTCCTCGCGGTCGACGCCGACTCCGGCCGAATCGTCGATGCCAACCCGGCCGCCGCCGCGTTGCTGGGCGTTGCACGTGACGCGCTGATCGACGTGGCGGCCGATTCCTTCATTCCGATCTCCGATCGCAGCGACTGGTGGACTCAGTTCGACGCGGTCACCGAAGGCACCGAGCCGCGACGCTTCAGCGCGAGCCTCGCCGACAAGACCGGCAGCCCGATTCCGGTCGATTGCTCGGTCACGCTTCACGCCACTCGCAACCGCACGCTGGCGCTCGTGGTCGCCCGCCCGGGCTGAGACGAGCGCTCCTTGCGGCGCGCGGCGCGCGCATCAAGGAGCGGAGGATTCTCCGGCCGCCCGCGGGTCGCAGAGCTCGAGATGGCGATGGAGGAAGGCGGTCATGCGTGCCCAGGCGTCGCGGGCGGCTTCGGGCCGATACGCATCGGGCCGACCGTCGTGCATGAACGCGTGCCCCGCACCCGGATAGACCACGACTTCGGCCGGTACCCCACCCGCTGCGAGCCGGTTCTTCAAGCGCTCGACGTCCGACATCGGGACGTACTCGTCTTCGGCCCCGAAGAAGCACAACAGCGGGCAGAGGAGGTCAGCGACGGCGTCGAGAGGTTGCCGCGGCTTCTTCCGGGGATCGAGCCCCGCTTCCGCAAACAACAGGCCGTGCTCGTGCGAGAGCAGGCCGTAGAACGGAACCGCGGCTGCGAGTTCGGGAATCGCGCAGGCCGCGAGCAGCGCCACCATCCCGCCCATGCAGAAGCCCGCGACGCCCACCGAGCGGCCCAGCGAAGCCGGGTGACGCTTGAGGAACGCCGCCGCTTCTCGCACGTCGGCAACGGCTTCGGGGTCCGAGAGCGCACGCATCCACGGACCGGGTGCGTCGATCCGGAAATCCCCCTTGTTGCGATAGAGGTCGACCGCTAGGACCGCGAACCCCTCCGCCGCGAGTCGTTGCGCGAGGTCGCGCGTATGGTCGCTGACGCCCCAGACATCGTGGACCAGGACCACTCCCGGATGCAC
>Ga0055476_10000079_pt1 | contig 21085 bp, 20 predicted proteins | sample Muzzi_CordC_D2_FD_57682 | JGI IMG/M metagenome (GOLD analysis project Ga0055476, IMG submission 57682) | Wetland microbial communities from San Francisco Bay, California, USA, that impact long-term carbon sequestration - Muzzi_CordC_D2 | ecosystem: Environmental > Aquatic > Marine > Wetlands ... | reverse complement strand
CATATTGCCGACAAAACGCTGCCAGGCATCGTCGAGAAAGCCCAGCATGCCGGGCGGGATTTCGATGACCGTCGGACCATCGTTTGCCAGATCCGTGGGGGCATAAGCATACATCGTCGAAGTATTGGACGTAATGACCGGCGTCCGGGAATCCATCAGCTGTTCCCAAATGGCGATCTTGTTGGGTGCATCGGCACCTTGCTGGGCCATCCCCTGGAGTACGCTGTAAATCGATACGGCGCCGACGTTGTCAAGATAGACTCCGAGCCCACGCGCTCGGTCCAGATAGTCATAAACCAAATCGTTGGTGTTGCCTATTGGCACGCCGTCGAAGAATTTCAGCTCGCCGGCCGCCGTCTGGACTTTGTCTGGTATCGACGCCGCCTCCGTTTTCACGGCTTCCCTGGCGCTGTCTGTTTCTGCATGAACACTGGCAATACTTAATGAGGCGGTGACTGCCAGAGCGAGTATTTTGGTTTTCATTCTTCGATCCTTTTGTTGTGACTACAAACTGGGAGCCAGTCTTTTGTAGACAGCTTAACTACGCACCCGATAAGGTCGTTACCCTGCGCCGGCATAGGTCATTGTTTCCTTGGTATCGGCGGACCCGGAAATTTCCAGGTGCCATCGATGATGGCCCTGCTCGGTTCATACATGCGAACGGCGTAGTTCCAACCTTCCATGATAGGCAGGCAGTTCTCAGTGGATTTCGTACAGCCTCCGAACCGTATTGTGTAGGACCCGTCGCTGTTTGGTTTGGCGGTCAGGTTATTGAGGCTGTATGCATTGAGGTCATTTTGCTGAAAGTAGCCCTTTGCGTTGTAGAGGCTTATGGACCAGAAACCTTTAACCGGGACATCTTTCACCGTGAGTTCGTATTTGCCAACGGGCAAATCGGGTTGCACATTGATGTATTGCGCGTCGTTGTCCGGCAAGCCGCCCCAGGCAGAAGCGGTGCCTATCATAAAGTGAACAGGGTTGACTTCGGCTTTGGAACCGAAAGTTTTTGTATAACGTTTCAATCCTTTGGCCAGGTCAAGAATCGCTTCAAGCGTCGCCTCATAGCTGGCTTTGTCGTAGTTGGGTAAGACGAATGGCTCGTCAGAACCCGCAGCAATTTGAACCTGGTCCTGAAGTTTATGGGCTGTTACCAGGTCCGCCTCATCTTCAGGGTTGGCAAGTGTGCGAATGACTACGCCTACGTATGGAGTAATGAACTTCTCCATTGTTAACTCATAGGAACCAGCGCCGTAATAGACATCATTTACATAACCGTCGTTGTTGATGATCATCAAGGACATGTAGCGCTTTCCGGTTTCCGGCATAGTTACAGTTGCGTCTTTGGAAATGTTGACCACCCCCAGGCTGTATAGGGTGTCCCGGTTCATTCGAATGACATTCTGTTTGTCGATCGGCGTTGGTTCGCGGTTACTGTGTAGTTTGTTGATGCCACCTGCCAGCTTAATAATGCCGGCGTATTCAAAATCCGTCTGAGCCCTGTCGAAATTGTCTACATTGACAACTATGGCTGAATCAGCTTTGGCAGCATATGCACCCGCAATAGTCACCAAGCTGGTGAGCGCCAGAGCGATAACCCCTGTTAGCACAGTTTTCATGGTTTTTATGGTCCTCATGGTTTTTGCCTGATAATGTCGCCGTCATAATACTACACATAAAAAAACCAATAATTATTATTAGAAAGTAATACGCACCCCACGAACGGCGATAGTGGGTCGTTTTTTCTCGTTCAGTCTTTGCTAATATAACAGGCGACTAAAAGGCGGTTTTGCGCCGATTTTCGGCCCTCTGATTGGTTATCGCAATGATTCGAGGGTACGAAAAACTTGCTATTGTGGCTTTGTCGAACCCTGGGAGGCGCACCCTCCTCGTCCAGAATAGATTCTTCCGACCATCATTGATCACTAGCGATAACGCGGCTTAACACCACCAGCCGCGGTGCAGATGCGCCGCCGCGGGCAGGCGCGCAATCCTGGGATGTGACGTGTTGCATTGGGGCGTGTCGTTTGTAGCACCCCGCTTTCTTCCTTCGTTGTCGGGCGCGCTACGGAATTGTCCGGCCACTATCGGACACTCAGCCCGCAAACAGAATGAACTACAGAGTGTTTTCGGCGCAACCAATGCGCCTCCAACATTTTTGCGATCACTGAATCTGAACCAAAGCCGCAGCGCACTTACTCCAAGCCGCTAACTCGCTTGCGGTGAGCCCTCCGGGGGATAGTCCAGTGTGTTGCGCATCTTCCTGCGATAGTCGGCGGTGAACGTCGGGAAAGGCAGTTCCTGGGCGGAACACCAGGCGCGCACCTGCGTTTCGGCCTCTTGCTGGCGCTCGCCATCAAGGCCGTCGTCGCGCGTGTGGTACACGGTGCGCGACGGGAACGCAAAACCGGTCCCAGCATGCTTGACAATCTTCATGATGCGCAGATAGATGTCTTCCCGAATAGCGCGAAATTCATTTAGATCCGTCGTATTGATATTCGCACGGATCTCCACATTCAGGGCGGACTCACCGAAACCCGCGAACCTGACCTTGGGTTCTTCGTCGATGACCCGGGGATGTGCCAGCAGCATGTCACGCAGAGTGACGAGGACAAAACGCAGCTGATCGTCGGTGGTTTCGTAACGCAGCCCCAGAGCCGTCTTGAGCAGGATACGGCTGCGCGAGCTGTAGTTGACGAGGTGCATCTTGGAGAAGTCCCCGTTCGGGATGCTCGTCACCGAATTGTCGATGCCCCGGATGCGCGTCGAGCGCAGCCCGATCGACTCGACGATGCCGATGCGCTGCCAGTCCGGGGTCGGGTCTTCACCATAGCGGCAGAAGTCACCGACACGTATGGGACGGTCGGCGAACAGGTTAAGGCTGCCGATAAAGTGCTCAATGGTGTTCTGGGCCGCCAGTGCAATGGCGATACCGCCCACACCGAGACCGGCGACAATGCCGTACAGTGGCGCACCGAGCTGGCTGCTGACATGGAAAACAATTGCGACGACCGCCACGCTGCCAATCACCCGGGCGGCGAGGCGCAGCAAGTGGGCGTTGAGGCTCTCCTCGGGTATGGTCGGCAATGCGATAATCGCCTCGGCCAGTACCATCGAACCGGTCCAGGCGATCCAGGCCAGTGCGAAATAGCCAATGGCGTCCGCCAGCAGCGTCAGCCCCTCGTCCACCCGGCCGATCAGAGTCAGTTCCCGATTGATGACATCGAGCACCAGCGGCGTCAGTAGTAGCAGCGCCAGGGGCGTCACCAGGCGGCATAGATGGGCGGTGGCGGACCGACGCACGATCCCGCACCGCGCCAGGCGGTGAATCAGCATAAACACACCGATCGTGAGAAGCAGCAGCAGGAGCAGCGCCAGCCATTTCCATATCGCCTGCCCGTACACATTGTTCTTCAGCCAATCAGGCAACGCCTCGATGGTGCGCGGCGGAATGAACCACCCGGCCATACTGAGGTAGACGCGCATTTCGGCGTAGTTCTCCAAGGGTACAGCGCGACGATACGGCAAGCTGCGTGTCTTTTTATAGAACTCCGCGGAGCGCGCGACTGTCTGCGGGCTGAACAGGAAGTCCCCGGCATGCGGGCCGCCCTCAACCCGCGCGATGGTGATCTCTGTATGTGGCATGGTCCAGCGGGCCGGTTGACGGTCTGCCTGGCGGTCGCGCACTGTATCCACATAAGCCGCCGCATCGGGAATGTCGGTCTCGGGCGGCAGTTCAATACGGGACAGGACCTCGTACAGGTACACCGCCTCGTCGCGGCCCATCTGGAATCGGGCCGCCGGCGGTGTATTGCTGAGATCGAGCGTATACTCCGCCGTGACCGCCAGCTCGTGCAGACGGGCAGCGCCGGCGCGGGTGGGCGACGCCCAGTATTCCTCGCTCACCAGGCGCAGGTAGTCGTCCCCCGCTGCCAGGAAGGTCTTCAATGTGGCCCTGGGACTCGACACATCCGGTGGTTCCAGCGGGGGCCTGGTGTCAGCGGCTTCGCCGCCGCTCGACCAGAGTGTAAACAGTGTCATGAAGATGTGTAAGTGTCTTGAACGGTTACCCAAAATGGCCTACTCCAGATTAACTTGGTGGATTCGTATCCCGGTTAACGCAGATGCTGTCTTGCCAGGCTTACAGTCCGCCTCCCCAACGAACCTGCCATGCTGCTCCAATGGTATCAAAGTCACCACCGGTGCGCGTCGACAGACCGGTGGAGGCGAAGAGCTTGACCGAATTATTCCGATTGATCGGCAGCGCGAGAGTCGCTCCCATCCGTGTATTTTCCTGTGCGTCATCGTCTTTGATACCGTCGGTCGTGGTGCGCCCACCCTTGTAATAGTTACCATCAATCGCGCCCCACACCCCGTGACTGAAGCTGTAGATGAGATGTCCCTGTATTGAATACACGGGGTCCTGCTCGCGTTTTCGACCGCCGAAGTAGTTATCGTTGTCGGTGTAAAAGGTCGCGGCGCCCGCAAGTTCGAGCGTGACCCGGCCCAGCGCCTGGGAGGCGCCGAGTTCGGTTTTTGCAGACCAGCGGTTCGTGCCGATGTTCAGCAGTTTGTCGCTGTCATACTGGCCGAAAGGCGCTGTCGCCTGCAGGGTCGCGCCGACAATGAGATCCTGCCGGTAGCTGCGGAACTGCTCGAGGGTCAGGGCCGGGGCGCCGTACAGGTTAATCGACAGGCGCAGCCGGGGTCGGCCAGGCCACAGATATTCCGCCGGGAACATGCGATTGGGTTTACCTGGCGGCTTCGCTCTGTCCGCAACCGCCCGCGGCGTGCTGACCATATCAGCAACCGACGACGCGTGAACATCAGTATCGCGTCAGGGCTGTGGACACGAACAGCCGCAGGGTGGAAAGCGCGGAAACATGGCTCGTAAAGCTAATCGGCGATGTCCGCTGCCGGCATCCCGGATTTGGCCTATCTAGCACCTTGAGCCTCGAACTTCGGCATCACCTGCAGCACGTAGAATCCCTTTCCGACGGCCGTCGGGAAGTAGATCCGGCCGCCGAAGCCTGGCGGTGTCAGCCCGTTGATGGACAGGGGCTCGAAGAAGTCGGACTCGGCGAGGAGCTTGCCGGTGGCGGCGTCGCGCCAGGTGAGCTGCTCGGTGTAGTTCTCGGTGAAGAGAGCGAGCTTGATCGGCTCCTTGGGCACATTGAGCTTCATGTTGGTCAGCAGCAGCACGCGCTTGTCTTTTGGCCCGATCAGCGGCTGGAACGTCGTGCTGGTGTCATCGACGACGAATGCCACCTTCAAGTCACCCGTGGCCGGGTCGATCTTGATGCCGGCTACCTTGTGCATGCCCACGTCGCACTTGATGATTGCCGCCGTCCCCTGAAGCGTACATCCCACGGGGCGCGTCTGGTCCTTGAGGATGAGCGTGCCGTCGGGGGCGATCGTAAGATGCTTGAAGTTCACGTCAGCGGCGGGCGCGGTCCCGGATGGCAGCGTGTTGTGCTTCAGGATCAGACCGCTGTCACCGTCGATGAGCACGATCTGGTTCGACCAGGCGAAGGCGATGTTGCCGTTCTCGAGGATATTAAGATTGGCATTGCCGATCCAGTGCCCCGAGGCGTTCAGGTTGTCCAGGTAGGTGCGCCAGATCTCCTTGCCGGTGGTTGCATTGGCCTTCGCGACGAAGGGTCCGACCATGTTCGGATCGTCAAGCGTGGGGTACTCGCCGCCGACGATGTAGAGCTCGCCGGGCTTACGGTTGTTGATGTAGGAAATACCCGGTAGTCGTCCAGACTCTTCCAGGCGTACACCTGATTGGGGCCGTCGAACGAGCCGGTGAAGGTCGCACAGGGGAACAACCCGCTGCGCTCACTATCGGAAATCTCGGCCCCGTTGAGGGATGAGTAGTAACCTGGCGTCGGGATCTGCTGCTGGCAGGCCAGCTCCTTCGCGTAGAGGCCGACAACGCCCGGAAGGGGGCCGTGGGCGGCGACCTGGTTCGGGGTCAGGCCAGCCTTGGCGATATGCTCCTGGAACTTCGCTCCGATGAGCGTTCCCCCCAAACGGTAGACCAGCACCACCAGGAGGATAATGACCACCAGGCCTGTCCACATAAAAATCGACGATTTCTTCATTCTTTTCCCCTCTCAGTCCTTCATTTGACCCTTCACCGGCAGCCCGGCTACTTCCTCACCCCTTCGGCCTCGAAGGCCGACCTGGTGGTGTAGTACCCCGGGGATAGTATGGCCCCATGACGGTCTCCTCCATGCCGGGCCGGGTCACATGATCGGGGCTCTGCTTCCAGTCCGGGTCGTTGGCCATGATGCGCATCATCATCATGCCGAAGTCGGGGCGGTTTTTGGGTCCGTCAATACCCTCGCCGCGTGGGCTCCATTCGATCCAGGCCACGCCGTTCTCCGATGTCGCATTGGCAGGCCGGTCTTCCTTGCGGCTGTACACGATGGTGTAGTTGCCGTCCTTGTCGAGCGGCACCTGCATGTCGGTCAGGGCATCGACAATCTGTCCGGACGGCATCGCTTCGCAGCTCACCAGCGACCAGTACTGGGTCTGCGCCGCCGGCATTACCTCCAGGCCCCTGCCCCCGGCGCCGGCGTAGGTATTGGGGAAGGTCGGCATCTTGCCGTGCATGACGTAGACCGGGCCGAACTTGCGCGACAGCTGTATGGACAGGTACTGGGTCTCCGGGTCGCCACCGCCGTCCATGGCCGCGGCGTACGGGATTTTGGCTCGTTCTTCCGGCGTCTTGAACGAGCCGAGGATCGAGTACTTGATGTTCCAGTACTTCTCCCACTTCGGGACCTTGCGGGCGGGCGCGGTGGCCAGATTCAGGCTGGGATCGTTGTTCCTGGCATGCACCAGCATGTCCCATTGCTCGGCGGTGACCGGGGGATTGGGGGCTTGCATGGTCGGCCGAATTGCTTGACCACCTCCTCCGCCGTGAGTCTGGTGCCGTCGGCCGGTGTCCCGGTGTAGGTCGGCAGTCCGCGCCCCGCGAAGGGTTTGTCCGCCGGACCCCAGCCCGCGCCGTCGCTGCCCTGATCGGGGAGATAGGTGCGGTTGACGAACATCAGGTCGCCGCCGTCACGACCGACGTAGAGGGTGTTTTTCCCGCGCGCCTGCCCAGCGTCCGGCGCATCGCGGGCAACGATGTGCAGGGTGAAATCGCGTTTGTCGGTAAGCCGGTCGGCGCCTGCCCGGAACGGATTGATTGAGCCCGCGTCCGGTTCGATCTGCCGGCCGTCGATATCCTCCCCGATGGACACGAAAGTGCCGTGCTCGGCCTTGTAGAGCGCGAACTGGAAGTAGCGGGCGCGCGGATAGGTGTAATTCAGCGTCAGGCCGCTGCCGGCCGGCAACGCCAGGCGGCCGATGAAGTACGTCGACTGCATGTCGGGCCAGAGGTTGGGGTTCTGAATCGGTCTGGGGTATTCGAGATAGTGCCAGTAACCCCAGCCGCGCGGCCCCTGGAACAGGCCATCGTGGCCTTAGCGCGTGTCGGTGCAGACGATATTTTCCAGCGATTTATCGCCGAAGCGCGTCACATCCAGGGCATTCAGGTTGCGCACGGGCACCAGCGCGGGCGGCTGCCAGATACCCTTGCCAAGCGGATAGACCGACGGTGGCTCGGTCTTCGGCCAGTACAGCCGCATCACCACGAACATCGGGCCGTCCGGCGCCGGCAGCCAGTTGGATGCCTTGTCCCTGCCCGGGGAGTCCTTCTGGATGTAAATCGTGAGTGAGCCGACGGCGTTCTTCTTCAACTGTGGCAGCATCGGCGAGTTGATGAGATAGCTGTTGATGGGGTTGTCGATCAGCAACTGCGTGCGCCCGTCATACATGGTGATCGACCAGAAGGCGTTCACCGGCGGCAACATTCCGGCCGGGAAGGTCATCTGGTAGGTGTGTTTGGCGCCATCCAGCACGATGCCATTGGCATCGTGGCGGGTGTAGGCATAAACAGCCTCAGCCTTGCTGTTGCCATAGATGCCGAGCTTGGCGGCGGCCGCGCGCAGTGCCCAGTTGCCGCTGTAGAACTCGCGGCTGCCCGCCGCCGAGCCGACCCGCCAGCCGTTCACATCCGTGCCGATGCTCTCCGCGGTCTTTGCGATATTTGCGAAGGCGGCCTTCACGCCGGCCCCGATGGCCGCGTTCGCCTCGGGCGGGAGTGCCTTGTGTGGGCCCTTCTTGCCCGGTCCGATGCCGATGCCGGCAAACTTTTCGCGCAGCGGCTTCTCCAGCGCAGCCGTTCCGACCGGCGGGCAGAACTGCAGCAGAAAGTCGAGATACTCGGCGAAGCGCGTGGTGAACGTCTCCTGTTGGAACTTCGGCCAGTCTATTGCCGGCGCGGCGGGCGGTGCGGGCGTCCCGAGGAACGCCGACAACGGCTGCAGCCTGTAGCCGGCCTGGACCTTCTTGACATTGTCCATGTCGGCGGGGTTGAACAACTGCGTGCGGTAAACCACGAGGCTCAGCTGTGTCTCGCTGCGAAAAGCCTTGGCGATGTCCCTGGGCGTTTCACCTTTCCAGTCGGGTCCGGCGACCAGGTAGCAGCCCGCGCCGTTGCCGGTGGTACGGCTGCCCATGTACCCGTAGTTGTCAGTGTACAGGTCCACCAGCTGCACGTCGTAGTAGCGCGCCTTCTCGATTTTGGGCATGCACAGCACCATCGGTTCGGCGCGCAGGTCGAGCAGTGCCATCGAGTAGGGCGTGTCGCTGTTGGGCGTACTGACCCCGGTGTCTTTGGGGGTGAACACGCGCGCCTCGTTGCTGATCTGGTTGAGCGGCCCTTTGAATTGCCCCGAGTTGTGGTCGACGAAAAACTTGTACAGCACATCGTAACCAACAATCATGGGAAAGCCATAGAGGTAGGCTTCCTCGGCGATGGCCTTGAGTTCATCAGCGGTGGCGGTTGCCTGTGCCCGGCAGGTTCCGCTTACCGCCAGGATAAGCAGGGCGGCGGTCGTCGCCGCGAATTTCAGGGAGATTTTGTACATTGGCCTTTCCTTATCAATGTTGCCGCGAGGGCCTGCAAAAGCTGGAGGGTGACCACTGCCCGACCATCAGGCGAGACACGCACGAGCGCCGGTACAACCGGCGCATGTATGCACCTGCGACAAACGTTACTTGTTCTTCTTCTCGATCCAGCCCTGTTCCTCGAAACGCTGCCTTAGCACCGATGCGATTTCCTTGGCGTTGTCTTCCGCCCTGCCCCCCAGTGTACTTTTACCAGTCTTCTCATCGTGTACTTTGACACCCGTGCTGACGATCAGCCCGATCGGGTTATGCATGGCGATCAGGCCGACAACCCCAAGGTCGGCCCCGGGCATTTTGCCTCCCGTGGAGTCGGTCGAACCGCCGCCGAGTTTACGCAGGCCGTGGTCGGTCATCTGAAAGCCTTCGGCCGCCACCTTAAGCTCGGATGCCCCGGAACCGAAGCCGATGGCGATCCGTTTCTTTTCACTGCCCGCGACGACCGAAACGAGATAACCATGGATGACGATGTCGTTGATCTGCGGTTTGGTTTTCGATGTGGCGTGCTCCGCGGGCATCCCCATGGCCTGTATCTGTTTGACCAGGTCGGCGGCAATCTCGGCGCCCACCTTGCGGCCGGTGGCAATCTGTTCGGAAGTTTGCGGTTTACTGTGTGCGGACACCTGCCCGGCCAGCACGGAGTCGGGCGGAAGATCGGCCGCCGCGGCGGCGAAGTCGTAGACCCAGATGTGATCGGGTTTGGGAACCTTCTCGGTGACGATTTCGTTGCGTTCGGTAATCTTGGTCCCTGCATGCGCGGTAAACGGCAGCAGGACGAGCATGCACAGGACAACATAGCTGCGATAGGTCATTTGACACCTCCTGAGTGCCGGTAATCGGCACCCTCTGGTCTGGCGAACATTACGGGAAACCGGCAGCGTAGCGCAACGCTCCTCCGGCGCTAGAATTTCCAGTTCATGCTGAGCGCTAGTATGTGGAACTGGTCATCCTTGAACCTGCCTTTAAATCGCCTTTCAATGCGCCGCCGGTCTGGTCGACCGGCGAGCTGTCGTAGGCGAAACCCGTCGAGACGGACCAGCGTGGATCGAGCTGGTAGCGGGCCCCTAGGGCGGTATGCCAGGTGTCCTGGAAGTGTGCGTCAAGTGAAGTGCTGGGGGCGAGCGTTGACCCGCCTGCCGTGGTGGTGTCGAGCGCGAAGCCGATCTGACCGAATTCCGACCAGTTCTGCCAGCCCAGATCGGCCATGATCGCCAGGTCGGGATTCAGTTGGTGATATAGACTCAGCATCAACTGGTCCGGGAGGGTGAAGTCGAAGGTGTCTTGGCATTGGCAAGCCCTGCCGCCTGCAGCGCACCATTCAGTACGGGGCCTGCGCCGACGAAGGAAGGTCGGTCCTTATACTTGAGGTCGACCTTGGAGACGAAGGTCAGACCTACCCGTGTGCCGGTCGCCGGTTCGACGAGCATTCCGACATTCCAGCCAACGTCGGTATCGTTGGCCTTGAATTTCATGCGCCCGTCCTGGCCGCCATCCAGCACATTGTGGACGTTCGTCTGCGCTTCGAGCTCACCGTACACCAGCGACACACCGCCGCCCACCGACAGCCAGTCATTCACCCGATAGCCGACGGCGCCATTGGCGAAGGACGTCAGAAAATCCTCCTGCTGCACGTAATAACGGCCCGCCCAGGTCAAGCTTACGGGGAAATTTCATCGTACTCACCCGCCATCTACTACAAGACGGTTGGCTGGTATGACAACGATGCCGCCAACCTCAAGCCGCTGACGCTTCGTGATGAAGCGCGTCGTCTGGTGCCGCTCATGGGAGGTCGCGCAAAGGTGCTTGATGCAGCCAGAGCGGCCTTGGACAAGAAAGAGTACGCCTGGGCGGCCAAACTGGCGAATCAGCTCTACCTGATCGACAATCAGGACAAGGATGCACGCCAGCTCAAAGCCGAGGCGCTGCGCCAGATGGCTTATGTATCCACGGGCGCCAATGATCGGGCACATCTCATGTCCCAGGCACTGGCGTTGGAAGGAAAGGTGACTATTGCGCGTCTTATCCCGCCACATCCAGCAGGTATTATCGCGACGCCGACCAAGTTCGTTGACTACTTCCGTGTCCGCCTTGATCCGTCAAAGAGCGACCAGACCAACAAGTTTGTGCGTTTTGATTTTACTGATGGAACGTCGGCCGGTCTGCATATCCGGCGTGCGGTGGCAGAGTTTGTTCCGGCGCCTGACAAACACTATCGCAAGCCAGACATCGTCCTTGCCATGTCTGGAGAAACCTGGGTCAAACTCTATTTAAGCCAGGCGACGCCAGAAGACCTGATAAAGAATGGAGATATCAGCGTCACTGGAGAAGCAGTTGAGGCTGCGCATGTGCTTAATTTGTTCGACCGGTACAAACCAGAGAAGGCCGTCGTTATCCCGTCGGCTATTTTGGAACACGCACATTGATGCATTTTTGAGTGACTGTAACGGCAGCAAGAGAGACGGCTCCTGCGGGAGCCGTTTTTGTTTGCACTGTATTGTTTTCGCCTACAAACGGGATGTGTGTGACGTACTGGAAGGTCTCGAGTTGCGGCACTTACGACATCCGACCAGAGCCAGGGAACGGCAGCTTTCCGGAAAAACGGACGTTAAGCGGCCAATATAAGCAACAGCGAATAGAAATGATCGCTAAAAAGCGGGAAGCGGGAGTAAACGGTCGTTTCCGGGCCAAGCTCCCGGCGGCCACTTGAGACCATTCTCGGGAAATCTCAATCTGCGCCTGGAGCCTCGGGTTGCGGCTCTTTGTTGCTTTCCGCGTCGACGTCTGTCGGCGGCGAAGATCCGGTCGATAACAATGCGGCAATCTGCGACGCGACCTTGGGATCGTCCCACGCGACGATTCCTTCCACGCTGTACCGGATGCGTCCTTCGGGGTCCAGTACGAAACTGGTCGGGAATGACAGCACTCCCCAGCTGCGCGAAGCCGTTTGCCTCGAATCCAGCAAGATGGTGAAGGCCTTCCTGTGTTTGCCGAAGAGCTGCCGCAATTTTGCCGCGGAATCGCCGACGTCGATCGCGAGCACGATGAATGGAGAGTCTTTCCATGCCTCAGCCAGTAACAGCAGGCTCGGCATCTCCTGCAAGCAGGGCGGGCACCAGGTGCCGAAGAAGTTGATCACCACGACCTTTCCTCGGTAATCCTCGAGCGAGTGTGGCTTGCCTGCCAGATCAAGCAGCATCAGCGGCGGTGGTGGTGTATGGTGAGAAGTGCGCAGCTTCAGAGCCGAATCAGCACCTGCGTTCCCAGTAGTCGTCCCAGCCACCAGTAGCAGAAAGAGCATAATGGCGGAGCGAAAAATGTGCATGCAGGGTCTCCTATCAGGTTGAGAGGGGCTGACAGACAAACAGCCGCGACTGAACGATCGCGCGCGCCAAGTGCAGGAACCATAAACACCTTTCCTGTCCGTGGTCAACGGATAATCTACAGGAACGAAGATCCCTACGGACTGCCCCGCAACGCCCAAACACCAACAGTTCAGTCCTGGTTGTTCCGCCGTATCTAGCAAATGGGCGAACGGCAGGTTCTGTTAAGGGTTGTAAGACACCTGCCCTCAGTCGCAGGCCTGTCAGCCTAAACGAGAGCTCAACGGGCAGGTGTCTTACAACCCTTAACAACTCCTGACCTACAAGGACGACCAGCGAAGGGCAACTATGCCGCAAGAGTGGTGATTCGTAACGTACAGCGTAAACGGCGCCCAACGGAGCACTGCGTAGTTGGGCGTCCGAGTTCACGCTGTTGTTCGGCCAGGCTATCCATGCGTGATTGTCGTCATGTTCGGGGCCGTCATCTTCCGCAGCACCGTTTGTACTTCTTCCCACTGTTGCACGGGCACGGGTCGTTGCGTCCCGTGCCGGGATATTTCTCCTTGTGCGTACGTGGTGCCGTTGTTCCGGAAGCCAGCCGAGACATGTTGGGGAACATCTCACAGTGCCGCTTAATCATCGGCATGACGACCGAGTTACAAAAGTCTGCAAACTCGGTGGCGTTCATGTCTAGCGCCGGTCGCATTTGGGCGAGGCTGTCTTTTTGTTCCTTCTCTGGCAGCAACGCAAGGTTCCAACACATCTGCGCAATCGAAAGCGCATTCTGCATCTGCTCGTGAGACCCGTCTGTCTCGTCGAGCAAAGGTTGCGCGTACGCAACCATTGATTCTGCAATTATTCCCATGATGCACCTTTCATCTTGTCAGGCCGAACTACCATTAGGCGAACTAATGGATGCAGCAATAACGAATGCCGGTTCGCATAACATCCCTTAGCCACCCATAGAATCAGTTGACCACCACACTCCCACTCAACAAACGTAGCAGCCACCAGAGCTCAACTGATTAACTTCCTTTCGCATATCGCTGAGGCTTGGGGGCACTCATTCCTCGATCACGATGCGATTTTGTCTCTGCCCCTTCGCTTAGCCGGGGGGGAATCTGTTAGTTCGAAAAACTCCTTTAACGTTTTCAGTCGCCGGATTGATCCTTTTCGCGCCGATGCTGACATGGATTTTACCCTTAACGACCCCGAACGAGATCTACTACTTCGGGCAATTGCAGTATGAGCATGGCGATGACCCCGAAGACTAAAGCCAGGGTTGCCCAGACGATGACGTTTAAGAATAAACTGCGCTGGCGGGTCGCCGACGCCATAGCAAGCGCCAAGTCTTGGATCTTAACCAGCCCAAGGAAGCGCGATCCGCGGTATACCACCAGTCGGCGACAGCCGTTGGAGCGCATCTTAAACACAGCCGTGTGGCAGGCGGAATCCGCCTCGATGGAGACCAACTGTCGGGTGCATACCTCACCAACGCCTAGCTCTGTCGGGTCACGACCAGCGTTGACCACGCGTTTCATTAGGTCTCCCTCAGTGAAAATCCCCACTACTTCGCCGCCGCGGGTGACGACAGCGGAAGTCACCTGGCGCTCGCACATCTGCTGCACGACCTTGATGACCGGAGTCTCCTCTTCGAGCATGGGTAGATTCTCCCGGACGTATTCGGCAATTAGACAGTTCATCTCGATTTCCTTGTGGCGAAATATTAGTATGTTACTAGCGCGTCCAAATCGAGACAAATCTCCGAATGTCAAGAGCGACGCCACTGGACGCGCCCTGCTCCGGCTATGGGGCGAAAGTCCGCTACTGGCCGGCTGTCTGGGACCGCCTGGAGCAGACCGCCCCGTGGGACTGCACCCGTTTCTGCTTTGGATTCTGGCTCTTTCGAGATCGGCAACACCCGAAATGACCGCTGCCAGCGTAGAACTGACGTTGCAGATCAATGGACGGAGGATTGGAGCGGGCGGATGCTCAAGTCGATGAATCTCTCGGGTATCTGCAACTTTTTTACAACAACGAGGATTACTGAGCCGCTCCGTTTTGGTCCGCCTCTGGCCGGTTATCCCCCTTGAAGACCTCATCAATATTCGAGTTTCGGAATGCGCTGAAAGGCAGGTTACCGATCCACTCCAATGGGATGGACTCCTCCTCCCCTAAACGGCATCTAGTGTGCCAGACTGGAAGTGTTAGTCACCAGTCAAGAGAGAGAAGGAGTCCACTATGAACAAGCTTAGTCGCGTTGGTGTTGATTTGGCAAAGAATGTATTCCAGCTGCACGGCGTTGATCGGCATAGAGAGAGCGCATGGCGTCGACGGTTGACGCGCGATAACTGGCTGAAGGTATTACTGGATAAAGCCGAGCCGAGCTGTGTGATCGGCCCTACAGTGGCGGCTTATATAAGCGATGATTGAAAGAGAAGAACCGACCCTAAGAAGACATCCGAGCAGAGAAAGCGAATGTCTGCTATTAAAGGTTCCCACTACCGCCGTAGCTGCTGGCGGTAGACCATGAGCTAGGGGAACTGTAGGTTGGCGCTAATGCTATCCCACACCCACAGCATACTATCACCGTCGGTCCAGCCAACCGCCCGAATTGGGAGATTGAAATGAAAAAATCCGTCTGTGTCTTCGTTGCATCCTCAAGCGAGCAGCTCCCTGTAGTGGAAGCCATCTGCGAAAATCTGAAGGCTGCGGAGAAGGTGGTCCTTATGCCGCATCAGTGGGATCGAAACACATTCAAGACAAGCCTTACCTACATAGAGTCGCTTGAGGAGGAGCTTGGAACTGCTGAATACGCGATTTTCGTTCTCACGCCAGATGATGCCGCCAAGATCCGTGAACAGGACTACAAGATCCCACGAGACAATGTGCTGTTTGAGGTTGGCCTCTTTATGGGCAAGTTAGAACGGAAGCGGTGCTTTCTCGTCCACAGTGCTGACGTCCACGGTAAGGGTGACCTCAAGCTGCCAAGCGATCTGCTCGGAGTAAAGACGGTGACCTACCCAGAAAACAACAACGACCTTAAGCTGGCTCTAAGGGATGCCTGTCGCTCGATTAGCCAGAGAATCATCGGTCTCGAACGCGAGAAGTGGAATTCTTTCTGTGGCCGCGCTGCGGGAGACTGGTGGGAATTTATCACGGCTCCAGCAGGGATCGAGCTATCGTTCTTCCGTGTCATTCCCGATTCCAGCTATCAGAGTGTCCGGTTGGAGGGTGGAGAGCACTTCAACAATGCAGGAGATCCAATCGGCAATTGGTACAGCACGGTGGTTGGTATCCGTCCATCAGACAGACAAATTCTCTATGGCTGGCAGGGCTCGCACCCGCATGGCTGGACCGGTGAAGAACTGGCGCCAGGGAAAACCGATGCTCAATCGGTCGTGAAAGGCTTCGGCAGTCTAACCTTTTCCGACGCCCCCGGGGCCTTTAAGCGGGGCAATGGCAACTTCATCGATTATATTCCGAACAAGCCTGCTGACACCAAGCCAAAATACGTGGAACTCACTCGTATCGAGGACGCGGAGGACATTCGCACTTTAACCGAGGGAAGTCGGCGCGAAAAGAAGACTCTGGCGAAACGCACCCTCAAGTGGTGGCTTGGCCGCTAGGGCGTTCAGCAGCGTACTTTAGGGAAAGCCAGTAAAGTTGCCATCCATTTTCCTAAGTTAACGGTCGGCTTTTGGCCGGTTATCCCCCTTGCCGGCCTAGCAACAAATGGGGCAGATGGATGCAGCGAACGGCAAGTATACGATCAAAGTTAGTCTTATAGACCGATTCTAAATAAGATCCGCTAAACGAGAAAAAACACCCCAACCCAGACGTACAGCGTTTTCCTTTAAATGTCAGGTATGTACTGTTCTGAAGCGTTCAAGAACGTGAGTAGGCTGGCGACTGTCACAACCCAAATGCGGTATTTAGCAGTAGTCTGTATTGCAAGAGTCCTATTAAACTACCGCGCAAAGTTTACGCATGAGTTTGGGTGAAATATTCGTTTAGGCGACCCAATAGTAGTCAAGCGCCAAAAGCAATTACAGAAGATTTTTAAATGACATTAGAGCCAACACCCACACTCCTGGATAACTTATATTGGATAACACTACTTGCAGTAGTTGTCTCGTCAGCTTCAGGGGTGCTTAAGGCGGGGTTCAAGCAGTTCGATTTGTTTGGCGTGATTATTATTGCTATTACCACGGGGTTAGGTGGTGGTTCACTCCGTGATATGCTGCTGGACCGGGATGTATTCTGGATTCGTGACCAGGTGTTCTTTGTTGCTTCACTCGGTAGTGCCATTGCTGTTTTTGTTGCTGCAAGACTAATGGTGATCCCTCAAAAAATATTCCTGGTTGCTGATGCTGCAGGTCTTGCAACATTTGGTATTGCAGGGACATTGGTTTCACTCATGGTTGGGGCACCTTGGCTTGTTGCCAGTTTCATGGGCGTGATGACTGGAACAATGGGCGGTATCTTCCGTGATGTACTATGCAATGAGCCACCAGTCGTGTTTCTTAGTCCACTCTATGCGACTGTCTCCTGGGGTGGATCTTTACTTTTCATAGGCCTGTTACACTATAGAGATGATGTGACCCTAGCTGCTATCATTGCCGGGCTTAGTATATTTATTTCACGTTTGCTGGCTATTCATTATGATATTAGCTTGCCTAAATTCCGCTTTAGGTCTTGAGCAGGCCATTCGGAAAAGAGTGATTTACTTATCAGTAATTGCGCCTACAAGACCTTCCAGCAGACGCAGTCGCTAACACGCCTGCTCAGCTGAAGGCAACGTTAGGGCAACTATGGAAATACAGTCATATTCTTCCGAAAGGGCTGGTGAGATTGCTGACTTGTTTCATGAGTCTGTTCACGCAATTGATCCTTCGGTATATACACCAGAACAAAAAGAAGCTTGGGCACCTACTCCACCTGATTATGAGTATTGGTCTGAGCGATTGAACGAGAAAAAACCATTTGTGGCAATAATTAATGATCGTGTTGCTGGATTTATGGAGCTGGATGCAGATGGCCATATTGACTGTACTTACATACATCCAGACTTTCAGGGAACGGGTATCGCAACTGCTTTGTATAGGCACTTGTTAACAGTAGCAAGGAAAAAAAAGATTGAACGGTTATACGTTGAAGCGTCTAACATCGCCAAGCCGTTCTTCGAGCATCGCGGATTCTCTGTGGTTAGGAAAAATGAAGTTCAAAGGAACGGAGCCTCTTTGATCAACTTCACAATGGAAATGTATATTGGCCCTGACAAGAAAATCCAGCCGACCGCTAATACGTCGGCTGATTAGGACGTTATGTTGCTTGGTCATGATTGATAAAGAACTCGAAAAGAAATTCTACGAGGCTAGGCGGAGTGAAATACTTCCGCTTGTAATAAATGATGCTGTGGAAATCCTTGATGGGCCACATAGAGGAAAACGGGCGGCAGTTATTTCAATATCTTTGGTCGATCCGTAGTTGGCCTATAACGTCGAGCTTGGTGATGGTTCAGGAGATTTGGTTGTGGCGGCTAAGCTGGTATAGCTGATTTAGGGCGGGCAGATGGCGTAACATAACAAATCATTCGAGTATGCCCGCAAAAAACGCGGGCGGGACGCGCACAATTCGCACGCCTCTTATTTCAACCGTTGAATGTCCGCTTTTTCCAATTCCGCTACCCCTTAAAGGTCTCGAACTGGCCGAACTCCCCCCGTGCCGGCCCCATCAATAACCGAGCTTCATGATCACATTGAAGGGCAGGTTACCGACTGGGAATCGCCGTTTAATGATGGCTAATATAAGCAAGCACTGTAAGACAAAAAACGGTAGAGTAAGGATGTGGCGCGGTGGTCTAAGGTACAGCCTATCTGTTGCCGCCTCTTTCGTCTGTCGGTGCCTCAATAGCCGGACCATCACTCCGTTTCCACACCCACCGGGTCGTCAGGAGCGGTCACCCGCTCCCGACTCCCACAGAACGTAGCGCGCCGATTTCCGGCACTACGCTCTTCAGAAGTAGATTCACAACACAGCAAGAGCCTGCAACTCCCGATAGGGAAGTCTAAGCTTTGGTCGCTGTAACGGATACCGGTCCATGATCCGCTGGAAATCCCCCCACGGAACATGACCCTTACGACTCCGACTGCAAAGCATCTTTCGCCAGTAACTAATCACAAACCGATGCACTTTCTGCAAGGCCCGTAGATTACCGGCAACGCCATAGTAGGCATAAAGGCCACGCAAGACCTGGTTCAGATTGATCACCTGCTCCCGAACCGGCAGATGACGCATTCGCCTCATGAGGTCGCAAAGGCGAGACAGGCTGCGTTGAAGTCGTGACTTCTCTGTGCGCAGTCCCACCTTGAAGTTACCCTTCTGGTTGTGCGTGCAATAGAGGGTAAAGCCCACAAAGTAAATCGTCTCTGGGCGTTTTCTCCCCCGCTTGCTCGCATGCCGCTGGGCAAAGCGACCAAATTCAACGAGTTTTGTCTTCGTCGGTTCCAGCTCAAGTCCAAATTTCCCCAGACGCTTGCGCAGGGCGTCCTGCAGGCGAAGCGCATCCACCCGATATTGGAAACACACCACAAGTCGAGTCGCCCGGAGGAACCTCCCCTCCAGGCGCTCACAGAACCGGACGTGAACGTCTCCGCTCATCCGGCTCCTGCTATCGAGCCGCCGACCGGGGAAGCACGCGCCAGTGAGCAAACAGGCCTGTATCACGGGTTGCCATCCTGGCAATCCAGTGTTCTGCCCGTCGGCGATGCCGCCTCAGTCGTTTGTATTTGCTCATCGCCCAGCGTGCCAGACGACTATCCAAATACTTCGATGTAGGGTAAAGAGCCGACGGATAGTAGCGACCATAGTAGTTGATCCATCCTTGTATGACTGGATTAAACATCCGCGCCAAGTCGTCCGCTCGCTTGTCGATCCGACAGCGTAGGTTCCAACTCTTGATCCTTTGGCGTATACGTTTGGCCGCCTTGTTGCTGATCGCCGGGCTGAAGTTGATGAAGTACTTACCCCATCGATTCTTTGACCGCCTGGGGCGAAACGTATAGCCCAGGTAATCAAAGCTTGTGCAGGGGTAAACCTGCCTTCGATCATCCTGACAGTAGACAAGCTTCGTCTTCTGCGGATGTAATTCAAGCCCACAATCACGAAGACGCTTCTCCAGCGCCCTCTTTAGCCACTTGGCTTGCGCCAGTGAAACACAGTGGCACACACTATCATCGGCGTAGCGTTCAAACGGTATATTCGGATGCTGCTCCGCCATCCACCGGTCGAACGCATAATGAAGAAATAGATTTGCCAACAGCGGCGAAATCACCGAACCTGTGGGCTGCCTTTGTCTCGGCTCTGCAGGCTACCGTCTGGCAGTTGTACAGGCGCAACCAACCAACGCTCGATGTACATGATCACCCAGCGCGTGTCGGTGTGTCTACGCACCGCCCGCATCAACAGATCGTGGTCGATACTGTCGAAAAAGGCCCGGATATCCAGATCCAGCACCCAGTCATAACGCCAGCAGCGCTGACGCGCCACTCCCACAGCCTGCAGTGCCGATTTATTCGGACGATAGCCGTAGGAGTCGTCATGAAAGTGCTTCTCTAGTTCCGGTTCCAGTTCCGCCTTGACCACGGCCTGGGCGATACGGTCGGCCACCGTCGGAATCCCCAACGGTCGCTTCCCACCTCCGCTTTTCGGTATTTCTACTCGCTTCACAGGAGGGGGGAAGTAACTGCCCGAAGCCAGTCGATTCCACAGCTTGAAAAGGTTGTTCTCCCTGTCCTTATCAAACTCCGCCAGCGATTGGTCATCCACGCCAGCCGCCCCTCCATTACTCTCTACCCGTTTATACGCTTCCCAAACCATACGTTTGGTAATCGTAAACGGCTTTGCCTTATCCAAAATGATTCCTCCCAGTCTCTGGTTGATCATCGGTTAAAGCCCGATAGCGTTGCCCCTTTGCTCCAGCACCATTACAGCGCCTTCATCACTCATACGGGCAACTCCGCCCCTGTGCTGCGCCTCGGTACTCTGACTCTCGCGGGGCTTCCGCTTGAGTGGCTCCCTTAACATCGCAGCGACAGGTTCCCACGTTCCACACAAGTGCCTAGATCAGATTCACGCCGCCTTCATGCCGGACGCCGACTGGACAGTAATCAGGTGTCCTCCAGCCTTATCCCAGGTTAACGACTACCCCCTGGTTTCGACGTCGTCCCTACGCTTTCGACACGTCTTCAGCGGTTCACTCGCGTTTGTCTCCCTGATCCCTACCTGACAAGGTCCTGCCCTGCCTTTTCCACAACGCTCACCACCCGGGCTCTTAACCCGCGCAGCTTGTGGTGGTTTGAAGCCTCCGCCTGAACGGCGGCTCCGGGGGGCCCACCCCCATCACTTGTGCAGCATGGCTGCACGGAGGACTCCGTCCTCCTGTGCGCCTTCGTGGCACACCATCATCGGCGTAGCGGATTTCGAAAGCTTGTCCTTTCAAGCGAGGTTTCACCTCTTCCTCGAACCACAGGTCCAGCACGTGGTGCAAGTAGAGGTTGGCCAGCAACGGGCTGATAATCTGCCCCTGACCGGTCCCCGTCTCGCTCTCCAGGAGTCTTCCGTCGTCCACCACCCCAATGTTGATCCACTTGCCGATCAGCCTGAGAATGCTCGCGTCGCTTACTCTCCGCTCGACCATCTCCATGAGTTGCTTCCGGACAATCGAGTCGAAGTAGGAACAG
>Ga0055476_10000078_pt1 | contig 21110 bp, 12 predicted proteins | sample Muzzi_CordC_D2_FD_57682 | JGI IMG/M metagenome (GOLD analysis project Ga0055476, IMG submission 57682) | Wetland microbial communities from San Francisco Bay, California, USA, that impact long-term carbon sequestration - Muzzi_CordC_D2 | ecosystem: Environmental > Aquatic > Marine > Wetlands ... | reverse complement strand
CCGCCTGTCTGTCGGCAAGCGAAACGAACAAGGGGTGGCCGCTTTGTGATGCGACGTGCAATTCAACCGGTGCCAGTCTGGCCTTTACCGTCAGGCCGACCGTATCACGCACCAGTTGTTCATACAGCACCGCCGCCGCCTGCTTGCCTATCTGTGCAGCAAGGCGGGTTTTCACCTCACCCGCCACCGGCGCCTTGGCAAACACCAGGATCCGGCCATCCGGGTACCGGTAGTCAGGCTGTCTGGTCATAATGCATGGCGAGGCGTGCCGGCGAAACACCCAGGAAATAGGCCAGTCGCAGATACCACATCAGTACAACCGTACGCAAAATCCCCTGCTGTTCCCAGCGCCGGCTTGACGTTGTCAGTGTGTCCCGCAAACACACCGGCCGCTGTTGGCTTTTCAGGCGCCGGCTCAGATCAATGTCTTCCATCAGCGGCAACTCTGCAAAGCCGCCGATCTGCTCAAACAGCTCTCGGGTAACGAAGATGCCCTGATCCCCGCTAGCGACCCCGGTAAGGCGCGAACGCCAGTTCATCATCCGTTCTACCAGCCGCAATAAAACTTTATCCCCGGATAATCGCACATCAAAACGCCCCCAGCTTCCCGCCTGCTGCACAGCCTCGATGATCAATCGCGCTGCCTGATCCGGCACCCGGGTATCTGCGTGCAGAAACCACAACACCCGACCGCGGGCCGCCTGAGCCCCGAGGTTCATCTGCAGGGCCCGGCCTGACGGCGCCGGCAACAGCTGATCGACCAGGGGTTGCGCCAGGGCGATCGTTTCATCGCAGCTGCCGCCATCGACCAGGATGACTTCGTGACCCTGCGCCCTCAGTGCCTGCAACTGCTGCAGGATGTCCCGTATACAGCAGGCTTCGTTGAGTGCCGGAATAATGACCGATAGTTGCAGCACAACTTAGTCCAGCGCGCCGCCGCAACTGCTGCCCTGCCCCGCCGTACAGCCATAACAGTGGTCTGCGACCACCACAGGCCGGTTTTCCAGTTCGCTTGCTGTGAGTTCACGAAGTTGTACCCGAGGCTGTCGCCACCGCTGCAGGGGTAAATCCAGCATCTGGTTGAAATCACAATCGTACACATTACCCTGCCAGTCCACGCTGATCAGGGAACGGCACATGACGGTATCGAGATTGGCGTCCTGGTGCGCCGACTTGAGAAGCTGCATGTACTGGTCGAACTGCCCTCTGGATACCAGCGTACTGCCAAACCGCTGGATAGGCATGTTAGCGAGGACAAACAGCTGATTGAAGACAATACCGGCGCGTTTGTCGAGTTCGAGCCGGTAATCGGCTTCGAGTTGCCGTTGCGGGGGCGGCAAAACGGCACCGGCCGGGTTGAACATCAGGTTCAGAAACAGACCACTGCCCGCCCGCCCGTAGCCGAGGGCGTTGAGTTTCTGTAAAGCCTTGATGCTCGACGCGTACACACCCTTACCCCGCTGTGACTCGACGTTTTCTTCAAGATAGCAGGGCAATGAAGCCACGATTTCCACCTGGTTCCGGGCTAGAAATTCTGCCATGTCGGTGAAACCGGGTTCATTGAGAATGGTAAGGTTACAACGGTCTATAAGATGCACACCCAGGCTGCGCACCGATTCCACCAGCAGGCGAAAATCCGGGTGCAATTCGGGCGCCCCACCGGTGACATCCAGCGATTTAATTCCCGACTCTTGCAGGAAAGCGATGATTTCCTCAATGGTTTCGCGCGTCATCTGCTCGCGGCGTTGCGGACCCGCATTGACATGACAGTGCAGGCACGACTGGTTGCAACGGTAACCCAGGTTGACCTGGAGTGTTTGCAACCGGGTGCGCCTGATGGGCGGAAAATCGGTGGGTTCCAGGAGTGGCAGCGTGGCATGCATACTTCTAAGATTACCCGGCGAGATCAAGTCTCGGAGTGACGAGACGCGCAGAACTGTTTAATCTCCCGCCCAGGCGCAGAGACGCAAAGGATTTTCCTGGCGGGCTTTGCGGCTTTGCGAGAGGCATGATTGAAATTCGACACATAGCTAAAGATGCTGGTCACTCGAGGACTCCTAGGGTATCAGGCGATTGACCCATCGTACCAGACCCCGGGTTGCGGCGCTGAACAGCCTTTTTCCGTACAGGGTATTGACGGTTCGCCGATGTATCTGCGCCAGCGTGGGATAGGCGTGAATGGTCGCCGACAGTTCGCCGGTTTTTATACCGGTTTTCATCGCCAGCACGATTTCATGAATCAGTTCTCCGGCATGCGGACCCAGCAGGGTCGCACCGAGCAGTCTGCCTTTGTGGATAATGTATTTACTCATGCCGTGGGGTTCGACTTCGGCCAGCGCACGGTCGATATCCCTGAACGGGAAGTGCAGCACCGTCGCTTCGATGCCCTGGTCTCTGGCCTGTTGTTCGGTCAGACCGACCCGCGCCAGCTCCGGATCCGTGTACGTCACCCGGGGCACCACCCGGTAGTCGGTTTTTTTCGGGAAGCGGAACACCGCATTGCTGATCACGATACCCGCCTGGTACTCCGCCATATGGGTGAAGGGATAGGGCCCGCACACATCGCCACAGGCATAGATGTGTTTCTGCGAGGTGCGCAGGCGTCGATCCACCTTGATGCCCTGTGCACCGGTTTCGACGCCGGCCGCCTCCAGGCCGAGCCCTTCGACGGCGGGCCGCCGGCCTGCGGCGACCAGGATCAGATCTGCTTCCAGTTTCAGACCACCACTGCACTCGACGAAACGCGTATCGCCCCGGCGGCTGACGTTTTCAGCGCTGGTGGAGGTGTGCACGCTCAAGCCTTCGTCCAGCAACAGCTCGCGCAAAGCATCCGCGATGTACGGATCTTCCTGTGGCAGCAGATGTGGCAGACGTTCCACCACGGTAACCCGGCTGCCCAGACGCGCAAGGGCCTGCGCCATCTCCACACCGACAGGACCACCGCCCAGCACCAGCAGACGCCGCGGTAACTCACGCAACGAAAACAGGTCTTCGTTAGTGATATAGCCGGCTTGTTCCAGACCTTCGATCGGCGGCAGCAAAGGTGTGGAACCGGTGGCGACAACCAGGCGCCGGGCGCGGATCTGCTGATCATTGACCTGGACAGTATGGGGATCGATAAATACCGCCTGGCCGGATAATACCTCACAACCGTAGGCGCGAAAGCGTTCGGGGTCATCGTGCAACTGGATCTGATCGATGACCGATTGCACATGGTCATTAACCTTGCCGAGGTCGACCTCTGGCACCTGTGGATGCAGACCAAATTCGCCACCGCGACGCATCAGTGAAGCGACTTTGGCGACGTGTATCAATGTCTTGCTGGGTACACAACCGGTATGCAGGCAGTCGCCACCCAGTTTTTCGTTCTTGTCGATCAGGGTGACTTTCAGGCCCAGCCGGGAGGCCACACTGGCGACCACCAGGCCTGCCGCACCGCCGCCGATAATCACCAGATCACGTTTGTTCATTATTCCTGTTCACCCCGAGTCGGTTGCCATACAGCAACTTGTTTGAACACTTCGCCGACGCCCGGTTCCCGCATTGTCACAACCAGCGAGATCCAGCCTCAGACTGACGAGACGTGTAGATCCGTTTTAGTCTCTCGCAAAGACGCAGAGAGGCAAAGGATTTTCGTGGCGGACTTTGCGGCTTTGCGAGCGCTGTGATTGAAATTTGACCCCTGTGTAAAGATGTTGGTCACTCAGGGATTCCCAATCACCTATGAGTGAGCTCATAAAACTTGCGCCTGCGCCGATATAGGCCTAGATTATTAAATAATGCCTAAGTTAACGAAAAACCTGATGACACTGTGGCTGGCTGTGGCGCTGGTGGTCGCGCCGTTGCAGGCCATGACGGCCGGTATTGGCGGCCCTGGCACCGGTGCGGCGCGCTGTGCCATGAACATGGATGCCCAGGCGGATTCCCAGGCCGGCGCTCATGACATGCATCGAGCCAGCCAGGATTCAGCCACTACACATTGCCCGACGTGTTCAGATCATGGCTGTAACCCGGGTGGAGAGTGTCCCGGCCAGGGTTGTGTCAGTTTCCATATACAGCCCGCTGCGATTGCCGGAATCTGCTTTCATTGCATCAGAAGTTCTGATCCCCGTATCACCCTTCAGCCGTCCATTATCGTTTCCAGAACCGACCCACCCCTGCTCCGCCCCCCCGTTTAACTCCATAGCCAGGGCTTGCCCCATTTCGATTCTTTCTTGCGCGCTGAGCAGATTCCTGCGTTGCGCCTGTTGCTGTGAACGAAGCACACTGTTATGGAGATTGCTTATGTCGATGCCAACAACCCGAAAACCGGGAGCTGCTCACCGTAGGGCGGTACTGCTGTTGTTACTGCTGCCGTACACTTCAGGCGCGGCAGAGCTTAGCCTGGCGGACGCCGAACGCCAGGCACTCGAGGCTGATCCGTCTGTCATCGCCAGCCAGTCACGTGCGCTCGCCCTGCAGGAACAGGCGGTGGCGGACGGGCAGTTACCGGATCCGAAACTGACCGTTGGCGTCTGGAACGTACCACTGGATGATTTCAGCATGAAGAAGGAAAGTTCCTCCCAGTTTCGTACCGGGATCAAGCAGGCTTTTCCACGCGGTCAGACACTGCACTATCGGCAAAAGCACACGGAATGGCTGGGCAAAGTGGAACAGGCGCAGACGAAATTTGCCGAACAGGAAATTCGGCGTGATGTCCGTCAGACCTTCCTGGAGCTCTATTACCAGGACCGGGCGACACACATCATCGACCGCAGCCGCAATCTGTTCCAGCAGCTGGTCGATATTACCCGTGCCCATTACGCCTCAGGGCGTGTCAGCCAGCAGGACGTACTACAGGCACAACTCGAACTGTCACGTCTCGAAGATCGTGCGACAAAAATCAGTGGACAGTCCGATGTACAGCGGGCCAGCCTGTCGCGCTGGATCGGTGAAGCCGCCTGGCAGCCTGTTGCCGCACGCTTTCCCGAACTGCCGGAACTGCAATCCAGGGCTACGCTGCAGGCAGCACTGGCACAGCACCCGGCCATCGAGTCGGCCACTGCCCGGGTTGAAGCGAATCAGCAGATGGTCAAGGCGGCGCGCGAGCAATACAAACCGGGCTTCGATGTCGGCCTGGAGTACCGCAAGCGTTTTGGCGATAACACCGATGGCAGCGACCGCCCCGATATGATGGCCGCCATGGTGACACTGGACTTACCGCTTTTCACCGAAAAGCGCCAGGACCGACGCCTGGCCGCAAGCCAGCAGCAGACCGAAGCGGCTATCCAGACGCGCGAACAGAAACTGCGCGAAATGCAGCGCCTGCTCAACTCAGACTTTGCACGCTGGCAGAGGCTTGGCGAACAGGAGACCCTCTACCAGGACCACCTGTTACGTGAATCCATGGAAAACGCAGAAGCCGCTTTGCTCTCCTACCAGAGTGGTATCAATGAATTCAACACGCTGATGCGGGCACGGATCACAGATCTCGACGTCAGGCTTCAGGCACTGCGCATTCGCGTGGATCGTGCCAAAACGCAGGCCGGTTTGCTGTTTCTGCAGCCGCCATCCGTCGATAGCCATCTGTCGCAGCAAGGAGTCGGCCAATGAAACTGCCTGTTGCCGCTCTGCTGCCGGCCATCCTGCTCGCCGCTTCCGGCCTGACCACCGACCCTGCCGGCTCCGCCGAAAACGGCGAAGCCGAAATCCTCTACTGGGTGGCACCGATGGACCCCAACTACCGCCGTGACAATCCCGGGAAATCTCCCATGGGCATGGACCTGGTACCTGTTTATGCCGATGCGGCGGGTGACGCGGGTATGGTGCGTATCGACCCCGTCATGGTACAGAATCTTGGCGTGCGTACCGCCAAGGTCGAGCGTGGAAATCTGTGGCGCCAGATCGACGCGGTCGGTTACGTCGCCTTCGACGAACGCAAGCTCAGCCATGTTCACCTGCGCACCGATGGCTGGATTGAAAAGCTGAATGTCAAATCCGACGGCGAACAGGTCCATAAAGGTGATGTACTGTTTGAACTGTACTCGCGCGAACTGGTCAACGCCCAGGAGGAGTATTTGCAGGCCTTGCGGGGCAGCAACGACTACCTGAAACGGGCATCCGGTGAGCGACTCGAGGCGCTGGGGATGAGCAGCGAACAGGTCCGGCAGGTCGGTCGTGATCAGCGTGCCTCGCAGCGGGTCGGGATCCTCGCCAGCCAGGACGGCGTGGTCGACGGCCTTAATGTGCGCGAAGGCATGTACGTCAAGCCGGCGACCGAGGTCCTGACACTGGCAGACCTTTCCAGCGTCTGGTTACTTGTCGACGTGTTTGAACGCCAGTCGGACTGGGTTACTGTCGGCCAGCCCGCCGAAGTCCGGCTGGGTTATCTGCCGGGCCGGGTCTGGAAAGGTGAAGTGGAATTTGTTTATCCCACCATCGACCCCAAGACCCGTACCCTGCAGGCACGCTTGCGTTTCGACAACCCCGACGAAGCTCTCAAACCGGACATGTACGCTGATGTGCGCATCTATGCCGGCCCCGTGCACGACATCCTGAGCATCCCACGTGAAGCGCTGATCAAGACCGGCAAGGCACAGCGTGTCATTATTGCCATGGAAAAAGGCAGGTTTCGGGCACAGCAGGTCGTAGCCGGCCTGGAGAGCGGCGACTTCGTGGAAATCATCAGCGGTCTGAACGAGGGCGACAGGGTGGTTACCTCCGGTCAGTTTCTGATTGATTCGGAAGCCAGTCTGAGAGCCAGCTTCAGCCGCATGGGAAGTGACGATGGATCTGATGGTTCCACGGAGACGACAAAATGATCGCCAACCTCATTCGTGGGTCGATCAAAAACCGTTTCCTGGTTCTGTTACTGACTTTCATTCTGAGCGGCTGGGGCCTGTATGCGGTCAACAATATGCCCGTCGACGCCCTCCCCGACCTGTCCGACGTACAGGTCATTATCAAGACCAGCTACCCGGGTCAGGCGCCCCAGGTGGTGGAAGATCAGGTGACCTATCCGTTGACCACCACCATGTTGTCGGTACCCAAAGCTACCACTGTGCGCGGCTATTCCTTCTTCGGTGATTCCTACGTCTATATTCTGTTTGAAGATGGCACCGATCTGTACTGGGCACGCTCGCGCGTGCTCGAATACCTGAGCCAGGTGCAGAACCGTCTGCCGGCCAGCGCTTCAACCGCACTTGGACCTGACGCTACCGGCGTAGGCTGGGTGTATGAATATGCTCTGATCGATCGCAGCGGAAAACACGACCTCGCCGAACTGCGCAGCCTGCAGGACTGGTTCCTGAAGTTTGAGTTACAGACAGTCAGGGGCGTTTCCGAAGTCGCCACCATTGGCGGCATGGTCAAGCAGTACCAGGTGGTGATCGATCCTGACCGCTTGCGCGCTTACGGTATTCCCCTGGCCAGTGTCCGGCGGGCCATTCAGCGCGGTAACCAGGAAGTGGGCGGCTCGGTCATCGAAATGGCCGAAGCCGAGTACATGGTACGTGCCACCGGTTACATCGAGGGTGTGGAGGAGTTAAAGCAGATACCGCTGGGCATGAATGCCAACGGCACACCGATTCTGCTGGAAGACATTGCCGAGGTTCGCCTCGGGCCGCAGATGCGCCGCGGTATCGCCGAACTCGACGGTGAAGGTGAAGTGGTCGGTGGTGTCGTCATTATGCGCTGGGGGGGCAATGCCCTGAAAACCATCGAAGGCGTCAAAGCGAAACTCGAAGAACTCGAACGCAGCCTGCCCGACGGCGTTGAGATTGTGCCGACCTATGACCGCTCAAGTCTGATCAAACGCGCCGTCGACACCTTGAAGGGAAAGCTGTTCCAGGAGTTTCTTGTCGTCACGCTGGTGTGTACCCTGTTTCTGTTTCACCTGCGATCGGCACTGGTGGTCATAATCAGTCTGCCGGTCGGCATCCTGATTGCATTCATCATCATGTATGCTCAGGGCATCAATGCCAACATCATGTCGCTGGGTGGAATCGCGATTGCCATCGGCGCCATGGTCGATGCCGCCATCGTCATGGTCGAGAATGTACACAAACACATGGAACACCAGCAGGTCACAGCTGCCAGGCGCTGGGAGTTGATTGCGCAAGCGGCGGCCGAAGTCGGTCCGGCGCTGTTTTTCTCACTGTTGATCATCACCCTCAGCTTCCTCCCGGTTTTCACCCTGGAGGCGCAGGAAGGTCGCCTGTTTGCGCCGCTGGCCTTCACTAAAACATACGCCATGGCAGGAGCAGCGGTGCTGTCAATAACCCTGGTGCCGGTGTTGATGGGTTACTTCATCCGCGGACGGATTACCGCCGAGGACAGGAACCCCATAAACAGGTTCCTGATCGCCGCCTACCGACCTCTCATCAACCGGGTGATAAAAACGCCGAAGACCGTTGCCCTGGTAGCGCTGCTGGCTGCTGCATCCATGGCCTGGCCACTGTCTGGCTGGTGGCCGCTTAGCACCAGCCTGGGCTCGGAATTCATGCCGGATCTGGACGAAGGTGACTTACTCTATATGCCCAGCGCCTTCCCTGCCATATCCATTGGCAAAGCCCAGCAAATCCTGCAACAAACCGACAAACTCATTATGACGGTGCCGGAAGTCAAACGCGTGTTCGGAAAAATGGGGCGGGCGGAATCAGCCACTGATCCGGCGCCGCTAACCATGATAGAGACCACCATCCAGCTCAAGCCACGCGATCAGTGGCGCGAAGGTATGACAGTGGAAAAACTCAGACGGGAACTGGACACCCTGGTGAAGATTCCGGGCATGAGTAATGCCTGGGTGTGGCCGATCAAGAACCGTATCGATATGCTGGCGACCGGTATCAAGACACCGGTTGGTGTCAAGGTTGCCGGTCCTGATCTGGCGCGTATCCAGGACATCGGCGAGGAGATCGAACGGGTACTGGCGCCGGTGCCGGGTACGGTATCGGTATTCTCCGAACGTGTGGTTGGCGGCCGTTACGTGATAGTGGATACCGATAGAAGCACCGCCTCCCGCTATGGGCTGAATATCGCCGATGTACAGGAAATCGTACGTACCGCGGTTGGTGGTATGAATGTTACCGAGAGCATCGAGGGACTGGAGCGCTACCCGGTCAATCTGCGCTACCCGCGTGAGGTACGGGATTCCGAAAGCAAACTTGCCGAACTCCCCATACAGACACCGGCGGGGGCGCAGATTACGCTCGGTGATGTTGCCGACGTGCGTATCGTCGGCGGACCGGGCGTCATCAAGAGCGAAAACGCCCGCCTCAACGGCTGGATCTATATCGATATCCAGGGCCGGGACCTGGGCTCCTATGTCGAGCAAGCCAAGCAGGTGGTGGCGGAACAGGTCGAATTACCCGCGGGTTATTCACTGCACTGGTCCGGGCAATACGAATACATGGAGCGCGCCAAGCGAAAGCTGGCCACAGTTGTGCCTGTTACGCTAACGATTATCATCCTGCTGCTGTATCTCAATTTCCGTCGCGCCAGCGAAGTGTTCATCATCCTGGCCACCCTGCCCCTGGCACTGGTCGGTGGCATCTGGCTGATGTACTGGCTCAATTATGACCTGTCGGTTGCGGCGGGCGTGGGTTTCATCGCGCTGGCCGGTGTATCGGTGGAGATCGGTGTCATCATGCTGGTGTACCTGAACCAGGCTTACCGGCGACAGCAGGACAAGGCATCTTCACAACAAGGTAACGTCGGCGTACCCGAACTGCATCAGGCCGTTATCGAAGGCGCCTTGTTACGTGTGCGCCCGATCATGATGACCGTCGCCGCCATTATCGCCGGCCTGTTACCCATCATGCTAGGCAGTGGCACCGGTTCCGAAGTCATGCGCCGTATCGCCGCGCCCATGGTTGGCGGAATGGTCAGTGCCACGCTGCTGACCCTGTTGTTGATTCCGGCCGCGTTCGTGATCTGGCGCAGCGCCCAGATCAGAAATAACAAGACTGAGATGGATTAGGGCCTGCTGCGACTTTATCACTTCACCTCAGAAATATTCGATATCTATATGATAGATATATATTTACAACAAAAATGCATGAGATTCATAAATGTTATACACTGATAAATATAAATTAACACTCAGCTTGTCCGATGCCGAACTCCACGTCCCGCCTGCTGTTAGCTGCTTGTCCTGATATCGCCGATCCGATTCAGCAGCAACTCGCTGCCCGCTTCAAAAATCTTGTATGCCATCGTGTCGCAACAAAATCCGAACTTGTAAAGGCGCTTGATGAAGGCGGCTGGGATCTCGCCATCAGTGAACTGGAGCTTCACGACTTCACTGCACTTGACTTCGTTATATGGAGTCGCGAACGCGGGATCGAATTACCGCTGGTAGTGATTGCTGAAAGCGGTGTCGAAGACATCGCTTTACAGTGTCTCGAACAAGGTGTCGACCAGTGTATCCTTTCCAATGCAGAGAATCTTCGCCGTCTGCCGGCCCTGGTGAATGTGCTTCTCAGCCGTGTTCAATCCGAGCAGGAACGAAAGCGGGTCGAAGTTGAACTGAGGAAGAGCGAGGAGCGCTATCTCGACGTTTTTGATAACACTAACGATCTGATCCAGTGTCTGGCAGCCGATGGCACTTTTCTCTATACCAATCGTGCCTGGCGCGACGCCATGGGCTATACGGAGGATGAACTCAGATTACTGACGCTGCTGGATGTTCTTCACCCGGATAGCCGGTCTTGTTGTCAGGACCGGTTCGAGCGCCTCAAAGCCGGGGAAACGCTCAGCCAGATCGACTTCCAGTTTGTTGCCAAAACGGGCGAAGCGGTTCATCTCAGAGGTGATTGCGGTTCAATCATAAAAGATGGCGAGGCCCTGTCAACCCGCGGTATTTTCAAAAATATCACGGAACGGGTAAACGCCGAACAAGCGCTGCGTGTCAGTGAAGCACGCTATCAGGCGTTATACGAAAATGCGCCCGACATCAATGCGGTACTGAGCACCTCGGGCACCATCCTTTCGATCAACCGTATCGGTGCCAATAGCCTGGGCTACGCTGTTGATGAGTTGATCGGTAAAACCGTCGAAAAACTCATACACCCGGATGACACATCCATTGTATTCGCTTATATCGAGAAGCAATTCACCAAGCCCACGGACGATGCCGGAATGGAATACCGGGCAATCCGCAAGGACGGCTCGGCATTCTGGGTTCATCTGCGCGCCAGCCTGGATCCGCAAGCGCAGCAACCCTGTGTGCTGGTGGTCTGTCGCGATATTACCGACCGGCGACGGCTTGAGGATCAACTCTCCTACCAGGCCTCGCACGATGCGCTTACCGATCTTATCAATCGGCGCGAGTTCGAACGTCGACTCCGTCGTTTACTGATTCAGATTAATATACATGCCGGCGACCATGTGCTCTGCTATCTCGATCTCGATCAGTTCAAGGTCATCAACGACAGCTGCGGCCATGTTGCGGGAGACGAGTTACTGCGCCAGGTTGCCAGTCTGTTGACCGGCCAGATCCGTTCCCGTGATACGCTGGCAAGGCTGGGTGGTGATGAATTTGCGGTTCTCATGGAACATTGCCCGATTGGCCAGGCCGGTGTACTCGCCGATCATATACGGGTAGCGATCGAGGGTCTCCGCTTCCAGTGGCACGAGCGGCGCTTTTCGCTGGGTGTGAGTATCGGCCTTGTTCCCCTTCAGGGTGGCATCTCGATTGAAGATGCCTTGAATCTCGCTGATTCTGCCTGCTATGCCGCCAAGGAAAAGGGGCGAAACCGTATCCATGTTCACCACCCCGATGATAGTCCTGTGGCGGCCAACCGGACAGGCGACTCACACTGGGCGTCCAGCATCACCTCGGCGCTGGAGCATGATCAATTCGTTTTGTATGCACAAGCCATTCATGCCTGTGGTGCGGAGGGTGGCGGCAGACGCTATGAGATTCTGCTTCGACTGCGCGAAGGTGGTGACATAGTTCGTCCCGGCGCATTCATGCCGACCGCTGAGCGCTATAACCTGTCACCCCAGGTGGATCGCTGGGTTCTTGATCATGTCATTCAATGGTTCGAGAATCACCCCGACCTGTTGCGGCAGATTGAGCTCTGCTCGGTGAACCTGTCAGCCGTGTCGCTGTGCGATGAGTCGTTCAGGGAGTATGCCCTCAATCGCCTGAAAGCATCCGGGTTCACCAGGCATAAGCTGTGTTTTGAAGTGACAGAAACCGCCGCCATCGCCAATCTGTGCAGGGCGACTGATTTTATCCAGTCACTTCGCTCAGTGGGTTGCCGTTTCGCGCTCGATGACTTCGGCAGCGGCTTATCCTCTTTCGCCTACCTCAGAAACCTGCCGGTAGACATGGTCAAGATCGATGGTGCCTTCATACGCGACATCGCGACCAATGACACTGATCGCATGATGGTTAAATCCATTTGCGACATCGTCAACATGATGGACAAGCAGACGACAGCGGAATATGTCGAAACTGCCGAGTCGCTGGAAGTCCTGCAGGACATCGGCGTAGACTTCGTGCAGGGCTTCCACCTCGGAACACCTGCACCACTTGAACAACTCGGTACAGGGACTGGAACACCGAATCACACCGTTGTCTATCTGAAGCGCTAGGAATCCTTGAGTGACCAACATCTTTACACATGAGTCAGATCTCAATCATATTACTCGCCAGGCCGCAAAGCCCGCCAGGAAAATCCATTGCGCCTCCACGTCTTTGCTAGACATTAAACGGACCTTCATGCCTCGTCAGTCTGAGACTTGATCTCGCGGGTGCGTTCAGAGCATTTCGAACTCTTCACTGAAGGAGACCTGCTGTACGAGGCGATGCTGGCGTCGATTTCAGCAGCGCAACATCACGTGCTGCTTGAAAGTTACATTTTCGCTGACGATGAAATCGGACGCCGTTTCGCAGCAGCGCTGATTGACCGTGCCCAGGCGGGCATTATGGTGCGTGTACACCTCGATGCCGCCGGTTCATTATTTTGGGCGTCACACGAACTGATCAGCAAGCTGCGTCAGAATGGCGTAACGGTGCGCTGGTTCCATCGCTGGAGCTGGCGCCACCCGTGGCGTTATAACCGGCGCAATCACCGCAAACTGCTGGTCGTCGACCGCGCCTGCGCTTACGTGGGTGGATTTAATATACACCGGGAGAATTCGCGCGCCGCGTACGGTGATGCCCGCTGGCGGGATACGCACATCGGCTTCAGTGGGCCTCTGGCCGCCCAGGCTACGGAGTTGTTTAGTCGATTCTGGATCGGCAGAAAACGCCCACTGGATCTGCACGCAACAGAAAGTGGCGGCATCCTGTTATCCAATTACAGCCGCGGCGCACGCCGTTATCTGAACGGCAGTTTTGCCGACATGATTTCCCATGCCAGGCAATCGATCTACCTGACAACACCCTATTTCGTACCGAATCGACGCACCCAGCGACTGCTCTGTGAAGCGGCACAACGTGGGGTGGATGTACGCCTGCTGGTACCGCGAAAAAATGATATGCGCCTTGCCCAGTGGGCGGCACACGCCGCGTATGAAGTGCTGCTGGAAAGTGGTGTGCGTATCTTCGAGTATCTTCCGCGTCTGCTTCATTCAAAAACCACCGTTGTCGATGGTCAGCATGCAACCGTTGGAACGTCGAATATTGACTATCGCAGCTTCGCTCTGAACTATGAACTGAATCTGTTTACACATGATTCATGGCTGTGCGAGCGATTGCAGTCGGTGTTTCTCGAAGATCTGCAGCAGTCAGAGGAAGTCCTGATGGAGCATTGGAAAACACGCTTCTGCGGGCGCAAAGCGCTGGAGCTGGTTGGCTGGCTGGCACGACGTTTGCTGTGAGATCAGGGGTGCTCAAATAAAGCGCTACGGAAAATACGGAAGATATATACACTCTTATCCTTTACTTCCGTGTATTCCGTGGCTGGATTGAAATCTGTTCGGTGGTGGCAGAGAACCGGGAACTCAAGCCAGTGCCGTTCGGGTACACCTGAATGGTCCGTGCCATAATGTATGTTATCAAGGCGTGCGCAAGTTAGCCGACATAAGCTTACGGAACAGGCTGGAGGGATGTTTGATGGCTAAACACACGGTAACCATTACCGACAACAGAACCGGTAAGCAGATCGAACTGCCGATCAGGCAGGCAACAGAGGGACCGGACGCCGTCGATATCGGGCGTTTTTTCCGTGAACTCGGCTACTTCACCTACGATCCCGGGTTCGTTTCAACCGCCAGTTGCCATAGCAAGCTGACCTATCTGGACGGTAATGAGGGCGAGCTGATGTACCGGGGTTACCCGATCGAGCAGCTGGCGGAACACAGCAGTTTTCTCGAAGTCGCTTTCCTGATGCTGTATGGCGAGCTGCCGAATCATGAACAGCTGAAAGAATTCGACAGTATCATCCTGCACCACAGTATGCTCAACGAATCTCTGAAAAGTTTCTTCCGCGGTTTTTACCACGACGCACATCCCATGGCGATCATGGTAGGTGTAGTGGGATCACTGTCCGCCTTCTATCACGATTCCACCGACATCAGCAATCCAAGACACCGGGAGATAGCGGCACACCGTATGATCGCCAAGATGCCCAGCATTGCAGCGGCAAGTTACAAGCATTCCATCGGCGAGCCCCAGGTCTACCCCGACAACTCGCTGAGTTTTACCGGTAACCTGTTACACATGATGTTTTCGGTGCCTTGTGAAAAGTACCAGCTCGATCCGCTCGCCGAGAAAGCACTGGACCTGATATTCATTCTCCATATCGATCATGAGCAGAATGCCAGCACCTCAACCGTGCGCCTTGCCGGCAGTTCCGGCGCCAATCCCTTTGCCTGCGTTGCATCCGGCATCGCTGCCCTGTGGGGACCCGCCCATGGCGGTGCCAACGAAGCGGTACTCTCCATGCTGAATGAAATCGGTGATGTGAAAAACATCCCTAAATTCCTGGCTCGCGCCAAGGACAGGGACAACCCGTTTCGCCTGATGGGGTTCGGACACCGGGTCTATAAAAACTATGACCCGCGTGCCCGCATCATTCGGAAAATGTGCCACAACGTCCTGGCAAAACTGTGTCAGAGCGATGACCCCATGTTTGAACTGGCACATCGACTGGAAGAGATCGCTCTCAGCGATGACTATTTTATTGAGCGCAAACTCTATCCCAATGTTGATTTCTATTCCGGTCTGATCTACAAGGCGCTGGGTATTCCCAGTAATATGTTCACGGTTATGTTCGCTATCGCCCGTACCGTTGGCTGGGTTGCGCAATGGATGGAGATGATAAGTGAAGATAACCACCGTATCGGGCGGCCACGGCAACTTTACATCGGTCCGAAACATCGCGAATATGTGCCCATCGAGCAGCGCTGAGACTGGCGATCGTGGATATTAATGCAAGTGAATTCACACTGTCGGAAGAGCTCTGCTACCTCAATCATGCTGCCATTTCACCCTGGCCAAAACGGACAGTGGATGCCGTCAAGTGCTTTGCGGAAGAAAACGGCAGCAACGGTTCCCGTTATTATGAGCGCTGGCTGAAAACCGAACAGCGGTTACGCCAGCAGTTGCAGACGCTGATCGGCGCTGCCGGCAGCGATGAAATCGCTTTGCTGAAAAATACCTCGGAGGCACTTTCCGTTGTCGCCTATGGGCTCGACTGGTCAGCCGGCGACCAGGTCATCATCAGCAGTCAGGAATTCCCCTCCAACCGCATTGTCTGGGAATCGCTGAGACCGCTTGGTGTAGAAGTCATCACGGTTGACATGGAGACAGCGCACCCGGAACGGCAGATTATCGATGCCATCTCAGAGCGCACGCGCCTGCTATCGGTGAGCTCGGTGCAATACGCTACCGGTCTGGCGCTGGATCTGGATCGGATCGGTGCCGCCTGTAAGCAACAGGGTGTGGCATTTTGTGTGGACGCCATTCAGAGTATTGGTGTGAAACCCTTCGATGTGGAGGCCTGTCAGGCAGATTTTGTTATGGCGGATGGTCATAAGTGGATGCTGGGGCCCGAGGGTCTGGCTCTGTTCTATTGCCGCAGAGAGTGGATCGAACGTCTCTCGCTCAAACAGTATGGCTGGCATATGGTCGAGGCCATGGGTGATTATGATCGCAGCGACTGGCAACCGGCCGCTTCGGCACGGCGGTTCGAATGCGGCAGCCCCAACATGCTGGGTATACACGCCCTGCACGCCAGCATGAGTTTGCTGCTGCAGGTGGGGATTCAGAGCATATTTGACAGTGTTTCTGATAAAGTTCAATATCTTATTGATAATATTATCAATAGAGGGGGGATGATACTATCGGAAGCGGAGCCGGAACGACGTGCCGGTATTGTCACTTTCCGCTTTGACGGCGAGGATATCGAAGCCAGATACCGGCATTTGCAGGAAAATGGCGTCATCTGCGCCCTGAGGGGTGGCGGCATCCGCTTTTCACCCCATTTTTATACCCCGGAAACAGTTCTGCGACGCGCTCTGGATTTTTCGGTAAAACGACTGAATAGTTAGATAATTCATACAATAACGGGCAACTTTCAGACTATTTCCGGATCTGCCGCTATCTTGTGATGGAGAACCTGATTGAACAGGCAAAACTCGCCCACGAAGTCACGGTCCAACTGTCACGACTGCTGGGGTCCTTGAGTAACCAACATCTTTAACACATGAGTCAAAGTTCAATCATATCTCTCGCCAAGCCGCAAAGCCCGCCAGGAAAATCCTTGGTGTCTCTGCGCCTTGGCGAGAGATTGAACGGATCTTCATGTCTCGTCAGTCTGGGACTTGATCCCGCTGGTAACCGAAACAAAAACCGCTAACGGTTAAGTAAGAAAACCACCTGAATGGCAGGAGCAGACACATGGCGACAATCCTGGAAGCATTGATTGTGCTGGCAACAGTATGGGGGCTGCTCGCTTGGCGGGCACCGGCGTGGGCCTGGAGCGGCAGTATTGCCTTGTATCTGTTGGCCTGGCCGGGTCTGCATCATGTCAGTTTCTGGGCGCTGAGCCCGATCTGGCTGGTGTTTATACCCGCTGCGCTGCTGCTGGGCGTTCCCGCCATCCGGCGTCACATCATCAGTGGCCCGTTCATGGAACAGTTCCGCCGCATGATGCCGGCCATGTCCGATACCGAGCGAGAGGCACTCGAAGCCGGCAGCACCTGGTGGGAAGCTGAATTGTTCAGCGGCCGGCCCGACTGGAACAAACTGCTCGATTACCCGACACCCGGGCTGAGCGAAGAGGAACAGGCTTTCATCGACGGTCCGGTTGATCAATTGTGCCGCATGATCGACGACTGGGAAATTACCGAGCACCTGCACGATCTGCCCGGACCTGTCTGGGATTTTCTCAAGCAACAGCGCCTCTTCGGCATGATTATTCCCAAACAGTACGGGGGGCTGGAATTTTCCGCCTATGGCCATTCCAGTGTGGTGATGAAAATTGCCAGTCGCAGCATTACCGCTGCAGTGACCACCATGGTTCCCAATTCACTCGGCCCCGCCCAGTTGTTGCTGCACTACGGCACCGAGGAACAAAAACAGTATTACCTGCCGCGGCTGGCGCGCGGTGAGGAAATCCCCTGTTTTGCGCTGACCGGCCCGGACGCGGGCAGTGATGCCGCCGCCATGCCGGACACGGGTGTCGTATGCCGCCAGGAATTCGAAGGCAAACAGCAGTTGGGTATCCGCCTGAACTGGGAGAAACGCTACATTACGCTGGGACCGGTGGCAACGGTCCTGGGCCTGGCCTTCAAGCTCTATGATCCTGACCAGCTGTTGGGCTCACACAAAGAACTCGGTATCACCCTGGCACTGATTCCGACCGATACGCCGGGTATCGAGATCGGCAGCCGGCATTTTCCGCTCAACCAGGCTTTCATGAACGGTCCGAACCGCGGCAAGGATGTGTTTATCCCCATCGACTGGATCATCGGTGGGCAGGCACGCATCGGTCAGGGCTGGCGTATGTTGATGGAGTGTCTGGCTGACGGCCGTTCGATATCGTTGCCGGCACTGAGCTGCGGCGGCGGTAAGCTGGCCTCCCGCGCGACCGGTGCCTACGCGGCAGTACGCAAGCAGTTCAAAACACCGATCGGCAGATTTGAAGGGGTTGCCGAAGTGCTTGGCCGAATTGCAGGCAACACCTACGCCATGGACGCTGCACGCGGACTGACCACACTGGCGGTGGATAGCGGTGAAAAACCATCGGTTGCCTCGGCCATTGTCAAATACCATTTAACCGAACGTATGCGTCGAGTCATCGACGATGCCATGGATGTACACGGCGGCCGCGGTATCTGCATGGGACCGCGCAACTACCTGGGGCGGATTTATCAGGCAGTACCCATCAGCATTACCGTGGAAGGCGCAAACATTCTGACCCGCAGCCTGATCATCTTTGGCCAGGGCTCGATCCGCTGCCACCCCTACCTGCTGAAAGAAATGCAATCCGCACAGCAGCGCGAGCCGGTCGGTTTTGACCAGGCGCTGTTCGGACACATCAAGCTGTTATCGAGTAACCTGGCGCGCGGCGTGTTCCACAGCCTGAGCGGTGCCCGTTTCGTCAAAGCGCCGGCGACCGGTGAAGAAGCGGGCTATTACCGCGGGCTGACACGCATGAGCGCTGTATTTGCGGTCACTGCTGAAGCCGCCTTACTGACTCTCGGTGGCACCCTGAAACGCAAGGAATCCCTGTCCGCCCGCCTGGGCGACGTGTTGAGCCATCTCTACCTGGCATCGGCGGCATTGAAACGCTTTGCCGATCAGGGCCGACAACCGGCTGACCGGCCTTTGCTCGAATGGGCCGTTCGGGATGCCCTGTATGAGTCCCAGCAGAAGCTGTTTGAAGTCTATGATAATCTACCCGCCCGCTGGCTTGGGCAGGTGCTGAAATGGATGCTTTTCCCCTACGGCGCCAGCTATCGCACACCGAACGACGCCCTGCTGCAGCGTGCCGCCAATGTGATCCTGCGCTGGGGCAGTGCCCGTGAGCGGCTGACCGAAGGGTTATTCGTTTCCAAGGACGGTCATGAGTCGCTTGCACAACTGGAAGTTGCTCTGCAAAAAGCGAACGTGGCACAAGCGGTGCTTTCGCACTTGCGAAATGCCATGCGCAATGGTCAACTTGCCTCCGGAGATCCGGAACACTGCCTGGTCGAAGCCGTCTCGGCGGGTGTAATTGACGAACATGAGGCGGCACAGGTACGAGCCGCCGTCGCGGCAAGACAGCGGGTCATCGGTGTCGATGACTTTGCCGCTAACTACTGGAACAAGGAAACCGATTCATGGCAGCAGCCCAACCCAACCCCCTCGCAACAGGCCGGCCGGTCTTTGTAGTCGACGGCAGCCGTACACCATTTCTGCGCGCGCGTGGTAAACCGGGCCCCTTCCATGCATCCGATCTTGCCTTTCAGGCCGGACGGAGTCTGCTCTATCGTCAACCGTTTTCGCCACAGGATCTGGATCAGGTAATTCTCGGCTGTGTCATGCCGGGTCCCCATGAAGTCAATATCGCGCGCGTCGTCGCGCTCAGGTTGGGCTGTGACAACCAGGTTCCGGCCTGGACGGTGCAACGTAACTGTGCGTCCGGTTTACAGGCTGTCGACAGTGCAGCACAGGATATTGCAACGGGACGTTCAGAACTGGTGCTGGCCGGCGGTACCGAGTCGATGAGCCACGCGCCTTTGCTGTTTGGCAATGCCATGGTTACCTGGCTGGCCACAATCAATGCTGCGCGTACCACAGCGGACAAACTCAAAACGCTTGCGGCATTCAGACCGGCGTTTCTGAAACCCGTTATCGGCTTGTTATGCGGTCTCACCGACCCGATCGTGGGCCTGAACATGGGCCAGACGGCGGAAATTCTCGCACATCGCTTTGCCATCAGCCGGGAACAGATGGATAGCTACGCACTACGCAGTCACCAGCGCCTGAGTCAGGCACAACAGAATGGACATCTTGAGGAAATCGAGGTTATCTACGATCATCGGGGCAACTTTTATGATGCCGATGACGGCCTGCGCGCGGACAGCAGCATGGACAGGCTGGCCAGGCTCAAGCCCGTGTTCGACAAACCGTTCGGCAAGGTAACCGCCGGTAACAGCGCTCAGATTACCGATGGCGCCGCGTGGCTGATTCTGGCCTCTGAACAAGCCATCGAAAAATTTGAGCTTGCGGTGCTGGGCAGGATCGTGGACAGCCAGTGGGCCGGACTGGATCCCAGTCAGATGGGTCTTGGGCCGGTGCACGCCATGGCGCCTATCCTGAAACGCAATCACCTGGATAGCAGCGATATCGACAACTGGGAAATCAATGAAGCCTTCGCCACCCAGGTGCAGGCCTGCCTGAGCGCCTGGCAGGATGACGCCTTCTGCAAACAGGAACTGGGGCTGGACAGCGCATTCAGCCCGATCGATGAAGAACGCCTGAACATCGATGGTGGCGGTGTCGCCATCGGTCATCCGGTGGGCGCCAGTGGTGCCCGCATCGTATTGCACACATTGATGACACTGCAACGAACCGGGCAGGAACGTGGCATCGCCAGCCTTTGTATCGGTGGTGGCCAGGGTGGCGCCATGCTGGTCGAGAGGGACGTCTGATGAATACAAAGTCCGAGAGCCCGGATCTTTACACGCATATCGACGAGGATAATATCGCCTGGTTGCATTTCGATAAGCAGAACGCCAGCACCAACGTCCTGTCCGCGTCTGTGCTGGAAGCCTTCTACGATGAACTCCTTGAGCTGGTCGAGCGGGCGCCGCGCGGCCTGATCATCCTGTCGAACAAGAGCAATGGCTTTATTGCCGGTGCCGATGTCAATGAATTCATCCGACTGGAAAACCACGGCGAGGCCCTCAGCGCCATACAACGTGGCCAGGAAGTGTTCGACCGCCTGGCAGCATTGCCTTTTCCGAGTGTCGCCATGATCCACGGCTTCTGCCTGGGTGGCGGGCTGGAGCTGGCTCTCGCCTGCCGTTACCGGGTCGCCAGGGATGACCCCGGCACCCGCCTGGGACTGCCGGAAGTACGCCTGGGTATCCATCCGGGCTTCGGCGGCTCGGTTCGCCTGACGCCGCTGACGGGTGCCCTGAACGCCATGGACCTGATGTTGAGCGGACGCACAGTCGATGGCCGC
>Ga0055476_10000076_pt1 | contig 21273 bp, 17 predicted proteins | sample Muzzi_CordC_D2_FD_57682 | JGI IMG/M metagenome (GOLD analysis project Ga0055476, IMG submission 57682) | Wetland microbial communities from San Francisco Bay, California, USA, that impact long-term carbon sequestration - Muzzi_CordC_D2 | ecosystem: Environmental > Aquatic > Marine > Wetlands ... | reverse complement strand
CTTGCGAATGATCGACGAGATCCGCCTGGCCATCGGGCCCGGCTACCTCTACATCAAGGCGCTCCATGTCCTTTCGGCCGCGATCTGGAGCTTCAGCACGACCGTCGCGTTCAGCTTCTACCTGAAACCCGCACTGCGAGCCGCCAGCCGGCACCCCGACGATCCGGCTCTTCGGGCGCGTCGCGACGAGTTCATGCGCCGCTTCGACAAGGGCGCGTCGCTCGAGCACATCGCCTTCGTGATCCTGGTCATCACCGCCGCGTTGATGCTCTGGATCGGCCGAGTGGATCTGATGCGATGGAGCTTCATCAGCGCAATGCTCTGGCTGGGAATTCTCGTCATCCTGCCGATGGAGGCCTTCGACATCTATCTTTCGCACCTCGGCGGCAACAAGAAACGCCTGCACTTGGCGGGAGACCGCGAGCGCTACGAACGTGCCATGGATTGGCATTGGAAGTTCCTGCGCGTCACGGAGCCGCTCGTGATCGTCCTGGTGCCGGCGATGTTCGTAATCGCGATCGCCAAGCCCTTCTAGCTCGCACGCACGACCGCGATCGAGGGTTCATCACGCGCGTAAAGGAGACGAGGCACTGTTCGACCGCATCCGAAACCTCTACCACCCCGAACGCTTCCATCTGCGCCACCGCCTCGGGCGGGGCGGCGGATATTTCGAGGGCTGGTATTTCAAGCTCGTGGACGCCGACGGCGCGCAGCCCTACGCCATCATTCCCGGTGTCTTCCTCGGGGACGACAGCCACGCGTTCATACAGGTCCTCGACGGTCGCGCGGGCACCGCCTGCTATCACCGCTTCCCGCTCGAGTCGTTTCACGCCAGCCGACACGAGTTCGCGATCGAGATCGCGGACAACCGCTTCTCGAGCAGCGGAATCGATCTCGCGATCGACGCGGGGCAGACGAGCGTCGGGCAGGCCGTTCACGGCTCACTGCGTTTCTCCCCCTGGCGCCCGTGGCCCGTCACCCTCACCTCCCCCGGCGTGATGGGCCCCTACAGCTTTGCGCCGTTCATGGAGTGCAACCACGGCATCTTGAGCCTCGACCACGTCGTCAGCGGTGCCCTCGCCGTCGACGGTCGCGAGACGATCTACGACGGTGGCCGGGGCTACTCCGAAAAGGATTGGGGCCGGGCCTTCCCATCGGGCTACGTCTGGACCCAGAGCAACCACTTCGAGCGCCACGGGATCTCGATCACGGCGTCGGTGGCCCGGATTCCCTGGCTGACCGGCGCCTTCCGGGGGTTCCTCGTCGGCTTTCTGCTCGACGGGGAGCTGCATCGCTTCACGACCTACACGGGCGCCGAGATCGAGTCGCTGACGCTCGACGAAAGCCACCTCCACCTGCGGCTGCGCGATCGCAGTCACCGACTCGAGATCGATTCGCGCAAAGAGGAAGGCGGCGTACTCCACGCCCCCTACGGCAAGCAGATGATCGAACGCGTGGCCGAGACGATGGGCTCGGAAGTCGAGATCCGCTTCTCGTCCCTGGCGACGAACACGACGCTCTTCGCGGGGCGAGGGCGGCACGCCTGCCTCGAAGTCCAAGGCGATCTCGCGGCGATCCTCGACGACCGATGAACGCGTGTGAGAGGCGCGTCCCGGCGTCGAAGACGCCGGGACCTGCGCGACGTTCTCCGACCGTATCGGACCGTCGCCGATTCGAGGGATCGGATTCGCGCCGCACCGGTCCGTTCGCGCCGGCTGCCGCCTCACGAACGCATCGGGAGATCGAGTACGCTCTCATGGATGATCGATCCTTCCGAATCCATCTCGCACAAGCTTCGGCGCGCGGTCGTGTCGATCACGCCCGTCGGCGGCGGCGACGTCGCCGACGCGTTCCGGGCCGAACTCGACGACGGCACGACGGTCTTCGCGAAGACCCACCCCGATTCGCCGCCCGGCTTCTTCGCGACCGAAGCCGCGAGCCTCGCGTGGCTGCGCGAAGCCGACGCCGCGCCCGTCCCCGAGGTACTCGGCGTATCGGACGATCCGTCGCTGCTGATTCTGGAGTGGATCGAGCCCGGAAAGCCCGACCACCGCACCGAAGCGGAGTTCGGTCGAGCCCTGGCCGCGTTGCACGCCGCGGGTGCGCCGTCGTTCGGTCGCGAGGATCGGCGCACGACGGGAAGCCGCGGCCTTCCGAACGAGCCGAGCGAAAGCTGGGCGGAGTTCTATGCGTCCCAACGCCTGCTGCCGTTGGCTCGACTTGCCGGCAACGAGCGCGCGCTGCCGCGCTCCGCGATCCGCGAGCTCGAATTCGTCGCGCGCCGGCTCCACGAAATCGGCGGCCCGGTCGAGCCGCCGGCGCGACTGCACGGTGATCTCTGGGCCGGAAACCGGCTCGTCGACGCGAACGGAGCGAGCTGGCTCATCGACCCTGCGGCCCACGGCGGCCACCGCGAGTTCGACCTCGCGATGATGCGACTGTTCGGCGGTTTCGGCGAAGCCTGCTTCGCAGCTTACGCCGAAGCCACGCCGCTCGCGGACGGCTGGGAGGCTCGCCTGCCGCTCCACCAGCTCGCGCCGCTGGCCGTCCACGCGATCAAGTTCGGCGGCGGTTATGTGGGCGCAACGCAACAGGCGCTGCACGCGCTACTCCGATCTGCGAGCTAGCGTCACTTTTCGCTGTACATCACTCTCGCGGGATGAGACCCTTTCAGGGATATCACGACGGGAGGACGCACGATGTCGGATCTTTCATCGATCGCGAAAGCGGACATGCTGCGCGGGCTTACGCCGGAGGATCTGGCGGAACTCGGAACGATCGCCCAGGAACACCAATTCAAGCGCAAGGATCGCCTGTTCGAACGCGGCGAGGAGGCGCAGAATTTCTACATCGCGACGCGCGGCGAGTTCTCGCTCACCGTCGCCGTCAGGCTCTTCGATAACGAGGTCGAGATGGCCGTCGAAGAGAAGGGGGCGCTCGACGCTTTCGGCTGGTCGTCCCTCGTGGAGCCTCGCACGTCGATCTACTCGGGATACTGCACCGAGGACGGCGCCGCGGTCGTCTTCCCGAGAAAGCAGCTCGAAGCGTTGATGACGAGCAACCGGCGACTCGGCGAGGAATTCCTGCACAACCTCACTGAATTGGTCGGAACCCGGGTCCGCGTCCTGCAACAGCTGTGGCTCGACGAAGTCTCGCAGTCGACGGCCCGCGTGCTTCACTGGTCTCATTCCGAACGCACCGCGCATTGGGCCAGCGTCATGAAACAGCCCGGCACGAGCGCGTGAGCCGCTAGCTCCGGAGACCACCGCGGGGAGCCCCGCCGGCGGCACCTCGTCCAGCAGCGCAAGACATGCAATGATCCTGCCGCGAGACGGGTCCACACAGGCCCGTGCGCGTAACGCGGAGGATCCATGACCATACGCCGCGCGACCTGGGCCATTCCGGCGATCGTGTACATCGTCTTCTTCAGCTGGTACACGAACCTCGCCGGGCCGCTCAACGACGACGAAATCGCCCGTTATGTCCATCTCTTCGAAACCGCCGGGCTCGCCCCCGACCGAATCGCGACGCTGCGCCTTTTCATGGAGGAGGATACGGGCGACGACTTCTACATGATCAACGCGCTCGAGCTGCGAGCCGAGCCGGAGAGCGTCGGCGAAGTCGAAGCCGGCGAGACCTCCGAGCAGGTGATGGGGCGATACATGGCGCATATGTATCCGGAGCTGTTTCGGCGCGCATGTCATCCCGCCTTCTTCGGGCAGGCGGTCGCACCCGCACTCGACCTCGTCGGAATCGAGGGCGCCGACGAGTGGACCGCCGCGGCCTTGATCCGCTACCGGAGCCGCCGCGACATGCTGGACATCGCCACGAACCCGGACTTCCGCGCCCATCACATCTACAAGCTCGCCGCGCTCGACAAGACCATTGCTTATCCGATCGAGCCGACGATCAACCTCGGCGAGCCACGCTTCCTCGTGGCGCTGATCCTGATCGTCATCGCACTCGCCTTGCGGATCGCGACCGATCGCAAGCCGACCTGAGCCGGGTGGGCCGCCAGCGCGGATGTGGGGCGAGAATCCGCAGACGCACGCAGAACCCCATGGAGCCCCCGCGAAGCATTCCAAGCTCGACTAGAATCCAGCCGTATGCCGACTTCGAAACTCCTGGCAGCTCCCCCGCTTCCGCCCGACGACGCCTTTCTCTTCGAGATCTCCTGGGAGGTCTGCCATCAGGTCGGTGGCATCTACCAGGTGCTCCGCTCGAAGGCGCGGTCGATGTGCGAGCGGTGGGGCGACCGCTACGTGCTGGTGGGACCGCTCGTGCCGGAGATGCTCGAGGTGGAAATCGAGCCGGAGCCTGCGGACGACTGGCTCGCGGACGTCGTCACGGCGCTGGAGAAGCAGGGTCACGCGGTGGTGCACGGCCGCTGGCTGGTGGCCGGGCGGCCGCGTACGATCCTGATCCAACACCAGCTTCCGCCCGAACGCGTCGAAATGCTGCGTCACCGCAATCATCGCGACTACGGCATCCCGCCCGCACGCGGCAACGACCTGGTGGACGGCGTGCTCGGCTTCGGCGAGGGCGTCCGCCTCTTCCTCGAGCTGGCGGGCCGCCGGGCCCCCAAGCTCCGGCTGCTGGCCCAATTCCACGAGTGGCTCGGTAGCGCCGCGCTTCTGCCGGTGCGGCGCGAGCAACCCCGCGTGGCCACGGTCTTCACCACCCATGCGACGTCGGTGGGCCGCTACGTGGCGTCCAGCGGCGAGTCCCTCTACGAAAAGCTCGCTCTACTGGACGGCGATCGCGAAGCGGAGCGCTTCGGGATCGACGCGCAGCACGCGATCGAGCGCAGCTGCGCGCGCAGTGCGCACGTACTGACCACCGTCTCGTCGATCACAGGAGAGGAATGCGCGCAGCTGTTGGGGCGCCAGCCCGACCTCGTGACGCCCAACGGCCTCGACATGGCGCGATTCTACCTCGGCCAGGACTTCCACACCTTCCACGGCCAGTACAAGGAGCTCATCCATCGCTTCGTGATGGGCCACTTCTTTCCCAGCTACTCCTTCGACCTCGACCGGACGCTCTACTTCTTCAACGCGGGGCGTTTCGAACCGCGCAACAAGGGCTTCGACCTGTGCCTCGAGGTGGCGACCCGCCTGAACGCCGAGCTGCGCGCCGAGAAGAGCGACGTGACCGTCGTATTCTTCATCGTCACTACGCGCAACTATCGATCGCTCGAGCCGAGCGTGCTGCATTCGCGCGGCCAGCTCGACGACCTGGACGAGGCGGCCCAACGTATCGGCGACACCGTGGCGCAGCGTCTCTTCCGGCTCTCCGCCGCGGGCGAATCGCCGCCTCTCGACTCGCTGGTGGACGAATACTGGCGACTCCGACACCGCCGACTCCAGCACGCCTTCACGCGCCGGGACAATCCGCTTCTCTGCACGCACGTGCTGGACGACCCGGACCAAGACCCGATCCTCGCCCACCTGAAGCACCTCGGACTCGAGAATCGCGAGGAGGATCGCGTCAAGGTCGTCTACCACCCGGAATTCATCAGCTCGGTGAACCCGGTCTGGGGCATGGACTACGAGCATTTCGTCCGCGGCTGTCACCTCGGAGTCTTTCCGAGCAGTTACGAGCCATGGGGCTACACACCGCTCGAGTGTCTCGCGATGGGGGTCCCCGCGATCACCAGCGATCTGGCAGGCTTCGGCCGCTACTCCGCCGAAGCGTTTCCCGACCACGACGAGTGGGGTCTCGGGGTCCTGCCCCGGCGCGACGTTCGCTACCAGGATGCCGCGGCCGACCTCACCGGGCGTCTGATCGACTTCTGCCAGATCGACCAGGCCGGCCGGGGCGTGTTGCGAGGACGCGCAGAAGCTCACGCTCACGCGTTCGACTGGTCGATCCTCGCCAGCGCCTACCACAGCGCACACGACCGCGCACTGGCTCTCTAATGCGGGTCTGGCCCGGCAGGCCCTACCCCCTCGGCGCGCACTGGGATGGGCGCGGCACGAACTTCGCACTGTTCTCGGAACACGCCAGCGCGGTCGACCTGTGTCTCTTCGATCCCCACGAGGGGATCGAGGAGAGCGAGCGGATTGGATTGGATCAGCGCACCGACCTGGTCTGGCACTGCTACCTGCCGGGCGTGAACCCGGGCAGCGTCTACGGCTATCGGGTCAGCGGCGAATGGGCGCCCGAGCGCGGCCTGCGCTTCGACCCCTCGAAACTGCTCGTCGATCCGTATGCGCGCGCTCTCCGCGGCAGCCTGATCTGGAACGACGCACTCTTCAGTACCGGCGACGCGGGCGTCGACAGCGCCGACTACGTGCCGAAATCAGTCGTGGTCAACGAAGCGTTTCCGTGGGGCAACGATCACCGACTCCGGACTCCGTGGAATCAGACCGTGATCTACGAATGCCACGTCAAGGGCATGACGATGCAGCATCCGGACGTCCCGGAGGCTCTGCGCGGCCGCTACCTCGGCCTTGCCTCACAGCCGGTAATCGATCATCTCCACCAGCTCGGTGTGACCGCGATCGAGTTGATGCCGATCCACCACTCGGTGAGCGAATCGCTCCTGGTCGAGCGCGGCCTCACGAACTACTGGGGCTACAACACGCTCGGCTTCTTTGCGCCCGACGCGCGCTTCGCCTGCGATGATTCCGGCGAGCAGGTAAACGAATTCAAGACGATGGTGCAGGCGCTGCACGGAGCGGGCATCGAGGTGATTCTCGACGTCGTCTACAATCACAGCGCGGAGGGCGGTCACGACGGCCCCACCCTGTCGCTGCGCGGTATCGACAATTCGAGCTACTACCGGCTCGACCCGGACGACCCGAGCCGCTACCGCGACACCACCGGCTGCGGCAACACCATCAACATGGGACATCGTCGCGCCCTTCAGCTGATGATGGACAGCCTGCGCTACTGGGTCGGCGAAATGCACGTCGACGGCTTTCGCTTCGACCTCGCACCCGCCCTCGCGCGCGATCTCGCCGCGACCGGTCACTTCGAACACTTCTTCTCGATGCTTCAGCAGGATCCGCAGCTCGCGGAGGTCAAGCTCATCGCCGAGCCCTGGGATGTCGGCCCCGGCGGCTATCGTGCCGGGAGCTTTCCCAGCGGCTGGGGCGAGTGGAACGGCCGCTACCGCGACACCGTTCGCCGCTTCTGGCGCGGCGACCCGGGACGCACCGCGAAGCTCGCGTCTCGCCTGACCGGCAGCTCGGACATCTTCGAGCGACGCGGCCGGGCGCCGTTTGCGAGCATCAACTTCGTCACCTGTCACGACGGCTTTACTCTGCGCGACCTCGTGAGTTACGAGAAGAAGCACAACGAAGCCAACGGCGAGGCCAACCACGACGGCTCCGACACCCACTGGAGCCGCAATTGGGGCCATGAGGGACCGAGCAGCTCCGAGAGCATCGAACGCCTGCGCGCACGCCTGCAACGGAACTTCCTCGCCACGCTCGCGTTCTCCCAGGGCGTACCGATGATTTCCCACGGAGACGAGCTGGGCCGGACCCAGGACGGCAACAACAATGCCTATTGCCAGGACGGCCCGATCGGGTGGGTCGACTGGAATCTCGACGCCCGTCGCAGCGAGTTGCTCGAATTCGCGCGAACGGTCTTCGATATTCGGCGCAACAGTCCGGTGCTGCGACGGCGCGGCTTCTTTACTGGACGCCCGTCTCGCCCCGCCGCGAACCCCGACATCACCTGGTTGCGAGGCGACGGCGCCGAGTTCGACGGAGCGGACTGGCACGACCGGAGCCGGCGCCATCTGGGCGTGCTGATCGATGGAGCGGCGACCGACGATGTCGATGAACGCGGACGGCTCGAGGTGGGCGACACGCTCCTGCTAGTGCTGAACGGCTCCGAACGTCCCTGCTCGTTCCAGCTGCCCGAAATCAAGACTCCCGGCCACTGGGTGATGATCGTCCATACGGCGCTCGCATCGCTGGGCCCCGTCTCGAGCACTGCGCTCGCGGTTCCCTCGCATACGTTGATCCTGCTGCGCTACGAAGGCGCGCGATGAACGCGTCCAAGCTCGCCGGAGATCTCGCCGCCGCAGCGCTCGCCACCCCTCAGGATCTGTTGGGTGCGCACGCGGAAGAACGTAGCCGACGGTCCGGCGTACGGATCACGTCGTGGCATCCCGAAGCGATCGCCGCGCTGCTGCTGCCCGATGGCGACGAGCGTCCGATGAGGGCGCTGCATCCCGGCCGGTTCGAAGCGTGGCTGCCGGGAGCGACGCTCGAGCGTACGGCGGCGGCGACTACGCGCCCGAGACGATGCATGCCTCCGAGCCGATTCCGCACCATGGGCTGCCCGATTCGATCGCGCTCCGACTGCCGCCGCCCGCCGGGCTGGTATTGAGTCCGGGAGGCTGAGGTTGGCGAAGCGCGTCGTTTTGCGGCAGCTGGCCGAACGGATGGGCATCGTCGCGGCGTACCGCCCGATGCTCACCGCGAACGTTCGCGCGACGACGGATGAGACCCGCGAACGCCTGCTCGCCGCGATGGGGCACGATGCCTCGACGGAAGACAGCGCGCGGCGGGCGCTGCAGGCGCTCGACGCCCGCAGGGCGGAGCGTCGACTCGCGCCCGCGCGAATCCTGATCGACGACGCAGACGCGGCGCGCCACCTCCCGGTCGAGAGCGGCCTCGCGCCCGGGTGTCGGGTCGAATGGCGGATCGAGGCGCACGGCGGTGATCACTCGACGCGAACGCGCAGCGGACGCGCCCAAGTGGGCAGCGCCGGGCGACTGCGGCTGCCGATGCCGCGATTGCCCGCACTCGGCGATTACGATGTCCGCCTTACGCTGGACGCGGACGGCGCGCTCCACGAAGCGAGCCAGTTCCTCGCCTGTTGCCCGGGCCGCTGCTACGAGATCTCAGAAGCCCTCCGCGACCGGCCCGGGTTCGGCGTGATCACCAATCTGTTCGCGCTGCGCAGCCGGAGCGACTGGGGCGTCGGCGACCTCGGTACGCTCGGGCGGCTCGCCGCCCAGGCGGCGCGTTGGGGCTGCGATTTCGTCGGCGTGAGCCCGCTCCATGCGACTCGCAACCGGGGAGTCGACGTCTCGCCCTACTCGCCGCTCACCCGGCTCTTCCGCAACGAGTGCTACCTCGAGATCGAAGCCGTGCCCGAGCTGCGCGAGTGTTCCGACACGCGAGCGCGGATCGCGGCTCCCGCGTTCCGCGCTCGCATCGCGAAGCTGCGGGAGCGCGACCGGGTCGACTGGGACGGCGTGCGGCAGGCGAAGCGCAGCGCATTGCGCGATCTCCACCGGCATTTCGCCGCGCACCACCGCGGCACCCGCTCCGCCCGCGGTCGCGCCTACGCGCGATTCGTCGCGCAGTCCGGCGAGCCGCTCTGCGATTTCGCGACACATCTCGCCATCGCCGAGCAGCAGACGCGAGCGGGACGCGGCCCGGACTGGCGCCGCTGGCCGGCCGCGTTGCAGCGTCGCGACTCTCTCGAGGTGAAACGATTCCGCGACCGTCATTCCGAAGCCGTCGACTTCCACTGCTGGATCCAATTCGAGCTCGCCCGGCAGCTCGCGGCGGCGGCGCGGAAAGCCGATCGCGCGAAGCTCGTACTCGGTCTGTACGGCGACCTCGCCGTCGGGAGCGACCCGGGCGGCTTCGACGCTTGGGCCGCCCCCGATCTCCACGCCCGCGGCGTGCGGATCGGCGCTCCGCCCGACGACTTCGCCGCCGATGGGCAGGATTGGGGGTTTCCTCCCTGGATCCCCGACGCGATCGCCGAACGCGGTTTTTCCGACTGGACGCGGCTGCTTCGCGCGAACACGGACTCGCTCGGGATGCTGCGGCTCGACCATGCGATGGGACTCGAACGCCTCTGGTGGATTCCCGCCGGACGCCCCGCCTCCGAAGGAGCGTACGTGCGCTACCCGACGCGTGAACTGATCGCGCTGCTGGCGCTCGAGAGCCGGCGGCGGCGGCTCGTCGTCGTCGGCGAGGATCTCGGAACCGTGCCGCGTGGATTCGCATCGCGGCTCGCCCGCCGCGGCATCCTGTCGATGCGGGTATTGCCGTTCGAACGCAGGGGACGCGGATTCCGCAGCCCCCGGGCGGTCTCACCGCGAGCGCTCGTTCTCTCGACGACCCACGATCTCGCCCCGCTCGCGGGCTACCTCGCCGCACGCGATCTCACGCTGCGCCAACGGGCCGGCGCGCTCCCCGACTCCGAGCGTGCCTTCAGCAAGCGCAAAGCCGACTCCGGCGCGCTGCGCAGCCGCCTCGGGCTCCCGGACGAACCGCTCGAGCCCGGTCGCCTCGCCGGCGCCGCGTTGCGCTGGCTGCGAGCGACGCCCGCTCCATTGCTGGGAATGCCACTCGAAGATCTCCTCGAAGCGAGCGAGCCCGTCAATCTGCCCGGGGTACCGCAGCAGCGACACGCGAGCTGGACGCAACGCCTGGCAAAGCCCATCGAAGAACTCGACGGTCAGCCGGCGCTCTCCAGCCTGCGACGCGAGCGGACGGGCAAGACTACCAACGGGAGACCTTCGCGCGCGGAGCGGTGATGATCTCCGCACGCGGGAGCAGTACGCGCTCGACGATCTTCTCCCACGTATAACGCTTCGCGGTCGCCTGACCGGCGCGTCGCATGCCCTGGATCCGCTCCGGCGCGTCGCGGAGTCCCCGAAACAGCCGCATGAACTCGCGGGGCTCGCCGGTTTCGAGCACGAGCGCGTTCTGGCCCGGGAGCGCGTAGTCCTCGCCCGAGCACCCCGTGCAAGCCACTCCGCCCGCTGCCATCGCCTCGAGGCCCACGAGCCCGAACGGCTCGTGGCCGCTGTTCGCGAGCACCGAGTCGGCGCTGCGAAACAGTGCACGGCGCGCATCGGGATCGACGTACGAGCGCAGGTTGACGATGTCGGCGCCGATCGGGCCGCGCAAAGCCTCGACGAGCCCCCCGGGACCGGGCCGTGTCGCCTCGCGATCGACGATCAGCAGACCATGTGCGCGCGCCCGCGCGAGCACTTCGTGGCCGTGGGGCTCCGAACCGCCGCGAGCCACGAGCAACGGAGCCCAGCGCTGGCGCTTCATTTCCGCGACCAGATCGATGGTCGCGAGCCAGCGCTTGTCCGGGTCCCAGCGCGCCATCTTCGCCAGGAAGACGCGATCGCGGAAACGGCGCCGAAGCTCCTGTACGGCATTCCGCTCCGGCGCGTCGAAGCAGTCGGCCGTGAGTCCGTTCGGAATCACCAGCGGATCGACCCCGTGCTCCCACATCTTGTGCTTCATGTACTTGCTCACCGTCGTGATGGTCGACGCCTCGCGAAGTGTCGCCCACGGTACGCGATCGAAGCCGAAGGTATTGTTTGCATTCCAGAAAAGGCCCACCCGGTCGCGCAGGTCGAGGTACCGGAGCAGCCAATGGAGATGAATCACCGCATCGACGGTCTGCCACTCCTCGGCGATGACGACGCCGCTTCCCCCGGCCTCCAAGTGGGGCTGCAGCCAGTCGCGAAGCAGCAGCGGCGGCAGCGACGCACAGTATTCCGCAGCCTTGCCCACCTCCCCGTCGTAGACGCCACCGGGGTGGTACCGACTGACCCACTGACACCAACGGTGCAGGTGCAGCGCTCCGTGTCGCTCGTGACCCGGCAGCTCCGGATCTCCCACGAACCACAGATGCGTCTCCAAGCCACGGCCGGCGAGCGTCTCCGCGAGACCCATGCTGCGCGTGGCGAGGCCACCGACGCGAGAATAGGCGTCCGGGCCTTCGAAGGAGAGAAGATGGAATTGCACGGCACACCTCCCCGCGAGAGCATTGCCGGACGCGGCGGACGACCGGTCTCCAAGCGTTCTTGGCAGGCGGCCCCTTGTAGTGGGCACCTTGGTCACGGCATCTGCAATTGCAAGCGCGCTGCGCGAGGCGCTTCGGAACTGCCGCGATCGGGCGCGCCCCGTGTGATGCCGCTGCGAGAAGTCACTCGTGATTCCCTGTTGCTGCCGTTCGCCCGCCGTCAAGACAAAATTCAGTTGGCGGATCCGCTGCGACGGGCCATGATCCCCACATCATGCTGCAGCAACGCCTCGTCGTCTATTTGTCGATGGAAATCGCGCTCGAATCCGACATCCCGACCTACGCGGGAGGCCTCGGCGGCCTTGCCGGCGACACGATTCGTTCGGCCGCGGACCTCGGAATCGAAATGGTCGCGGTGAGTCTGGTCCACCGGAAGGGCTACTTCCATCAGACGCTCTCGCGGTCGAGCGGCAACCAGCGTGAATCGGCCGACGAATGGCAGCCGGAGACACGACTCGAAGCGCTCGAGCCGCGTGTCGCGGTGAGGATCGGGGGCCGGAAGATCCACGTGGCGGCATGGCAGTATTCGGTGCGAGGCATCACCGGACACCAGATTCCCGTGATCCTGCTCGACACGAACCTCCCGGAGAACTCCGACGACGATCGTCGACTGACGGACAGTCTGTACGGGGGAGACGACAAGTATCGCCTCCGCCAGGAGATCATCCTCGGAATGGCGGGGGTCCGGATGATCCGGGCACTCGGCTACCACGAAGTCGATCGCTTCCACCTCAACGAGGGCCACGCTGCGCTCGCCACGCTCGCGCTGCTGGACGAGATCTTGGGGCCGAAGCACTCCGAGGCGAAGCTCCCCCATGCCTTCAGCCGACTCCAGGAGCACTGCGTCTTCACCACGCACACACCCGTACCGGCAGGGCACGACCGTTTTCCGCTGGAACTCGTGCGAACCATGCTCGAGAAGCGACATATCGCCCGTCTGGAATGGATGGGGGCGAAGGACACGCTCAACCTCACCGACATCGCGCTGCGCTCCTCGGACTTCGTGAACGGCGTCGCGATGCGCCACGGCGAGGTGTCCCGCGGAATGTTTCCGAGCTACCCGATCAACTCGATCACGAACGGCATCCATCCGGCGACCTGGGCCTCCGAACCGTTCCAACTCCTCTTCGACCGCTTCATCCCCGAGTGGCGACGAGACGCGTTCTCGCTGCGCTACGCCGTCGGAATTCCCCCGCACGAGATCGCGAGCGCCCACGGCTCCGCCAAGCGGAACCTGATCGAACGGGTCAACAGCGAGAGCGAGGTGGAATTCGACCCCGAAGCAATCACGATCGCGTTCGCGCGACGCTCGACGGCGTACAAGCGCCCCACACTCGTGTTCAGCGACATGGAGCGACTCGCGAAGATCGCAGCCGATGTGGGGCCGATCCAGCTCGTCTTCGCCGGCAAAGCGCACCCGAACGACGATGAAGGCAAGAGCCTGATTCGCACGGTCTTCGACGCAGCGCGCGAGCTCGCTGGAAGGGTTTCGGTCGCATTCCTTCCCGGCTATGGGATCGACCTCGCGCGACTCATGGTGTCGGGCTGCGACGTCTGGCTCAACACGCCCGTTCCGCCGCTCGAAGCGTCCGGAACGAGCGGCATGAAGGCGGCGCTGAACGGCGTGCCGAGCCTTTCGGTCATCGACGGTTGGTGGGTCGAAGGCTGCGTCGAAGGAGTGACGGGCTGGGCCATCGGCGACGACGGCCACGCGGAATCGACGGAGACCACCAGCGCCCTGCACGCCCAGGCCCTCTACGACAAGCTCCAGTTCACAGTGCTGCCTACCTACTACGGAAATCGCGAGCGATACCTCGAAATCATGCGCTCGTGCATCTCCATCAACGCATCGTTCTTCAACAGTCAGCGCATGGTGCTGCAATACGTCGCCGAGGCCTATCGCGACAGCCACGTACCGACCGACGCCGTCGTCGCAGCAGACCCGTAACGACCGGGACGGCATCGTTTCCGTCCGGACCGTCGCCGGTCGTCGGAATCGAATCACGCACGAGGTTGCACTTGCCGAACGATCATCGATGTCACCGTTTTCACGTGGATGTGAACGCCTGTTTCGCCGAAGGTGCGCTCCACACCAAGCTGCCGCCCGGGATCCTGCGCCGACTCGAAGCCTGCCGCGCCCTCTACCGCATGACCTCTTCCGTCGTGACCGACCAAGACGAGGTGCAAGTGATCGCGGCCGACCGTGCCGAGCACAGTCAGCACCGGCTGCCGTCGCGGGGCGGCAGCCGCTATTCGCCATCGGGCCCGGAAGGCGAGGGGGTGGTGATCCAGCGCATCGATGACGCCTGTATCGAAGCGGGAATCTCCCCCTGAGGCTGCGCACCGCGATGGCAGCGGGAGCGATCGCATGCGCGCTGCAGGCTGCATCGAACGCCGGCGCCGAAGGCGTTCAAGGGAACGCGATCGTGCAACATCTGCTCGAGACGCCCGAGCTGCTGCGCGACTCGGCGGGCTTCCGCGATCGGCTCGAGCAGCTCGGAATCGCGCTGCAGCTCGCCTACAACCAGAATCTCTCGGGCAAGCCTTCGAACGGAGGTGCGAACCCGGACGGAGTCTTCGGACACAGCGGGAGCTACGACCTGTTCGCACGGATCGACCTCGACGAGCTGGCCGGCTGGCGCGGCGGCGACTTCCTGCTGCACGTACGAGGAATGTACGACCACAACCTGAACGCAGACGTCGGATCGCTTTCACAACCGATCGACGACGCCGACTACGACGAACCGATCTACGTCGACGAGCTCTGGTTCGGCCAGACCTTCTTCGACGACCGCCTGCGCTTCCGCGTGGGTCTCCTGGAGCAGCAGACGACATTCGATCGGAATGCGTACGCGAACAGCGAAGATCGGCAGTTCATGACCGCCTTCCTCGACAACGATGCCGTCGTCCCCCTGCCGAACGGAATCGGCGCGACGGTGATCGCGGCGCCGCTGCCGTGGCTCGAAATCGCGATCGGCGTCGCGAACGCGGACAATCTTCCCAACCGACCGGGAATCGACACCACGTTCGACCACTTCGACGGCGTCACCGGCCATCTCGAACTCAAGCTCGCGAGCCCGTTCGCCGGGCGCGGGCTGACCGGACACACTCGACTGGGCGCGTTCATCGACGGCCGGAAGCGGACGAACTTCCGAAGTGGCCGCGAAAGCCGCGGCCACTTCGGCGCCTACCTGAGCTTCGACCAACGCGTGTGGCGCGAATCTGAAACCGGCCCGCAGGGTCTCGGAGTCTTCGCGCGCGCCGGCTACGCCGACCGCGACTACAACGCGCTCGCATGGTTCTGGTCGCTCGGCGGTGAGTACACGGGGCTCGTTCCGGGCCGCGACGCCGACGCTCTCGGCTTCGCGTGTTATCAGGCCATCGGATCGTCGGCCTACCGCGACCTGGTCGATCCGGATTTCGGACACGAGACCGGGATCGAGCTCTACTACCGGATCGATGCCCTGCCCTGGCTCGCGATCACGCCCGATCTCCAGTACATCCTCGATCCGGGGGCGACGGGCTCCTCCGGAGATGCGTTCGTGGCGACATTGCGGCTGCGGGTGACGTTTTGATTCGGCGACGGCGATGGACGGCGCTGGCGATCGTCGGGCTGCTGACCGCGGCCTGCAGTCGCCCGGCCTCCGTGCGCTACGAGGAGCGACTCGAGCATGTACCCGAATCCGCCGCGCACGCGGTGCACGAACGACGACTTCGCGAATTGATGGGGTCGCTCGACCGCCTTCGCGGCGAGCGTCTACCGAAATCGCTCGACCTCGAAATCGAGGAGAAGCGACAGTCGAGCGCCATCACGCGAGTCGTGAGCGCGATGGCGGATTCCGCAGCGCGAATCCCGCAGGCGATCCCGAACCGGCTCAGCGATTCCGAGCGCGCCGACTTCCTGGTTCTCGCGGTTGCTTTGCGGCGGCAAACCCAGGACCTCGCCGAGAAGGTTTCGGAGCTCTCCGTCGAACAGCGCCGCACGCGCCTCGAGGAGATCGACGCCACCTGCGAGCATTGTCACCAGCGCTTTCGAATTCCCGGGAGGAACGATGACGCACGCTGACGCCGGAATCCTCCCTCACCGGCGCCCGCTCCAGGACGTCGGGTTGTTCGCGGGCCCGCTGCTCGCCCTACTCGTCGGCGTGACATTGCCGGAAACCTACATGGATGCCGCCGGCGAGATCGTTTCCCTCAGCGCGGCCGGACGTACGACGGCCGCGGTGGCGGTCTGGATGGCCAGCTGGTGGCTCAGCGAAGCGATATCGGTCTACGCCACCGCACTGCTCCCGCTCGTGCTGTTGCCGCTGCTCGGTGCCGCCAGCATGAAGGCCGCTGCCGCCCCCTACGCCCACGAGCTGATCTTCCTGTTCATGGGCGGTTTCATGATCGCACTCGCGATGGAGCGATGGGGCCTCCACCGGCGCGTCGCCCTCGTGACGCTGCGCCTCGTGGGCAACCGGCCGACCCACGTCGTGGGGGGCTTCATGTTCGTGACGGCAGCCCTCAGCATGTGGGTCTCCAACACTGCGACGGCCATCATGCTGCTGCCGGTCGCGACGAGCGTGGTCAGCCTCGTCGCCCGCCAGCACGGCGCCGCCACGGCTGCGGAGGCCGTGGTCGACCCGACCTCGCCGCTGCGCAATTTCGCGCTTTGTCTGCTGCTCGGCATCGCCTACTCGGCATCGATCGGAGGGCTCGCCACCCCGATCGGCACGCCGCCCAACGTGCTGCTCCTCTCGTATGCGAAGACCCAACTCGGACACGAAATCAGTTTCGCGCGTTGGATGGGCGTGGCGTTGCCGCTCGTCGTCATGCTGCTTCCGCTCTGTTGGCTGCTGCTCACTCGTGTCCTCTACCGCATACGGCTCGGACCGATCGAAGGCGGCCGCCGACTCTTCACCCGAGCGCTGCATGAGCTCGGCCCGCTCAATCGCGGCGAACGCAGCGTGCTGGTCATCTTCCTGCTCGCCGCAGGTTCGTGGATCGCGCGCCCGCTGCTCGGCCAGATCGAATTGGCCGGATCGCGGCCGTTCGCCGGCCTCACCGATGCGGGCATCGCGATGATCGCCGCCATGCTGCTCTTCGTCGCACCGGGCGAACGCCGACCGCGCCGCTTCGCACTCGACTGGGAAACCGCGATGAAGCTGCCGTGGGGAATCCTGCTGCTCTTCGGCGGCGGCTTGAGTCTGGCCGCCGCCATTCAGGGCAACGGCGTCGGCGAATTCCTCGCCAGCCTCGTCGCCGATCTCGCGGGCACTCCGTCGCTCGTGATCGTGCTCTCCGTCGTGACGGGAGTCGTCTTCCTCACCGAGCTCACGAGCAATACCGCCACGACCGCCACGCTATTGCCCGTGCTCGCAGCGCTCGCGCCCGGACTCGGACTCGAGCCCCTGATCCTGATCGTTCCCGCCGCGCTCGCGGCGAGCTGCGCCTTCATGCTCCCCGTCGCCACGCCACCGAACGCCATCGTCTTCAGCTCGGGCCTCGTCCGCATGTCCGAGATGAGCCGCGCGGGCTTCTGGCTGAATTGGCTCGCGATCGCGCTCATCACCGGCCTCGTCTACGCGGTGGTGATTCCGACCCTGTCGAACTGAGTTCTCCGGATCGGTCGGCGGACGAGCGCCGACGCGACATCGACGCACACTCCCGGCGATGACTCTGATATGATCCACCCGCCCGTGGGGAAGCCAGTCAATCCAGGAGGGATCGCCCGATGCTTCGCGCCATCGCCACATCCATCGCGCTCGTGTTTCTCGTCGCCACTGCAGCCCACGCCGAGGCGCCGCCCGAAGAGGAGGAGCAGGACTTCGCGCGCCAGGGATTGTATCTCGGTGCCTACGGGGTCTACGCGCTCAACTTGTATCGCGACACCGGCAAGGATTACGGCAACAGCCCGGGTGCGAACGTCCGCATCGGTTACCGCGGCAACGAATGGTTCTCGATGGAAGCGGTGGTCGAATGGATTCAAAAGTTCGAGAGCCACAGCCCTGATGTCCAGGCCCGCACGATCATCGGCGGCGTGAACCTCAAGGGCTACCCATTGCATGGACGCTTCCAGCCCTACGGCCTGATCGGCGTGAACGGCTACGACATCAACTCCAAGCGCGAGACGTCGAACAAGGACTTCGAAGCCACCGACTGGGGCTTCCGCGTGGGTGTCGGACTCGACATCTACGCCAACCGAAACTGGGTGGTCGGACTCGAAGGCTCCTACGTTCTCGGCGCCGGCGATCTCTGGGAAGCCGACTACGCCTCCTTCGGAGTGGGGCTCCAATACCGCTTCTAGTTCCGTCCTATCCGCGCGAGGCTGGGAGTGCCTGCCGCTCCCGGATCGGCTGACGGTCGCGGCACGAGCCCCCAACCTCGCGCTGCTTCGAGTCGTTCGAGCGCGATCACTCGGTCGCGGCGGCCTTCTGGAAGGCGGGGCGCTGTTCGATTCGCGCGAAATAGGCATTGATTCGCGGGTAGCGCTCGTCCAACACCCCGAGCAGGCGCGCCGCGACGAGCGTGAAGCCCAGCATGATATCGGCCGCCGAGAACGCATCACCGAGCAGCCAGGTTCGATCGCCGAGAGACGCTTCGAGGAAGTCGAACCCCATCGCGGCGCGAGCTCGCGCATCCTCGACGAGTTCCGCCTGGCTCTCGGCCTCGCCGCGATAGATCACGAGCCAGACCACGATTCCGAGCGGCGAAAACAGCGTACTCTCGGCGAAGTGAAGCCACTGCAGGAACTCGCCGCGCTGCGGTGAACCCACCGCCGGCGCGAGCCGCCCGGCTCCGTAGCGCTCGAGGATGTATTCCACGATCGCGCCCGACTCGAAGATCGCGACGTCGTCATCCTCGATCGCCGGAAGCTTTCCGAACGGGGTCGCCTGCGCGAAGAATTCCTTCTTGGTCGGTACGAACTTCGTGTGGATCAACTCGTAGGGAACCGCCAATTCTTCGAGCAACCAGAGCACGCGGACGGCGCGTGTTCTCGGTGCAAAATAGAGCTTCAGCATGGAATCCCCGCTGTGCGCCTCAGCGGCTCGCTCGAATCTGGCGATCGGTGCGTCGGTCGACCGCTTCCAGAGTCGCGTTTAGGAGCTTGCCCGCAACCCAGCGCAGCGGCTCCGGCGGCCAGGCGAGCGGCCGGCGGCGCAGCGCCGCCTCGAACTCGTGCTCCTCACCACGCACTCGGGCTGCGAGCATCGCGCCCATCATCGTCGCCTGCGCTACGCCGTGTCCGGCGTAGCCGACACCGTAGAGCACGTTTCCATGCTCGCCATCGCTGCCGAGGCTCGGCAGGAAATCCATTCCGAACGCGATCCAACCGCCCCAGAAACTCTCGACATCCACGGCATGCAGCGTCGGAAAACGCTCGCGAAACGCCCCTTCGATGATCTCGAATGCGCGGCGATCGTAGGCCTTGGGCAATCTCCCGCCCCAGCCGTGACGAACGACGCCCGAACCGCCGACGACGGTGTTCCGAGCCGTGAGGCGATAGCTCTCGAGCACTTCGTGCGAAGTGTAGATTCCCTCCCGGCCGCGCCAACCGAGCTCTGCGAGCTGCGACTCGTCGAGCGGCGCGGTCTCGAAGAGCTGGACCCGCAGCGGCGCAATCATCCGCTGCAGCCGGCCGATGCCCGGCGTGTAGGCGTTCGTCGCCAGCACGGCGTGATCGGCCTTCACGCCCCCCCCTTCGCAGCGCGCAACGACGCGTGCACCCGATTCGAGACCGACGAGGCCCGAGCCTTCGAACAGACGCACCCCTGCCTCGATCGCGGCGCGGCGCAGTCCGAGCACGTAGCGACCCGGATGCAGATGCCCCCCGAGTTCCTCGAGTATGCCGCTGCAAAACGCTTCCGGAACTCCGCGCTCGCGGAGCTCGTCCCGCGGCAGATAGCGGACGTGCGCGCCGAGTTCGGACGCGGTCGCTGCGGCCTTGCGCAGACGCGCGTCGTGCTTCGGATGCACGCCGGCCATGATGTTCCCGCAATCCCGATAGTCGCAGTCGATCTCGAACTTGCGGATCGTCTCCTCGGTGTACTCGACCGCGGCATCGGCGAAGGCGAGCAATCGGCTCGCGCGCTCGGGACCGAAGAAACGCAGCAACGTCGGCGTATCCTTGCCGATCGTCGGCGTCAGGTGGCCCGCGTTGCGTCCGCTCGCCCCCGCGCCCGCAAAGTCGCGTTCGAGCAGTACGACGTCGGCGCCCTGTGCACGCAGCGACAGCGCGGTCGACAAGCCGGTGTAGCCGGCGCCGACGATCACGACGTCCGCATCCAGATCCCGGTCGAGCGCAGGCCGGAGATCGGCGGGCGGCGCGACCCACGGACTGATTTCGTGGAACGGCAATTTCGACTCGTGCACGGCAACTCCGATTCGAAGCGGGAAACTCGCTCCTGCGACCAGGATGCGACCCGGTCGCACGACGCGCCAGCTTCGTATTCCGGGAAATGCGTCGGATATGACGGCGGTCATATACCCGGGAAACCAACAAAGTTAACAAATGTTCGTTAAGTCTCTCGAATGGAGGCCGGAATGGCCAAGGATGAAGAGTTCGACGTCATCGTCATCGGAGGCGGCCCGAACGGCATGACGACCGCGGCCTACCTCGCCAAGTGCGGTCTCGCCGTTTGCGTACTCGAGGAGCGGACCGAATGCGGCGGCGCCTGCGAGACGGTCTCGCCGATCGCGGGTGCGCGTATCTACCCCCACGCGATGCTGATGTACGCGTCGCCGGCGCCGGGTTTCGATCAGCTCGAGCTGCACCGGTACGGCTTCCGCATGGAGTGGGATCCCGCGGACCTGGTTGCACAGAGCCAGGGCGGCCTCGGCTGCACGGACGGCTGGCGCGAGATCACGGCGAAGGATCAGGCGGGCTGGGCCAAGCTCGGCGGCATGCTCGGTCAGCCCGCGTTCTCGAAGGAGCTGATGCGCGCCACCTTCTGGTGCCCGCCCCACCCGGCCGACGTCGAGGTCACCGACGAGAATACGCCGTACATGCAGGTCTACCGGAAGCATCAGCCGGACATCTGGACTCCGGAACTGCGTGAGATGACGATGTTCGATCTGCTCGACGAGCACTGCGAGACCGAGCAATTCAAGACGGCGATGGCTTTCGCAGCCTGGGCCTCGGGAGCGGCGGGCCATTGGGAAGGTGTCGCCATTCCGGCGGCACTCTGCGTGCAGCTGCTCACGCTTCCCAACACGGGCCGGACCAGCCTGCCTCGAGGCGGATTGCACGGTTACTTCCACGCGATCCTGCGCTGTGCGGTCCACCACGGCGCGCAGATTCGCACTCAGTGCCCGGTCGACGAGATCCTGATCGACGACGGTCGCGCGGTCGGCGTTCGCCTGCGCGAGACCGCTGCATCGGGCGGCCTGACGTTGCGCGCAAAGAAGGCCGTGATCGCCGCGATCGACGTCCACCAGGCCTTCCTCGACATGGTCGGCCCGAAGCATCTCGACCCGGGCGTG
>Ga0055476_10000075_pt1 | contig 21294 bp, 17 predicted proteins | sample Muzzi_CordC_D2_FD_57682 | JGI IMG/M metagenome (GOLD analysis project Ga0055476, IMG submission 57682) | Wetland microbial communities from San Francisco Bay, California, USA, that impact long-term carbon sequestration - Muzzi_CordC_D2 | ecosystem: Environmental > Aquatic > Marine > Wetlands ... | reverse complement strand
CCGGGGGCCTTCGAGAGCAGCGGCCGATCGATTCCGCCGACTTCGAGGATGTCTCCCGGATGCTGATCCATGTCCGCGCGGATTCGCTGCATCAGGTCGCCGCGATCGGAGGGGCAGGCGACGAATCGCGGGAACTTCCGGTCGAGGGCACGGCACGCTCGGCGGTTCGCGCTTGCGAAGGATCGGATCAACGACACGGGCGGCTCATGCGGCGGGAGCGACGTATCGTCTTGCGAAGGCCGTCGACTTCGACGGCCGGATTTCGAGGCGAACGGATTCGTCTTCCGGTCTGGCGGTATCCACTCTCCCTCCCGTCGCTCCCGCAAGGGCGCCCAGCTACGGCATCCGAATTGCCGGCGTCGGGTGATCCGGTGGGTCGCGTTCGACGAATCGTAACGTTCGCGAGTGGCCTGCGCGACCGCACGATCAGAACTGGAAATAGATGAATTGACTGATCGGCCGCAGGAACACGAAGACGAGCGCGATCACGACGGCGTAACCCAGCACGCGCACGAGCGTCCACGGAATCGGATGGAGAGAGAGTCGCGGGACGGCCAGGTTGCGTAATCCATAGGTGAGAACGGTCCCGAGCAGCAGCAGTGCGGCAATCAGGTAGGCGTTCTCGCGCAGTCCGAGCGAGAGGTAGCTGCTCGGCGTGACGACACGCGAGAACATCTCGAAGGTGTCGCCGACCGATCGGGCGCGAAACGGGATCCAGCCGAGCATTGCGAGCGGCAGCGTGACGGCCCATCCGCTCACCGCCTGGAGGCGCGGCGACAGCGTCGGCAGGTACGGTGCGAGGATCCGGTGCGCGTAGACGAGCGTGGCGTGGTAGACGCCCCAGAGTACGAAGGTCCAGTTTGCACCGTGCCAGAGCCCCATGATGGCCCAGGTCAGGAACAGCGAACGAGTACGTCTCGCTTCTCGTCCGTCGTCGACCGCGACCGCGAGGCCGCCACGCGATTCATCACCGACTGCTTCGCCCATGAGCGGCAGGTACAGATAATCGCGGATCCAGCTCGACAGTGAGATGTGCCAACGTTTCCAGAAGTCGCGCGGTGAAGTCGCGAGATAGGGGAAGTTGAAGTTTTCCGGGAAGTGGATTCCCATCAGCCGGGCGGATCCCAGTGCGATGTGGGAGTAGGCGCTGAAGTCGAAGTAGATCTGGAAGCCGAACAGGAATGCGAGCGTCCAGACGTCGAGGGCGCCGAGGGACTGCACCGGCTGATCGAAACCGCCATCGACCAACGGGGAGATGCTGTCGGCGAAGGCGACCTTGAGAAACAGGCCGAACAGGATCCGCCGCAACCCGATCGAAAGGTCGTCGAGCTGGAATGCGGGTCGTCGGTTCAGCTGCCCGATTACCTCGCGCGCCCGCAGGATGGGGCCCGCGACCAGCTGTGGAAAGAAGGTGACATAGCAGGCGTAGAGTGAGAACTCGTGCTCGGGTTCGATCAGGCGCCGGTAGACATCGACGGTGTAGCTGATGGTCTGGAAGGTGTAGAAGCTGATCCCGAGCGGCAGCACGATGCTGAAGGCGGGATCGGAGATTTCGAATCCCAGCGCGCGCAGCAAGCCGGCGCCGTTGGTGGCGAAGAAGATCAGGTACTTGAAATAGAACAACAGGCCGAGGTTCACCGTCAGGCTGGCGATGAGGTACAGGCGTCTGCGCTGCGGATCGTCGGATCTGTGGATGCCGCGTGCGGCCCAGTAGTCCACCACGGTCGAGGCCAGCATCACGGGCAGGAATTCGACCCGCCAGAAGCCGTAGAAGGTGAGGCTGGCGAGGAACAACATCCACAACCGCGAGCGCCGCGGCAGGACCCAGTACAGGCCGACCGCGATCGCGAGGAAGGCCAGGAAGGTGACGGAATTGAAGATCACTGCGCCGCCTCGGTGATCTGGGCATCGAGCAGACGGGCGAGGGCCTCGGCGAGAAGCGCATGGCCTCGAGCTTGGAAGTGCATGAAGTCATACTCCGGCTCGCCGCCGCCGCTGGTCGGGTCCTGCATGCCCCAGAGTTCGCCGGGCACGATCGAGCCGAGGTTCGCGAATGTTGCGCCATGTTCCTGCGAGAGTGCTTCGACCTCCGCCTGGAACCGCTCGTACGCCTGCGTATCGTAGGGAATTGCAACGTCGTCACGAATCGGAACGATGTAGGTGATCGTTCGGATTCCGGAGTCGGTCGCCAGCGTCAGTATTGCCGCCAGCGCATCCATGTTCGCTTGGTAACGGCTTGGGATCATCTTCCGCTTGGACTGCGCGTTGATTCCCAGGATGCGGTTCCGTAAACGCAGCAGGTCCGAAATGATCCGCCCGCGAATCTCGGGACGCGCCGCCCACAGTCCGACGTGGCGGTCGAGCCAGTCGTTCAGGCCCTTCTCGACGGACTCCTGCACGGTCTGATCGAGTGCCGCCAGGTCGCTCGTCGCGATCTTGGGCTTCTGCGCGATGATTCGTTCGCCGATCGGAAACCTCGAGAGGGCTGCGACCGTTTCGGGGTCGTCGAGCGCCGGCGCGATCTTCGCGCGAATGCCGGTCTCCCGAAGGTCGTCGAAGACGACGGGGAGGATCAGCCACTTTATGGGAAGTCTCTGTCGGAGGTACGCGAACAGGACGAGATGTTCCTGGAGGCTCGCGTTTGGCTGGCTGAATGTCAGGAAATCGATTCCGCGCGCTTGAAGCGGATGGAAGAGCAGCGGCGCAGCCGTCTGATCGCCCGGCTGCTGCTGATTCAGCGAGTGGATCTGGGAATTTCCGAGCCACAGTGCCACGCGATCGAGACCGCGCGCGCGAAAGCCCGCGATGCAGCCCTCCGCGTCTTCGACGGTCCTGCAGTGAATGGGGTGGCCGTCGACCTCGGCGTAGTAGGTGGTGGTCGCCTTGCCTAGAGCGAGCTCATCGAAGCGGGTTTCCGGTCCTCGCGAGAAGAATGCCAGCCAAAAGGCCGCGAGCAACGCACCCATCGCGATGGCGCAGAGCTCCAGGCCGGCGGCTCGCTGCGAAGAGCGATCTAGCGGTCGCAACTGACGTCCCCATCGCCGCAAGAAAGGCTGTCGTCCGTCACCCGAACGCGAGGAGATTCCCGTGCTCGGCGCTTCGGCGATCAATCAAGTCGGGATCGTATTGTGCAGCACGTGGGCCGTCAATCCGGCGGGCGTCATGCATTGCTTGTGTCGAGGCGGTTCTCGGTTTCTGTTCGACCGAGGCATTCGCAGCCGACTTCCCGAAGTAGCGGCCGATTTCGATCTGGCGAGCCCTCTGACTTCGGGCAGAGACGGATTGGTCGGGGACCTCGTCAGATGGAGTACGACCTGGACTCGGAGGGTGGCGGGAGCGAGCATACATGGGCGGAGGACTTTGTTCTGGTAGGCTTCGGCTCCGAGGATGTACGATACCGCCCGAGGGTGTTTTGATGTTGCTCAGCAAGAACAAGCGATTGCGGCAGATCTCGGGCCTGATCGAGACCGGGAATCTCCTCTTCCTCAAGCTCCTGCTGCGCAATCGAAAGGCGGCAGCGGTCTTTCCCGGCGAGGTCTATCGCACCTACATGGGGCTCGCGCGCGAGGGCCGATGGTCCTGCCGGAGCGTCTTCGAGATCCTCCCGAAGCGAGACCGCGTTCGCTTCGAGGTCGAGCACATCCCCTCCGATTTCATCGGTACTCCGCTCGAGCAGCTCGCCTGCCTGGCGCTCATTACGCGGGCCACCCAGCCGAAGACGGTATTCGAGATCGGGACATTTCGCGGCCGGACCGCGCTCAACTTCGCCCTCAACGCGCCCGACGACGCGAAGATCTACACCCTCGACCTTCCGCCGGCGGACCGCGATCGGGCGGTCGACGCCACCAATTCGGCCGATGGCGCGCTCATCCGCGAGAGCGTGACGGGTTGTGATTATCGTGGCTCGGACGTCGCGGCGAAGATCGTGCAGCTGTTCGGAGATTCGCGGACTTTCGACTTCAGCCCCTACCACGGCAAGATGGATCTCGTGCACATCGACGGGGCCCACGATTACGCGGCCGTGCGGCGGGATTCCGAACAGGCGCTGCTGATGCTGAGTCCGGGCGGCTATGCGCTGTGGGACGAGTTCTGCAATTACGGGGACTACAACGACGTCACCCGCGCGGTGCTCGACGTCGCGCCGGAAGGCGAGGTCGTCCAGATCGAGAACACCCAGCTCGCCGTCTATCGCAGGCCGGAGTCCGGATAGCGGGCCCGCGGCGGCCTCCGGCGGAGCGATCCGGGTCGGAAGACGGGCGATTCGTCGAGCCGGGATCGCGAGACGCAGACCCCGGAGCGTCAGTCCGAATCGGGTCGCGCCGTGCGTCCTGCGAGTTCGCGCTGCGAGCGAAACCAGTCCACGGTCCGGCGGAGTCCATCGCGGAGATCCGTCGTCGGGCCGAGCGCGGCCTGGCCGGGATCGAGCACCGAACGCTCGACGTCGCCTGCCCGCCGCGGGCCGAAGGTGATGTCTCCGCTCGAATCCGACAGCACTCGGATCATCTGTGCGAGCTCGAGGGTCGAGGTTGCGACTCCCGAGCAGACGTTGATCACTTCCGCGCCGATGCGATCGTCGATGGCGGCCATGTTCGCGCGCACGACGTCGGATACGTAGACATAATCGCGGATGCAGCCTGCATCTCCCGTCCGTCTGCGGGCGAACACGCTGACGGGTGCATCGTCGATGAAGCGATTTGCGAAGATCGAGACGACGCCGGCTTCACCATCGGGGTCCTGCCGCGGCCCGTAGACGTTCGAGTAGCGGAGTACGCTGGATCGAAGTCCGCGGCAGGTCGCGTAGGCGGGCAGGTAGCCTTCGATTGCAAGCTTCGAGCAGCCGTATGGACTTCGGGGCCGTCGCGGTCGATCGACGCCGGCGCGCTCGCCTTCCGGGATTTCGCCGTAGATCGCCCCACCCGTACTCGCGAAGATGAAGTGCCCGACGCCGCAGTCCGCGCATGCGTTCAGAAGATTCAAGCTTCCGATGATGTTGATCTCGGCATCCAGCAGGGGCTCGCGCGCGCTGATCGAAACACTCGTCTGGGCGGCCTGGTGACTGACCGCATCCGGCCGGAAGTCCGCGACCCGACGCGCGATCGCCTCCGCATCCCGGATGTCGGTCTCGAGGAATTCGGCTCCGGCAGGCAGGTTCTTCCGGTGGCCCGAGCTCAAGTCGTCGATCGCCAGAACGTCATGGCCGGCGGCGAGGCAGGCGTCTGCGACGTGACTTCCGATGAATCCCGCGGCTCCGGTGATGAGGATCCTCATCGCAAGCCTACGGGCGCATGCGTCGTCGGCCTGCGGTCAACAGGAAAGTGATTCCGGAAGCGAGCATGATCGCACCGCCGGGCTCGGGGACCGCGGTGAGCTCCAGGATCTGATTGCGATAGACGGAGAGATCCGCGACCGCGACGGCATTGCCGTAAAGCGCGCTGTTGAACTGCTGGCCCGATTCCGGCGTGTCGCCCGGCCAGAGGCTGACCGCGTGCATCACGCCCATCAATTCCCAGGTACTGCCCTGCTTGAAGAAGACGGCTCCGCCGGAATCGCCCAGGGCGGCCTGTGCTTCATGGGTCGTGTGGGCCGGCGGCGATTGGTCGAACAGCGTGTACCAGGACACGGTGTCGTTCGGATGCGGGAGCCACTTGCCGGCGATCTTGTTCGTTCCCCAACGCAGAGCGCGACTGTTGAGCCAGAGATATCCGGTCTTCGGTGGATTCGGCGGATCCGGCGGCGGAACCCAGACCGACGGGTCGTTCGTGTCGGTCGCGGCGCCGCGGTCGCGGCCGCTCCCGATCATGATGATTTCGCCATTGGGCTGGGCGCTGGAAGATCGGATCGTGAGGTCGGGGAGCGGTGGTGACGGGTAGATCGCCCAGACCTTGAGGTCGGGATAGGTGCCGTCGCCGTTGTCGAGGCGCGTGGTGGTGCCCGGAACCGCGTCGTAGGCGACTCCCAGAAAAACGGTGGGTCCGACCGGCACGTGGTTGGCGGTGAGAATCCAGCCGTTGCGCACGTAGATGGCCGAAAGGCCGCCGCGCGCGCCCACGTTGTCCCAGCCCGGGTCGTCTACGGGCGCGGTGGTATTGCCGGTGCCGTCGCCGGAATCGATGATCACCGCCGCGGCGGGAAGGGCGAGGAGGAGCAGGCAGAAAGCGATGGCGATCGATCGTAACAGCATTCGAATATCCAGTGGGAGCGGAATCGCGCAACCCGCCGGTCTCGGATTCTACCAGACGCCCTGGAGCGGGCGGCGTCTAAATCGAAATCGGCAGAACGGGCGTCCGGCCTGAAGAAAAGGCGGGAGTCGGAGGCCGATCAATAACCGAGGAGCTTGTTGGCGGCTCCGCCGACCAGGAAGAATGCCGCGCGTTTCCACGCAGCCGTTTCGGTCTTCCATCTCTCGTCGAGCGCAATGCTCGTCTTGCCGCTGAATTGCCGGGGAGTGCCCCCGATGTTGTGACGTTCGTCGTCCGTCAGCTCCGTCATGATCGGATCGAATGGAAGGCCCAGGTGTTCGCATACTCGCTCGATCGTCGATTTCGTATCGGTGCAGAGATCTTCGTGTCGAATGCGAATGAAATCGGAATCATCGAAGAGCGCCTTCAGATTGTGGATCAGCAGGTTCGTCCACGCCCAGTTGGCGACGACCTTCGTGTAATTCGTCCGGCGATTCTTCTCCTTGGAGCGGTTTTCGATGGAATGGGCGACCGCTCGTCCGTCGCGCACGATGTGGATCACCTTCAGCCGGTAGTTCGCGTTCGGGTAGCTCTTCAGAGCGAACAGGTTTTCAGCGTTCTTGGAGGAGTCGATGAAGACGTGTCCCCCGGTCACGTCCCTCACGTGATCCAAGACGGTGTAGCAGTTCTCGGCGGCTTCTCTGGATCGATCCGACGAGTAGAGCATCTGGTTCAGCCTGATCCCATACTTCCTGGGCGCGACCAGGATGAGCAGGGAAGCCAGCAGCAGGCCGAGACTCCTGCGCTTCGCCGGCGAAGCCGTGACGAGTTCGGACAGGTCGGTCTGCGTTTCCTGCAGGTGCTTCCTGGCGATCTGCGACCAGAACGAACATTCCGAGAACCGTTCGCCGCAGCGGCAGACCCAATTGCGCGTGGTCCCGGGGCCCACCGGGCTCAAGGTGAGATAGTTCTGGAGATGGTCGATTTCGCCCACGCTCGTGATGTCGCGATGATTGCTGAGAAGGACGTCGAGCAGCGTCGATCCGCTTCTCAGTTCGGAGGCGATGAAGATGATCGTGTTCCGGGTCATGGTCTTCCGAAGCGTCGCTCGTGCAAGGAGCGTCTGGCTCCCCTGTCGTCTCTTCCAGCGGACATTCTACGCTAAAGTCGAATCCACACCTCCACGCGAAACCGTTGGCGATCACCGGATGATTCACTGGTCGAGGCACGACATGGCGGGTCCAGCGCGGTGACTCGATCCGACGACGACGACTCGAACGGACGGATCGGCGATCGCGCCATGTCCGCGGGGTTCTGGGTCCTCGGCGGCACGTGGTTCCAGGCCGTGTTGAGGCTCGCGGTCGTGACCATACTCGCGCGGCTGTTGGGTCCGGCCGATTTCGGCGTGGCCGCCGCCGCGTTGGTGGTGATCGGCTTCTTTCGGATCTTCCTCAGGACCGGCGTACGGCCCGCGGTGGTCCAACGCCCCGAAATGGCGGAGCGTCACATCCGAACCGCCTTCGCGTTGTCGATGTACATCGGCGTGGCGTTCGCGATCGTGGTGGCGGTCGGCGCGGACGCCATCAGCCGGGCGACCTTCGACATGCCGGAGCTCGGGCGGATCCTTCAGGTCCTGGCATTGATGTTGCCGCTCCAGAGCCTCGGGACCGTTGCGACGGCACTCCTCGAGCGCGAGCTGCGTTTCGACCGCGTGATGCGCATCGAGGTGATCTCCTACATCGTCGGCTACGGATTCTTCGGTCTCTCGCTGGCTTTCGCCGGCTACGGCGTCTGGGCGCTCGTAGCCGCCTATCTGGTCCAGGAAGGCTGCCGTACCGGGGCTTCTCTCCTGGCCCGGCCGCATCCGAAGTCGCTCCGGGTCGAGCGACGCGCGGCTCGCGAGATCATCTACTTCGGCACGGGTTTCTCCGTGGCCCGCATCGGCAACTGGGCCGCCTTGAACGGCGACAACTGGGTGGTGGGCCGCTGGCTGGGGCAGGAAGCACTCGGATTCTACAAGTACGCGTATGAACTCACGGGCATGATCGCGAACGTCTTCGCGGCCGTATTGGACCGCGTCCTCTTTCCCGCCATGGCAAGAGTCCAGTCGGATCCGGTTCGGCTGGCCGCCGCCTACCGAAGGGGCGTGGCGTTGGTCTCGCTCGTCGTCTTTCCCACGAGCGCGATGATCATCGTTCTCGCGCCCGAACTCATTCTCGGCGTACTCGGCGAAGGTTGGGAGTCGGTCGTCGGGCCGTTTCGGGTCCTGGCGGCCGTTCTCCTGATTCGGGCGACGTACAAGGTGAGCGATTCGATGGCGCGGGCCACGGGGGCGGTCTATCGCAGGGCGTGGCGCCAATCGATCTACGCAGTCGCCGTGATCGGCTTTGCGTGGGTGGGCCAGCACTGGGGCCTCACTGCGGTGGCGGTCGGCGTGGGGCTGGGCATCTTCGTCAATTTCCTGCTGATGGCGCAGCTCAGTCTGTCGCTCGCCGAGCTGCACTGGCGGGACGTCGTCGTCGCGCACCTGGGCGCGGCGCCGAGCTTCGCGATCACCCTCGGGCTGGGCCTCGGCATCTCGGCGATCGTTCGCCCCCTCGCGTACCACCCGATCTTCACGCTTCTCATCGTCGCCCTCGCCGCCGGACTCCTGTTGGGAGTGATTCTCCGTTTCACTCCGCGCCTGCTGCTGGGGCCCGATGGCATCGGTGCGCTGCGCATGCTCGTCGATTTCCTGGCGACGCAGGCTCCGGGCGTGACCCGCTCGCGATGGTTCGTGCGGCTGCTTCCGCGCGTGTTGACGAGCCGCTGAACTCGCAGCCCCCCGGAGTTCCGCGCGAGGGCGCGTTCTCCGGTCCGACGACTTCAGGAATCGCCGTCTCGATCGCCGAGGATCTCTCTGAAGTGCCGGGCCAGGAACTCCCGCTTGGCAGCGGGATCGAACGAGCGGATGTGGAGCGCTTCGGTCTGGACCTTCTCCCAATAGGATTCCAGATCGCGAACCGGCTTCGCAGGGACGCCCAGCGCGACGGTGCCGGCCGGGACGTCACGGGTGACGACCGAACCGGCGCCGATGACGCAGTTGTCACCGACCGTTACGCCGGGCATGAGCGTGCTGTTGATTCCGATGAATACATTGTTGCCGACGACGATCGGCCGGAAGACGTCGACGTCGGGTGCACGGTCGCGAAATACCCACACCCCGCCATCGTGCGTGATGAAGCGGACGCCGGCGGTGATCGTGACGTGATCGCCGATCTTCACGAGATACGGTTCGGAGCCGAACGTCTCCCGCCGGAGGCCGAGTATCCGGCAGTCCTGTCCGATCTGGACTCCGACCGAGCGGGCGAACGCGACGCGGGCCCAACGGATCCGATAGGCGGCGAGTAGCTTGTCGTGGAGTCGGCGAAGCAGCTGCACGCGCCCGGCTCAGGAACCGTTCTCGAGGAAGCGCGCCACCCAGCCGGCGTCTTCTTCGTATCCGAGGCGTCGCAGGGACGTGCCCTCGACCAGCTCGAGCAGCTCGCAGGAGCGGCGGTCGAAATGGTTCTTCCAGTCGCCCGCCACCCCCTTCCGGAGGAACTTCGAGTTGTCGGTGACTCCGCGCTCCCGGGACTCTCCGTAACGGATCTTCGTCTGGTAGTCGAAGCTGTTCAACCGGACCGCCTCTTCGATCTTGTCGAGATCCAGCGGCCGTTTCAGGAATCGGATCACGCGGACCAACTGGGTCTGGGGCTCTTTCAGGAAGTCTTCGTAGCGGACGACACACACGGCCGGGCGGTTCAGCCACGCGTCGAGGAATTGAGAATAGTAGAACCAGGGATGGTTCGGGTTGAGAAGCCGTGCCTCGAGGTAATCGGCGAAATCCTCTTGAACGGACCGGTTCGGATCGTGCGTGAAGTACTTCTCGATCGAGAGGCCCTTCTCGCGTGCCTCGTAGTGCGTTTCGTGATGATAGGAGGACACGAACAGGTCGCGCGGGTCGCGTACCACGACGACGGTCTGACGGAAGGACCGGCGGTACAGGCGATGCGTGTGGATGACCGCGTCGCGAAAGACCAGGCGGTCGGCCAGATAGGCTTCGGAGCCCAGGTAGGTTCGAATCATGTTGCGGATCCAGGAGCCGCCGCATTTCGGATACTCGACCAGGTGGGTCAGCCGCAGGGGGCGCGCCAGAACCGGAGTGAGCACGGCGTTGGTGATCTGCGCCGCTCTTGCCCTGACGCTCACGCTCGGGTTGAAGATTCGCTTCCAGATCATCGTCTTCCTCTTGCCGAGCGGAGGAACATCAATGCACCCGACGCCGCTCGCGCCGGTGATTCTCGCACAGACGGCCGTCGGGCACTTCGGCGATTTCATCGGCATCCTGGCGGCCGAAGTGAACACCCGTGTCGGGCGGAAGCTCGCGGGTCGGTGGGCTGCCGACGATCATCGGGCGAGCTCCGCGTTCGCTTCCGGCTCGACTCCGGTGGCTCTTGCGTAGATCCGGTCCCACTCCTCGGCAACTGCGTCGATCGACCAGCGTCGACTGTGCGCCCGAGCCCGCGCGGCACGTTCCGCCGCCGGCCCGGCTTCCGTGAGGCACTCGATCAACGCGCGCGCGATCGACTCGGGGTCGTCGACCGGGACGAAGAGGGCGCCGTGATCCGGGAGAATCTCCCGGTGCTGGGGAATGTCGGAGACCACGACGGGGCGGCCGCATGCCATCGCCTCCATTACCGCGTTGGGCATCCCTTCGAAGTGGCTGATCGAGACCACGACGTCCGCGGACTTGATGAAGCTCCAGATGTCCCCGACGAAGCCCGCCGCGCGCACTCTCCCGAAGAGCGGCGGCGCCTCGACACGCGCATCCACGAGCGAGCGCAGCGACCCTTCGCCACACAGGATGGCGAACGCACCGCAGCGCTCCACCACGATCTCGAGGGCGGACAGAAGTGTCTCGATGTTCTTCTGCGGCTCGAGCCGTCCCACGTAGAGAATGACCGGGGCGTCGACCGGCGCTCCGAGCAGCGATCGATCCGCCGACGGACAGGCGGCGATCTCGTCGAGGGGCAGCGCGTTGGGAATGAACGCGCGCTTCTCCGCACCGAAACGGCCGGACCAATACCGGTCGCCCGACCTCGAGTTCGATACGATGATGTCTACGTGGCGCACCAGTGCGTTCCGCGCGCGAATCTTGAAATCCGAGACGTCGGAGGACGGGGTGTTGCGTTCGGCGATGATCCATGGAATCCGCGCGAAGCGACTCGCGATGCCCCCGAGAACGTCCATCATCGGGAGCCACGTCTGGATGACCTGGGGGCGGATGCTCGCTATGAGCTTCGAGATCCGCGGCAGCAGTCTCGGGTCGTAGTTGGAGCTCGCCCGGATCCGATGCAGTGTCGCGCCGCTCTGCTCCAATCTCGCGAGGTTCGGTCCGCCGTGGATGTAGCCGACATGAACCTCCACCCCGCGCGCGACGAGTCCGGAAGCCAGGTAGCCGACCTGACGTTCGGCACCGCCCGGACCGAAGCTCGGGATGAGATGCAAGACCCTGCGATTCAAGAAGGCGTCCCCCAGCGGGCCTGATCGATTCGGGCGGAAAGACGGCACCAATGGGCCGGCGGCTGCCGACGCGACCCGCCAAAGCGCAGCGCGCGTACTCGCTTCAGCCGAAGGCGCAGTATAGGGAACGTTCGTCGACCCGAAACGCGGGCATGCCGGAATCGACGCTCGGTCTCCGACCGAGCACGGAGATCCGCGAATCGCCGCTGAACGAATCGGGGCCCTGGGCCGATGCAGTTTGCGCTCGCTGTTCTGCGAAACCCGTTTTTCAAAACCCGGCTGGACGCGGGAAGCGCGCTTCGCGAAGCTGGGAGACTCCCGCTTCGACGCGGTGGTGAGCCGCCGGCAACGGCCGACCGCTGACGCGCGGACCGTTCGGCGGCGGAAGCCCGGGTGGGGACAAGGAGAATCGATGATCGCTCGCACCCGTGCGCCGGTTGGGCGAAGCTTCTATGTGTTCGTCGCCGCGCTTGCGCTCGCGCTCGGCGTCTTCGTCGCTCGACGCGGGCAAGCCGAGCAGGCCGAGGAGTGGTCGGGCAACCGGATCGGGCAGGACGAGATCGTCCTGCCCGGCTTCGATCCGATCCGGACCGAGGGGACGACCGTTCGCCCGGGCGGGCGGTCGTACGTCTGGGAGAAGAGCTTCCTCCCGATTCGGGTGGACAGCCTCGGCAAGCATCTGACCGGGCCGATCCGACTCGTCGCGCGAACCGGCAGCGTTTCCAGGGATCTTCTCGCGACCGATGTCCGGCTGGTCGAGACGAGCGATCACCACGCCATCGTGCGCGCGTCCGGAGAGCCCATTCCGGGTCTTCGGCTGCGAACCGAGACCCGTGTCGAATACGACGGCGTTGCAATGGTCGAACTCGTCATCGAGCCCGACACCGCCGTGGAGCTCGACGGCCTGGATCTCGTCGTCGACGTCGACGCCAACCGCTACACGCAGATGCAGTCGTTCGCCGCGACGGAAATTCGAGGACGGCATCGCAGGCCCCGCGTCGAGCCACCCTACCGCGGTGATTTCCTCAATGCGGTGGGGCTCGCGGACGGCGAGCGCTCCTTCTGGTGGTTTGCCGACGACGCGAAGGGCTGGATCTGGAACGGCGACACCGTCACGGAGGTCGAGCCCCGCGGAGACGTGGTCCGGATTCGCCAGCGCTTGATCGGTGCGGCTCACCGCCTGAGCGAGCCGATGAACCTCGCCTTCAACTTCCTCGCCACGCCCGTGCGATCGCTGGGGAGCGAGTGGCGGGCCGATCGGATCGTCGCAACCGCGAATCGACAATGGAAGGGGTTGGGGAAGCTGCACCTGTGGTGGACGACGGCCTTCGCCCACGTGGACCTGCCCTTTACGACCTTTCCGCCCGGCGTCGAAGCGCGGATCCCGAAATCGGATCGGAGCGGATATCCGGGCCTCGCCGAGAATCGCAAGAACCTCGCGGAATGGCGCCGCGAGCTCGGGATCGAGCGGATTCCCTATTTCTCGGCCCACGTGCTCTCCGAGCTGGATCCCACTCTCGCCCGCCATCGCTCGGAATGGGAAATCGACCCTCCACTCGTGATGAAGTCCGGCGTTTCCCGGTTGGGAACCAAGTTCGAGAAGCCCTTCCTGTCGCATCGTTCGCGTGCGTATCAGGACTACGTCGTGTTCCGGCTGGATCGGGAGTTGGGGCGGCTGGGCGCTTCGGGGATCTATTTCGACCAGGGAGGCGTGATCGACACGCGCAACCGGGCTCACGGCGGCTGGCTGGATTCGCGCGGTCGCCTCCAGCCTTCGCTCGACATCCTCGGCCTGCGTCAGTTCCTGAAACGCGTTCGCGTCGCACTGCACAACCGGGGCCAGCCCGGCTACGTCTTCATCCACAACTCGCTCGTGGAAATCATCCCGGCCTACACGTTCGCCTGGGGAATGGTTGGCGGCGAGCGGTTCCGGCACCAACTGAAGAACGACGACTACATCGGCAGCATCTCCGTCGACCAGACGCGGGTGAGATTCGCACCGTCGCAATACGGTGTCTTGAATGTCTGGATTCCGCAGTTCTTCTACTTCCACAAAGGCGAAGCGAGTTGGAACGGGAGTCCGGGACAACGCCTTGCGACGCGGAACTTCCTCGCCCTGTCGTTGATTCACGACGTTCCGATCCTGCCGACCGGCCTCGATCTGGACGTGTGGCGGGCCTGGGTTCGGCAGAGCGACGACTTCGGGGTCGATGCGGCTCGATTCGTCGGTTACTGGAACGAGGACCTGGGCGTAGCGTACGATCCTGCCGACGTCCGGGTCAGCCGCTATTCCCATGGGGGGCAAACCCTGCTTCTCGTCGCGAATCTGGGCGCGGGCGCGAAGCGGGTGAGGTTGTCCATCGACCGCGGTGCCCTCGGGCTGCCGGAAGGCCCGGTCGCGATGTGGGTGGAGGCCGCCGGAAAGTCCCAGGCGTTGACGGGCAGCGAGTTCGAGTTGACGGTGCCGGAGCGGGACTTCCGGACGGTCCGGATCGAGCCGGCGAACTGACTGAAGTTTCCTTTCGAATCTGCCGCTCGAAGAATGGATGGCGCGCCTGTGGGATGGGGCGGCGGTCGGCAATATAGTTCCAGCGGGCCCGTCCCATCCGAAGCGAGGCAACCTTGTACGAGCCGGTTTCACAGCACGCTGACGCGAATGGTTTGAATTCGCCCGCACCCTCCGCGCGTCCGCTGGACACACCCGTCGCAAATCCGCCTGTCGCTGCGCTCTTCGTGCTCGCTTCGCTGATCCTGTTCGTCGCGTGCTGGTTGTGGCCCCATCCGGGCAACTTCTGGGGGCCGACCTTTTCCTGCACGCTCGCCTGGATGTTCTTCGTCATTCACGTGGTCGCGGCGAGGCGGGAGATCACGGCCTTCGATCCGGCTCTGTGGGTGCCGGTGCTGATGTTGCTGCACTACTTCGGAATGCCGGTGGCGATCAAACTGCTGGGATACGAGTCGATCTATGGCTACGACGCCTGGGAGCTCGGTCATCTGCCCCGGATCGGGCAGGGCTTCGCGACGGCGCTGCTGGTGCTGGTGGCCTTCCTCGCCGGTCTCCACTTCGTGGGTTTCGCCCCGTTGCAGCGCGACCCGGATCCGCCCGCGGCAGACGAGAGGTCGACGCTCGCTGCAGGCATGACTCTCTTCCTGGGTGGTTTGGCGATGCTGCTGGTGGGCATTCCCATCGCGGGAGCGAGCCTCGTCTTCGGCGATTACCAGGAGATGAAGACCGCGGAGAAATTCGCCACCGCCGATCTGCGCTTCGTCGGCACCGGCTATCTCTTCGCAGTGGCTGGGGTGTACGCCGTGTTCGCGAACTATCGGCGCGAATCTCCGTGGCCCACCCGGCTGGCTCTCGCCGGCTGCGGTCCAATCATCTTCTTCCTCCTGCTCATCGGCGATCGGACGGGACTGTCCTCGTTCATCATGTGCGGCGGTTGGGCGTTTACGCAGCGCGTCCGCAAGGTGCCGCGCTGGGTCGCCATCATCGGTTTTGCATTCGCTCTCATCGTGATGCCCGTCATCAAGGAGTTTCGCCACGAGAAGGGTGTCAGCGAATCGACGCGCTTGAGCGTGGTGCAGCTCGTCGGAGCGACCTTCATGGAGATGGGCTCCACGCTCCAGGTGTACTGCTACACGCTCGACTCGATTCCACGCGAAAAGCGGTACGACTGGGGACTGAGCATCCCATCCCAGCTGATGGGGCTCATTCCCAACTTCGGGCTGACCTCCGGCCGACGGTTTCTCGTGAGTTCCGGTGTCGAGCACAAGCCGAGCCGATGGGTCACCAAGACCGCTTCCCCGGAGAAGTACGAGAACAACCTCGGCGGATACGCGTATGCGATCGGGGCCGAGTGGTACTTCAACTTCGGGATGCCCGGCGTCTTGTTCGGAATGTTCCTGACGGGCTTCGCGGTGGCGAAGATTCGGAATGCATGCCGCCGAAGCCCGATGTGGCTCACCCTGAGCGCGCTCTTTCTGAGTACGATGGTCTTGATCGTCCGGAACGATTTCGGCTACCCGGCCCGAACCGCGCTCTGGCCGCTCACGGGTCTGCTGGTGTTCCGCTTCATGTACGGTCTGCTGGGCATCGGTCGCGCGCCGCGCCGGACCGCGCATCCCGGCGTCGGACTGGAGCGCCGCGCGTAGGGCACCCGCAGGCGAACGCTCGCCGCTCCGCGCTCCACCCGAGCGGGATGGCGATCCGCCCGGCGCAGGTCAGCCCGCGCGTCCCGTCGTCTCCCAGACCGAGCGCAGGAAGTCGAAGGTCTCGCTAGCGCAGCGTCGCCACGAGTACTGCTCGGCCCGCTCGTGGGCGGCCTGGGCGCACCGGGTACGCAAATCTACGTCGTTGACGAGCCGACGCAGCGCCGCAGCGATCGAGTCTGGATTCTCCGGGTCGAAGTACTCGCCGGTGTCGGCGAGGACTTCCGGCATCGGTCCGCGCTCGGCGCAGGCGACCGGGAGACCGGCGCCCATGGCCTCGAGAAGCGAGTTGGGCATGTTCTCGCAGCTCGAGGCGAAGACGAAGAGCTCGGCGGCGCCGAGGACCTCCGGCAGCTCTCGGTGCGAGACCGGCCCGCAATAGCGCAGGAATTCGCCGTTCGGATCCAGTCGGGCCAGGGTGGTGCGGAAACGGCGCCGGGACGACGAGTGGTCCGGACCGACGAAGTCGATCGCGATCGGCAGGCCTTCCGAGCGCAGCGCCGCGACGGCTTCGGCGACGTGCCATTGGTGTTTGTAGGTGTCGACGATCGAGACGTACAGCAATCTGAGCGGGTCGGACGGGCTGCAGGCCTGAATCGGTCGGGCCGGTCGCGGCGGAATCCGAAAGCGGTCTTCGAGGCCGTGTGGAATCACGGCGGTGTGGGGGTGGCTGCCGATCTGCTGCTCGATCACCCGCTGCGCATATTCGGTGAGGAAGATCAGGCCGTCGGCTCGCCGAAAGGTTCGGATCTGGCCGAAGCGAAGCAGCAGCAGGCGGAGGGTGGTCGGCGATACGGCGTACCGGAAGAGCTCGTCGTACTCGAACGGAAGCATGGTTCGCGACATGGTCACCATCGGCCCGAAGGCGTGCGGCGCGGTTCCTCCGGGAGCGAAGAGCAGGTCGCAGCTCCCGGCGGCGCGGCGCGGCAGCTGGAATCTCTGCCACCACACGCGAACCGGGAGCGGACGCTCGAATTCCGGTTCGTGTCGTACTTCGAGCCATTCCCGTTCGGGCATGCGATCCAGCAGGCCCTTCCACGCCCACACCACGACGCGATCGATTCCGACCGCCGCGGGCTCGGCGACCGCGAGCAGGTTCGTGAGGTGGGTGAGGCTGCCACCGGAACGCAGATTCGAGCCGTCGATTCCCAGTATCACCCGTAGAGTCTCCGATGTTCCAGCGGCGCGTTCATTCCCCCGGCGCCGCGACTTCCGACTCGAGCCCGACCGACCCGGGTGAATCCGTGGAATCGCGACTCACGACGATTTCGGCGCCGCCCGGGCGATCCTACCGAAAACGGGCGCTCTTCCTCGCCAGCATCGCGGCCGATAGGTTACATGTCTCCACCACGATTGGTACGCCACGCCGCCACCGGGCATCGATCGCAGCGGCGGCGGCGCGTGCGGGAAGCGGATCGAAGGCTGGACGCGATTGCACGATCCGTGGTGGGACGGATGGAGGTGCGAAAGAGTGGGCGAAGGAGACCGGACGGCACTCGTCACCGGTGGTGCGGGTTTCATCGGCGGACATCTGGTCGAGGGGCTGCTGGCGGAAGGCTGGCGCGTACGTGTACTCGATGATTTCTCGTCGGGTCGCGACGAGAATCTTGCCGCGGTCGCCGCCGACATCGATCTCCGGCGCGGCGACATCCGCGATCCGGATGCCGTCGCACGGGCCGTCGAGGGCGTCGAAGTGGTCTTTCACGAGGCCGCGGTTCCCTCGGTGCCGCGCAGCGTAGCCGAGCCGCTGCGAACCAATAGCGTGAACATCGACGGCACGTTGCTGGTCCTCGAGTCGGCCCGGAACGCCGGGGTGCGCCGGCTGGTCTACGCGGCTTCCTCCTCCGCCTATGGCGACACAAAGGTGCTGCCGAAGGTCGAGACGATGCCCGGGAATCCGCAGTCCCCGTACGCGCTCCAGAAGTACTCGGGCGAAGTCTACTGCCGTCTCTATGCGCAGCTGTACGGTCTGGAGACGGTGGCGCTTCGCTATTTCAACATCTACGGACCGCGGCAGGACCCGACCAGTCAGTACGCGGCCGTGATCCCCAACTTCATCACGGCCTGCCTGAACGGCGACTCGCCGACGATCCACGGGGACGGCGAGCAGACCCGCGACTTCACGATGGTGGCCGATGCGGTGAGAGCCAATCTGCTCGCGGCGGATGCGCCCGGTGCATCGGGGAGCGTCTGCAACGTCGCGGCCGGGCGGCGGACGAGCCTGAACGAGCTGCTGCAACACATCCGGGAGCTGACCGATGCGAAGGTGGAGGCCGTGCACGGACCTGCGCGCGAGGGAGACGTGCGCGACAGCCTGGCATCGCTCGAGCGGTCGCGAGAGCTCCTCGGGTACGAGCCGACCGTCGAGCTTCGCGAGGGCCTGCGGCGCACGGTCGACTGGTTCAGGACGTAAGCCGGCTCCGGTTCGGGACGCGCTCCCTTCGCGGCGTCATTTGCGTATCCTCGGCGCGGCAACCAGTCGCTGCTCGCCACGCGCGTGAGCCTGAAGCACAGGACGGTCTGAAACAGCGATGCTCTTCAACAGCCCCGAGTTCTTGATCTTTCTGCCGGTGGTCTTCGCGCTCTACGCGCTGTCGCCGCACGGCCGCCAGAACACGCTGCTGCTGGCTGCGAGCTACGTCTTCTACGGCTGGTGGGATGTTCGCTTCCTGATGCTGATCCTGGTGAGCACGGTCGTCGATTACACGACCGGACTCGGCATGACCGGCGAACGTTTGAGCGGCCGGGAGCGCTCGAAGCTGAGCGGTCTGGTGCTCGGGGGAACGCTGCTGTTCGTCGTTCCCGACTGGGGCGCTGCCGACGGCTGGTTTGGTATGCGCGGCGCCTGGTCGTCGAACTGGCCGGCTCTGGCGGCCTGCGTCGGGTTCGCCGTCTTCGGCCCGAGCCTCTTCTCGCTGATCTTCGGCATCGAGGACGAAGAGCGCCGCCGTCGTGCGTTTCTCGCGGCGAGTGTCGTTGCGAATCTCGGAATCCTCGGCTTCTTCAAGTACTTCAACTTCTTCATCGAGAGCGCATCGGCGCTGATCGGCGGGTTGGGCGGCGATCCGCAATCGTTCCGACTCGACATCGTCCTTCCGGTCGGAATCTCCTTCTACACCTTCCAGACGATGAGCTACACGATCGACGTCTATCGCGGTGACGTGGCACCGACCCGCAGTCTGCGCGACTTCGCTCTCTATGTCGCATTCTTCCCCCAGCTCGTCGCCGGTCCGATCGAACGCGCCAGGCACCTGTTGCCGCAGATCACCAATCCGCGCGTGATCCGGCCGGGTCAGTTTCGCGAAGGCGTCTTCCTGATCGCATGGGGCATGTTCAAGAAGGTCTACATCGCCGACAACTGCGCGGTGATCGTCAATCAGGTCTTTGCGGGAGTGGGGGACTTCTCCGGGGCGGAGCACCTGATCGCGGTCTACGCCTTTGCGTTCCAGATCTACTGCGATTTCTCCGGCTATTCCGACATCGCGCGCGGCGTCGCTCGCCTGATGGGGATCGACCTGATGGTCAATTTCAATCTCCCCTATTTTGCGCAGAACCCATCCGATTTCTGGCGCCGCTGGCACATCAGCCTTTCGAGCTGGCTGCGCGACTACCTCTACATACCGCTCGGCGGCAATCGAGGCGGACTGCACGCGACCTATCGGAACTTGTTCCTGACGATGCTGCTGGGCGGGCTCTGGCACGGTGCGACCTGGACGATGATCGTGTGGGGCGCCTATCACGGGCTCGTGCTGTGCGCGCATCGCGCGCTCTTCCGGCGAGAGGCGAAACCGACCGCCGGGGGGCTGCTCGCGCCCCGTGTCGTACTTCAGGCCGCAGCCTACTTTCAAGTGACTTGTCTCGGGTGGCTGATCTTCCGCGCGACGAGCATGGCGCAGGTCGGCAGCTTCCTGGCGTCGATCTTCGGCGGTTGGCGCTGGGGCGCGGGCGCGAACGCGATGGCCGGCGAACTCGCACTGCTGGTTGCGCCGCTCCTTCTGGTGCAGCTCTTCCAGGCCTCGAAGGAAGACTTGATGGAGCCGTTGGAACTCGCGCCGGCACGCCGCATGGCCGTGGCGATGACCGGGCTCGGCCTGTGCCTCATCCACTGGATCCTGTTCCAACCCGCGTTGCGGGGCGGGCAGGACTTCATCTACTTCCAGTTCTAGCTTGGCGGGGACCCGGCGTTGAGCACGACGAACGAAGTGGAGGAGGCCGTCGGAGTTGCCGCAGTCTGGCGCGCTTGTCGCGGCAGCGTCGTCTTCCACGCGGCGCTCGGCCTGTGGGCGGCGCTCAGCTTCGTCGCCTTCGTCTGGGCGAATACCTGGCTCGGCATCGTCGGCGTTCCGGTTGCAGCGGGGATCGCGCTGTTGCCGTTGCTGCGGCGGCGAATGAGCAGCTTCGTCGTGGTACTCGTCTGCGTGCCGCTATGGCTGGCGATCGGGGAGTTCGTATTTCGAGCCCATTTCTTCGGGCCCGACGCGCTCGCGAATCCGACGGCGTACAGCCCGGTCTCCAATTTCTATATGCCCGGCATGGTCGAACTGAGCGACGACCCCGTATTGGGCTTCGAACTGACACCGGGCTTTTCCGGACGTTTCAAGGGAACCGATCTGGAGCTGAACCCGCAGGGCTTTCGCGACGATCCCTTCGTCGCGCGTTCGCCGGGCGATGGATTCCGGATCGTCGCGGTGGGCGACTCCATCACACTCGGATCGGGCGTCGTGCGGAGCGCGATCTTCAGCGATCGACTCGAAGCGATCTTGTCGACGCCGTCGCGTCGGGTCGAGGTCTACAACTGTTCCGTCGCCGGGATGAAGGTCGTGCAGCTCGCACGTCTGGCCGAGCGGGCCGCGGAAGAGTGGGATCCCGACCTCATCCTCCTGGCTCTGCGGCCGACTGCCGTTACCGATAGGTTGTTGCCCGAGCGGGTCGATTGGTCGGAGGTGCTTGCGCGCAACGCGGAGACGGCGCGCGCAATGGCGTGGCTCCGACGCTATGGCTTCGTTCCGAACCTGTTCGCGCCGCCCGTTCGGCAGATCGTTCGTTTCATCCCGGGGCTGGAACGCGACATGCCGGAGGATGCGCGGGCCTCTTCACCGGTGCTCGACGGTGCGCTGCGCAGCCTGTCGCGGCTCTCGCGCGACGGCACGCCGGTGGTGGGGGTTGGACTCAGGCTCGTCAGCGTCGGGCCGGCGGGCGCCCCGGCGCAGAAGCGAGCGCACGACCAACTCGCGCAGGCATTCCGCGAACACGATCTCGAGTTCATCGATACGTTCGATGCGTTCCCCGAATCCTACCGGCCGGTCGATTTCACGATCTACCCGGGCGATGGCCATCCGAATGCCGCAGCGCACGATCGGAT
>Ga0055476_10000074_pt1 | contig 21303 bp, 20 predicted proteins | sample Muzzi_CordC_D2_FD_57682 | JGI IMG/M metagenome (GOLD analysis project Ga0055476, IMG submission 57682) | Wetland microbial communities from San Francisco Bay, California, USA, that impact long-term carbon sequestration - Muzzi_CordC_D2 | ecosystem: Environmental > Aquatic > Marine > Wetlands ... | reverse complement strand
TCCGCAGCGGCATCTCGAACGTTTCGCAGTTGTCGCAGACGCTCGTCGACCACGCCCTCACGTCGCCGACGATCGCGGCGGAGCGCGAGCAGAAGCACGAGACGCTGCGCGTACGCGCGGAAAAGGTCCATGAAATCGCGAACCAGCCGCGCTTCAGCGAGAGCTTCCGCCCCTACCCGTTCAACAGCGGCTACTTCATGTGCGTCGAAGTGAAGGAGGTGCCGGCCGAGAAGCTGCGAGTGCACCTGCTCGACGAGCACGGGATCGGCGTGATCGCGACCAGCGCGTCCGACGTGCGCGTGGCGTTCTCGTGCCTCGAGGTCGAGGAAGTGGAGCCTCTCTTCGAGACGCTCCACCAGGCGATCCAGGAACTCCGGTAGGGCTCCGCTCGCGGGCCGCGCGTCAGCGAGCCCCCGCGGCCTCGATCCGGTCGAGCTCTTCGAGGATCGCGATCAACGTCGAGACGCCGCGTTCGAGATTCTCGATCGAGATGCGTTCGTCGGGCCCGTGCACGCCCCAGGGTTCGTCGGCGTTGCGCCAACGCGGAACGAAGCCGTACGCGACCATTCCCGCGTCCCTGAAGTAGTGAGCGTCGGTGAAGCCCGAGATCACCTGCGGGACGACCACGGCTCCGGGATCGGTGGCCGCCGCGACGCGCTCGATTGCGTGGAAGAGCGGGGTGTCGGCCGAGGAGGTACGCGACGGAAAGCTGAGGATCGGCTCCAGCGAGATCCCGGGGTCGGTGATGACGGTGCGGATGTGGCTCGCGAACGCGGAACAGCTTTCACCCGGGAGCAGGCGCGCGTCGATGTGTGCCGCAGCGGTGGCGGGAATCACGTTCGTTCGCGGGCTGCCCTCGAGCACGGTGGGGACGAGGGTCGCCCGGACCAACGCGGCGTATTGGAGATTCGAAAGGAACCGGCTCCGGAAGGCCGGGTCGTCTTCGAGCGCGATTTCGAGGTCGGCGAACCCCGCCCGATCTTCGGGCGACGCGAACGGGGCGAGCGCGGCGAACATCGCCGCGACTTCCGGGACGACGTCGACGTTCGTCTCCATGTTCTGGAGTCGTTCGAGCGTAGCGATCAGTCGCGGTACCGAGGCGTCGCGCGGCGGTACCGAGCTGTGTCCGGGAGTTCCACTCGCGGTCACGCGCAGCCAGCACGGGTTCTTCTCGGTGACCGCCACGCCCCAGATCGGGATTCCTTCGCCCGGCGGCACCCGTACGCCGCCGCCCTCGGTCAGGAGATAGCCGGCGCCGTGCAGCAGCATCGGGTGTTCACGCAACAGGTAGCCCGCGCCGTACCAGCCGCCCGTCTCCTCCTCCGGGACCGAGAGGAAGATGACGTCGCGATCGAGCACTCGTCCGCGACGCGCGAGCTCGGTGACGGCCGCCAGGTGTACCACCGCCGCGCCCTTGGCGTCGATCGCACCGCGCCCATACACGTAGCCGTCGCGAATTACGCCGGCGAATGGTTCGAACTCCCAGTGCTCGGCACCGGCCGGAACGACGTCGAGGTGGGAGAGCAACACGATCGGCGCTCCGTCTCCACTTCCCGCGTAGCGACCGAGAACCGCGGCGCGCCCGATCGTCGATGCGCCCGCAGGCGTGGGAATCACTTCGGCTTCGACGCCGGCCGCGCGGAGCTGCGCGGCGAAGAACTCCGCCAGGCGCGCCTCGTCTCCGGGAGGATTCACGGTGACGAAGCGGATGGCATCGGAGAGGGTCTCGGCGACCTGCTCGCCGAGACCGGGAGATGCCGGCTGTGGGGAAGCGGCCGAGCCGAGGCCTCGTTCCGGGCCGTCCGGGGCCGCGCAGGCGGATGCGAGCAGACCGACCGCGGCGATCACCGCCCAACATCGTTTTCTGTTAAACTGCCGCTCGTCGATCACATCGCCCCGTATCGAGAATGCTTGGTCTGATCTGCACCCCTTGAAACCATCATTGAAATCAAGGTATTACGGAAATTCCCCGCGGGTGTCGAAGAAACGATCGGGCCCGACCCAGTGACCCCGCAGCGCGGAAGTGATCTCCCTCACACCTTTCTACGCCAGAATAGCTATTTAGGAATCGCACTTGCGCGCCGAAGGATAGAAAAAATTTCGAGCACCCCAGTTGCTCCAGGAGTCTTTGAAATCGGATGCGGAACTCGAATCGAAAATCCCGCGGCAATTCGATCTTGTTTGCGGCGAGTGGAATCCTCGGCCTGCTCGTCGTGTCCGTCCTCGTCGCGGATTGGATGCGCGCCCCGCGCGCAACGGCTGACGACGTCGAGGTCGTCGTAGCCGAGCGGTCCGCGGTCGCCGATCTGCTGAACGCGAGCCCGTCCTATTCGCGTGCAGCCGCCCCGCAAGTCGAATCGCCCGACGCCGAGCCCCTCGACGCTGAAGCTCCGATCGGCACGACCGAGAGCTTCCCGATGCCCACCACCGTTCTGACGGAGGGCGAGCTCGAGCCGGGCGACTCGCTGGCCGCGGCCTTGAGTCGCGCGAACGTGCCGGCTTCGGTGGTGCACGTGGTGACGCGCGAGGCCTCGAAGGTCTACGACTTCAAGCGCGCACAGCCCGGCCACAGCTTCGTGCTGACCCAGGACCTCGAGGGTCGCGTGCTCGACTTTCGCTACCACCAGTCGGCGACGGAGAGCGTCCATGTCTTCCTCGACGGCGATGATTATCAGGCGCGCCGAGAGAATGCGAAGCTGATTCCCCGCATTTCGCGTGTAGCGGGCATCGTGAACTCGAGCCTGTACGGTGCGATCGTCGAGCTCGGTGAACAACCGCAGCTTGCGAACGACTTCACCGACGTATTCGCCTGGGACGTCGACTTTTCGCGAACCACGCGCCCCGGAGACGAGTTCAAAGTGCTCTACGAGCGCCTCTACTACACCGCCGACGACGGCAAGGAGGTCTACGCGGGCCCCGGCCGGATTCTTGCGGCGCGGTATGGGGGCGCGGCCGGTGAACACACCGCGATCTACTTCGAGCAGAAGGAAGGCCGCGGCGCCTACTACCGGCCCGACGGGTCGTCGGTCGAGCGACAGTTCCTGATGGCGCCGCTGCGTTATACCCGAATCACCTCCGGCTTTACACAGGCGAGGCTCCACCCGATCCTGAAGATCACGAGGCCGCACCACGGTATCGACTACGCCGCGGCGTACGGTTCGCCGGTCTGGTCGGTCGCCGACGGCGAGGTCATCTACCGCGGCTGGGCGGGTGGTTTCGGCAACCTCGTGAAGATTCGCCACAACGACGGCTACGTGTCCTACTACTCCCACCTGTCGCGTTTCGACAAGATCAAGGTCGGCGATCGCGTCGAGCAGAAGCAGGTGGTCGGCTACGTGGGCCAGACCGGTCTCGCGACCGGCCCGCACGTCTGTTTCCGGATCGCAAAGAACGGAAGCTATGTGAATCCCGCGCGGATCCTCAGCCCGCCCGCAGATCCGGTTTCGGAATCGACTCGCGCCGCCTTCAACGCGACTCGCGACACGTTGCTCGCGCAGCTCGATTCGGGTCCGTTCGTCGCCGCCGGCGAGGCCCTTTAACCCCTCCTCGGTCGCCGCCCGTCCGCTGCGAGCCGCTCGCCTTTGTGCGAGCATTCACGGCATGTCGAAGAGACCCCCTCCCGACGCTCCGCTCGATCTGGGCGATCGCTTCGAACGGCTCGGCCGTGCGCTGCGCGACCGTGAGCTCGAGCACGCGGACCGCCTCGCCGAGGCCCGCAGCTGTGCCGAGCGGGTGCATGCCGCGGTGGCGAAGGCGCTCGCCGAATTCAACACCGCTGCCGGCTTGCCGCAGCTCGCGGTCGAGCTCGGCGAAATCCGCGCCGACGACAAACACGTGCGGGCGGTCGAGTTCGACATGGTGCGGGGGCGACACCGAGCGATCGTCACCGCAAAGAGCCGGGGTGAGCTGACCCTGGTCGGCCCGTTCCACCGGGGCAAGACCGAGGGCCCGTGCAGAAGCTTCCCGTTCGACGCCGGATCCGAGCTGCAGGCCGCGGTCGCCGACTTCGTCGAGGAGTTCCTCGAGGCTGCAGCCAATCCGTGACCGAGAAGCCCTGCGTGACCGACGATCCAGCGGTCAGTCCGCTGAGCTCGGTCCAGCGAGTACGGGTCGGTTCGTGCAACGAACCGAAGATCGCGGCGGTTCGCAGCGCGATCGCCGCCTACGCGCCGTCCGTCGAGGTCTGCGGGGTCGAGGTCGCTTCGGGCGTACCCGAGCAGCCCGTCGGCTTCGAGGAAATCGTACAGGGTGCGCGCAATCGCGCCGCGGCAGCGCACCAAAGCGGCGCCTGCGACCTCGCCGTGGGGATCGAGGACGGCCTGATCGCCCTGCCTCCGGCCGTCGCGACGGCCGGCAACCCGCACCTGAACATCGGCTGCGCCGCGGTCAGCGACGGGAAGCGCATTTCGCTCGGATTCTCTTCGGCCTTTGCGTATCCCCCCAACGTCACGAGGCCCGCGGTGAGCGACCGTCGCCCGATCGGCGAACTCTTCGATGCGCTCTGGCGCGAACGCCGCGGCGAATCGCAACGCCTGCCGTCGGCGCGCACCAGCGGAAACGTCGGTAAGCTCACCGCGGGCGCGTTGCCGCGCAGCGAGTACGCGCGTCATGCCGTGCTCTGCGCGCTCGTGACGTTCGTCAACCCGGATCTCTACCCGCAGCCCGAGGAATCGCCGTGATGTCCGAAGACACGGACGACCGACCGGTCGAAGGCGTGGAAGCGCTCGTTGCCTGGTTCGAGGCAGCCGAGAAGCCGCCGGAACGTTGGCGGGTGGGAACCGAGCACGAAAAGATCGGGCTGTATTCGGATAGCCACACCCCGGTTCCATACGAGGGGGAGCGCGGAATCGGCGCATTGCTCGAAAGGATCGCGCAAGACGACGGCTGGGAACGGGTCTTCGAAGGCGAGTACCTGATCGCGCTCGAGAAGAACGGCGCGAGCATCACACTCGAACCCGGTGGCCAATTGGAGTTGTCCGGTGCGCCGCTTCGGACGATTCACGAGACCTGCGACGAGTTCCACACCCACCTCGCCCTGATGAAGCGCGTCTCCGAGCCGTTCGGAATCGTCTGGCTCGGTCTCGGGATCCATCCCATCGATTCGGTCGAAGGGATTCCGGCGATGCCCAAGGAGCGCTACCGGATCATGCGCCGATATCTGTCGACGCGCGGTGAACGTGGTCTCGTGATGATGTTCGAGACGGCCACCGTACAGGCGAACTTCGACTACTCGAACGAAGCGGACATGTGCGAGAAGATGCGTACTGCGCTCTCGGTGAGCCCGATCGTTTCGGCCATCTATGCGAATTCGAGCCTGTCGAAGGGCGGCCCGAACGGATTCGTGTCCCGACGCATGGACGCATGGAACGACACCGATCCCGATCGCACCGGGCTGCTGCCGTTCGTGTTCGAACCCGACTTCGGCTATCGGCGCTACGTCGAGTGGGCGCTGGACATACCGATGTTCTTCGTCATTCGCGACGGGCGCTACCATCCGACCGACGGTCTCACGTTTCGCGATTTCATGAACGGTGGCTTCGGCGACCTGCGCGCGACGATCGCGGATTTCCAGCGACACCTCACCACGTTGTTTCCCGAGGTGCGACTCAAGAACATCATCGAAGTTCGCGGCGCCGATGCGGTTCCGCCGGGCCTCACCTGTTCACTACCCGCCCTCTGGAAGGGCCTGCTCTACGATGCGGAGGCGCGCGTCGCAGCGGCCGAACTGGTCGCGGGCGGTACCCATGCGGTCCGCCAGTCGGCCCGAATGGACGTGGCGAGGCGCGGACTGTCGGCTGAATACGGCGGCCGGCCGGTCCTCGACCTGGCAAAGGAAGTCGCGGTGATCGCCCACGACGGACTGCGACGGATCGCCCACGCGGGCGCCACACAGCCCGACGAATGCTCGTTCCTCGAGCCGGTCTTCGCGCAGCTGGAGCGCGGTGCGAGTCCCGGAAGCGTCGCGCTCGACTACTGGGAAGGCGAGTGGAAGAAATCGCTCGATCGCTTGATCGAGTACGCGCGGTACTGATACAGTCGGTCACCCCCGCAGGGGGAAACCGCTTCTCGGATTCGGAGGCCCGCCCATGGCGTCGCAGTTCAAGGTCACCTTCACGCTCGACGAGTCGGACGCGAACTACTTTCGCAACCTGTACAAGCAGGCCAAGCGGGAAGCGAAGACGCACGGACGCGAGCAGATCATCGCAGACGCACGCGCGATCGTGAAGGAAGTGACGTCTTCGAAGAAGACGCCTTCGTTCGTCGAGGATGCGATCAAGACCCTTGCGGATCTGGTCGACTTGATCCAAGACGAGGATTACGCCGCACCGCAGCGGGTCCAGACCGAAGTGCTCGCGGCGCTCGCGTATTTCTCCGAACCGGAAGACCTGATCCCCGACAACATCCCGGGCCTGGGATTTCTCGACGACGCGATCATGGTGAAGTTCATCGAGGAAGAATTCAAGAACGAGCTGTGGGGCTATCGAAAATTCTGCAAGAACCGCGATGCCTCCGAACAGCGGCCATGGGCTGCGAGTGCCAAGGGTCGCCTCGCCGAACGCCTCGCGCAGGATCGCAAGAAGATCCGCGGCGCGATTGCGGAACGTGAGGCCAAGGAGGCGCTCAAGAAGAAGTCCAAGGGGCGCAGCGGTTGGTGATCGTGCTCGATCGGCGGACGACTGCGCCATGACGAGCGGGAGTCGCCCTCGGATTCTCGTCGTCGACGACGAGGAGGCGATCCTCGAAACGATGTCGTACACGTTCGAGGACGAGTACGAAGTCTTCACTTCGACCGACGCCCGACGCGCGCTCGACATCCTGGACGACAAGGCTCCGATCGCGGTGGTGCTCACCGACCAGCGAATGCCGAACATGAGCGGTGTCGAGTTCGTCACCGAAGTGTGCCGACGGCATCCGGAAACGGTCAGCATGATCCTTACCGGCTTCTCGGACATGGACGCGATCATCCAGGCGGTCAACGATGGTCACATCTATGCCTACATCACCAAACCGTGGGAGCCCGACCAGCTGAAGCAGCTGATGAAGCAGGCCGTAGACCGCTACCAGCTCGGAGCCTTGAACGAGCGCCTGCTCGAGGACCTGAAGAATTCGAACATCTACCTCGAAGCGGTGATGGACCATCTCGACACCGGTGCGATCGCGGTCGATTCGTCCGGCCGTGTCCAGGCCGTGAACCGCCCGGTGCGCGAGTACCTCGGTCTCCAGGGCGAATTTCGCGGGCGGTTGATCGACGAGATCCTCGAGGGCCACGGGCTGAAGGCTGTCGGAACCGCCGCCGACCGGATCGCCACGGATGACGACGTGAGCTACGAGGATGTCGAGCTGTCGATGGGCGGCCAGATGCACCGCTTCAGGATCGGAGCCCAGGTCTTCAAGAACGATGCGGGCGACGAGTTCGGAAAGGTCATGCTCGTGCGCGAGATCTCGCACGAGCCGCTGCGAAGTCGTTACGACGATCTGGTGGGCCGACTCGTCGCGGTCGACGGCGAGCTCCGGGCCGAACTCGAGCAGGCGCGCGAGCAATTGAAGGCCCTACGAGCGGAAGTTCGCGGTTCGCGCATCGATTCACCCGGCATGGAGCAGCTCGCCGAGCGCGTATCGCGGACCCTCACCGCGATCGAGAACTGGATCGCCGTCGACGACGCGCTCGGGAGCGAGGATTACCCCGACGCGCAGCTCCTGCTGGACCGGATGCGCGTCGCGACCACGCGCTGGCCGCTGGTCGACCGGCTTCCCGCGCGCGTTCGGGAGCTCTCGAGAGCCGTGGATCAATATTACGAGTCCGGCGAAAACCCGAAGCAGCGAATCCTCTAGGCGAACGATGGCTACGTCACTGAACCGACTCGAACTTCGCGTCGAACGGCTTCGGTTGTCCGTCCGGTTCACCTACGCCTTCCACGCCCGCGAACTGCGCTTCGAGCGCGACGAAGGCGCCGGCTACGAACGCATCTTCCCCGAGACCTTCTCTTTTCATGCGAACCGCCACGATCCCGCGGAGCTCTATCTCCAACTCGAAGACCTCGCGAGCAAGCCTCACATGTTGTCGCCGCACGCGAATCGTCGCGACGCCGACGTGTTGTTCTCGCGTCTGGCGATCGCGATTCCGCGCTACCTCGAGGCGCTGCTGAACCGGTTGGAGGAAGAGGGTCGGATCGGCGATGACGCGATGACGCGGGTTTACGAGGACGTTGCGCTCTTCGTGCAGATATTGATCCGCCTCCTTTCGAATCGGGAGCTCACGGATGCGCGCGGGATGCAGATGGCCGTCCTGCATCTGCGCAAGCTCAGCTTTCGGTCGATGCTCGCACTCGTCGAGCGCCGCGTGTCGCCGCAATATCTCGAAGACTTCGTCGCGGGCAAGGTCGACCCCGTCGATCCGGCCGACGACCTGTCGGAAGCGGGCTTCTTCTACACCATGGAAAGCGGCGACTCCAACGCAGTGAATCGCTGTCTGATCCGCCTGGCGGAGCGCGCCTTCTATCGCTGGGTCGACGACGTCTGCCTCGATGAGAGCAATCGCGCCTTCGAGGTCGCCGATTCGCCGTTCGAAGACCGCGAGAGCGAAGTGCGGAGCGCCATCGCGCGTGTCGGTCGAACCGAGGTGCGGCGTGCTCGCGAGCTCAGCCCGTTTCTGCGCCGACCGGAAAACCGCGACTGTATTCGTGTCGTCGAGAAGCTTGCCGACTGGTTCCTGCGGCAATACGACGTCTATCACGCCTCGGGAATGATCCGCCACGCGGATCGGATCTCGCGCGGCATCGTGGAGCCCGACAGGATTCTCTCGCGCCACACGACGGCCAACTACATTGCGGCCGTGTTGCTGATCGCATCGCCGTATCTGGCGGCGATCTTCGGCTACCGCCGCGCTCCGATCATCTTCGACATCGCCTGCGCGGCGGAGTTGGTCATCGCGGTAGCGGGCACGGTGTGGTTTCTCGCCTATCGCTTCTGCTGGAAGCGCGACCTGACCTTCTTCCACGCTTCGGTGCCGCGGATCGCGGCGGGCATCATCGTCGGATACCTGCCGATCTTCTTCATCGACGAAATCTGGGTGCTCGCCGCCCAGCCGTGGTTCGTGCTCGCGGGAGTGGCACTCTTGATGGGCTTCATGACCCTGCTCTATCTGTACATCGAGGTGAATGGTCGGTTGAGCGACTCGAACGTCGCATTCGCGCGCGCACGCCAGATCTTCTGTCTGGGTGTACTGCAGGCCTTCGGGGTGGGGCTGATCATCACCGGGCTGGTCGGCGGCTCGATGGCGCTCCGGAACTGGGGATCCGCCGACACTCTCGCCGAGCTCGCAGCGGAGCTGCCCGCGTTCGCGGGCCAGCTTCCGCAGATCATCGGTTTCGAGCCGTTCTACGCCTTTCCGCCCGCGGTGTTCATGATGACCTTCCTGTCGTTCTTCATCGGAACCTTCCTGCAGCTGATGTGGGAGGATATTCCGATCACACAACCCCTGTGATGGCGGCGGCGGCGAGCGCCACTGCGATTCACGTGGGCTGGGATGGGAGATTCCCGGCGGAAGCCCGCACCGCGGATTACCGGGTACCCCGTGGCGGTCAATCGGGTACAGTCGGGCGCGAGCGGGTCTCGACGCGAGCGGGCTTCCAATCGCTGAGGAGAATGGAGCGGCGTGGAGAAACGTAAGATCGTGATCGTGGGGAGCGGACCGGCCGGCTACACGGCCGCCATCTACGCCGCCCGCGCCGAGCTCGAACCGCTGTTGTTCGCGGGATTCCAGTTCGGCGGCCAGCTGATGCTCACCACCGATGTCGAGAACTACCCCGGCTTTCCAGACGGCGTGACCGGGCCCGAGATGATGGAGATGTTCCAGCGCCAGGCGGAACGCTTCGGGACCGAGGTCGTGAACGAAGACGTCAGCGAGATCGCCGTCGAGAAGCGGCCCTTCGTCGTGAAGACCGCCGAGCGAACCGTGGCCGCCGATGCCGTCATCGTCTCGACCGGAGCCTCGGCGAAGTGGCTCGGGATCGAGTCCGAGCAGCGTCTCCAGAACAAGGGTGTCTCCGCCTGCGCGACCTGCGACGGAGCGCTGTACCGCGGCAAGCCGATGGTCGTGATCGGTGGCGGCGACACGGCGATGGAGGAAGCGCTGTTCCTGACCCGTTTCGCTACGAAGGTGACGGTGGTTCACCGCCGCGATGAGCTGCGCGCGTCGAAGATCATGGCGGAGCGTGCGCTCGAGAACGAGAAGATCGAATTCGCGTGGAATTCCGAGGTCGACGAGATCCTGGGTGAAGAATTCGTGACCGGAGTGCGTCTCAAGGACACGAAGACGGGCGAGTTGCGGGAACTGTCGACCGAGGCGGTGTTTCTCGCGATCGGCCATCGGCCGAACACCGCCTTCCTGGGCGGAAGTCTCGAACTCGACGACGTCGGTTACGTCAAGGTGGAAGCGGGGACCTCACGTACCTCGATCGAGGGAATATTCGCCTGTGGAGACGTAATGGACCCGGTCTACCGACAGGCGATCACGGCCGCCGGGAGTGGTTGCATGGCGGCGATCGACGCCGAACGCTGGCTGGCGGATCAGTAGGCGGTGAGCCGCGGCGCCGTCGGCGGCGCGCGGAGATATAGGGTATTTCGAATGGCTCTCTCGAAGGGAAAGCTCGAAAGCCTGGTTGCGCGGACGCGGGACATCGTCGTCGGAACGGACGCCGACGGACGGGTGATCTACTACAACGACGGCGCGACGCGCAGCCTCGGCTACACGCCCGACGAGGTCATCGGCGAATTCGTCGGCCGCCTCTACCCGAGCGTCGAAGAAGCCCGGAACGTCATGCGGGCGATGCGGGACGAAGGCCACGGCGGCAAGGGGATCGTCGAAACGTTTCGCACGACGTTCCTGTCGAAGAGCAACGAAGAGATCCCGGTCGCGATCTCGGGGACCATCAGCTACGACGAAGACGGAAAAGAAGACGGCACCATCGGCTTCGCGAAGGACCTGCGGGAGATCCTGCGCAGGGACAAGCTGGCGACGCTGGGTGAAGTGGCGGTCGGACTGTCGCACGAGATCAACAACCCGCTCGCAGTCCTGCTCAACCAGATCGAACTCCTGGAGCGTGACGTCGTCGTGCTCGCCCGCGAGCTCGACGTTTCGGTGGAAGTCGAGCGCCTCGACGCGATGCGCCGAGAGGTCGCACGCATTTCGGACATTCTCGGTCGGCTCGGCGCAATGGTCGAGCGGGAGCACTACGAGACGATCGACTACGTCGGCCCGACGAAGATGATCGATCTTCGCAGTGAACGTGAGAAGCACCCGACCGCCGACCGCCGCCTCGACGGAGTCAGGATCCTGATCGCCGACGACGACCTCGGGATCTGCAGCACCCTCACGGAATTGCTCACCGCGGCGGGATGCCGCGCCGAGGCGGTGACCGACGGCGAGCAGGCGCTGCGTCGAATCGAAACGTCCGAGTTCGATCTGGTGCTCACCGACGTCGTGATGCCGAAGATGGACGGTTACGAGCTCTACAAGGCGATCCAGGAGCACCACCCGCACCTGCCCGTGCTGATGATGACGGCGTTCCACTACGACAAGGACCACATCATCAAGCGCAGCCGCCTGAAGGGCCTCGAAGGCGTGATCTTCAAGAAGCCGGTCGATCCCGACCGCCTGTGTCAGGCGATCTACGACACGATCACGAGCGTCGCGTCGCCCTAGGCCCGTTGGTCTCGCCGCTTCTCGCGCGCTTGCCGGCCAGCCGTCCCGGTCGGGGATCGCCTCGCCGATTCGGGATCCGGGAGGATCGCTTCCGCGCCGGCGAGAGGTTGCAGCGGTGTGCGGGCGGCGCAGACGACCGCGACGGATCCGGCTCCCCGCTGCATCAGGGCCCGTGCCGCCGCGGCGACGGTGCTGCCGGTGGTGACGACATCGTCGACCAGCCAAACGCGCCCATATCCCGTGAGATCGCGCCTCGCGCGAAACGCGCCCGCGACGTTGCGCCGCCGCTCGCGGCGATCCAGTCCGGTCTGGGAGGGAGTGTCGCGGATCCGGATCAGCGCGGCCGGCTCGTGGCGGAGGCCTGCATTGCGTGACAGTGCCGAAGAGAGCAGCGCGGCGGGATTGAAACCGCGCGCGCGCAGCCGGCGCGCGTGCAGGGCGACCGGCACCACCAGGTCCGGGCGCTCTTTCGCACGGCACTCTGCGGCTTCGAGGATGAAGGCGCGCAGCACGCCGTGTGCGGCCGGATCGAGGCCGCCTACGCCCCGCTTCGGGTACTTGAAACGCCGCATCCAGTCGGCCGCGGCGCCCTCGTAGGAGCGCGCCGTCGCGCAATCGATCGAGGCCGGGAGCAGCGGCGGCGCATCCCCGCTGAAGCGAGGCAACGCGCGATCGCAGCCCGCACACAGAGATCGCCCGGGCTCGACCGCCCGCGCGCAGCCTGCGCAAATCGCCGGCAGCAGCAAATCGAAGACGCCGCGCAACAGCGCGCGCATGGCACTCCAACGGGACGCTGGGTCTGTTTTCAGCCGGGGACGATCAGCGAACGCCCCGTCATGGCGTCGACTGCGGGGAGTCCGAGCAGGTCGAGGACCGTCGGTGCAAGATCCGCGAGGCCGCCGTCGCGGAGCACTCGCCCCTTCCGATCGGGAGCGAGCCAATAGACCGGAACCGGATTCGTGGTGTGTGCGGTGTGGGGGTCGCCGGTCTCGGGATCGACCATCAGCTCGCAGTTGCCGTGGTCGGCGGTGACGATCAACGTTCCGCCGCGTTCGAGGATCGCGTGCGAGATCCGCTGGAGGCAACCGTCGATCGTTTCGACCGCCTTTACTGCGGCGTCGAGAACACCCGTGTGACCGACCATGTCGGGATTCGCGAAGTTCAACAGGATGAAGGCGTAGTCCTTTTTCTCCATGCAGGCGAGCAGCTCGTTGGTGACCTGCCGTGCGTTCATTTCGGGCTTGTGGTCGTAGGTTGCGACATCCCGCGGTGATGGGATCAGCACGCGATCCTCGCCGGGAAAGGGCTTCTCGACGCCGTTGTTGAAGAAGAAGGTCACGTGTGCGTATTTTTCGGTTTCGGCGATGCGCAGCTGCGCGAGCCCGGCCTGTGCGATCACCTCGCCGAGAATCTGGCGCGCGGGCTCCGAAGGGAAGGCGATATCGAGGCCGAAATCGGCGTCGTACTCGGTGAAGCAGACGAAGCTGGCGAGCTCGACCTCGGGTGTGCGATCGAATTGCCCCGCATAGGCTTCGGCCTTGACTCCGGTGATGGCGTTGGTGAGTTCGCGCGCGCGATCGGCGCGGAAGTTGAAGAAGACGACCGCGTCGCCGTCGGCGAGTGCGGCGCCGCCGTCGATCACGGTCGGCTTCACGAACTCGTCGCCTTCACCGCGTTCGTAGCTCTGCGTCACCGCGGTTGCGGCATCGGGGGCCGCCACGCCTTCGCGCGCCACGATCGCGCGGTAGGCGGCTCCGATGCGGTCCCAGCGCGCGTCGCGATCCATCGCGTAGTAGCGCCCGATCACGGTTGCGACGTGGCCGCCGCAGCGTTCGACGGAGGGCAACAGCGCGCGAACGAAGTGTTCGCCGGAGCGCGGCGGCGTATCCCGCCCGTCGAGGAAGAGGTGCAGCGCGGGTCGGATTCCGCGCTCGCGGCAGAGATCGAGCAGCGCCTCGAGGTGGTCGACGTGACTGTGGACTCCGCCGTCCGAGAGCAGACCCATCAGATGCAGGGCCCCGCCCGCGTCCGCCGCGGCAAACGCACTCGCGAGCGCGCGATTGCTCGCGAGCTCGCCGCGCTCGATGATGTGGTTGATCCGCGTCATGTCCTGTTCGATGACGCGGCCTGCGCCCATCGTCATGTGACCGACCTCGGAGTTGCCCATCTGGCCCGGAGGCAGGCCGACGGCCTCTCCCGAAGTCTCGAGACGCGCACTCGCATGGCGCTCGCGGGCTTCGACGAAGAACGGCGCGTGGGCGATCGCGGTGGCATCGGCGGGGCCGCCGTCACCGATGCCGAAGCCATCGAGCACGATCAGCGCAACGGGAAAGGTCACTGCGCCGCCGTCCGACCGGGGTCACCGGCGATGTCGATCGAAGCCGCGTCGCTCCAGAGCCGCTCGAGGTCGTATTCCGCCCGAACCTCTTTCTGGAAGACGTGGACGATCAGTTCGTCGAGATCGATCAGCACCCAGCGACCCTCTTCGTAACCCTCGGTGCCGGCGGGCTTTCGTCCCGTCTCGGCTGCGGCTTTCACGATCGAATCCGTGACGGCCCGCGCGTGTCGGTCCGACGTCGCGGTGACGATCAAGAAGGTGTCCGCAAAGGAGGTCAGCGCGCGCACGTCGAGCGCGACGATGTCTTCGGCCTTCAGATCGATTGCGCCCTGGACGGCCGCATCGAGGATCGGGCGATTCGTGTTCTCGCTCATGTGGACTGCTCGCTACTCGTGGAGGCGCAGTATGCGCCACTGCCGGTAATGGCGGCGTGGGCACCGTGAGGGATCAGATAGCGCACCGACCGCCCGGCGCGCAGGCGCGCGCGGATGTCGGAAGACGAAATGTCGAGTCGGGAAATCTCGATCAGCCGAATCCAGCTGCCCGCGCTCCGGTGCCGGCCCGACAGGCCGTCCGGTGCGATCTCCACGCTGTCGCGGTAGATCGCGGGCAGCCATTCCGAGAGCGAACGTCGGGTCTGGGGCGGACGGGTCGTCACCGCAAAGTGCGCCAGAGCGAGCAGCTTCTCGGGCTCTCGCCAGCTGCCGAGTTCGACGAAAGCGTCGTAACCGATGATGAAGACGGGCAGCGCCGGCGCGAGCTTGCCGCCGATGCTGCGCAACGTCTCGACCGCAAACGAAGCTCCGCCGCGCTCGACCTCGATCGCGTCCACGTCGAAGCGCGGGTTGTCCGCGATCGCGCCGCGAACCCAGGCCAGCCGCTCGTTGGCGGGTGCGATCGGATCGTGTTCGCTCGGGCGCTTGTGCGGCGGCCGGGCGCTCGGCACGAAGGTGACCCGATCGAGCCCGAGTATCTCGGCGACCTCTTCGGCGGCGCGGAGGTGCCCGATGTGGATGGGATTGAAGGTTCCCCCGTAGATTCCCACCCCGGAATTACGGCTCATTCGCGCAGCTGACCTTCGCCCCGGAGCACGAATTTGAGAGTGGTGAGCCCTTCGAGGCCCATCGGACCGTAGGCGTGGAGCTTCGAGGTCGAAATGCCGATCTCGGCACCGAGTCCGAGGCGAAAGCCGTCCGCGAATGCGGTCGAACAGTTCACACCCACGGTCGACGAGTTCACACGGCGCAGGAATTCTTCCGCCTTCGAGTAGTTCTCGGTGATGATGACCTCGGTGTGGTCCGACCCGTAGCTGCGGATGTGTTCGATGGCGGCATCCATGTCGGGAACGACGAGGACGGCGAGGATCGGCGCGAGATACTCTTCGGCCCAGTCGCTCGCCGTGGCGGGTACGGCGTCGCCGAAGATCTCGCAGACGCGTGCGTCGCCGCGGATCTCGACGCCTTCCTCGTGAAGCGCTTTGAGGACTCCCGGCAGCACCGTGGTCGTGGCGTCGCTGTGCACGATCAGGGTCTCGAGCCCGTTGCATACTTCCATCTGTGACAGCTTCGAGTCACGGACGATCTCGCGCGCCATGTCGGGGTCGGCGCTCGCATCGATGAAGATGTGACAGACGCCGGCATCGTGCTTGATCACCGGGATGCGGGAGGTCTCGGATACCTTGCGAATCAGTCCCGGTCCGCCGCGGGGGATGATGAGATCGATGTAGGCGTCTTGTCTCACCAGGTGGTCGATCGCTTCGCGATCGGTCTGCGAAACGATCTGGATCGCGTCCTCGGGGACGTCGGTGTCGCGCGCCGCCGCGCGCAGCTCGGAGGCGAGTGCGAGGTTGGAGTGGATGGCCTCGGACCCGCCGCGCAGGATCACGGCATTGCCGGATTTTATGCACAGTGCGGCGGCGTCGACGGTCACGTTGGGTCGGGACTCGTAGATGATGCCGATCACGCCGAGCGGAATTCGCATGCGTCCGACCCGCAGCCCGTTGGGTCGCACCTGGGTGGTTTCGATCCGGCCAACCGGGTCGGGCAGGGCGGCAACGTCCCTCAGTCCGGCGATCATGGTGCTCCACTTGGAATCGACGAGCTCGAGCCGTTTCTTCATCGGGCCGGTGATGCCCTTCGCTTCGGCCTGCTCGAGGTCGCGCGCATTCTCGGCCTGGATATGCGACTTCGCGGCCTCGAGGCGCTCGGCCGCGCGAATCAGCCATGCGTCCTTCTGGCGGGTAGAAAGCTCGCCGAGGCGAAGGGCCGCCGCGGATGCGCGGCGGGCCATGTCTTGAATCTGTTCCTGGAGGTCCATGGAGTCTCGTTGCCGCGTCGGTTACGGCGTCGTTTCGTCCTCGAGCACGACGAGGTCGTCGCGGTGGATCACCTCGTCGCCGTTCGAATATCCTAGCATCTGCTGGATCTCGGACGTCACGTGCCCCGCTATGCGAGCGAGATCGTCCGACGCGTACGAACTGAGCCCCCGGGCGATCTCACGGCCGTTCGAATCGACACAGCTGACCGCCTCGCCGATCCCGAAGCGGCCGCGAACCGCAGTGATGCCGGACGGCAGCAGGCTCTTGCCGTTGTTCTCGACCGCGTGAACCGCGCCCGCGTCGAGCACGATCTCACCATGCGTTCGCGTCGTGAATGCGAGCCAGTGCTTCCGACTCGCGATCCGATTGCCCGAGCGGAACAACGTGCCGACGGATTCCCCGTTCGCCACGCGCGTGATGACGTTCTCGCTTCGCCCGTTGCACAGCACGGTCGCGGCGCCGCAGCGGGCCGCGGCCTGCGCGGCTTCGAGCTTCGTCTTCATTCCACCGCGTCCGATTCCGCTCGTCGAACCCTGTGCGGCGCGCTGGATCTCCGGCGTCACCTGTTCGATCACCTCGATCAGGTGCGGCTTGGGGGCGCCCTCGCGCGGGGGCTCGGCGTAGAGCCCGTCGACGTCGGTCAGGATGATCAGGAGGTCTGCGGCGGTGAGATTCACGACCGTCGCGGAGAGGTTGTCGTTGTCGCCGAAGCGGATCTCGTCGGTTGCAACCGTGTCGTTTTCGTTCACGATCGGAACGACGCCGCTGCGGAGCAGGGTCCCCAGGGTGTGGCGCGCATTCAAGAAGCGCTCGTGATCCTCGAGCCCGCTGCGCGTCAGGAGAATCTGCGCGACCTGTCGACCGAATGTCGAGAAGTGCTGCTTGTACAGGCCGGCCAGTCCGATCTGACCGACCGCCGCCGCCGCCTGCTTTTCGGGAATCGACTCGCGCGGAAATTTCCAGCCGAGGTCGCGGTTTCCGATCGCAATCGCGCCCGACGACACCAGCACGACGCCGCGGCCGGCGTCTGCGAGCTCGGAGATCTGCCGCGCGATGTCGGCGAAGGCTTCGTCGGCGAGGCCGCCGCTCGGAGCCAGGATCGCGCTGCCGACCTTCACGACGATGCGGCGCGCCTTCGCGGCTTCGTCGCGCGACTCCCGGCTCAGCTCCCGCATCGACCTTCCTCCTGCCCGGCGACGTCGACCTCATCGAGCGCGCCCAATACCGCGCGCAACAGTGTATCCAGGCCTTCGCCGGTTGCGCCGGACACGTGCTGCAACTCGATCCCGCGGCGCGCGAATTCTCGTTCGGTGGCCGCCAGCACGTCACGGTCGGCTACCAGGTCGAGCTTGTTCAAGACGACGATCTCCCGCCGGTCGAGCAGCCCGGCTTCGAAGCTTCCGAGCTCGTTGCGAATCGCATCATAGGCGCCGATGAGGTCGCGTTCCTCGAGGACCGCGGCGCCCGCGTCGATCAGGTGTACGAGCACACGCGTGCGTTCGATGTGGCGCAGGAACTGCACGCCGAGTCCCGCTCCGTCGCTGGCGCCTTCGATCAGGCCCGGGATGTCGGCGACGACGAAGCGCCTTCCAGCCACTTCGGCGACGCCCAGCGCGGGAATCAGCGTGGTGAAGGGGTAGGCGGCGATACGCGGCCGCGCGCCGGAGATGCGAGACAGCAGCGTCGACTTGCCCGCGTTCGGGAAGCCGATCAGGCCGACGTCCGCGAGCATCTTGAGCGACAGGCGGAGCTTGCGAATCTGTCCGGGCTGCCCGCGCTCGGCGAAGTCCGGAGCCTGGCGGGTGGCGGTCGTGAAGCGCGCGTTGCCGCGCCCGCCGCGCCCGCCCCTGGCCACGATGATCGATGCACCGTCGTGGGCGAGGTCCGCGAGCAGCTGTTCGCCGCCTTCGGCATCGCTGTCGTAGACGAGAGTACCGACCGGAACGGGAATGATGCTGTCCGCGCCACGGCGACCCGTCTTGTTGTTGCCGCCGCCCGGGATGCCGGATTCGGCGCGGTTCACCCTGACGATCTTCTGTTCGCTCAGCGTCGTGAGATTGCGATCGGCTACGACGACCACGTTGCCGCCGCGTCCGCCGTCGCCGCCGTTCGGGCCGCCGAACGGCACGAACTTCTCGCGTCGAAAGCTGACCAGGCCGTTGCCACCGTCTCCGGCGTAGACGGCGACCGCCAGCTCATCGATGAACGCTTCTCGACTCATGGCCGGGGCCCCCGGAAGCGGGGGAGGGAGCCGCGCGGGTTGCGCGACCTGCGAATTCAGCCCGCGGTGTCGACGCGCGCGATCCTGCGACCGCGAGACTTGGGATAGCTGACGACACCGTCGGCCTTGGCGAACAGCGTGTAGTCCTTTCCGAGCCCGACGTTCGGGCCGGGGTGGATGGTCGTGCCGACCTGACGAACGAGGATCGAACCCGCCTTCACCGTCTGGCCGCCGAAGACCTTCATCCCGCGCCGCTGCCCGTTGCTGTCGCGCCCGTTGCGCGAACTGCCTTGTCCCTTCTTATGTGCCATAGCTCAAGCCTCGATCGCGTCGACCCGGACCTCGGTGTAGTACTGCCGATGTCCGGCCTTCCGCCGGTATCCCTTGCGCCGCTTCATCTTGAAGATGACGATCTTGTCGCCGCGGTCCTGTGCGGTGATGGTGCCCACCACCTTCGCGCCGTCTACGAGCGGCGTGCCGATGCGCGGGTCGCCTTCACCGCCGACGAGCAGGACCTCGTTCAATTCGATCTTGTCGCCGACGGCGCCAGCGAGCTTCTCGATGCGAACGGCCTCGCCGGGTGCAACCCGGACCTGTTTTCCACCTGTGCGAACCACGGCGTACATCACGACTCCTCACGCTCTACGGAACCGGGCAGTATCGGGCTTTCCGCTTCCACGTCAAGCATTTCCACAATCGTACCGGCTGCGGGCGCGAAATCTCTCGCGACTCGGCGCTTCGGCTCGTCCGGATCGGGTTTCGGGTCGGCTTTGTCGCTGCCCCCAGGGGAGTCCGAGCTCTCGTCCGGCGCGCGCTCGTTGCTCCCGTTCGTCTCGACTTCGGCCGTTTCGGCCTCGGTCGCGGCGGGCTCGGCAGCGGGTCGCGCGACGAGCGCAGCTGCGAGCGCGGGCGGCGCGGCGAGTTCCGATTCCGCCGCGGGTGCCTCGGCTGCGACCTCGAGCGTTTCGGCTGCGCTCGCCTCGAGCGCGCTTTCGGGCGGTGCTTCGGCGTCGCTGTTCGCGGCCGGCTCCGGAACGTCGACGGGCGGCTCGGAATCGGGCTTGTTCTCCCGGAGCCAGCCCAGATCGAGCGAGATCGGCGGCCCGTCGCCGAGCGCGACGACGTCGAATTGCTCCTGGTGCAGACCGGGCTGCGCGCGGATCTCGATCTCGCGCCCGAGCTCCTCGGCGAGGTCGGCCTGCGCGCGGTGAGCCGGTCCGAGCAACACCTGGGCGACGCGCGGATTCACCGAAACGGCGATCGAACGGCCGCAGAAGCGAGGCAGGTCCTTGCGAATCTCGCGCAGCACCTTGAAAGCGACGCTCTCGGCCGACAGCACGTAGCCTCGGCCCTCGCAGTATCCGCACGGCTCGCACAGCATCTGCACGAGGTTCTCGCGCGTGCGTTTACGCGTCATCTCGACCAGGCCGAGCTCGGAAATCTTGAGGATGTTGGTCCGCGACTTGTCCTGGCGGAGTGCCTCCTGGAGCGCGCGGTAGACCTTCTCGCGGTTCGACGCGGATTCCATGTCGATCAGGTCGATGATGATCAGGCCGCCGATGTTGCGGAAGCGGAGCTGATTCACGACTTCCTTGACGGCTTCGAGATTGGTCTTCAGGACCGTCTCTTCGAGGTCGCGCTTGCCCACATAGCGGCCGGTATTGACGTCGATCGCGGTCAGGGCCTCGCTCTGATCGATGATCAGGTAGCCGCCGGACTTGAGCCAGGCCTTCTTGCCGAGATTGTCGTCGATCGTCGACTCGAGTTCGAAGTGGTCGAAGATCGGGGCGTCGCCCTGGTAGTGATCGAGCTTGGGCTTCGGGTCGGCGACGAAACGCGACAGGAAGTCGTTCATCTCTTCGTAGACGGCCCTGCTGTCGATCGTGATCTTCTTCGTCTTCGAATTCGCGAAGTCGCGGATCACGCGCAGCGGCAGCGACAACTCGGTATAGAGCACGCCGGGCGCGGCCGTGTGCTCCTTGCGGAACTGGATGTCGTCCCAGACCGAAGTGAGGTACTTCACGTCGGCTTCGAGATCCGCCTGACTCGCGCCCTCGCCCGCGGTCCGGATGATGAAGCCGAGGTCTGCGGGCTTCATCTTCGTGACGATCTCGCGGAGCCGACGTCGTTCGCGGTCACTGTCGATCCGGCGCGAGACACCGACGCGGCGCGCCCACGGAGTGAGGACGAGGTGGCGACCCGCAATCGACAGATGGGAGGTGATACGTGCGCCCTTGGTGCCGATCGGCTCCTTGGCGACCTGGACCACGATCTCCTGCCCTTCCTTGAGCAGCTTCTCGATCTTCGGCAGCGGCTGACGCTGCGTACCGCGCCGGCCGCGTCGCGGTCGCGGCGAATCTTCGTCGTCGTCGCTATCGGCCTTGCCGTTCCCGGAGTCGTCGAAATAATCGCCGACGTAGAGGAAGGCGGCCTTCTCCAGGCCGATGTCGACGAACGCGGCCTGCATGCCGGGCAACACCCGGGTCACTCTGCCGAGCACGACCATGCCGCCGACGCTGCGGTCGCTCTCACGTTCCAGGTGGAGTTCGTGGAACGTCCCGCGTTCCATGAGCGCGACGCGGGTCTCACCCGCACTCGCGTTGATGATGATCTCGTTGGGCATCGTTCTTCCGGCCGGAAATCGAGGTTGTTCCCCTTGGGAAACAGAACCCCGCACTCCCGGCGTTGGCGAGCCGCTTTACGATCGCAGTTGGGAACGGCGG
>Ga0055476_10000073_pt1 | contig 21374 bp, 17 predicted proteins | sample Muzzi_CordC_D2_FD_57682 | JGI IMG/M metagenome (GOLD analysis project Ga0055476, IMG submission 57682) | Wetland microbial communities from San Francisco Bay, California, USA, that impact long-term carbon sequestration - Muzzi_CordC_D2 | ecosystem: Environmental > Aquatic > Marine > Wetlands ... | reverse complement strand
CTTTACGGGCAATACCCCAGATCGTGCGCAGGGTGACAACGCCCGGGCCGAGTTCATCTGTGATACCCATGCTGTTAACCGTGTGGTGGTAGTATTCAATGCCGCGGATGATGGTCCCCGCACCAAAAAACATGCCGCAGCCAATTCTCCCGTCCACAGAGCCTTCAATACGAAGGATGGGGCGGGTCAGGCGTTCGACAGTGTCCGAACCCTGCCCGGCCCAGTTGGCCATGCGGCGCACAGCGGTAATCAGCTTGCCCCGCAGGCCGACGTCACCGGCATTCATATTGGTGGTACCACCCGGCAGCAGGATGACCGAAGGCAATCTGGCAAACGGGCGTTGTTCGAGAAGTTCGCTGAATACCTGTGCAGTCGTTCCGTCGCCACCGTTGACGGCCAGTACGTCCACGCCCCGCTGCGCAAAACCCTGAAGTGCGCCCGGTATTTCATCGGCGCTTTGCGTGATGTGATGGTGGATGTTCGGGTGATTTGCGACAATAGAGTCTACGGCTGCCAGCTGTGAGCGGTTGCGACGGCTGTGTGGATTACTGATCAGGCCGATGCTGGGTCGACTGTTTGCGGGGTGGCTGGCATTCAACGGACTGGCGCAAGCTTATTAATGAGATTCGTCCGGCATCCTAAATCAATGTGGATAAATCAACAAATTTGATTAAGAAAAATTGGGCGGGAATGAAGTCCCCGGATCATGCCGGCCTGTATTTTGCCCACCTCTCGGACCCGCACCTGACATCGCTGCAGCGTGTGCGTTGGCGGCAGTTGATGAACAAGCGCGTGCTGGGTTACCTGTCCTGGCGCCACAAGCGGCGCGCGGAACACCGTGGCGAAGTGCTTGACGCATTGCTCTGCGACCTGAGACAGACACAGCCGGAACATATCGTCATTACCGGGGATTTAACGCATATCGGCCTGCCTGACGAATTCCGCCAGGCGCGCTTGTGGCTGGATCGCCTGGGGGCCGCGGATCGTGTGACCGTGGTTCCGGGTAATCACGATGCTTACGTTCGGTCGCCCTGGTCCAGCACATTTTCACTGTGGCAGCCCTATATGCAATCCGATCCTGAGGTTGCAGAATTTCCTCATAAAGGCAATGAACAACCGTTTCCAAGTTTGCGCGTCCGCAACGGGGTCGCTCTGATCGGTTTGTCGAGCGCCAGTGCCTCAGCGCCCTTCCTGGCAACCGGTTCGCTGGGGCCGCGACAGAGACAGCGTTTATCGACGTTATTGAGGCAGGCGGCTGAACAGGGTTTGTTTCGGATTGTATTACTGCACCATCCACCGCGCGTGGAAGATGAGAAATGGCGCAAACGACTGACCGATGGCAAGGCGCTTTGCGCTATTCTTGAGCGTGAGGGCGCTGAACTGGTTTTACACGGGCACAGCCATCGCACCGTCGAGGCCGGGATCCCGCACGGTCAAGGTAAAATACCTGTGTTCGGTATTCCTTCAGCATCGGCGATTGGTCGTCAGGCCGGGCGGTGCGCGCAATATTACCTCTACAGGGTCAGGCGTGAAGACGATCACTGGTCAGTTCGGGTCAGCGTACGGGGTTATCAAACGGACCAGGACAGTTTCTCCCTGCAGCACGAGCATCATTTGTCGGTGCCGGTGATTTCTTCCACCAGCTCCTGATCAGCGATGGAATCGACGTCTATGGCGGCTTCCGGGAACGGCAGGTGAACCGGTTTGATGGAGACATTCAGGCGCTGCGAGAGTTCAGCCAATGCTTTGTCCAGCGTCATGCGGCCCAGCAGGTAACGCAACACCGACCACCACCCAAGTTGGCTGATAATCCGCAAGGGCTTCTTACGCTGCTGCTCGACCTTGCGCCACGCTGCCGCCACCCGCTGGGACTGCGGGGTCAGGAAAGCGAAAAGATTGCAACCACAATAACCACCGTCCCTGAGTCGCGTGACGGTTTTTTTTGCGTTCGGGAATTTTTTCGCTATCGCGGAAAAGTTTATAACACCAACGGCGACATCAGCCCCGGTCCGCAGGGCATGGCCAAGAAAGTAGTCGACAATTTCGGAAGTCAATAGCGGATGGTCTGCCGTGGTGACTAACACCAGGCTGTGTTGTGGCAGGCTTTTCATGGCCTGATAGGCGCTGCTGCTGGGACTGTTTTGTGGCGCCAGCCAGCTGATTTGCCGGTTGTTCACGGCATTTTCGAGAAATTCGCTGCTTGCCAGTTGTTCACGTGCCGGTCCGGAAAGCAGGATGTTCTCAATATGTTCACTGTCCTGGAGTGCCGACACAACACGCTGCAGCATCGGTACACCATCGACTTCCACCAGGGCCTTGCAGCAGGCGTTGGACACTTGTACCAGCGGGTCATGCGGATTCCTGTCGGCGGCCAGGATAATGGCGGTAAATTTGGTCGGCGTCATCGATGCTCGGATTCAGAGGTTCTTTTCGTACAGTCGATAGGTTTTGTAGGCCACGCCACTCAGCGCTTCAATGATGCTGCGCATACCAGCGTTATCCTCGAGTATCCAGGACATTTCCATCTCCTTGATGCCGCGGCGGATCACTGGCTGCTTGGCGGCATCGGTCACCATGAAAGCCAGCGTCGGGCCCAGACGGCTGCGTTGGTATTTCCGGATGACACCCATGAGCGGGATGCGGGCTGATTTGGGATATCTCACTTTCAAACGCCAGAGCAGTTTCAGCCAACCAAAGGGAAACAGACGGCCATTCAGGTCATGAATGATTTCGTTGATATTCGGCAGTACGATGAGCATGGCGGCGGGTTCACCGTCGACCTCCGCAATCTGAACGAAGTCGTCGTCAAGCAGCAGGGTCATGAGTTTCCCGACTTCGTTGAATTCAGCCTCGGTAAAAGGAACAAACCCCCAGTTTTCCGACCAGGCATCGTTGAAAATATTGCGCAGAATTTTCAATTCGTTGTTCAGATCCTTGCGATTCAGGTGGCGAATGTGTACCCGGTTTGCAGCCCTTTCAGCCAGCATTGCCAACGTTTTGGGCGTCTCGTAATCGGGCGGGCAGTGATAGGCGAGCAGATCCTTGGCTTTTCGGTAGCCCCGGGCTTCGACCTGTTGCCCATAAAAGGGGCGGCCGTGCCCCATCATGAGGCGCGGTGGGGTGTCAAAGCCGTCTACCAGCAGTCCGCATTCTTCGTTGATGGAAAGGCTGAACGGCCCGGTTACATGCTGCATGCCTTCGGCTCTGAGCCAGTTTTCAGCCACCTCGAACAGGGCTTTGAAGACGTCCGCGTCATTTTCCGCCTCCAGGCAACCAAAGTGCCCGGTCTGGTCCCGGTAGCGCTGCAAGTGCAGTTCATCAATCTGTGCGCTGATTCGTCCGACCGGGCGTTGCCCGCGTCTGGCAATCCAGGCTTGCCAGCGGGCGTGCTGAAAAAACGGATTTTTATCGCTGAAGCGTTCTTTTTGCTCAAAAAATAACGGGTTAACCCAGTTGGCATCTTGCCGGTACAATTCCTGCGGCAGCTGAATGAACTCCTTGAGCCGGGTCCGGTTGTTCACCGCCTGGATGGTCAAATCGTCCTTGGTATAGGGCATCGACATCATACTTCGTTGTATAAAGGCAACGATCATACCCGGCTGATCTGCAGCCCGCCAGATGGCCAGCGAATGTTTGAAACGGTCGCATTTGGCTTTCACCGGCGCGAGTAAACTGTTATTCCAAAAAAACGTGACCAGTATGGCCCGTAAATTGCTTGGTGGGTAGGCAGGAAACAGAGGGCTCCCAAGCAACACGGTCCGTGAGGTTTTTGAGTTTTGTTTTGTAGTAAAATTACGACAAAATTCAAATAATTTTCACAGATGGCGATCAAACGCCGAAAAAGTTTTGAAAAAAGTATTGTGTTTTTACCCTATTGTAGGAATAATGCACAACCAACTAGCGGGTTAGCAGGATGCAGGCAAGTTCGTTGGGAAAATACAACGATTGTTTGCAGATCGACAGTTGCCACAGGAAATCCCCGCGTTTTCGGTTTGTATGGCAGCGAAATGTTGCCTGCTAGCGATCAGTAAACTTTTTTGGGGTCTTCCTGTCTTCGAACGGAAACCGGAAATCGTAAACCTCAACGGGAAAAGTCTTTTGGGCACAGTATCTACACCAACTGTACATAACCTGCCATTTCGTGCCGCTGATTTTGCCACTCTGACTGAAGCCCTCGATTACTCGGCCAAGGGCGATACTGGTGCAAATTTTTACACGGGCAGGGGCGAGCTATATGCGACGCTTCCGTATGCAGAGCTGCGGGAACAGTCCCGTGTGTTGGCGCGCAAGCTGCTGGGCATGGGCCTGCGAAAGGGTGATCACGTCGCATTAGTGGCAGAGACCAACCCGGATTTTCTGCGCTTCTTTTTTGCGTGTCAGTACGCAGGCCTTATTCCCGTTGCGCTGCCTGCTTCGGTCAATCTGGGCGGACATACGGTTTACGTCACCCAGCTGCATGGTCTGCTGAAATGCAGTGAAGCCGCTGTCGCTATGGCGCCAAGTGGGTATGCGTCCTTTCTCGAAGAAGCCGGTGAGGGTCTTGAACTCAAGCTGATCGGAGACCCGTCGGTTTTCGATGCTCTGCCGGAAGCTGATATCGAATTGCCAACGGTCGAACCGGACGACATTGCTTACATCCAGTATACTTCGGGGAGCACCCGTTTCCCGCGTGGTGTTGTCATCAAGCAGAAAGCCGTGATCAGCAACCTGGCAGGCATTATTCGCCATGGCGTCAAAATAGGACCTGGAGACCGGTGTTTTTCCTGGTTGCCTTTCTATCACGATATGGGCCTGGTTGGTCTGGTACTGGTTCCTGTTGCAGCACAGATTTCGGCGGATTACCTGGATACGCGTGAATTCGCCATGCGTCCGCGTCAGTGGCTGAACCTGATGACAAAGACCCGGGCGACAATTTCGTTCAGTCCACCATTTGGTTTTGAATTGTGCACCCGGCGGCTGCGTCCCGGCGAAGCAGACAAGTACGATCTAAGCAACTGGCGTGTTGCCGGTGTCGGTGCGGAAATGATTCGTTCCGAAACGCTGACCCGTTTTGCCGACGCACTGGCGCCAGCGGGATTCGACGAGAAAGCCTTCCTGGCCTGCTACGGAATGGCTGAGTGTTCCCTGGCGATCAGTTTTTCGCCTCTGTTCGAAGGACATTCCACAGATTGTGTGGATGGCGATCACCACTCCGACTATCAGGAAGCACTGCCGATTGCGAACCTGGAGAACCCGGGCAGAGCGCGTTGCTTTGTGGAATGCGGTAAACCCTTGCCCGGATACGAAGTGGAAATTCGCAATGACGAAGGCGAGGTGTTGTCGGATCGTCATAGCGGGACCATCTTTGTTCGGGGCGACAGTGTGATGTCCGGTTACTTCAATGCGCCGGAAGAGACGGCTGCCTCCTTGTCTGAAGACGGTTGGCTGAATACCGGCGATGTGGGCTACGAGGTTGAAGGCAGCCTAATCATTACCGGGCGCAAGAAGGATCTGATTATTATCAATGGCCGTAATATCTGGCCGCAGGATCTGGAATATCTGGCCGAACACCAGCCGGAAGTTCGCATGGGTGATGCCCTGGCATTTTCGGTGCCCAGTCCCCGGGATGAAGAAATCTGTGTGCTGGTCGTCCAGTGCCGTGAAACAGATCCGAATATACGGGCAAACCTGGTTGCCCGCTTGAACCGCCTGGTCCATTTGGAGCTCGGTATCGACGTAGTTGTCGAACTGGTGCCGCTGCACACGCTGCCACGCACCTCGTCGGGTAAATTGTCACGCTCCAAGGCGCGCCAGAATTTCATTGAATCGCATGATTTAAATGCCCTGTGTGAAGAAATGATCGATGTGCTGGAGTTTAAGCAAGGCTAGGCGCGAGTGATTGCCTGCAGTTCATATATAACCGGCTTCGGCCGGTTATTTTTTTCCTGCTTGAAATCCAGACCGCAATTCGCCTTGAAGGGCGCAAAGGTCACAAGAGGACAACAATTCATGCTGTCGAGACTAACAGCCTGTCATATAAAGAATCTGCGCTTACGAATGTTTCCCTTCGCGACCTCTGTGTCCATTGTGGTGAGAACTAGGGGTTAGCACTCGAACAACAGGGTATAAAGGTATGTCTGAATGGGTGGCGGTCACCGGGGCGACCGGTTTTATTGGCCGGACGATATGCTGCCGGCTTCACGATGAGGGGTGGAAGGTGCGTGCCCTGATGCGCTCCGAAGCCCGTGCGCAGGCGCTGAAAGCCTGCGTCGATGAATGGGTGCCCGGCGATCTCGATGATCGTGTGTCGCTGCAAAAGCTGATAGTCAATGCTTGTGCTGTCGTTCATTGTGCGGGCGCTGTTCGTGGTGCAAGCCAGCAGGCATTCGATCGGGTCAATGTTGACGGTGTGCGGAATCTTATTGATGCCATATTGGCTAGCCGTCACCCATCCCGCCTGCTTTGCCTGTCTTCACTGGCGGCACGCGAACCCGGGCTGTCTTTTTATGCGACGAGTAAGCGTGAGGGTGAGCGGGTACTGGAACAACAGGCTCAGGCGTTGAACTGGATCGCGTTGCGGCCGCCAGCTGTTTTTGGTCCGGGGGACCGTGAGTTGTTACCTTTGTTTCGACTCATGGCTAAAGGAATCGCTCCTGTGCTCGGAAGCAGGGATGCGCGTTTTTCGATGATTTATTCTCAGGACATCGCCCGTCTTGTCCACGCCTGGCTGCTGCAGGATTCGTGTCCAAGCGGTGTATATAGCCTGCATGACGGTAAACAAGGTGGTTACAGCTGGAGCGACGTGTCCGCAATAGTGTCCAGGCTTTGTCAGCGTCGCGTGCGGGAGTTTGCAGTCCCTTCGATCATGTTGAGTGTTCCAGCCTGGATCAATCGCGGGCTGGCGCCATGGCTCGGTTTTGCACCGATGCTGACACCGGAAAAGCTGCGCGAATTACGTCACCCCGACTGGGTATGTGACAACCATGCTATCCAGCAGGTCATGGACTGGCAACCTCAGGTGCAACTGGAAGAAGGTTTGAAACGCACCCCCGGCTGGTGCCCGCTTCTCCAGCCCCATCGAGGTTAACGCGAGAGGGCATCAACATCCGGCAGTGTCTTGCCGGGATTAAGAATACCGTCAGGGTCGAACTGTTGCTTGATGGCGTGCATGAGATTCAGGCTGGTCTGATCCAGTTCCTTGGCGACCCAGTCGCGTTTGACCAGCCCTATACCGTGTTCTCCCGAAATCGTGCCCTCCATGTCAAGAACGGCGGCGAATACATCTTTGAGACAGGCTTCGGTGCGTTGTTTCTGATCGGGGATTTCGGGGTCATAGAGTAGATTGACGTGCAGGTTGCCATTGCCGGCGTGGCCAAAGTTGACAATCTGAATGGCGTGTTTTTCAGAAAGTATGGCAAGTTGATCCACCAGGTCGGGCATCCGGGATACAGGAACGACCACATCTTCGTTTATTTTTTTCGGTGCCACCCGACGCAAGGCCGGGGACAGGGCCTTGCGTGTTTCCCATAGCGCAGTCACTTCCTGTTGTGATCTGGCCTGCTGGATATCCAGTGATCCCTCCACCGATGCAGCCTCAACGATCCGTGACACGAGCTCATCCAGCTGGGATTCAATTCCATCGACTTCGATCATCAGCAGCGCGCCGGCATCCCGTGGGAGACTGGCCGGCGCATCGTTGCGCACCATATTGATGGCGTTGGCATCCATGAATTCCAGGGCGCAGGGGGTGACCGCTTGTGCCATGATGTTGGAAACCGCGCAGGCAGCACTGTGCACGTCTCGATAGATTGCGCGCAGGGTACGTTTTGCGGGTTGGAGGGGTGTAAGTTTCAGTGTGGCTTCCGTGATAATCGCCAGCGTACCTTCGGAGCCGATCAACAGCCGGGTCAGGTCGTAGCCGACAACACCTTTGGTCGTTCTTACGCCGGTATGAAGCGTTTCGCCAGCTCCGGTGACTGCCTTTAATGCCAGTGTGTTTTCCCTCGGCGTACCGTATTTTACCGCGCGTGGACCTGCCGAGTTGTAGGCAAGGTTGCCGCCAATCGTGCACACCGTGGCACTGGTTGGATCCGGTGGCCAGAAGAAACCCTGTTCAGCGGCGGCATCCTGTACCGCCTGGTTTGTGACACCGGGCTGGACCACCATAAGCCTGTTATCCCGGTTGATTTCTATGATGCTGTCCATGCGTTGCATGGACAGCATCAGCGTGTGCTCGTCCACGGGAACCGTTGCGCCTGTTGTGCCGGTGGCCTGTCCGCGTGTTATCAGGGAAACCCCGTGTGCCCGGCAGGCTGCGACGATAGAAGCTACCTGCTGGTGTGATTCAGGCAAGGCTACGGCGATCGGTTGTCCTTGCAGCGTGCTGTTGTCGTAGCCGTAGGCGCGACAGTCCGCCGGGTCGGTGAGCAGTTGGTGCTCACCGAGCAGTACTGCAAGCTGCTTGATGAAATCAGACTGCAATGTAAGTGTTAACAGGCCCTAATCCAGATACTCGAATAATTTGACGATCCGCTGTACGCCGCTGACCTGCTGGGTCCGGGCGACTACGGCGTCGGCTTCCTTGTGATAGACCATGCCCATCAGAAAAACTGTGCCGTTTTCGGTGACAACTTTCACCCTGGACGGATCAAACCCCTTGATATCCAGGCCCACCAGTGAACTCTTGACCTTGGTCGTGATCCACGAATCACTGGAGCGCGTCATTGCGGAGCTTGGTGCGGCAATCTGGATCTCGTTATGTACACGCCGGACCTGTTTGTCACTGCGTGCAATCTCGCCGGCACGAGTACGCAAGGTCTGGCTTGGCGCTTCACCCGAAAGCAATACGATAGCGTTGTAACTGGTTACGTTAATATGCGTCTGTTTCGAGATGTCCTCGTCTTTGCCGAGTGCATTCCTTATGCGTAACTCAATAGCCTGGTCTTCAACAATTGTACCGGTGGTGCGCCGGTCGTGTGCGATGGATGCTGTTGCTGCGGCTCCACCGACAAGAACCACAGGTACGCAGCCACTCAATAGCGTGCTTGAGAGGAACAGGGCGCTGAGTACCAGCCAGCTTATTCTCATAAATATATTCTCCAGTTCAGTGGGCGCTAGTAGCTGTCAGGCTGGAACGCATCGGTAAGCCATTCGATGTTCATATCGTCCGGCCTGCCTTCGATGGATACGACATCGAAGCGCGCCGGCTCGTTCCAGCTATGATGCATATTCATATAGTACCGGGCGCAATGGATGATCCGGGTCTGTTTGATTCGGGAAACCGTTTCTGTGGCGTGCCCGAAATGCGCCTGTTTTCGGTATCGTACCTCAACAAACACCAGGCTGTCGCCATCCTGCATGATCAAGTCTATTTCTCCGCGCCGACAGCGAAAATTCCGGCTTAACAGCCGCAGACCGCGGCGTTTGAGATACCCGCAGGCCAGCGACTCAGCGTGGTTGCCAATCCTCTTCCGGTTCATGATGTCCCTCCCTGGACGTGAATTTTTGAGGTATTCCCTCGCGGAACTGTGCCCACTCCAGGGCACGGTATACTTGTTTGCGCTGGTCCAGGGTCAGGATGCCGGTTGCGCCGGAGAAAGAGGCGAAGCCCGGCATGCTCAGTGTGTCCAGCCACGGGACCACCTGGTAGGCGTCAAAGCCTAATGCAAACAGGCGCTGATGTTGCTGACTACGGTCCGGCCAGGCCGAGCGCAGTTTCTCACGTTGATCAGCCCACTGTCCTTCATCATCAAGGACCCAGGGTATATCGCAGAAAAGCAGACCGTCCATGTCGCGATCAATCGAGGCCGTGGAGGTGGTGCTGAATACATGCGATGTGCTGTATACCGGGATATCACCGGCATGATGGAAGCGCAACTGCGGCTTTAGCTGCCTCGCCTGCTTTGGGAAAGCGAGCAGGAATACGGCCTCCGCATCCTGGCGGCGCCGCGGTTCATACTCCAGTTTCTGGCCCAATAAATGTTCCAGTGAACGGTGACGGTTTCTGCTGCTGTCCAGGTTTAGAGCGGCTTGAATCGGGACTTTGAAGTCAGCGCTGCTGGGGGTGTAACGGCCTGTCTCCAGGACTTCACCGCCCAGAGAGCTGAGCCGTTCCTGGAAGGCAGTTAACACGCGCTGTCCCCAGCCGGTGTCAGGCACCAGCGCGACCACCTGCCGGTGACCATCGTTGATGATTCTTTCCGCAACCTGGCGGGCCTCGTCTTCCGGTGCCAGGCCAAAGTGATATAAGGGTGATTCACCGGAACGCTCTTCGCCCGTCTGGTTGAGTGCCAATACCGCTACCGGCAGCTGTCCGGATTGTTCCAGTTGATGGATACTATCCTTCAGCAACGGGCCGAGCACAAATTCAGCGCCATCCTCAACAGCCTGCTGGTAAACAGACCGGATCAACTGCGGGTTACTGCCGGTGTCGTAGAAGCGCAGTTCGGGTGTTTCCTGCTCGTCCTGGTAGTAGGCAGCCATAATGCCATCGCGGATGGCGGCGGCTGATTCGCCGGTGGGTCCACTCAGTGGCAGCAGTACGGCAATCTGCTTTGCCCGCGCGCCAAACCGCGCCACCTGATTCAAAATATCCGGTAACAGGGCCGTTTCGGCGCTGTGGCCTGGATAGCGTGCGCGCCAGCTATCGAGTTCCACGGCCCACTGCTGCCGGTCAGTACGGTTTTGCCGGGTAATGAGCACCAGTTCCATCCAGCCACTGAGAGGATCAGGCGGCGGGCTGGTGCGCAATTGCTGTAAAGAAACGTCCGACAGCGTGGAAAGCTGTTTCCAGATACGGTACTGGTTTTCCAGTTTTTGTTGCTGATCCTCCAGCAGTCCGTCCAGCCAGATCAACTGCCGGGCCGCTTCCAGGGCATTGCCAGTCAGCGCATAAGCCTCGGCACGTAACTGGTAGTAGCGCTGTCCATGATCCGGCAGGGATTCCGGGTTGCTGATGATCTGCAGCAGCTCCAGGGCTACATCGGGTTGATGCCCGGCGAGGGCGCGTTGGGCATCTAACAGTTGAAAACGGCTTTTCTGCAGCGGATCGAGACGGCCGGGGTCGACGCTGTCCAGCACCTGTGCCATCTGCTCCCACAACTGGCCCTGTGCCAGGTATTCTGCAGCGCTCAGGCGCAGGGGAATTCGTTGTTTTTCAGGTGCTGTTTTCGACTCGCTGAGATAAAGTTGGGCAGCTGCCAGATAATCCCCGCGTTCGACGTTAGCCCGGGCAGCTTGCGCGAGTGGATCTTCGGCAGGCGGTTGCGAGCGCTCGGGAGCCGTGGTGCAAGCGGTGATGGCTAGAACAGCGAGCAACAGCAGTGAATATAATCGGTACACGAATTCTGGCGGCTTGGGTAACCTGGTAAGTCGGCTATTGTAAAGAGATATGGGTGCTTATGCATGCAATTTTCCAGCTTGGCGAATGTAATTTGGTTTAAACCAGGGTCGTTTAAGCAGCCGCGGAAGGCACGGAAAATTGCTTGTTTATTTCCGGGTATCCCGTGGCCAAATTAAACGCTGTTCCATTGGACGCGGGTTAAGTAAGTAACATTGCGGCTTGAGACATGGATTCTAATGGGTGACTGAGAACGCATGGTGGATTACAGCCAGGAATCAGCGAATAGCGGTATTTTGTATATAGTTGCGACACCCATCGGCAATCTGGCCGATTTGAGTCCGCGGGCTGTCGCGGTTTTGGGCAGTGTGGATCGCGTTGCGGCTGAGGATACCCGGCACAGCGGCAAGCTGATGCAGTACTGTTCGCTTCAGACACCGATGCTTGCCTTGCATGAGCACAACGAACGAGAGTGTGCTCCCCGCCTTGTGGAGGACATGCTGAAGGGGCGGTCGATAGCGTTGATCTCGGATGCAGGCACGCCGCTGATCAGCGACCCCGGCTTTAATCTGGTGCGGCTGGCACGCGAGGCGGGCGTGCAGGTGGTGCCTATTCCAGGCCCCAGCGCCCTGATTTGTGCCTTGTCGGTGTCTGGTTTGCCTACCGATCGCTTTGTTTTTGAAGGATTTTTGCCAGCCAAAAGGTCGGCGCGCAGAAGTCGGCTTGAACAGCTTTGTGGTGAAACACGCAGCCTGGTTTTTTATGAGTCCAGCCACCGGATTGTCGACTGCCTGCAGGATTGCGAGGCTGTCTTCGGGGCACAGCGTCAGGCCGTGGTAGCGCGCGAGCTGACCAAACAGTTTGAAACCGTACACAGCGACACGCTGGAAAAGCTTGCCCAATGGGCGAGTGACGATCCGAATCAGCAGAAAGGGGAAATTGTACTGCTGGTTCAGGGGCAAGCGGAGACAGAAAGCCACCAAGTGACACCCGAAGCAGAACGGATACTGCTTGTATTACTGGAAGAGTTGCCCATAAAAAAGGCCGCCAAGCTGGCAGCGCGCATAACCGGTGTCAACAAACGGGCGCTGTATGAGAGGGCCTTGCACAGGAAGGAAGCATAGCAAACCTTTATGCTGTCCCGCCCCCAATCGAGCAGCGTTGATTTTGGCCGCGGAAAACGCGGAAGGCTCGTAAATAAACAATAAAAATTTCCCAGCCTTCCGTGGCTATCGACAGGACATCAGTTTAAGTAAGTGCCAGCTAAAGGAGTATCCGGGTGGTCTTCTGACCGTGAAAATGAAACAGGATCTGTCATACACCCTGTTGCCGCAGCGCCCAGGTCACGTGTTCACGAACCAGTCCGGAAGGGTGATCCAGTCGGTCCCGCAGCGCCTTGATGACTCTGGGACCGGTCGGCGCGTTACCGAGAGCGACGGCCAGATTACGCAGCCAGCATTCATAGCCGATGCGGCGAATTGCGGTGCCTTCCGTGTTGTCGAGGAATTCCTGTTCACTCCATTGAAACAGTTTGATCAGTGTGATGCTGTCCAGCTGGTGTCTCGGTATAAAATCGGTTTCCTGGCTGGGGCGGGCGAAACGGTTCCAGGGGCAGATCAGCTGGCAGTCGTCACAACCATAGATACGGTTACCGACAAGAGGGCGTAATTCCTCGGCAATTGAACCACGCAGCTCAATGGTTAGATAGGAGATACAGCGTCGCGCATCCAGCTGATAGGGCGCGACAATCGCCTGAGTGGGGCAGATATCCAGACAGGCACGGCAGCTTCCACAATGGTTTTCGGCCGGTCGGTCAACGGACAGGGGCAGGTCGGTGAATAGTTCGCCGAGGAAAAACCAGGAGCCGCCTTTATCGTCAATCAGGTTGGTGTGTTTGCCGATCCAGCCCAATCCGGCTTTCTGGGCAATCGCTTTTTCCAGCACCGGTGCGCTGTCCGTGAAGGCGCGATAGCCGAACGGTCCGACACGCTGTTCGATGCGGCTGGCGAGTTGCTGCAAGCGTTTGCGCAGAACCTTGTGGTAATCGCGGCCCAGCGCATAGCGGGACAGATAGGCCTGCAGGGGGTCTTCGAGTACCTGTTGGGCATCGCTGGCCTGTCCGGGCCAATAATCGAGGCGCACGGAGATGATGCGTACGGTGCCCGGAATCAGCGTGTCGGGGCGGCTGCGTTTTGCACCATGGCTTTGCATGTACTCCATTTCGCCATGGTACTGATGTTTCAGCCAGCGCAGCAGATGGGCTTCGTCTCCTGTCAGATCGGTATCGGTGATGCCGAGCTGCTGGAAACCCAGTTCCCGGCCCCATTGCTTGATCTGGCTGGCCAGTGCTGCAAAATCGATCGACGAACGCTCGATTGCGGTGGCAGTGGCCGGACTGGATTTGGATGAAGGCTTCACGGTATGGTTCACGCCATTCTCTAGTGACGAGCATTGTATGTCGAAAGCCGTTTACATTCCGCTTTATACCGCAGCGCAAGTGCGGGAACTGGACCGAATCGCCATCCAGGAGAAAGGGATTCCAGGTTACCAGTTGATGTGCCGCGCCGGACAAGCGCTGGCAGACTGCGTCAGGCGGCGTTGGCCGGCTACCAGACGGGTTTGTGTGTTGTGCGGGCCTGGCAATAATGCTGGTGATGGTTATGTGCTGGCGCGCCTGTTGCGTGAGTCCGGCCGGCAGGCACTGGTCCTGTTCCTGTACGACCCTGACAGCTTACGGGGTGATGCGTTACGGGCCGCACAGGATTATCTGGCCGCCGGTGGTGACGCGCGGGCCTTTGCCGGCTCGCTGCCGGCGCGGGCCGACCTGTTGGTCGATGCATTGCTGGGAACCGGGCTTGCTCGCCCGGTCGAAGCCGATTACCGGTCTGCTATTGAACGACTCAATCAGCATAAGGCGCCGGTATTAGCGGCTGATATCCCCAGCGGCCTGCACGCCGACAGTGGTCGAGTACTGGGTGTGGCCGTGAAAGCACATACCTCAGTGACTTTTATCGGACGAAAACGGGGGCTGTATAGCGGGGCTGGCGTACGCTGTGCCGGTCACGTTGAGTTTGACGGGCTGGAGGTACCGGCAGATGTCTATGCCAGTCAGCCTGTTAATGTCCAGCTCATCAAGCAGCCAGCGCTGGGGCCGTTGGCCCGGGCACGAGAGGCCGATGCCCACAAGGGTGACTTCGGTCATGTCCTCGTCGTCGGTGGTAACCGCGGTATGGCGGGTGCGGTGCGGCTGGCGGCTGAAGCAGCGGCACGGTGTGGGGCGGGCCTGGTGTCGGTGGCAACCCGTGCCGAAAACGTCCCCGGACTTAATGCCGGTTGTTATGAGCTGATGGTGCACGGCGTTCGGCAGGCCGCTGAACTCGACCCCTTATTGTCACGCGCCAGCGTTGTCGTTATCGGTCCCGGTCTGGGTCAGGGCCGCTGGTCGCGACAGGTGTTTGAACGTGTCGCCGCCACAAAACTCCCCCTGGTTGTAGATGCAGATGCCTTGAACCTGCTGGCCAGGGACCCGTTGAGCCGGGATAACTGGATATTGACACCGCACCCTGGTGAAGCAGGCCGCCTGCTGGAACAGGCAACGTCAGCCATTCAGCAGGACCGGTTCGCGGCGATCCGGCAGCTGGTGGACCGCTACAACGGCGTGGTCGTGTTGAAAGGAGCCGGCAGTTTGATTGCCGCAGGCTCAGGGTCGATACGGCTTTGCGATCAAGGCAATCCCGGCATGGCCAGCGGTGGCATGGGTGATGTGCTGAGCGGTGTGCTGGCCGCCTTGCTGGCGCAGGGCCTGGGTTTGTTCGAAGCCGCCAGCGCAGGCGTCTGGCTGCATGGCAAAGCCGCCGATCTTGCCGCTGACGGGTATGGCGAGCGAGGTCTGCTGGCCAGCGATCTGATACCGTTTCTGCGTAAGCTGATCAATGTTTAAACGATACCTGCAGGACCAGGCAGCCACAGAAGCCTTCGGTGGACAGCTGGCAGCGGCTTGTAAAGGTGGCTTGCTGATCTTTTTACACGGCCAGCTCGGCGCCGGAAAAACCACGCTGGTGCGTGGGTTTCTGCGCGCATGCGGACATAACGGTCCAGTCAAGAGCCCAACCTATACGCTGATCGAACCCTACACTACAGTGTACGGTAATCTTTATCACCTGGATCTGTACCGCCTGGCCGATGCGGAAGAACTGGAATGGATTGGTATCCGGGATCTGTTCGAGGATGAAAGTATCTGTCTGGTCGAGTGGCCGGAGCAGGGCGCCGGAATTCTGCCGGAACCGGATTTGCATGTTTATCTGCAGACTGATGGCGTCGGCCGGGAGATACGGGTCGAGGCCGTTTCGCCGCACGGTGAACAGGTTCTGCGAAACTTTCCGTTAAACGAAAAATCGCGCCGGCATCCTCTTGCTTGACTTTCTAGATAGTGATGCTATCTTAACGGGAACTAAGGTAATTTGCCAATATTTTTCTCGAGATGCGGTACAGGCTGAAGCAAGGTTTCCGGGTTGGGGAGAAATCAGGGTTGATTCGGTTGGGTTGGCTCATGGTTCTGTTGATGGCTTCGCTGGCACTGGTGCCGGCGTCAGTCGTCAATGCGGCTGCGCTGCAGGTGCAGGGTGTGCGTTTGTGGGCTGCACCGGACAGTACCCGTGTCGTCTTCGACGTCACCGGTCCGGTCGAGCACCGTCTGTTCACGCTGAAAAATCCTGATCGCCTGGTCATCGATCTGCCCAGTGCCGTTATTGACAGCAAAGTCAGGGAAGCGCAGACCCGGGGCGGCATCGTCAAGAACCTGCGCAGCGGTCCAAGAAATAAAAAAGATCTGCGCCTGGTGCTGGATCTCAAAGGTGCCGTAAAACCGAAGAGTTTTGTTCTGAAACCCAACGCGCAGTATGGACACCGCCTGGTTATCGACCTGTTTGAATCGGGACCAGTTGCGACGGGTGCGCCGAAAAAAATCCAGACCGCCAGCAAATCCTCCAAGCTCAGAGATCTTGTTATTGCCATTGACGCCGGGCACGGTGGCGAAGATTCCGGTGCACGCGGCAAACACGGGACGCATGAAAAGGATGTGGCGCTGGCTATTGCGCGGCGCCTGGCCAAATTGGTCGAAAAAGAACCGGGCATGCGACCGGTAATGATTCGCGACGGTGACTACTACATTGGTTTGCGCAAGCGTATCGAAAAGGCCCGTAAACACCGGGCTGACCTGTTTATTTCCATTCATGCCGATGCTTTTCAGGATCGCCGTGTGCAAGGCTCATCCGTGTTTGTGATTTCACGGCGCGGGGCCTCCTCGGAAATGGCGCGCTGGCTGGCAGCGCGTGAGAATGCTGCCGATCTGGTGGGGGGCGTCAGTCTGGATGACAAGGACGATCTTCTGGCGGAAGTGTTGCTTGACCTGGCCCAGACAGCAACCCTGGAGGCCAGCAACGAGGTGGCTGACAAGGTGCTGGCTGAGATGAAGCAGCTCGGCAAGGTGCACAAGAAACGTGTTCAGCATGCCGGTTTCGTGGTACTGAAATCTCCCGACATCCCCTCGCTGCTAATCGAGACCGCCTATATCTCCAACCCGACCGAGGAAAAAAAGCTGAAAAATTCCAGGCACCAGCAGAAGGTGGCAGTTGCCATTATTAATGGGGTGCGCAGTTACTTCACCGCTAATCCACCGCCCGGCACTCTGGTGGCGCAGACAAGTCCGCGTCGCCATGTGATTCGGCGTGGCGATACCCTGAGCCATATTGCACAAACTTACGGGGTGAGTATGAGCTCTCTTCGCGCCAACAATAAGCTGACAAACGATCGTCTGCTGGTCGGCGAAGTGCTGGCCATTCCTTCCCAGGGCGGTTAGTCCGCCGCCAGGACGACTGACTGTTCGGTAGCGGCCAGGGTCAGTTAGCCGCCTGGGTGTATTTCACGTTAACATGTCGAAATGCGTATCCACCCACTCGAACCCCAGCTCATCAATCAGATTGCCGCCGGCGAGGTGGTGGAGCGCCCGGCCTCCGTGCTGAAGGAGTTGCTGGAAAACAGCCTGGATGCCGGTTCATCAAAAATCGAAATCGATATCGAAGAGGGCGGCCAACGCCTGATCCGGGTGCGGGATAACGGCCACGGCATTCACAGGGAGGATCTGGCGCTGGCCTTGTCGCGTCATGCAACCAGCAAGATCGCTTCGCTGGAGGACCTGGAACGGGTCGTCAGTCTGGGATTTCGTGGCGAGGCGTTGCCGAGTATCGCCTCGGTTTCGCGTCTCCTTGTGCAGTCACGCACTGGTGATGAGACGAGTGGTTGGCAGGTGCAGGGTGACGGCAGAGAGAGAACCGCTGATCCTGAACCGGTAGCGCATCTGCCGGGGACCACTATCGAAGTGCGTGACCTGTTTCATAATGTGCCGGCACGACGCAAGTTCCTGCGCACGGAAAATACCGAGCAGAAACACCTCGAGGGAGTCGTTCAGCGTATTGCCTTGAGTCGTCCGGATATTGAACTGGTGGTGCGCCGCAAGCGCAAAGTACTATACCATCTTCACCCGGCCCAAAGCGAAGCGCAACAGCTTGAACGGCTGAAGGTGCTACTCGGCGAGCCGTTTTCGCAGCAGTTGATCGGCTTTGACCATGGTGCCGCCGGCTTGCGTCTGTATGGCTGGATTGCTGAACCGACCTTTTCACGCAGCCAGGCCGATTTGCAGTTCTTTTTTGTCAATGGGCGCACAGTACGTGACAAGCTGATGGCACACGCAGTGCGACAGGCCTATCAGGATGTGCTCTATCACGGCCGTCATCCGGCCTTTGTGCTGTACCTGGAACTGGATCCGGCGGTAGTGGATGTCAATGCGCACCCGGCTAAACACGAAGTGCGTTTTCGCGAATCGCGGCTGGTTCATGATTTCCTGTTTCGAACGGTGCATCAGGTTCTGGCTGATCTGCGGCCTGCCGTGGTTCAACCCGAGCCCGGACCGGCACATCCTCTGCCAGCATCGGTTTACAGTCCCGATCCGCATCATCGGCAAAGCGGAATGCCGTTGCAGGTGAATGAACAGCTCAGCCACTACCGGCGTCTGCATGGCAGTGCGCCTGCTGCTGCAACGGCAGCGGTATTTGAACAGGCTGAGACTCAGGCCGAACAGCAAACTTTCCCACCGCTGGGTTTTGCGCTGGCGCAACTCAAAGGCATCTATATTCTTGCCGAGAATGAACACGGACTGGTGCTGGTGGATATGCATGCCGCACACGAGCGAATCAACTACGAGCACCTCAAGCGCAGCTACCAGGAAGATGGCATTCGTTCCCAGCCTTTGCTGGTGCCGCTCACGCTGGCCGTCAGCCGCGCCGAAGCCGATGAGGCGGAGCAGAGGCAGGCATGGTTTGCCACGCTGGGCTTTGAAATTGACCGCCACGGCCCTGAACAGTTGCTGGTGCGGCAGGTGCCGGCGCTGTTGTCTGACGTTGATATCGAGGTGCTGGTGCGTGATGTACTGTCGGACTGTCACAGCCACGGGCGCAGCCGGCGGATCGAAGAAACCATCAATGAGTCGCTGTCGAGCATGGCTTGCCACGGCTCTGTGCGCGCCAATCGCAGTCTGACGATCCAGGAAATGAATGCCCTGTTGCGTGATATGGAGCGAACCGAGCGCTCAGGTCAGTGTAGCCATGGACGGCCAACCTGGGTACAGATCGGTTTGCAGGAGCTGGATGCCCTGTTTCTACGCGGCCGCTAACGCCAATCCCTGCGCGCCGGTTTTATGCCTCGACCTCTGGCAATCCTGCTGATGGGCCCCACCGCTTCTGGTAAAACCGGTGTCGCGGTGGAACTCGTTCAGCGTTTATCGCTGGAAATTATCAGCGTTGATTCGGCGCTGGTGTATCGCGGTATGGATATTGGTACGGCCAAACCGGACGCTGAAACGCTGCGAATTGCGCCACATCGTCTCATCGATATCCGGGATCCCTCCGAGGTCTATTCCGCGGCTGAATTTCGCGACGATGCGCTGCGTGAAATGGAAGCGATTCGTGCTCGCGGCAATACACCATTGCTGGTAGGCGGTACCATGCTCTATTTCAGGGTACTGCAACAGGGTCTGTCTGATCTCCCCGGCGCCGACACCGGGGTGCGGGCGCAGCTCGAGGCCGAAGCCCGGGAGACGGGCTGGCAGGCCATGCACGCCCGTTTGCGCCGGGTTGATCCGCAGTCGGCAGCCCGTATTCATCCCAATGACCCGCAACGCATCCAGCGTGCGCTGGAAGTTTATGAGCTGAGCGGTGTACCGCTGAGCGAACTGTGCGCAGCCGGGCGGCAGGCACCACCAGCCTACCGGTTCCTGAAAATAATACTGGCGCCGGAACAAAGGCAAGTACTGCACGAACGTATCCGGCAGCGTTTCGATATCATGCTGGCGCAGGGTTTTCTGGATGAGGTGCGGCGCTTACGTGCACATCGTGATCTCAACCCGGCATTGCCATCGATGCGGGCTGTAGGTTATCGCCAGGCTTGGGAATACCTGGAGGGAGAGCTGTCGGAGGGCGAGTGGGTCGAACGCGCCGTTATCGCTACCCGGCAGTATGCAAAAAGGCAACTGACCTGGCTCCGCCGTGAATCTGGATGCCACTGGATTGATCTGCCCAGGGAAAAAGCCGTGGCCCGTATCCGTTTTCTGATAACTGGAGCAGCAGCCACTTGACTGTGTTATAGTTTTGTCGGGATGCCCAAAACAGCTAACCGCAAGGGATGCGGTTTTGTGACCTGTGCTCACTTTTAAATTAAGTACAATGATCCCGGTAGGAGAACGAACTTGGTGCACGTTACGAGAAAAAGGAGAAATGACATGGCCAGAGGGCAGTCGTTACAAGAACCCTTTCTGAATACACTCCGTAAAGAACGTATTCCAGTGGCTATTTATCTGGTAAATGGTATTAAATTACAAGGCCAGATTGAGTCCTTCGATCAATTTGTGGTGTTGTTGAAAAACAGTGTCAGTCAGATGGTGTACAAACATGCCATCTCTACCGTGGTGCCGGCGCGTAATGTCCGACTGGCGACTGGCGATGACGGGAGCAATGACGCTGAGCCGGGTAACGCCTGATACCACGGTGTTTGTCCGGAATCGGAGTTTGAGTCCGATTCCGGCATATTATCCAGATTATGTTTGAGCGCCCCCAAAGCGGAGAGAGGGCGGTTCTCGTTCACGTCGACTTTCCCGGCGAATCAGACCCCGAAGACCTGCTGGAGTTTACCGATCTTGCCTCGTCTGCCGGTGCGCAGGCGATTGCCACTGTCACGGCCAGCCGCACTGCACCGGATCCGCGCTTCTACGTCGGTTCGGGTAAGGCTGAGGAAATCCGTGACCAGTTGAGCGCGGAAGATGCCCAGCTGGTGATTTTTAATCATGAGCTCAGCCCCAGTCAGGAACGTAATCTGGAGCAGCTGTTGCAAGCCCGGGTGCTGGATCGAACCGGGTTGATCCTGGATATTTTTGCCCAGCGAGCGCGTTCTTTTGAAGGCAAATTACAGGTTGAGCTTGCCCAGCTTAAACACCTGTCCACCCGTCTGGTGCGCGGCTGGACTCACCTGGAACGGCAGAAAGGTGGTATCGGCCTGCGTGGTCCGGGTGAAACCCAGCTCGAAACCGACCGGCGTTTGCTCGGTCAGCGTATTAAACGGATTCACAAGCGACTGGACAAGGTGCGCAGCCAGCGTGCCCAGGGGCGCCGGGCGCGCGCGCGCGCCTATGTGCCGACAGTCGCCCTGGTGGGTTACACCAATGCTGGAAAATCCACGCTGTTCAACCGCTTATGCAATGCCAATGTGTATGCAGCCGATCAGTTGTTTGCCACGCTCGACCCCACCATGAGGCGTTTCAGCTTGCCGGGATTCGGCGACGTGGTGTTGGCCGATACGGTCGGTTTCGTGCGCCAGCTGCCGCACGAACTGGTCGCAGCGTTTCGCTCCACCCTGGAAGAAACCCTGGAGGCAGATTTGTTGCTGCATCTGGTCGATGCCCACGATCCGGAGCGACACACGCGCATCGAGCAAGTCAACGAAGTACTCGATG
>Ga0055476_10000072_pt1 | contig 21445 bp, 18 predicted proteins | sample Muzzi_CordC_D2_FD_57682 | JGI IMG/M metagenome (GOLD analysis project Ga0055476, IMG submission 57682) | Wetland microbial communities from San Francisco Bay, California, USA, that impact long-term carbon sequestration - Muzzi_CordC_D2 | ecosystem: Environmental > Aquatic > Marine > Wetlands ... | reverse complement strand
TGCTGTACAGCAGTCGACACTCTATAGCAGGCAAGGGCCATTGGCTTTGTTTGCCGCGCAGCTGATGCAGGGTGTTTCGGTACCGCGGCCGAAAACGCCGGCTTATCCCCTGATTACGACGGAGTTTCAAAATGCCTTTCAACAGATACGCCATGGTGGTGACGCGAAACAGGCGCTTGATGTTGCGGCGCAGAAAATTGATCAGGATATTCTCGATAATCAAGGCTATCCTTTTTTGCAGCAATGACCACGGCGGGCCATCAAGCGGGAAAGCGCCATGCGCGGCTGGCCTGGTTGTTTGCCTTGCCGGCTTTGCTGGGCTTGTTGTGTTTTGTATTATTACCATTCGTTTTATCGGTCATCCTCTCCTTCACCAATCTTCGCCTCGGTTCGCCTCTGCCGCTGGAGTTCATGGGTTTTAGCCAGTATCAGCGCATTTTCAGTGATCAGGCGTTTTTAGCGGCGTTACGCAATAATTCGCTATTCGCATTAATCGTGGTGCCGCTGCAGACCGGTCTGGCACTGCTGCTGGCGCTGCTGGTCAACCAGCCCTTGCGCGGCATGGTTATTTTCCGCAGCGTGTTTTTCATGCCGGTGGTGTTTCCCCTCTCGCTGGTGGCCGTGGTGTGGATTCTTGTCTTTGCGCCCGGCCCGCAAGGGCTGTTAAACCATGTGCTGGACACAATCACACTGGGCGCCTGGCAGGTGCGGGATTTTTTGCACGATCCTGTCTGGGCCTTACCCGCGATAAGTCTGACCTCAATCTGGCAGGGCGTGGGCTTTCAAATGGTGATTTTGCTGGCCGCCTTGCAGGGCATACCGCATGAGCTGTATGAAGCGGCGAGGGTGGATGGCGCCAAGCGATGGCAGCAGTTTGTCTGTATTACCCTGCCGCAGCTGCGTAACGCCATCATTTTTGTTGTCCTGGTTACCACCATTCTGGCGTTCCGTTTGTTCGATCAGGTGCAGATCATGACGCAGGGCGGTCCGAACCATGCCACAACCACCGTCATGTATGAGGCGGTGAACAGTGCCTTTGGCAGTCAACAGGTCGCCAGGGCCGCCGCCATGACCGTGGTGTTTTTCACTGTCGTGCTGCTGATCACTTTGTTGCAGCGGGCTGTGATCCGGCATGAAAGGGTGATTGAATGAGCGGCAAACAGTGGATCAGGATGTTGTCTGTCTATCTGTTGCTTGCGGTGTTTGCATTCGTGTTTCTCGTTCCGATGGCTGTGATGTTGTTCGGCAGTTTCAAACCTGATGACCAGGTATTGGTAGAATCCGGTCGCTTAGGCAGCTTGCTACCCGCGGAGTTCAGCTGGTTCAACTATCAGGATGTATTTGCACGGGTGCCATTTGCACGTTATCTGTTTAATTCGGCATTCATCAGCTTATGTATTGTGGCAGGTGGTCTGCTGGTCAATTCGCTGGCCGCCTATGCCTTTGCCCGTTTGCAGTGGCCGGGCAGGGACTGGGTGTTACTGGTGGTTATTGCCCTAATGATTATTCCCCTGGAAGCCATTGCCGTTCCACTGTTCTATGAAGTGACGCTGTTAGGCTGGCGCGATACCTACTGGGTGCAAATCATCCCGTTTATAGCCAACGCCTTTTCCATTTACCTGTTTTATACCTTTTTTCTGGGTTTGCCCAGGGAGCTGGAAGAAGCAGCGCGCATCGACGGGGCAGGGCCATGGCGGATATTTTTTCGTATTGTGGCGCCCAATGCCAAACCGGTTTTCGCGACCGTGGCGATCCTGAGCTTTCTAACACAGTGGGGTGCCTTGCTGTGGCCGTTGATGGTGACTCACAGTGAAGCGGTTCGACCCCTGCCGCTGGGCATCGCCACGTTTTATTCTCTACCGCCCTTGCAGTGGGGCGATATTTTTGCATTCGGTGTCATGATGGTGACGCCGGTGTTGCTGATATTTGTGCTGTTCCAACGCTGGTTTGTGCAAGGTGTGGCGACCACGGGTGTCAAGGGGTGAGGCGTGGCCAGCATTGAACTGAGGAATATCGGCAAGCGCTTCGACAATGGTGCCCAGGCGGTAAAAGAGTTTTCCTTGACGGTAGCGGACGGTGAACTGGTGGTGCTGGTCGGGTCCTCGGGCTGTGGAAAATCGACCCTGTTGAGACTGTTGGCGGGCCTGGAAGACGCCAGCGAGGGCGAAATATTCATCGATGGCAGGAACGTCAACCAGGAGACGCCACAACGGCGGAATGTCGCCATGGTGTTTCAGAATTACGCCCTGTATCCGCACATGACAGTCCGCGCCAATCTCGAGTTTCCCTTGCACATGTCACATACAGCAAAAGATAGAATCGAGGCCAGGGTTGGCGAAATCGCCAATATACTGCAATTGTCGGAATTAATGCATCGTAAGCCCGGACAGTTATCCGGTGGCCAGCGGCAACGTGTCGCCATGGGGCGTGCTCTGGTGCGGGATCCCAGTGTATTTTTACTGGATGAACCCCTGTCCAATCTGGACGCCAGACTGCGTGCGCGTATACGGGCGGACATTGCGCAGATCCAGAAACGCCTCAAGACAACCACCCTGTACGTTACACATGATCAGGTCGAGGCGATGACTCTGGGGGACCGTGTGGTGGTGCTTGATCACGGTGAATCACAGCAAGTCGGTACTCCGCAGGAACTTTACAAGCACCCGCAGAATAGTTTCGTGGCGAAGTTCATTGGCAGTCCGGGCATGAACATTCTGCCGTCTCAATTGATCGACAGGGGTAATGCACGAATCGGCGTCAAGCTGGGTGGCCAACAGTTCAGCCTGGTCCTGGAACAACAGGCGTACGAAAAGCTAGTGCCATATTCCGGGCGGGATGTTTATACGGGTATCCGGCCGGAAGCATTTGCAAGCACGCCCGGGGAAGCAAGTGTTGAGCTGAAAACAAACGTCGCAGCGGTCGAGTTTCTTGGCCATGAGACCCTGGTCTATTTGTCTCTGCCTGGGGCAGGGCGGGTGCATGATGAGCAGTCCTTTATCGCACGGTTGCCGGGGCAGTTTCGCAAGCCGGGTGACGGTAGGGCCGTTTTTTACATCAAAGCGGACGCCTTGTATTTTTTCAACCAGGCGGGGCGTAATATCCTGATTGAAGGAGGCGCTGCCCGGTGAAAATCAGACTCGACTGCGATGTTGTGTCTTAACAATCATGCCGGATCGCGCTTGTAGTCGTGTTGCAGGCCTATTGTGATGGAGGTTGTGGGGTCGGCAGCTCAAATTCATCTTCCTGTGTTTTGTTGCGCAGCGCCTGGCCGCTCTTTTCCAACACTTCGCCACCCTTTTCGATCAGGTTTTCACTCGTCTTCTTGATGGATTCCTGGAAGGTGGGTTCAGTGAACGGGTTGCTGAGCAGTGGCCGGTCCTGACCCATATTGAAGCCAAACCAGATACCTAAGGGTATGCCGATGATAAGACCGAAAATCATTCCCTTTAATCGCTTCATATCTAATCTTCCTCAATGGTGTGCTGACGATAGTAAACAATACAACAGGTCGATGACAACCGGCAGGGATCCTCGCCGCTGTTGAACAAATACTCCAGGCATTGCACCAGGACGGCGGTATTCGTCTGGTCAGTTACCAGAAAATGGAACCCCGTACCGACAAGACGCCGACCCTCGCCGGCAAGTGTCTTTAGAGAACTTGCCTCAACTTAAATCGAATGCACGGGAGAAAGCGGTTTGCGTCATCGGGCCTGAGAGCCCTTTTCGCTCAGGAAAATACCAAGCGGTCGATCAGACTTTTCAATATGAATCGTAGCCCAGGCCTTGAGGTCTACCATGACTGCAAATGACAGCAGCAGATCGCCGCTGCGAAACTGTTCCGCAAGAGTCAAAATGTGTTGCATGAGCTCGTCGTGATCCGCCTTGTGCTTCGTGTATTCGGGATACCGGTGCTGAGACATTAATTGCTCTTCATAGGCGAAGTGCCGCTGCGTGTGCTCGACCAGCTCGGCTATTATTGCATCAAGGGTTTCCCGGTTCTCGCGTTGCATCATGGCCTGGTGCAGCCGGTTGACCAGCCCGATCAATGCCGCGTGCTGGGCGTCAATCTCGGCGACACCGACCCTGGGCGCATCTTCCACTTTAATCAGTTCCAAATCGATACTTCTCCTGCCGGCGCGTGTTCCGAAAGCTTATGCCTGCTAACTTGTTGAACCTAAGTATATGCCAAATGAATTCTCGATGGGCACACTGACAAATGAGTCTAATTATCATTTGTCAGTGAATGCCTTGAACCGGGTGGATGACGGCAAAGGCGTGTCGAGACGGTTTCCGCAGTGACCCCTGTCAATCCTGTAACACTTTGTTTTGCTGAATCAAACTATTGACGGCAGGGCGCTGTAATGGCGGCGCCGAAGGCGTGTCTGTCTGTCTGTAAAGTTTTGCCATAGCGAGGCGACAACCTGTTTTGAACATGCCCCGCGGCGGGGGCGTTGATTATGGGCGTCAACATGGGATTGTTATGAGCGGCGAGGCGGTACTTGTTCCTTTGATCTGGGAATCCATCGCCGGTGTTGCCGATGCCGTGAAAGCCACCGTTGCGGCACGAAAGCAAGCCGCTCGGCGTGCAGCGGAAGCGCAACGCAAGTGCATCCAGGTGTGGCAGGATTTTCAATCGCGGCAACAGCAGGCGCAGGCGAAACTGAGACTATCCCGTGAAGCCGTTCACCAGGCCCGGCAACAACTATCTGGGCGCCGCTTGGTGGCATCAGCGGAGAAGCTGAAATCTATCGTTGTCTCGATGAGCGCACTGGCAGTCAGGTGGTGGTTAAACTCTACCGCCACAATATAGTGCCCAAGCAGGAGGTGTTGAAGAGCCTGCTCGGTCTCAACCATCCGGATATTGTCAGCATCAAGGATTACGGCAGCTGGACGGGACGTTTTCATGACGCCATGGAGTACTGTGAAGGCGGCTCCATGGCGGACGTCATGCCGTTAAGCGAGCAGCAGCTGCACGGGCACATCGGGCAGATTATCAACGCACTGAGCTACTGCCACCGGCAGGGCATCATCCATCGTGACATCTTCCTTTCGCCGGCAAAGGCATCAGTGATCCCAGGCAATTGGCGGCATTGATCGATGTTGACGAGCGTTCGCGGAAACAGGGGCTCAAGTTACTGGCCGGCGGCTGGATCCGGGCCTGGCTGGTGGCGACCGGCCGCGTTCGAAAACCATGGTTATTTGCAATGCTGGACGCGGCCATCTGAGCGGTGACCTGCACTTGCAGGAATATGATCGCGGTTTCACCATCGATAACAGCGTCATAGAAGGCAATGAAACCATGATCCGTGTCAGTGCCAGTTCGCTGGGTATGCCCGAAAACAGCAGACAGCACACCACGCTGAGCATATCCAGCAATGGTGGCGATTTTACCATTAACCTCGCTTACCAGGCGCCCCGCCAGCGACAGCAGCACCAACTGCCGGATTTGCAGGAGATTCTGCTAACGTTTATCCGGCACGTCAATCCACGCTATCTTGTCACGGTTGGCATTCTTGTGTTTTTTATTATTAACCTTACCCTCTGCCACGACACCAGCGATATTCCGTTCTGACCGGATTGGAACTTAATGTCATGCAGATAGCCGCGGAATACGCGGAAGGCCCGGTAAATTTCTATCGTTTATTTCAGTGTATTCCGTGGCTGATTTTAACACTGTTCGATCAGGGGAGGGCGGCTTGGGGCTTAGGTCAGTGCCATTGCGTTCCGACCTCTTTTTCAGACGCTACACAGTCGCTTAAGCCCCGATCCAGATCCGCATAGTCCGGCTCCACCCCCAGCACAGTCCGCATCCGCGAGATATCCAGTCGCTTGGACTCAGCCAGATAACTCAGCATCTCCCTGCTCAGGCTGTGCTGCGCTTCCTTACGTGAGATTTGCTCCGGCCGGGGAAGGCCGAGGGCATCGGCGACGCGGTTGAAATAGTCGGTCATGGTGCTGGGGTGACCGTCGCTGACGTGGACCATGCCGCTGAATTCGCTGCGGGCGGCGGCCAGGCAGGCGAGTATCAGGTCGTCCACGTGGATGCGGTTGCTGTAGGGTGATTCCGCCTCGGCCAGTACCGGCAGACGGCACTCAAGCCGCGCACGGGGCAGGCGCCGGGGACCGTAGATGCCTGGCACGCGGAGGATGGCATAGGGTATCTGACAGGCATTGCACCATTGCTGGAGCCGTCGTTCAGCGTCGACACGCCGGCGGGCACGGTCGGTCCGCGGATTCAGTGGCGCGGCTTCGGTGATCCAGCGCCCACCACAGTCGCCATAGACCCCGGTGGTGCTGATGAGTACGATTTTCGCCGGCCTTTGCCCTGCCAGGCTGTTGAGCCAGTGGCCGATGCGCTCGTCGCTGTGGCCCGTCGATGGAGGTGGGGCGAAATAGAAAACCCAGTGCCCGTCCACCGCTGGCGAGGGTGCGGTATCCAGGTCCATCGGGCGGGCGCTGATGTCGAGATCCTGAAGGCGCCGGGCACTCGATTCACTGTGCACCACGCCGAGCAGGCTGGGTGCTTCCTGTCTGATCTGCATGGCCAGCCGAGTGCCGACATAGCCGCAGCCAATGATGGTGATGGGTGGCATGCTATTGGCACCGCGTCGGTGCAGAGTCTCCCTGGCGGGTTGGCAAAGGTATGCAGTCATTATCGGCCTCCTTCCCCTGCATGCCAAGCGGCGCTTTGATCGGTTCATTGCCAGGCCGAATGTATCCGGAAGTCACAAAAATGTCTTCTTATACGGAGGATAACACTGTCTAAAATGGTGTTTTCAAAGACAACTCGCGATTCTTTGATGGTTGTTTCCCTCGTGTCCTTCGCGGTTAAGCTTGTGATAAATCCAGGCTAAAGGGAGTGAGGATCGGGCCGTCACAGTTTTTGAGACCAGGTGTTCGGCAGCCTGTTTTCGATACCTGCTGTTGTCGGTCAATAAAAAAGGTATAATTCAATAATTATTGCATGGAGGGACGGCACGGTGTGCGAATATTCAGCACCTGTCACAGGTCTTCGCTTCCAGGGGCGTCTGGTGGTGCGCCATGGGTCGGGCCAAGCATCGTTCGTCTGCTGAGACGCGGCTGAAAGGCGTCCCCCTCGCTCCGGGCGTCGCTGTCGGGCGGCCCTGCTTCTATGAGCTGCATCACGCCGAACCCGATTCAGCATCCCAGGCAGGTCCACAACGCGAAACCCAACGTCTGGGTAATTCCTTAAGGTGGCTTGCGCGTCAGCGCTCGGTGCTGGCCCGCAAAGCAGAAGCCAGGTTGGGGCCGGCGCACGCAGAAATTTTCGATGCTCATCGTTTGATGCTGGCCGATGAATCCTTTCAGTCGCAGCTTCTGCGGGTCATCGAAGTAAAAGACTGCAGTGCTGAAGAAGCGGTCGAGACCGAGCTGAATCGCTACATGGAACAGTTCGAGGCCGCCGACTCGGACTATCTAAGGCAACGCGGTGCCGATATCAGGGAAATCCAGCAGGCCCTGCTGGGTTACCTAAACCGCAGGGTTGCCTGCCGGCACTGCAGGGATGTGGCCGCTTGCAGTGTCGGGCACTGCCGGCAGGGTAATGACCATATCCTCGTCGGCGCGGAAATCAGTGCAAGCCTGCCGATTGAAACAGACAAGCACACAATCGGCTTCATTGTTGAGAAGGCTGGGCCGAATTGCCACGCCGTGATCCTGGCGCGCGCGCTGGGTTATCCGGTCATTGGCAATATCCGGGAACTGCCCGGCTGCATTCCGCCGGACGCACAGATCCTCGTCAACGGGGATACCGGCGAAGTCATCCTCGATCCGACTGAAGAAACCCTGTCCCGCTATCAGTCCGTGTTCACGACTGGCGGGCAAAGTCTGCAGCACAGCGAACCGGTACCCGGTTTGAAGGTCATGGCCAATATCGAACAGTCCGCGGACGTGCACGATGCCATTGCAGCCGGTGCAGAGGGCGTCGGTCTGTACCGCACGGAGATGGAACTGCTGGCAGCGGGCAGGTTGCTGAGCGAGGCAGAGCAGGCAGCGCGCTACCGTGAAGTGGTCAAGGCCATGGCGGGTAAACCGGTCTGCATCCGGCTGCTGGATCTGGGGGCCGACAAGACTGCGCAATGGCTGGCAACAACGCAGCAAGGTCATGCAGTGGCGAGACAGCGCGGCGCCCGTTTGCTGCTGGCCCGACCGGAACTCCTGCGCGAACAGGCCAGGGCGCTCGCTCGTGCCAGTAAACACGGGCCCATTCACGTGCTCTATCCGATGATTGTCGACGTCAGGCAGTTTATTGAATTGCGGGCGCTGTTCGATCAGGCGGTTGCAGACCTGCAGCCGCGCGGCTTGCAGCATGGCGTGCTGTTCGAGGTTCCCGCAGCCTGCCTGGCTGCACGGCAGATCATGCAAGTGGCGGACTTCGGCTGTATTGGCACCAACGACCTCGTTCAGTACCTGTTTGCCGAGGATCGAGGTGGCGGGGGGGTGTCCGGACATACCTGTTTCGAAACCGATGCCCTGCTCTGGGAACTGATACAACAATTATCGCAGGTCGCCAGGCAAGCGGGTAAGCCGATGGCCATCTGTGGCGAACTGGCGGGTAATACCGATTTCACCTGCCGTATCCTGCAGGCCGGTATCTCTGCCATCAGCACCAGCCCCTCGCGTATCGCAAAGGTTCGCCGGGCGGCGCAAATTTAAACCCCTGGTGTCCTTATTGGTCAGTGTTGTGAGAATGGGTGGTGCTAAAAGGTCGCCTTGTATCCCAGGCTCATGAAATAGGAGGAGCGGGTTTCGTAGCCGTCGGGGTTTTCCCTGGCCGACCATTCGCCACCTGCCTGGATATCCAGGCCGTATTGTTTTCTCCAGCGGTATTCCATTTTCAGGCTGGGGGAGGTCACCCATTGAACCGAATTTTCAGGTGTGTTGTCGCGGTAGTCAGCACGCAGCATGGGACTGATATTCCAAAACCTGTTTATGGCATATTTAGTGTCGAGGGAGGCAGAGGAAGACCTTGAAGAATCGCTTACCCGGTGACGAAGGTCGAGTATATTTTTGTCGCCCGCAAGCATCATGTCCGTGCTGCTGAGCTTCAGATGATAAAAATACTCGCTCAAGCGTGCAGCTGCCGTTGCCGGGGTCCCCGACCTGGCGGCAGTGGAAACATCCATCATGGCGACATCGCCGCTCAGCTTGATATGTTGCGAAAAGCTGTGAGACAGGCCGAGTGCCAGCGTGGCGACCTCATTGGAGCGGTCCTTGGTAAAGTCCTTTATCCTGCTGTCAGGAAGAATCCAATACCAGTCATCGCTGCTGGCCATGGTTTGCTGCAGATATTTCTTTTGCTGTTTGCGTATCGGGCTGTTGCGGATATCGAGAGTTGCGCTCAAGGTGGTCCTGTAGGGCAGTTTCCAGGTGCCCGAGGTCATGAACGAGCCCAATGAGTTTTCGAAAACGTCATAGTCGAGAAACACCAGCAATGACCGTCTTGGCTGTAGGTAGCGTACTGCGCCGCCGACGGACCGGCTGCTAACCTGTCCGTTATCCTGTTGTTCGATGAGATAGCTGTTCAGGTCCCACGCCCGTGCAAATTTACCCGTGACAGCGTTGATGCCGAACATCTGCCTGGCGGCATTGAACTTGTCCTTGGAGGAAAGAACCGGATAGCCGGCGACACCATTGAGAGTCAGGCCGCCCGCCAAGCGATAATCCACCTGTATCCCGTCGAATTCACCGAGCATGCTGCTGCGCGCACCGATGCGACTGCCAAACTGAATTGAGAGGCGTTGCTGATCGTTAGCGGGGGTGGCGACGCACGGGCTTTCCGCGGTGTTGTCGTCAAGAGGTATTTCGTTGCGGAAACCGTGCAGGCAGGGGATATCGAGTTGTAGCTCGGTGTCCTGCAGTTTTGCCGGTCCAGGGAGACTGATTTCCAGCTCCGAGTTCAGCAGCGATGAATCATCAGCGCTGCCGGCTTGATCAGCTGTGTCGCTTTCGTTACCGTCAGGCCGCTGGTTGGCGACGGGCGAGCCATGAGTCGATTCGCGACTGGCGGACTGCAGGCCCGGCCTGCCCGGTATGGCGCCCGCCCCGGCAGAATAAAGCAGTGTGCCTGAGCCAAGAGCCAGCAAACAGATCGTTACAGCAACAGAATTTGCTCCCATATTTCAGTCTTCCGCCTCCTGCGCGTTCATTGTGAACCGACTGGGCAAATAATACACTGATGATTCATCAAGTTTCCAGTATTTCTTCAGGTAATATCTAGGCGTGCTCTCAATGATAGCAGTGAATGCTGAAAACGCCAGTGGTGCGAATTCAGCGGATTTGTTTCCAACTGCCCATCCCAGGGCTGCTCTAAGGGCCACGGAAACAGATAATCATTCCAGGCTTGCTTTGTCTTTTGGTCCGGCTTCTGTGTTGCGGCAAGGGTTACCTAAAGCGGTTATGCGCCGCTTGCCGCGCCTTGAATCTGAGTCATAATCCGGCGCAATCTGTGCATAATTATTTATTTCCGCGGTCCTACGCAGGATTGTCGGTGTTGCGAGGAAGAAACTTGAGGAGAAAGAGTGGTGCAATCCGGCCGGACTGCAAACTTTGTCACAGAAGCGGTTACACGACCATTGCGGCTAACCGCTTGCTGGCTCGCTGAATGGGTCATCCATCGTGGTGACGAGGTACACTAGCGCATATAAGCGTGCTTCAGTCTTGCTCAATACCCAGCCGGCCACTGATACCACCTCGTCGCCCGCATATTCCCTACGCAGCAGGTGGTGTAAGGCGCTGGCAGTTTGTTCTGCATCCGCCGTCGGAGAGATGGATACGCTCTGCCTTTTCAGTGTCCGTTCAATGTCCATGAGCAGTGCATGGCAGTGACCATATTCCGGATGCGCATCCAGGCAGGCCTGGCCGAGTCGTGCTGCGGATTGCCGGTCGGCAATGGCTTTCCACAACCATGGTGGTTCCACGCAGGGATCGGGCCCGCTATCGGCCAGTGAATAACGGTTGCTGCCAAAGCCTCCGGCTGTCAGGCTGAGTATGGCCGACAGCAGAAACGTGCGGCGTGTGCAGCGGATGTCAAACAGTGATAACAAGGATCTGTGTCCGTCGGTCATCGTATTTGCGCCTTGAGGTGATCGGCAAGCCGCAGGGTCAATGCCACGAGGGTCAGTGTCGGGTTGGAGGCGCCCGAGGTGGGGAATACCGAACTGCCGGCCACGTACAGCTTATCGACAGCATGGACCTTGCAGTTGCGATCGACCACACCATGCAAAGGATCATCGCTCATGCGCGTGGTTCCCATGTGATGGCTGCCACCGCCGAGGGGTTGTGGCCAGTCGCTCCGGTCTGCCACCATCTCTCGCAAACGCCCTATACCCAGGGCACCGAACTCAAGTGCCAGTGAGTGGAGGTGAGTATAGAAGCTGAGGCGGTCCTGTTCCGTCAGACGCCAATTCAGTTTGATCTTCGGCAAGTTCAATGCATCGTGCTGTGTCGAGAGGCTGACGCGGCTGTCCGGATTCGGCGCCTGCTCGCAGGAACCGCCTATGCCCAGCCAGACGCCAATATCGTCAGCACGCCCGGGTTTTACGGCATAGTCGTTATCAGTGAGAAAATACCGGGCTGCCAGCAGCATATCGCGTCGTGCCGTATCATTCGCATTCGCTGCGTCCGGCAGCTGGTCTGCAGAGTATTTACCGACAACGCCCATCATGAATGTGGCATTGAGTAAGTGATGTTCACGCAGAAACGCCTGTGTGGGGTTGAAGGCCGCCTTCGCGGGACGACCTTCCGCTACCACCCGTTCCCGCAGGATCTTTGGCATTCGCTTCAGGTCCGCGACCACCATTTCAGCGAAGCCGCCCATGTGCGGGTGTTCCATGAAAAAGCGGCCGACCAGATCGTTCTGATTGCCCAGCCCCGCCTGCACGACGTTGTTGGATAACAACAGGATGCGCGCATTTTCAAGTCCACCTGTCGCCAGCACGTAATAGCGGGCTTTAACGCTGTGTCTGAGGCCGTTCAGGGTGCGGATGGCGAGCCGCTTGATGGCACGGGCATCACCGCTGGCGGAAATCCGGGTAACGTTGGCGTTGAGCAGGATGCGAATATTGGCGGCTGTCTTCAATTCATCCCCGTAACGGCTGCCGAAACGGGTCGGAGGGCTGAACTGAACGAACTGCAGTCGCATGCGGCCGGTCGCCAATTCGGGCAGTTTCTCACCGGTCACCCGTTGCCAGTAATCGCTGTCGTTATAGCGACCGGGGGCGACTTCGACGATTTCGGTCGCCGCCTTGTAATAGGGTGTCAGTTCGTCGATAGAGAACGGCCAGCCACTGAAAGGCACCCAGTCACGCTGTTCAAAGTCAATGGCATCCAGCGGGCGGCAGTATCCGCCCCAGTGGTTCGAGCTGCCGCCGAAAAGGCGCAGGCGGGTGGCTGATGGTGAATAGTCGATACCGGTATTTTCACCCTCGTAGAGCGACTGAACCTGCGCGTCCGGCTCCAGTCCACCGGCCTCCACCACGCAGACGCTGATTGTACTGTTTGCCAGGGCGCGTGCCAGGGTGATGCCGGCGACCCCTCCCCCGATAATGGCAAGATCGGCCTCCAGGCTGGTCTGATCAGGTAATGTGCGTGCGTCTGTGAACATGCGTTTCGCGTCGTACCCGCTATTGTTCGTTACTGGCCGTGTTCGGGTCCAGTATGCTATGCGCAACCTGCTGCATACTGCCGGTTTCGCCGATCCAGCTGGCGGGCAGGGCGGGCAGGGCGCTGATGATGGAGACGATGACCGCGGCTGCATAGGGTACCGACTGGAACAGCAGCATGATAGACCACATCAAAAGATCCAGTGTCTCGGTGCCAAAAGCATTTATGATCGAGAACGAGGCCAGGCACAGCGCGAAAAACAGCAGGGCTTCTTCCCGTGCGGCGTTCAGGGCCTTGAGTACGGCGTGTTTGTGAGCCTGTTTCGGGGTGCGGAAAAACGGTTTACTGCGTACCAGGAAACCGGTGAGTATCGCCACCCCAATAGTGTGTGTGAGTCCGAGACCTGCAAGCGCAGCGGCAATCGTCTGAACCGTAGTCGCTTTCACACGGGTATGGTACAGATAGACCAGTTTGCCCACTTTGAAAACAAACAGTGCCAGCGGCAGGATAGAGAATATCAGCAAGGGGGGGTCTATGTATTCGGGCGCCATAATCATCGCCACCGACCAGCACAGTGCGGCAAAGCTGAACAGCAGATTGACGCCGTCAGCGACCCAGGGTAACCAGCCGGCGAGAAAGTGGTAGCGTTGTCCGGCGGTCAGGTTGCCTTTGCCTCGCAACAGGTTGCCGGCGTGGTGCCGCATGATCTGCACGGCACCGAACGCCCAGCGGAAACGCTGTTTTTTAAAATCGATGAAAGTATCGGGCATCAGCCCTCGGCCATAGCTCTTGGCGATGTAGCTGGCTTCGCGGCCTTGCTCGAAGATCCGTAAGCCGAGCTCGGCATCCTCTGTGATACACCATTCCGCCCAGCCGCCTATGCTCTGTAACACCGACTTGCGCACCATGGTCATGGTGCCGTGCTGGATGATGGCGTTACGCTCGTTACGCGTGATCATGCCGATATAGAAAAAGCCGCGGTATTCGGCGTAGCACATCGCCTTGAAGGCGTTTTCATGCGCATCACGATAATCCTGCGGCGCTTGCACAATGGCGACATTTTCCTGTGTGAGCTGGGGTGCGAGGTCGCGTAACCAGCGCGGATGGACCAGGTAATCGCTGTCGATGACCGCGACGATAACAGCATCCGGGTCAGTGTGTTGCAGTGCGAAGTTGAGTGCGCCGCCCTTGAAACCCGCCAGCGGATCTTGGTGAAAAAAACGGAACTGTGTGCCGAGTTTCTGGCAATGGTCGCGCACCGGTTGCCATACGGCCGGGTCGCTGGTGTTGTTGTCGATGACGATGACTTCGTAGCGCGGATAGTCGAGTTGTGCCAGCGCATCGAGGGTCTCGATCATCATGGCCGCCGGCTCGTTGTAGGCCGGTACGTGCACCGAGACCATCGGTAGTGCGCCGTCGCCGACCGCTACAGGTTTGAAAGGACGCCGGTGCTGCCGTATCCAGAGTGCCTCGGCCCATTCATGCGCTTCGGCCAGCAGCACCACGAGGACACCAATCATGCCGAGCATCAGCAGTATGCCGACCGCCACACTGGTAAACGTCAGGTACTGATGGGTGTAGTCGTAGATGATCCACACGGCTGCGGTTGTGGCTGCATAGGTGATCAGGGCCAGAAAGCCACGGCCGCGAGCGCCCAGCTGTCTGCTGTCGATGAGCAGCAGGGCAAAGGTGATCAGGGCGATGCTGACGGAGATAGCGGCGAGGATCGGCCAGTCCGGTATTTCCACAATGGGTTCGGTGAACTGGAATTTGGGTTTGCGTTCGACGTCATAGACACCCCAATAGGCGCCGACTGCGCCTTCCAGGTCGCGTTTCCACTTCTGGTCAAAGGCTTCCATCACGTAATAGACGTACTTTTCCTCGGCAGCGCGTGCCAGAAAACGGCGTAGGAAGGTTGCTTCATTGGCTTCCGAGGCTGCTGCGGCCTTGATGCTGCGACCGTTGCTCGGCCAACCCACTTCGCCGATGACGATAGGTTTACCCGGGTAGAGCTGTTTCAGTTCATTCATGTTGTTGACCACGAATGCCCGGGCGTCTTTGAGCGCTACGCCTTCCCAGTAGGGCAGCAGGTGTACGGTGATGTAATCGACGTGGTCCACCAGTTCCGGGTATTTTTTCCAGATGTAGGGTGGCTCAGCGGTGCTGACCGGGATATCGGTCTGGTTACGGGCCATGTCCAGATATTTGATCAGTTTTTTCACCGGGATGTCACCACGCAGCAAGACCTCGTTGCCGACAATGATGCGGACCACATTGCGCGAGCGGACCGAGATATTGAGCATTTTTAGAATCTCGTTGCGGGTCTTCTCCTCATTGGCATCCACCCAGGCGCCGAGCGCGACATTGATATCGTATTTACTCGCCAGGCGCGGGATCTCGCTCAGGGTTTTTTCCACCGTATAGGTGCGGATGGCGTTGGTTTTGCCTGCCAGCAATGCCAGATCGGATTCGATGTCCTCGATGCTGGGATGCTTGCTCCAGATCGGCCCCTGGCCAGCCTGATAGGGAGAAAAGGCAAATCCCTGAATACGCTCAGGCCAGGCCGGTTCAGTCTCTGGGCGGTTGTATAGTGCCCAGGCCATTACAGTGAGCGCAGTAATCGCAATCGCAATGATGAAACTGGATTTGTGCATGACTGAATAATAGGTGAATAACAGGGGACAAACTATAGCGAACGGCCTGGTGATGAATGAGAATTATTATTACTACTCACCGCCTCGCTTTTTTAGCGCATTAAAATCAAGGGCTTGGGTTGGTGTGGGCTTCGTGGATCGTCTGTATTCCCTGCAGTAGGTCATCGGACAATTTTATATCGACACTTTCGATATTGGCTTTCAGCTGTGCCATGGTGGTTGCCCCAACGATGGTGCTGGTGAGGAACTTTCTGCTGTTGACGAAAGCCAGTGCCATCTGGGCAGGGTCGAGGTCATGTTTACGCGCCAGGGCCAGGTATTTTATGGTGGCCTTTTGGGCTACAGGGTTGCTGTAGCGCGTATAGTCCGGGTACAAGGTCAGGCGCGCACCGGCTGGTCGCGCATCGTCAATATACTTGCCGGACAGTACGCCGAATCCCAACGGTGAATAAGCAAGCAGGCCGCAACGCTCCCGCCACGACACTTCAGCTGCGCCGACTTCATAGCTTCTGTTCAGCAGGTTATAGGGATTTTGCACCGAGACGATACGGGGCAGGTTCAATTGTTCCGCGATGTGAAGGAAACGCATGATGCCCCAGGGGGTTTCATTGGATAAACCGATGTAGCGTATTTTGCCTGCCTGGACGAGGCCGTTTAACGCTTCCAGCGTATCGGCCAGCGGTGTAAAATAGTCCTGGTCTGTCGGTGTGTAGCCGAGCTGGCCGAAAAAATTGGTGTCGCGTTCCGGCCAGTGCAGCTGGTAAAGGTCGATACAATCGGTTTGCAGGCGCTTGAGACTTCCGTTTAACGCCTCTTCCAGGTGTTTACGTGTAAAGCGTGTTTTGCCTTTGCGGATGTGATCGATCCAGCCTTCACCGGGACCGGCGATTTTGCTGGCCAGGATAATCTTTTCCCTGTTGCCTGTGCAGCTCAGCCAGTTGCCGATAATCTCTTCGCTGCGCCCGTAGCTTTCCGCTTTGGGCGGAATCGAATACAGCTCCGCGGTGTCGAAAAAGTTCACGCCTTGTGCCATGGCGTAATGCATTTGTTCGAAAGCTTCGGCCTGGGTGTTCTGTTCGCCCCAGGTCATAGTGCCGAGGCAGATAAGGCTGACATTAATTCCGCTGTTGCCGAGTTTTCTGTACTGCATGTCTTTTTTCCCGGTACGATCGAGTCAGGTCAGCGGCGCAGTCGGTGTCAGCTGCCAGATTTCCCTGTTGTAGTCGAGCATGGTGCGGTCGGTGGAGAATTTACCGCTGTTTGCGGTGTTCAGGATACTCATGCGGGTCCAGCGCTCTCTATCGCGAAATGCTTCGGCCGCGCGTTCCTGTGCATTGACGAAACTGCGGAAGTCAGCGGCGGTCAACCAGGGATCCTGTGCGCTGCTGATAGAGCGGATGAGGGGTTCAAACAGATTTATTTCAAACTGGCTGAAGTGGCCGCTTTTTAACAGATTCATGACAGCATGCAGGTCGTCATCCGCCTCGATGATCTCCCATGGCCGGTAATCCTTACGAGTTTCATCCACCTGTTCAGCGGTCAGGCCAAACAGGAAGAAATTATCGTCACCGACTTCTTCCAGGATTTCGATATTGGCGCCATCTAAGGTGCCAATCGTGACGGCGCCGTTCATCATGAATTTCATGTTGCCGGTACCGGAGGCTTCTTTCCCGGCAGTGGATATCTGTTCGGAAAGATCCGCGCCCGGGCAGATTGTCTCCATGGCAGATACACGGTAATTGGGGAAGAATACCACCTTGAGCAGGTCGCCGACCGCCGGGTCGTCGTTGATCACCCGGGCAACATTACTGATCAGCTTGATGATCAGTTTGGCTATGGCATAACCCGGCGCTGCTTTGCCACCGATCAGTACGCAGCGATTGGTCCAGTTTTTGGTGTCGCCGCGTTTGATGCGATTATATAGATGGATGATATGCAGGGCATTCAGCAATTGACGCTTGTATTCATGAATGCGCTTGACCTGCACGTCGAACAGCGCATTGCAGTTTACTTTCACGCCGCATTCGTTTTCAATCAGCTTGGCCAGTCGTTGCTTGTTGGCCATTTTGATATCGCGCCAACGTTGTCGGAAATCAGCATCCTCGGCACAGGGCGCGAGCCTGCGTAACTGGTCGAGGTCGGTAGTCCAGCTGTCTCCAATGATCTGCTCTGTGATCAATTTGTTCAGGCCCGGGTTACACATGCTCAGCCAGCGCCGCTGGGTGACACCGTTGGTCTTGTTGTTGAACCTGTCCGGCCACATTTCGTAGAAGTCATGGAACAGCCCTTCCTTGAGCAGCCGCGAATGCAGCTCGGCCACGCCGTTCACCGAGAAACTGCCGACAATGGCGAGGTAGGCCATGCGCACCATCGGTGTATCGCCTTCCTCGATAATCGACATGCGCCGCAGGCGGTCGGTATCACCCGGCCAGCGCCGCGATACCTCGGCCAGGAAACGCGCGTTGATCTCGTAGATGATCTCCATCAAGCGCGGCAGCATATTGTCGAAAATGTACACCGGCCATTTCTCCAGGGCCTCCGGTAACAGAGTATGGTTGGTATAGGCCATGGATCTGTTGACCAGAACCCAGGCTGTATCCCAGTCGATACGGTATTCATCGACCAGCAGGCGCATCAACTCGGCCACCGCGATACTGGGATGGGTATCGTTGAGCTGGAAACAGTGCTTGTCGCTGAGAGTGTCAAAATTTTTGCCCATCAGACGGATCGAGCGACGTAACACATCCTTGAGGCTGGCCGATGCCAGCAGATACTGCTGCCGCAGGCGCAGCTCCTTGCCGTTTTCACTGGCATCGTTAGGATACAGCACCATGGTGATGTGTTCGGCGTCATTTTTCGATTCGACCGCCTGCGCATAATCGCCGGCGTTGAAATCATCCAGATCGAACTCGTCGGTCGACGTCGCCTTCCAGAGGCGCAGGCTGTTGACCGTATCATTGCCATAGCCGGGGATCGGTATGTCATATGGCACGGCCAGCACGTCATGGGTGGCGACCCAGCGTACCCGGCGCTCGCCGTTTTCATCATTGAAGACCTCGGTATGGCCGCCGAAGTGAATGCGTTGCGTGTATTCCGGGCGTTCGAGTTCCCAGGGGTTGCCGTCGCGCAGCCAGTGGTCCGGCTCCTCCAGCTGGTAGCCGTTAACCAGCTCCTGACGAAACATACCGTATTCGTAGCGCAGCCCGTAGCCCAGCACCGGCAACTGCAGGGTGGCACAGCTGTCAAGGAAACAGGCGGCCAGGCGCCCAAGGCCACCATTACCCAGGCCGGCATCGTGTTCGGCTTCCGCCACCTCCTCCAGTTCGATGCCATAGTCGTAGAGCACACTGGCGACTTCGTCGGTAATGCCGAGGTTGAGCATGGCATTACCCAGCGACCTGCCCATCAGGAATTCCAGTGACAGGTAGCAGGTGCGCCGCACATTGCCTTCTTCATAGGCGAAGCGGGTGTTTTTCCAGCGTTCCATCAGCCGGTCGCGCACCGTATAGGCGAGCGCCTCGTACAGGTAGTGGTCGGTACAGTGTTGTTTGTCCCGACCCAGGGTGCGGTTATAGTAGCGCAGGAAATCTTCATCGATGGTTTTCTCATCCATGGCCAGCGGCGGCAGATCCGTCAGCTTTGGATGAGGGGTTAATACGTTGGGTGTGTGATTTGACATGGCAAATAAACCTTCAGGGGTTCGGTTAATCGTTGTTGCGGTAACGCTGAAATCGTCAGTCTATTATCAGGCAGTACACTGCCGCGAAGCTCACAGTTTGAAGATCGGCCGCGGTTCTTTGCTCAAGTAGTAGGGCATCATTCTGGGCACCAACGCCCCCAGTGTCTGTTTTCGGTTGTCCGGCGCCGGATGGGTGCTCAAAAACTGCGGTGGATGGCTGCCGCCCACCTTGCCCATTTTCTCCCACAATGTCACCGCGGCCCGCGGGTCGTAGCCTGCCTTGGCAGCCAGTTCTATACCAATAAGATCGGCCTCGGTTTCCGCCGTGCGGCTGTTGGGCAATTTGATCGCCAGCATCGCAGCAACAGCGGCACCCGACATGGCGAGACCGGGGCGGTCAGACGCCATGCCCACGGCAGCGACACCCGCCGAGGTCGCTATGCTGACCGACATTTTTTCCGCCTGGTGATTGGCGAGCGCATGCGCGATCTCATGCCCCATGACCTGGGCAATTTCGTCATCGGTGGTCTGGACCTTTTCAATGAGCCCCGTGTAAATCGCCATCTTACCGCCGGCCATGCACCAGGCGTTGACCACCTCGGGATCGTCGATCACTTTGATGCTCCATTCCCATTGTGCGGTTTCCGGCCGTTTTTTCACCGCCTGCGCCACCAGTCGTTCGGTAATCTCCGTCACCCGCCTTTTCAGTACCGGGTCATTGTCAACTTTGCCCTCTTCGCTGAGCGGCTTGAGTGTCTGCGCATAAGCTTCCTTTGAGGCGCTGATGGCGGAGTCTTCCGAGACCAGCATGAGTTGGCGGCGCCCGGTTGGGCTGGTGGCGCAGGCAATAAGCAACAGGCTGACAAGCGCGAGGATGGTGAGGCGTTCCATGGATATGTCCGTAGTGTGTGGAAGAATATCGGGGTCAGTTCATGTAAGGTACACCAGCAGTGTTGGGCTTGCTACTGGTCTGTCGCCGTGGAGGCACCTGAAATCGGGCGTTGGCTGGTTCCTAGGGGGCCTCAACCATTTCCCTGGTAATTTCGAGTACCTTTTGGCCGTCCTGTTCCCGGACCAACCCCGTGGCCATGGGATCGAATTCCAGGCGCTTGGCAATATTTCCAAATACTTCCCGCAAGGCCCGGGCACCCAGACGATTCTCCTTGGCGGCTCTTTCGGCAATGAGGAAAGTTGCCTCTTCCGTGATCGTGAGGGTGATTCCGCTGTGCTTGAAATAGCCAACCGCGGTGGGCCAGATGGCGCCTGGAATGTCTTTGAATATCTTCACCAGGTCGGGGACACTGAAATCGCGCAGCATAATAGTGCTGTCGAAGCGCGATAAGAACTGTGGTGTCATGCCGTAGTCGAATATATCTTCCTGGGTCAGGTAGCTGCCGAAGTCGAATACGAAGCGTCGCTGCAAGGTGCCGTCGGCTCGAGGCACCAGCTTCCAGAAACTGTCGGCCCCCGATTTTTCGCTGGTGCGATTATAGACCTGGTCGTACAACTCCTCGAAGGCGCCACCGGCGACAAACAGGATATGCCCGGTATTGATCGGGGTTGTCAGCGTATGCCAGCCGCCTGCCTCAAAGTAGGGTATTTCAACCTGGACGTTCTCGTTCTCCATGAGGGTGAGCAGACTGTCCTGGGCAACGATGCCTTTGACACTGGGCTCACCACCGACCACTGCCCGTATCTTATCGACTTCATCGACACAGACGATACCGTGTGCGACGTAATCCCGCACGGTCTCGAGTCCAGCCTTTTCGCCGAGAATTTTCGCCGCCTGGCGCGCCAGCCTGTCCATCACGACATTCGTCTGTTTACCACGACTGGCCAGGTCCGCCACCAGGTTGGCGTTGATACGGATGATGGTGGAAAATTTCTCAAAGCCTTGAGCCTGAGAAAAAAACCGCTCCGCTGCCTGCATGATGGTGGTTTTCCCGGTGCCTGAATTGCCGATCATGAGCACGTTCCCCACGGAATGCTCAATGAGGTGCTTGTAGATGGCAACGGACATGTCCTGAAGGGCTTTTTCCTGCCCGATCACATCTTCGCTCAGGATTGCGAATATTTCCCTGGGTGTCATTGGCGGCCCTGAATTGCTGCCGGCATCAGGTGGCACTGCCAAGCCAGAAGGTCATGTCCTTGTCGAGGAATTCCCGCCAGGACATGTAGTGCGTGCCGTCACAGGAAAACGTCAGGCTGAGCAGGCCGTTGAAGATGTTGATCGAAGCCGAGCGCAGGTAGAGTGTTTCGTCTGCCGTGCGCAGCGTGCGCATGCTGTCCAATATGTTGCCGATAGCACCCTTCGGGATGAGAGCATTCTTCGGGTAGGGGCAGCTCTGGTAGAGCAGGCAGACATCCGGGTCACACAGCGCTTCATGGTCGAGGAAGCGGTAACGGAATGGATCCTGGACCAGCCAGATAGTGACCCGGCTGCTGGAGAAATGGATCACGCCCTGAAACATGCCGCGCTCGGTCAGCA
>Ga0055476_10000071_pt1 | contig 21445 bp, 19 predicted proteins | sample Muzzi_CordC_D2_FD_57682 | JGI IMG/M metagenome (GOLD analysis project Ga0055476, IMG submission 57682) | Wetland microbial communities from San Francisco Bay, California, USA, that impact long-term carbon sequestration - Muzzi_CordC_D2 | ecosystem: Environmental > Aquatic > Marine > Wetlands ... | reverse complement strand
GGGGTCCGTGTCGTCCGACGAAATAGGGCTCGTGCCCCGCGCCGCGTCGGTACAGCGCGGTCGCGGTCATTGCGACGACCGCGCCGCTGAACGCCAGCAGCATGTCCTTCTGGCCGTCCCATACGTCGCCCTGCGCCCCCACGTAGGCCATGCCGACGTCGGGGCTCACGACTCGTGCAGCGGCCCACTCGAGGATCTCGTAGGTCGAGCTCGCCGACACGATGAAGAGGATCGGGACGACGAAGCTCCAGAGACGATGGGCGTGGACGCGCCGCAGCGTGATCTCGCGCATCGGATACGCGAACAGCAGCCCGAACACGAAGTGAACGAAGCGATCGAAGTGGTTGCGCGACAGATCGAAGGCGTCGCGCAGCCAATCACCGATGGGAACGCTGGAGTACGTGTAGTGCGACCCGACCGCGTGCAGCACCAGGAAGAGCGCGATCGAGGCGTAGGAGAGATTCGAGAACACGAAACGTCGGTGGCTGGCGGCCAGCAGACCGACGACCCCGAAGACGAGATAGTTCTCGAGCAGCCAGGTTTCGCGATCGACCGGCGAAATCGCCAGCAGGAGCCACCACACGAGGTAGACGGCGACAATCGCCTGCAGCAGACGGTTGCGCCCGATCGGAGTTCCGACGGATGCAGCGTTCACACCGAAGAGCTTCGCAGGAATCCGAACCGGCCGCGACGCCCACCGGGAGAAGGCTCGTCGACGTCGGAAGCGCGTCGCAGGCCGGACTCAACCCGATACTTGGAAGAGTTGCCATTCCCCGGGCACGCCCTTGAGTTCGTGCGCGCCGCGATCACGGAACTCGATACCGGAGCCCGCCACCAGGTCCTTCACGGTACTCGACACCAGCACCTCATCGGCTTCGGCGAGCGACGCGATGCGCGAACCGATGTGCACTGCGATGCCGGCGACGCCGCCGTCATGCAGCTCGCACTCGCCGGTGTGGAGTCCCGCGCGGAGCTGGATGTCGAGACCTCCGACCGAATCCCGGATGGCGCTCGCGCAGCGAATCGCGCGCGCGGGTCCGTCGAAGGTTGCGAAGAAGCCGTCGCCCGCCGTGTCGACCTCCAGACCGCGATAGCGACCCAGCTCCTCGCGAACGCGAGCGTGGTGGTCGCGCAGCAGCTCGCGCCAGCGGCGGTCGCCGATCTCGACCGCGCGCGCGGTGCTGTCGACGATATCGGTGAAGAGGACCGTGGCCAGGATCCGGTCGATCTCCACCGGAGAGGAGCGCGAACCCGTCAGGAACTCCTGGACGGCATCGAGCACCGCCCGCGAATCTCCGAAGAACGGCAGGTGGTCGTCCCCCGGAAGCTCCAGCAACCGCGCATCCGGGATCCGCTCCGCCATGTGTCGAGCGTTTCCGACGGAAATGATCCGATCACCGGTGCGATGGATCACGAGGGTCGGGAGGTGGAGCGTCCCCAGCACCGGCCGCACGTCGATCTTCTCGTTCATGCGAATGATCGCGGCGGCTTCGCGCGGGCCGGCCCCCAGTCGCTGGAGGCGCGCCCATGAATCGCGCGACCGCTCGTCGCCCGCCAGGGACGGCGCGAACACGGCCAGGTCGCTTCCGGTTCCCCAGTGCTTCTCGATGTTCGCGAGAGCCTCTGCGCGGAACGCCTCGGAAAGGCCGCACGGATAGTCCGCGGCCGCGGAGAAGCGGGCGAACGAGCCCAGCAGGATCAGCGAATGCGTCCGCTCCGGGTAGGTCGCCGCAAAGACGATGGACATCGGGCCGCCTTCGGAGACTCCGAGGAGCGCCGCGCGCTCGGAGCCGGCCGCATCCATCACGGCCCGAACGTCGTCCATGCGCTCCTCGATCGTCGGCACTCCGACGCCGCGGTCCGAGAGGCCCGTGCCCCGCTTGTCGAAGGTGATGACACGCGCGAACGAGCCCAGCCGCTCGAAGAAACGTCCGAGCTCCGGCCACTCCCAGGGCATCTCCACGTTCGAGATGAAGCCCGGAATCATCACCAGGTCGACGGGGCCGTCACCGAACACCTGGTAGGCGATGTGGACATCGCCGCTCTTCGCGTAGCGCGTTCGCGGAGGCATGGGGCGGAATCTACTCCGATGCGATACCCGAAGCTACGGCTTCACGACCTCGACCGGGCCGAGTCCCGCGAGCTGCGGCTGCAGTTGCGCGGCCGGCCCCACCAGCACGATCGCCGCGCGATCGGGATGGAGTCTTCGCCGCGCCTCGCGCGCGGTGTCTTCGACCGTCACGGCGCGAACGCGTGCGCGATAGGTATCGAGCGAATCCTCGGGCAGCCCGTACACGTCGAGCTCGACCAGGCCGCCGATCACCGCATCCGAGGTCTCGAGGCCCAGTGAAAAGCTGCCCGTCGCGAGCGTGCGGGCCTGCGTGAGCTCGCTCTCGGTCGGCGGCTCCGAGCGCATGCGCTCGAGCTCCGCGAGCAACAGATCCACGACGGTGCGGACTTCGGCGACGCGCGTGAACGTCGAGACCACGAACAGCGAAGGCTGGCGCCGCATCGCGAAGCCCGAATGCACGCCATAGGTGAGCCCGGCATCGGCGCGCACGCTCGCCATCAGCCGCGACGAGAAGCCGGAACCGCCCAGGATCGAATTCATGATGTTGACCGCGACGCGGTCGGGATCGCTGCGGGCGATGCCGTCGTGGGCGACCCGGATCTGGGCCTGCTCGAGGTCGGGGCGATCGACGATCACGATCTTCCTCGCCGCCGGTGCGGGCAGGGCCGGCGCCTCCCCGGCGGACGGAAGCTCGGCGCGCGACATCGCGCCGAAGCTGCGCTTCGCGAGTTCGAGCATGGCGTCGGCCTGCACGTCGCCCGAGGCCGCGAAGATGGCGTTGTTGGGAACGAAGACCTCGCCGTGGAAGCGGCGCGCCGCCGCCGCGTCGAGGCCCGCAACCGTCAGCGTGTCGCCCCCGGCGGGGATGCCGAAACGGTGCCCCTCGAAGACCGCCCGGTCGACGTACCAGCGCGCGAGCAACGCGGGGTCGTCTTTGGACTGCTCGATCGCGGCCAGGATCTCGGTACGTGCGCGCACCGCTTCGCGGCGATCGAATCTCGGCCGAAGCACCACGTCGCCCAGGATCTCCGCCAGCAACGGCAGGTCGCGACTCAGCCCGCTCACGGCGACCGTCATCGAATCCCAATCGGCCGACACCGACAGCTCCGCGCCGATCTCGTCGACCGCGGTCGCGAGCGCCAACGCGTCGCGATCGCCGGCACCGCGTTTCATCAGCTCGGCGGTGAACGACGCGAGGCCGGCGCGCTTCGGGTCGACCGTCGCCTCACCGCGGCGCACGGTGATGCTCAGCGAGGCGCGCGGAATGCGGTGATCCTCGAGCACCAGCACCTTCAAACCGTTCGCCAGCTCGGACCGCGTCAGCGCGTCGCCCTGCACGACCGGAGCATCGGTGGGCGGGGGCGGCGGAAGCTCCCAGGCCGGCTTCGACGCGCAGCCGATGGCGAGCAGCGAGGCGAACGCGCAGACCGCGAATCGTTGCGACGCGCGAATCACGATCCCTCCCCCGCCGGCGGAATGACGTGAACGATGCTCTGGTTGTCGTCGATCAGGTACTTCGCCGCGACCCGCTGAACGTCCGCCGCGGTCACGGCCTCGATGCCGTCGAGCTGCTCGGCGAGGGTGCGGATACGACCGAAGGTCACGTATTCGCGGCCGATCCGCGACGCCAGCGCGTGGTTCGTTCGCAGTCCGGTGACGAGCATGACTTCGAGCTGTCGCTTCGCCTTCACGAGCTCCTCGTCGCTGACCGGCTCGTCCCGCAACCGCGCGATCTCCGCGAAGAACTTCTTTTCGACCTCGTGGACCGAAACGCCCGGGCGAACCCCCGCAAACGCGTAGAAGACTCCGGCATCGGCCAGCTCCCAATACGCCCCGCTCGCCGACAGCGCGAGCTCCCCTTCGTAGATCAGCTTGCGGTACAACCGGCTCGAACGGCCGTCCGAGAGGATCTGGCTCAGTACGTCGAGCGCCGGACCGTCCGGATGACCGCTCTTCGGCGCGTGCCAGGCCGCGGCCAGCAGCGGACTGCGCACATCCATCTCGAACACCGCACGCCGAATCCCGCGCTGAGCGGGCTCGACGGTCGGATTGCGCGGAATCGGCATCGGCTTCAGCCTGCCGAAACGTTTGCGGATCCGATCGAGGGTGGCGTCGGTATCGAAGTCACCCGCGATCGCGAGCGTGATGTTGTTCGGCGCGTAATACGTCTCGAAGAATTCGGCGGCGACCGGCACCGTTGCCTGCTCGATATCGCTGCGCCAGCCGATCACGGGCCAGCGGTAGGGATGGGCCTGGAAGGACAACGCCATCAACGATTCGAAGGCGCGCCCTTCGGGGCTGTCCTCGGTCCGCATCCGACGCTCTTCGAGCACCACCTCACGCTCGCTCGCGAGCGTCGCCTCGCTGATGTCGAGGTGTGCGACGCGCTCGGCTTCGAGATCGATCACGAGCGGCAACGATTCCGGTGGGACGTCCTCGAAGTACACCGTGACGTCGCGGCTCGTGAAGGCATTCAGCCTGCCGCCGCGCGCCTGCACGAGCTTGGCGTGCTCTTCCTCGGCGATGTGCGTCGACCCCTTGAACATCATGTGCTCGAAGAGGTGGGCGAGCCCCGTGTAGCGAGATTCGTCGCGGGACCCGACGCGAACCCACATCTGGAATGAAACCACCGGCGTCGAGTGATCCTCGAGGGTCAGCACGGTCAAACCGTTGTCGAGTCGATCGACCCGGGTGTGCTCGGCCGGATCCTGCAGCGTCGACGCGACGGCGATCGACTCCCCGGGTTGCGAATCCGCGTGCGCGACCACCGCCGTCGCCAGCGAGGCCAGCGCGAGCAGCGACACGAAACGAAGCCGGTCGCGCGAACAGCGGCGGAGATCAGGCATGGCGGGCTACGGTATCCGGCGGCGCGCGGTGTGTCGAGGCGGATTTCGCGCGAATCGACGCGGCGGGCGCCGGCGGCCTCGCTGACGGGTCGGTCGACGATCATCGCGCGGATCGGGAACGGAGCAACCTCGATGAAATGCGGAGAGCGGCGGTGAAGCAGCGCGGCGATCGGCTCGTCTACTCGAGCGAACAGGGTCGGGTCTGCCCCGATTGCGGCCGACCCAGGCCGAAATGCAGCTGCGGGCAGCCCCGGCGAGTCGATCGCGGCGACGGCATCGTGCGGGTGCGGCGCGAGAAGAAGGGGCGCAGCGGCAAGACCGTGACGACGATCAGCGGCATCCCGCTGCCCTCCGACGAGCTCGCGCAGCTCGCGGGCGAGCTGAAACGGCGCTGTGGAACCGGCGGCTCGGCGAAGAACGGCGTGGTCGAGATCCAGGGCGATCACTGCGATGCACTCGCTCTCGAGCTCGCCAACCGCGGCTACACGGTGAAGCGCGCGGGCGGCTGACGCCGGCGCCGCGACGCGAGTCTCAGCGCGCGATCATCCCGCCGTCGACCGCGAGCGTCTGTCCCGTCACGAATCGGGCGGCCTCGCTCGCGAAGAAGACGACCGCGCCCTTGATGTCGTCCTCGCCGCCATAGCGACGCATCGGCACCTGCTCGAGGAACCGGCTCAACTCGGCTTCGTCGTGGCGCACGTGATCGAGCATCGCCGTGTCGAACGGCCCGGGGGCGATCGCGTTCACGCGAATGCCGTGCCGCGCGAGCTTCACCGCCATGTCGCGGGTCAACGCATCGACCGCCCCCTTGCTCGCGGAATACGCGATCGCCGGCTCGGCCTCGTCGTCGGCTCCGCGCATCCCGGAGATCGACGAGATGTGGACGATGCTGCCGCCCCCGCGCGCCTTCATCTGCCGCGCGACGCGCTGCGACAGCAGCCACAATCCGCGCACGTTCACCGCGAAGACCTTGTCCCAGCCCTCGATCGGATACTCGAGCGTCGGCGCGCCCCAGATCACACCGGCGTTGTTGACGAGGATGTCGATCCCGCCGAGCTCGCTCGTGGCGCGATCCACGAGCGCCGCGACCGAATCGGGGTCGGCGATGTCGGCTTCGATCGCGGCGCCGCGGCGGCCGAGTCCCGCGATCGCCGCGGCGGCTTCTTCGCAGTTCGCGAGCTTGCGTGACGCGACTGCGACGTCGGCCCCGGCCTCCGCGAGCCCGATCGCGATGTGGCGACCGATTCCGCGTCCGCCGCCCGTCACGAGTGCCGTCCGGCCGGAGAGATCGAAGAGCTCGTTCACGTGCACGAAAGGACTTCCGGTCCGAAGCGACGACCCGGGCTAGGCCTCACGACAGAGGACGAACCAGCTGCCCAGGTCCTTGCCCTTGCGCGCGGCCGAACCGATCGAGACGTGCTCCGAAACGGCGCGCACGGTGTCGATCATGAAGCCGTAGACGAACCGTGAGAGCCCCCGCTCGTTGGAGCGAATCTCCGGCCAGCCGTCGGGGTGCGCGTCGGGCACGAGGTTGTAGTCGACCAGCACCTCGGGCCGCGTCGCGTCTTCGCGCGCGACGAAGTAGCCGGGCCCCGTGACCGGCGCCATGGTCTGGAAGTTGAAGCCGTGGAGCTCGCCGGGCTTCACCGCGTCGGCGCCGCGCGGTCGACAGAAGCGCTTCTCGAACAGGGTGAACACCGGCAGCGTATTGCGACCGTAGTGCCGGACTTGTGTGAAATCCGGCACACTCGGCGGCACCAGGTGCTCGAGCCGCAGCGGGCGGAAACCGTCCACCAGCTCGTACAGACGTCGCTGTTCGGCGCGCCCGAAAGAGCGCACCGCGGCCACGCGTTCGGCGTGATCGAGCGCATCGAGTCGGTCCGCGATCTGCTGCGGTCGCGTCGCGGGATCCGCCAGCCGCTGCGCCAGCTCGTGGCCGACATTCGAATTCGCCGATCCCATGGCTCCCTCCCGTCCGTTTCGTCCGTTTGCTTCGCTCGTGCTCGTCGTGCGCCCATCGACGGTTCGCGTCGGTTCCGCCGACCACCGGCAAGCCACCGCGACAGGATCGCGCCGCCGAACTGCAAGCGCAATTCAGCCTCCGTCGGGGGTGCAAGATCTTGCGCAGTGAAACGCGCAAGTATCGGATTCGAAAGAAGTCTTTCGCCGTCGGCCGGTATTCGCTAAGGTCTCCAATCCAGTCGACGCCCGCGCAATCTCTGCCGCCCGGCGTCACCAACACTAGAGAGAAAGGAGTAGTGATGGCGGAAACCGCTGAACTCCGCATCGGCGATCAGGTACTCAGCCTCCCCATCGTGGAGGGCTCCGAAGGCGAACGCGCCATCGACATCAGCAAGCTCCGGAGCAGCACGGGGCTCATCACGCTCGATCCGGGCTACGCGAACACCGGTTCGTGCATGAGCGCGATCACTTTCATCGACGGCGACAAGGGCATCCTGCGCTACCGCGGCTACGCGATCGAAGAACTCGCCGAACACAGCAACTTCCTCGAGGTCGCCTACCTGCTCGCCTACGGCAAGCTTCCCTCACGCGACGAGTACGATCGCTACGAGAACAACATCACGCGTCACACGATGATCCACGAAGACTTCAAGGCCTTCTTCGGTGCGCTCCCGAAGGACGCCCACCCGATGCCGGCCTGCAGCGCCGCCGTCGGAGCGCTCTCGACCTTCTACCCCGACTCGGTCGACCCGCGCGACGAACGTCAGGTCGAGATCTCGACGCATCGGCTGATCGCGAAGATTCCGACGATCGCCGCCTACGCGTACAAGCACTCGGTCGGACAACCGTTCCTGTACCCGCGCAACGATCTCTCCTACGTCGGCAACCTGCTCTACATGATGTTCGGAACGCCGTGCGAGACCTACCACGTCGATCCGGTCGTCGAGAAGGCGATCGACCTGCTGCTGATCCTGCACGCCGACCACGAGCAGAATTGCTCGACCAGCACGGTCCGGCTGGTGGGTTCGTCGATGGTCAACCTGTTCGCTTCGATCTCCGCGGGCTTCAAGGCGCTCTGGGGGCCGTCCCACGGCGGCGCCAATCAGGCCGTGATCGAGATGCTCGGGCAGATCCGCGACGAGGGCATCACCGCCAAGGAGTTCGTCGAGCGGGCAAAGCGCGGCGACGACAGCGCGCGCCTGATGGGCTTCGGCCACCGGGTCTACAAGAACTTCGACCCGCGCATGAAGATCATCAAGAAGGCCTGCTTCGACGTGCTCGAGCAGCTGGGCGTGCACACCCGTCTGCTCGAGATCGCGGTCGAGCTCGAAGAGATCGCCCTCAAGGACGACTACTTCGTCGAGCGCAAGCTCTACCCCAACGTCGACTACTACTCGGGCGTGATCTACAACGCGATCGGCACGCCGGCGAACATGTTCACGGCGATGTTCGCGATCGGCCGCCTGCCCGGCTGGATCGCACAATGGAACGAGCTGCACGGCGACCCGGACTTCAAGATCGGCCGGCCGCGTCAGGTCTACACCGGCCCGACGCAGCGCCCCTACGTGCCGATCAGCGAACGCTGACGCGAAACGTCGCGTTGGCGAGCGATCCGCCGCGACTGATCTGGGTCGACGGCGAGCTGCTGCCGGCCGAACGCGCCGTCGTGCATGCCGACGACAGCGCGTTCGGCGAAGGCCGCGGTTGCTACACCAGTGTCGGCATCGCTCGCGGCCGGCCGCGCTTTCCCGATCGGCACCTGCGGCGCCTGCGACGCGGCGCGCATGCGCTCGGACTCGGCGAGTTCGCCGCGACCGCATTCGAGCGCGCGCTCTCCGAACTCGCCGCGGCGGCGTTGCCCGACGGCGAAGGCGTGATCCGATTGCAGCTGAGCCGCCGCCCGGGCGGCCCGCTGCAGCTGACCGCCGTGCCGCGCGGTCTCGGCGAGGACCGGGCGGAGTGGAGCGCCATTTCGGCGACCGTCCGCCACGGCGGCGCGCTGCTTGCAGGCGGCCACAAGCTGACCAATCGACTGGCGCTCACGCTCGCCGCGGACGAAGCCGCGGCTGCCGGAGCCGACGAAGCGCTGCTCTTCGACGCGGCGGATCGCCTGGTCGAGGGCTCGCGCTGCAATCTCATCGTGGTGGGGGCGAACGGCCCGCCCGTGGCGCCCGACGACGACCTCGGCGCCGTCACGGGCATCGCACTGGAGGTCGTGCTCGAGCGCTTGCCGGAGATCGTTCGCGGCACGATCGGACGCGACGAATTGCGCGGCGCACGCGAGCTGATCGCGCTGAATTCCGTGCGCGGCGCGCGTGCGATCACACGGCTCGACGGCGGCCGGGTCGCCGACGGCTCACCGGGACCCTGGGCCGCGCGGATCCATGCCGCGTTCGAGAGCGGCTGAGTTAAGCTGCGCGAGATTCGCCCCCATCCTGCCGACGGAGAGGACCATGGACATCGAAGGCATTGCAGCAATCGTCACCGGCGGAGGCTCCGGCCTCGGCGAAGCCACGACCCGCGCGCTCGTCGCGCGCGGCGCGAGCGTCGGCATCCTCGACCTCGCCCACTCGCCCGGCGCCGCCGTCGCGGACGAACTCGGAGCGCGCGCGCGCTTCCTCGAGGCGGACGTCACCAGCGAGGAGCAGGTCCAGGCCGCCGTCGACGACGTGGCCGGCTCGTTCGGCGAGATCCGCGCGGTGGTGAACTGTGCCGGCATCGGCTCCGCGACGCGCACCGTCGGCAAGGGCAACGCCCCGTTTCCGCTCGACGTCTTCCGCCGCTCGATCGAGGTCAACCTGGTCGGCACATTCAACGTGATCCGGCTCGCCGCCGCGCGCATGGCGGACAACGCGCCGGGCGAGGACGGCGAGCGCGGCGCGATCGTCAACACCGCGTCGGTCGCGGCCTTCGACGGACAGATCGGACAGGCCGCTTATTCGGCGTCGAAGGGCGGCGTCGTCGGCATGACGCTGCCGATCGCGCGCGACCTCGCGCGCTTCGGGATCCGGGTCTGCACGATCGCGCCGGGCCTGTTCGACACGCCGCTGCTCGCGCTGCTGCCCGAGCCCGCGCGACAGGCGCTCGGCGCGTCGATTCCGTTTCCGCCGCGGCTCGGCCGCCCGCCCGAATTCGCATCGCTCGCGTGCGAGATCCTCGCGAACCCGATGCTGAACGGCGAAGTGATCCGACTCGACGGCGCGATCCGGATGGCGCCGAAGTAATCGCGATGGTGGATGCGCGGGCCGTGCTGGTGACGGGTGCGACCGGGCTGGTCGGCTCGCGAATCGTCGCGGCGTTGCTCGCGCGCGCTGCGAAGCGGGAGGTGCGCGTACTTTCGCGCGACCCCGAGACCGCCGCGCGAAGACTCGATCCGCGGGTCGCGGCCGTCGGCTGGAACGGTGTCGACCCGCCCGCGGCCGCGCTCGACGGCTGCGACGGCGTGCTGCACCTCGCGGGCGAGCCGGTCTTCGGCGGACTGCCCACCGCGGCGCGACGGCGGCGGATCCGCGACAGTCGCGTCGACTCGACCCGGGCGCTGGTGCGCGCGATCGGCGAGCTGCCCGCAGCCGCCCGCCCACGTAGCCTCGTGTGCGCATCCGCGGTCGGCTTCTACGGCGATCGCGGCGACGAGCGCCTCGACGAAGACGCGGGCGTCGGCGAAGGCTTCCTGGCCGAGGTCTGCCGCGACTGGGAGGCCGCCGCCGCGGAAGCCGAGCGCTACGGCGTGCGCTCGGCGCAGCTGCGAATCGGCATCGTGCTCGCACGCGAAGGCGGTGCATTGCCGCGGATCGCGCTGCCGTTCCGCTTCGGCGCGGGCGGGCGCATCGGCTCCGGTCGCCAGTGGGTGCCGTGGATCCACATCGACGACCTCGTCGCCCTCTTCCTCGCCACCCTCGACGACGAAGCGCTGCGCGGCCCGATCAACGCCGTCGCCCCCGAGCCCGTCCGCAACGCGGAGCTCACGCGCGTGCTGGGCCGCGTGCTCGCGCGCCCCACGCTGCTGCCGGTGCCGGGCTTCGCGCTGCGCGCCGCACTCGGCGAGCTCGCAGGCGAATTGCTCGGCAGCCGCCGCGTCGTGCCCGCGCGCGCGCTCGCGCACGGCTTCGCGTTCGAGCACGCCGACCTCGAAGCCGCACTGACGCGCGAGCTCCGCTGACGCAAGCCGCGATCCGGCCTCTTGCGCCGAGCCGATCGTCCGGCGCTCCTTCGAGCTCCGTCAGGGGCTCGAAATCAGCTGGGCTAGTGGCTGACGGGCACCGAATCGAAGAGCGACGGCAGCACGTCGCGAACCGTGACGTTCGGATGCTCGGGCGTCACCTCGAAGAACGCGAGGTCGAAGTGGGGATCGCTGGCCGGTGTGAAATGCGAGCGGAAACCGTTCATCAGACGTTCGATGATCTCCGCCGCGCGCTCCCGATTCGCATCGGCGAGCAGGAAGACGGCTCGCTCGCGCGTCAGGCGACAGATGACGTCGTCGACCCGCAGCGCGCTGCCGATGTAGTCCACCATTTCGGAGAACAGCCGGTCGCCCTCGACGCCCGAAGCCCCCACCATCACCGAAGTAACGTCGTAGTGGGCCGCGAGGCTCGAAGCCTTCTGGACCATCTCGCGCAGCTTGCGCGGGTCGTCGTGGTCGGGCCGAGCGGACAGCGGTGCAGTCATGTCCGCCGTATCGGCCGATTCCCGCCGTAGCTAAAGTCCCACGTGAAGGGATGGGAGGCTCTTCCTGCGGTAGAGTCCCGATTCCCTGAGAGAACCCATGTCCGACCCCGCGACAGCCTTGCCCACGACGCGCCACGGCGCCGCCGCGCAGCCCGAAATCGCTTCGGCCGACCGCCGCCGACTGCGCGACGCCGCAGCCTGCTTCGCATTGGTCGCACTCACCTACCTGCTGATCACGATCGGAGCGCTGGTGCGCGCCCACAACGCGGGTCTCGCGTGCCCGGATTGGCCGCTCTGCTTCGGTGAATTCGTGCCGACGATGAACCTCGAGGTCACCTTCGAGTGGACCCACCGGCTGGTGGCCGGATCGGTCGCGCTGCTGTTCGTCCGACTCGCGATCCGCCTGCTGCGCGCCCCCGAAACCCCGCTCGCCTGCCGGCGACTGCTCGGCCTCGCGACGGGGCTGCTGGCGACGCAGATCGTGCTCGGCGCGCTCACGGTCTGGTTGCAGCTGGCGTCGTGGACCGTGACCGCGCACCTGATCACGGGCAACAGCTTCTGCGTCACGCTGCTGCTGATCGGCTGCTCGTTGCGCGACTCGGTGCACGGCCGCGCCGCGCGTCCCGCCGCCGCGCCGCTCGCACGCGCCGCGGTCTTCGTCTGCGCCGCGCTGCTGTTCGTCCAGATGGTTCTCGGCGGCATGGTGTCGTCTCGCTACGCGGGCCTGGTCTGCACCGAGTGGCCGACCTGCAACGGCGGGCTGTGGTTCCCGACCTGGCGCGGCAATGTCGGGTTGCACCTGTTCCACCGGCTCAACGCCTACGCGCTCCTCGCCGCCTTCGCGTGGGCGTTCGTCATGGCGCGCAGCGACGCCGGCTTGCGCCGCTTCGTAACACTGCTCGTGGGCCTCGGCATCGGCCAGATCGCGGTCGGCGTCGCGAACGTGTGGCTCGGCCTGCCGGCGGAGGTCACCGGACTCCACACCGCCCTCGCCGCAGCGCTGGGGCTCACCCTCACCCTCGCGATCCGCGATCTCTACGCGCGCGACGCGATTCCGCGCTGAACGCGACCCTGCCACGGGCCCCGACTGCAAGGGCTTCGATAGGGGCGGTGTCTGGCGCGGGCGCGTGCGATGAAGGAAACTGACCCGCTCCTCGGCCATGCCGGCCGAGACGACGGAGCGACAAGAGGAAGACGATGCGTTCGTTTCAAGTCTTCGCCGCGATGACTCCCGAACGCGCGACGGAGCTGATCGCGAGCCTGAAGGAGAAGTCACCGGGCATGTTCGCGCAGGCGCTGGCCGCGGCGGCGGCCGCGATGCGCGCGCGCCCGGTCTACATCGCGCGCCAGCCGATCGAGAAGCAGGCGGCGGCGATCCGGCGCGCACTCGCGCGCGTCAGCGCGAGCCCGGTCGCGGAGGAGCTGCTCGCGGTCTACTTCCTCGAGTGCCGCAAGGAGCTGCTCGTCGAGTGGCTCGACGCGCTCGGCATCGCGCACGACGAGGGTTCGCTGACGGAAGACGAGCCCGCACAACCGTCGAAGAAGAAGCTCCACGACGCCGCGAAGGGCTTCCGCGCGACCGACGACGACCCGGATCGCGAGCTGTTGCTGGCGGCCTTCGCCGCGCAGAGCGCGATCGACTGGCCGGAGCTCGACGCGTTGCTCGGCTTCGACGCCTAGCCGGCCGCTCGGAAGTGCGGCGACGGTTGCCCGCGGTCTGGGCGCAGCGAGCTCGCAACCGCGGCGATTCGTCCGCCGCTCCCGTGGTGCGACGGGAGCGGCGGCTCGGAATCCGGCCGGAAATCAGCTGCGAACGGTGATCGCCGCGTTCGAAATGATCGGAGCGCCGCGCTCCTTCGAAGCGGCCGCGACCAGGATCCGGTCGCCTTCCTTCCAGTACGAGATCACGTAGGTCTCGCCCGGGTACGCGACACCCGCGAAGCGCGCCTGGTAGCGCGCCACCTTCGTGGTATCGCCGCCGAGCACTTCGTCGACGATCGCCTTGCAGACCACGCCGTACGAGCACAGCCCGTGGGTGATCGGCGTGTCGAAGCCGCCCATCTTCGCGAACTCGGGATCCGCGTGCAGCGGATTCTTGTCGCCCGACAGGCGGTAGATCAGCGCCTGCTGGGGCATCGTCGTCACCTCGATCACGCCGTCGGGCTCGCGATCGGGCGCCTGGTTGCCCGCCTTCGGGCCCGGTTCGCCGCCGAAGCCGCCCTCGCCGCGAAGGAACAGCGAGAAGCGATTCGTGAACAGCGGAGCACCGGACTCGTCGCTCGTCGCGACCTCGAGCACGACCAGCGCAGCCTTGCCCTTGTCCCAGATCTCCTTGACGCTGCCCCGGCTCGTCACCTTCGCCTCGGGCGGGATCGGCTGATGGATCTCGAGGTCCTGCTCGCCGTGGAGCAGCATCGCGAAGTTGAACTCGAGCCCCGGTACGCCACCGAGACCCGTGAGCGCACCGAACACCGGAATCACGCCGTAGCTCGGCAGCACCTTCAGATTCTTCTCGTAGCAGTACTCGAGCTCGCCCGGGTCGGTGGCGGGCACGCCCGCCCCGACGCCGAGGTGATAGAGGATCACCTGATCCCGGTTCCACTCGTAGGTTCCGGAGCCGAGCTCGGCTCCGAGGGCTTTCGACGGATCGATCGGCATGCCTTCCCCCTAGTCCTTGATCGCCTGCATGATCGCCCGCGTCTCGTCGGCGATGCTCAGCGGAATGCTGAAGCCGTCGGTGTTGCGCACCTGCTCGAAATTCGCGGCGAGCTCTTCGACGCTCGGAACGGCGTGATCGGGCGAAACCCAGCCTTCCGCCATGCCGACGAAGATGCGCGCATAGCGGCCGCCGCCGACGTCGAAGATCTCGTGGGTGAGCTCGCACTGCTCGGACACGAGGTAGGCGACGAGCGGCGTCACGTACTCGGGGGCGAGCTTGTCCGCCAGCGGTCCGAGCAGCGCTTCGGTGAGGCGGGTCTTGGCGATCGGCGCGATCGCGTTGCACTTGATGTTGTTCTTCGCGCCTTCGACCGCGAGCACGTGCATCAGACCGACGAGGCCCATCTTCGCGGCGCCGTAGTTCGCCTGACCGAAGTTGCCGAAGATGCCGGCGCCGGACGACGCCATCACGATCCGGCCGTAGTTGTTCTCCTTCATCGCCCGGAAGGCCGGCTGCGTGACGTAGAACGCGCCCTTCAGGTGCACGTCGAGCACGATCTCGAGGTTCTTCGGCTCGAGCTTCGTGAACGACTTGTCGCGCAGGATGCCGGCGTTGTTGATCACGATGTCGCACTTGCCGAAGTTGTCGAGTGCGGTCTGGATGATGGCTTCGCCGCCCTCCGGAGTGGCGACCGAGTCGTAGTTCGCGACCGCGGTGCCGCCCGCTTCGTTGATCTCCTTCACCACTTCGTCGGCCATGCTCGAGCCCGCGCCGGTTCCGTCCGCCGAGCCGCCGAGGTCGTTCACCACGACCTTCGCACCGCGCTCGCCGAGCATCAGCGCGTAGGTCTTGCCCAGGCCGCCGCCGGCCCCGGTGATCACCGCTACGCGGTCGTCGTACCGAATCTCGCTCATTACAAAACTCCTTTAGTAACAATTAGTTACCGCCCACACCAGAATGGGTCGGGGTCACCTGGAATCACTTGGGAGGCGGTGCCTCGCACGCGGGACCGCTGGGGGTTCGCGGTGGGGAGCACCCTGCGGCCGCCCTCTGGCGCGGCCGGCCGCGAGCAGCATAGCTGATTCCGATGTCGATCGTGGGCTTCAGCGATGTCGAAAACCGTCGCCCGCACGCGGCATTTGGCCCCGGAGCCAGTAGCTTCACGACACGGTGCCCCGATGACCCCGGACAGATTCGCCACCACCGTCTCCGATCGCTGCGGGCGGCCGCTCCTGCGCGCTCGCGTGACGACGCTCCAGGTGAACGTCGGCCTGCGCTGCGACCTCGCCTGCCACCACTGTCACGTCGAAGCCGGCCCGAAGCGGACCGAAACGATGGATCGCCGCACCGCGAATCGAATCCTCGAGCTGCTCGCCGCCGATCCTGCGATCGCCACCCTCGACCTGACCGGTGGCGCCCCGGAGCTCCAGAACGAGTTCCGGTCGCTGGTCCGCGGCGCCCGCGCGCTCGGGCGACGCGTCATCGACCGCTGCAACCTCACGGTCTTCGATGCCCCCGGCCAACACGACACCCCCGAGTTCCTGGCTCGCCACGGAGTCCGGATCGTCGCCTCGCTGCCGTGCTACACGCGCGAAAACGTCGAACGACAGCGCGGCCGCGGCGTGTTCGCGCGCAGCATCGCGTCGCTCCGGCGGCTCAACGCACTGGGTTACGGGCGAGCCGATGCTGCATCGAGCGACGACACCGCGGCGCCCGGGCTCGGGCTCGACCTCGTCTACAACCCGCTCGGGGCGAGCCTGCCGCCGCCGCAGACGGCGCTCGAAACCCGCTATCGGGCCGAATTGCGTGAGATGTTCGGTATCGAGTTCGACCGCCTGCTCAGCATCACCAACATGCCGATCAAGCGATTCGCCCACCAGCTCGCACGCGACGGGCGGACCGAGGAATACCAGTCGCTGCTCGTCGCCCACTTCAACCCCGACACGGTGCCCGAGCTGATGTGCCGCCGGCTCGTTTCGGTGAGCTGGGATGGCCGACTGTTCGATTGCGATTTCAACCAGATGCTCGAAATCCCCTCGGCTGTGAAACCGAAAACGATCTTCGACGTAGAGGACTTCGGAGCCTTCACGGGAGCCGGGATCGCCACCGGCCCACACTGCTTCGGCTGCACCGCCGGCGCGGGATCGAGTTGCTCGGGCGCGCTGCGATGACCTGGAGAAGCCCCGAAACGGAGTCCCAGCTGTGAATCCCCGGCGCGGCTCCACTACCGACGTCGGAGCGGAGGTCGCGAACGCCTCTGCTCCGGCCCGCGTACGAATCGGCCTGCGCTACGTCGGAATCGCCGCAGCCGCGCTGGCGCTGATCGCGCTCGGCAGGCTGGCGGGCGACCGCGTTCCCGTGTTCGCGGCCTGGGTCGCGGAACTCGGCTGGTGGGGGCCGACCGTCTTCATCGCAGGCTACGCGTTCGCGACCGTCGCCTTCGTACCGGGCTCACTGCTGACACTCGCAGCCGGCGCGATCTTCGGCGTGCTTCACGGCACCGTGATCGTCTTCGTGGCGGCCAGCACCGGCGCGGCGCTCGCGTTCGGAATCTCGCGCTACTTGGCACGTGCGGCGATCGAGCGGCGACTCGCGGGAAACGAACGCTTCGCCGCGATCGATCGCGCGATCGAGCGCGACGGGCGCAAGATCGTGCTGTTGTTGCGCCTGTCGCCGGTCTTCCCGTTCAACCTGCTCAACTACGCACTCGGCCTGACGAAGGTGCGCTTCGGCGACTACCTGATCGCGTGCATCGGGATGCTTCCCGGCAGCCTGCTCTACGTGTACTACGGCGCGCTCGCGGGCGAGGTCGCCGCGCTCGCGGGCGGCGAGGCCCCGGAGAAGGGCGCGGGCTACTTCGCCCTGCTCGCGGTCGGTCTCGTCGCGACGATCGCGGTCACGACCGTCGTGACCCGCAGCGCGCGCCGCGCCCTCGACGAAGCCACGGGCGCGTGAGCGTCGCAGCGGAGAGCCACACGACATGACGAAGATCGAGATCCGGCCGTCGGACGCGGCCAATCAGGCGCTGATCGCCAACGTCCATCCGCCCGACTGGACCAACCCGACGCCCTCGGGCCGCTACAACCTGGTGGTCGTCGGTGCGGGCGCAGCAGGGCTGATCAGCGCCGCGATCGCAGCCGGCCTCGGAGCCAAGGTCGCGCTGATCGAGCGCCACCTGCTGGGCGGCGACTGCTTGAACGTCGGCTGCGTACCGTCGAAGGCGGTGATTCGCGCTTCGCGCATGGTCGCCGAAGCCCGACGGGCCGCCGTGGAGCTCGGACTGCCCCAACCGGATCCGAGCGAGATCGATTTCGCCGCCGCGATGGAGCGGATGCGCAAGATCCGCGCGCGCATCAGCGCCGTGGACTCGGCGCTGCGCTACCGCGACGAGCTCGGCGTCGACGTCTTCCTGGGCGAGGCGCGCTTCGACGGCCGCGACAGCGTGCGAGTCGGCGACCAGCGGCTGCGCTTCCGCAAGGCCGTGATCGCGACGGGTGCGCGGCCCGTCGCTCCGCCGATCCCGGGGCTCGCCGAAGCGGGCTACCGCAGCAACGAGACGATCTTCGAACTCACCGAGCGGCCGAAGCGTCTGGGCGTAATCGGCAGCGGACCGATCGGCTGCGAGCTCGCGCAGGCCTTCGCGCGTCTCGGCTGCACCGTCGCGATCTTCGACGTGGCAACGCAGGTGCTGCCGCGCGAAGACCCCGACGCCGCTCGGATCATCGAGCAACGGCTCAGCGACGAAGGCGTCCGGCTGTTCCCGGGCTGCACCCTCGAACGCGTCCAGCGGATCGACGGCGCGCGACGGATCTCGGGCATCGGCGCCGACGGCAGCGCCCTGGCGGTCGACGTCGACGAGCTGCTGGTCGCGACCGGGCGGGCACCGAACGTCGAGGGGCTCGGCCTCGAGCGCGCGGGGGTCGAAGCGGACGCGCAGCGGGGCATCCATGTGAACGATTACCTGCAGACCAGCAACCGCAACGTCTTCGCCGCTGGGGATGTCTGCATGGATTGGAAGTTCACTCACGCCGCCGACGCGGCCGCAAAGATCGTGGTGCAGAATGCGTTGTTCCTCCGTACCGCAAAGCTCTCGTCGCTCGTGATGCCGTGGTGCACCTACACCGACCCCGAGGTCGCACACGTGGGTTTGTACGAGCACGAAGCCCGCGAACGCGGCATCGCGACCGACAGCTACACGGTCCCGCTTTCCGAGAACGACCGCGCCATCACCGACGGCGAGGAGGCGGGCTTCGTGAAGATCCTCGTCGCGAAGGGCGGCGACGACATCCTCGGCGCCACCCTCGTCGCGTCGCACGCGGGTGAGATCGTGAGCGAGCTGACCCTCGCAATGGTGAACAAGGTCGGGCTCGGGAAGCTGCTGAACGTGATCCACCCCTACCCCACGCAGGCCGAAGCGATCAAACGAGCGGCCAGTGCCTACACGCGATCGCGCATGACGCCGGCGATTTCCCGGCTGCTCGGGCGCTGGCTGGCGTTTCGGCGCTAGGTCGGTCCGACGTCGGGCCCGAGGGCCGAGCGGCGCGGCTTGCGGGGGCCCGCCGCTCCCTGGTGCGGCTGACGGTCGCGGTGCCGCCCGCCATCCGCTCTCGGTGGATGCCGTCGGGGCTGGGAGCCCGGCCGTTGTTGCTGCGGCGGTCGGGGGATGTGAATTGGATCGGGTGATCTGTTAGAGCTTGGGCCCGATCGCGGCGAATCGGGATCGATGCGGGAGGGGAGTCTTGTCGTTGTTGAAGAGGTTTTTTGGACTGGGCGACGGCGGCAGCGGCGACGCGGGCGACACCGCGACGGTGCGGCGGATCGCGGCCGAGCTCGACCGGCTGCCCGCGGAAAAGGCCCGCTACCTGGCCGGCTTCGCCTACGTGCTCGCACGCGTCGCGCATGCCGACCTCGACATCGACGACGACGAGACCGCCGAGATGGAGCGCATCGCGACCGAGATCGCTTCGTTGTCGAGCCCCGAAGCCGCGCTGGTGGTCCAGATCGCGAAGAGCCAGGCCAGGCTGCTCGGCGAGACCGAGAACTACGTGGTCACGCGCGAGTTCCGCAAGTACTCGTCGAAGGAACAGCGGGGCGAGCTGCTGCAGTGCCTGTTCGCGGTCGCGGCGGCCGACGGCACGATCTCGAACGTCGAGAGCTCCGAGATCGCGGCCATCGGCGAAGAGCTCGGCTTCACCCGCCCGGAAATCAACGCCGTGCGCAGCCAGTACCGCGACCGCCTCTCGGAATTCCAGACCAGATAGTTTCGTATCCGCACCAAGCGTCACGCGGGGTCCATCCGGAAGCTCCCCTAGCCTGCTCCTCGGCGATTGCGCTTGAACGACTCGAAGGAGCGCGAGCTTGGCGGGTGCCTGCCGCGACCGTCAGCCGATCAGGGAGCCGCCGGCACCCCCCAAGCTCGCGCGGACAAAACGGAATCGGCCTTTTTCCGCACCCGGCTAGGGGCGCGGGCGACGCGGGCGGCCGCGGCCGCCGATCAGGATCAGCGGCACGTCGCTCGACTCGGCGAACTGGCGCACGATGCGGCCGAAGGCCCGTCCCGTGGCGCGGGCGTGCTGGATCCCCAGCACCACGAGATCGACCTCCGCCGCGTGGCGGAGGATCGCCCCGCACACATCCTCCGCCTCCTCGACCTGCACGTCGAAGCGGCCCTCGACCTCGTCGCGCGCGAGAGCCTGCACCTCGCGACGCGCCTGCCGCGCTTGGTCGGGGGACAGGCCGGGAGGCAGGGTGCGCAGGAAGGTGATGGTGCACTCCTCCGAGCGCGTCAGGCTCGCAAGCAGCCGGGCGCGCGCGCGGCTGTGATCGCCGCGGCCGCCGAGCGGGACGAGCACGCGACGCACCTGCGCGATCCGCCAGCGCCGCGGCGCCCGCAGCACGACGACGTCCGCGTCGAGCGGCGAGACCAGGGCTTCCAGCTTCGCCCAGCCCTCGGGCGTCTCGGCACGCGGCGTGCCGAGCACGACCGTCTCGCAGCGGTGGAGCCGCGCCACCCGCGCGATCTCGCGAGCCGGATCGGCCGCGATCGTGAACAGGGTCTCGGCGGGCGTCGCGCGCTCGAACCCGCGCAGCAGCGACTCGCCGAGGATGGTCTCCGCGTCGCGCATCACCGCGTGGCCTTCGTCGGGCACCTGCTCCGGCGCCGTCACCACCGAGAGCTGGAGAACGCGGCCGACGCTCGGCGTCCGCACCGTTGCGGCGACGCCGACGAGCCCTGCGGCGCTGGCGGGACTCGCGATCGGCACGAGCACGAGGGGGCTGCGGCCGCGCAGGCGTGCGAGATCCGGGTCACGGGCCTCGGCGCTCGTGTCCGCCAGACGCGCGCCGCGGGCGAGGAGCGTCACGAAGAACACAAGGCCGAGGAGCAGCCAGACCATCACCACGTGCCCGGCCGCCGGCACCGAGAGCGCCTGGAACACGCCGAGCGCCAGACAAAGCGCGCCGCCGAGCAGAGGCACGACCGGCAACCGACGGTCGCCGGAGCGGCGACGTGCGAGGATCGCGGCCCAGTGCACCGTCGCAAAGGAGATCAGGAAGATGAGACTCGAGGCCGCGCCAGCGGCCGAAACATCGCCCACCGCCGCGACGACGACCGCGAGCATGCCGGCGGTCACCACGACCGCGAGCGCGGGTGTCGCGCGAGCGCCGCTCATGCGCCCGATCGGACGCGGCAGCGTGCGATCGCGCGCCATGGAGAACGCCACCCGCGACGCTCCGAGCAGGTTCGCCTGGAGCGCCGACAGCATCGAGAGCACGCCCGCGCCGATCACGAGCCAGTAGCCGAACGGGCCGAGGAAGCGCTCCGCGGCCTCCGCCACCAGCCCCTCCGGGTTCGCCGCCGCCGCTTGCGCGATCTCCGTATCCGCGGGCACGCCGACGGTGGTGATCAGCAGCAGCAGGGGTACGTAGATGACGAGCGCGATCGCGAGCGACAGGTACATCGCGCGCGGCAGGTTCCGTTCCGGGTCGCGCACCTCACCGCCGACCGCGGCGATCAGGTCGAAGCCCTGGAGCGCGATGAAGGTGTACCCCATGGCCTGGAAGAGCCCGCCGGGACCCGCCGGCAGGAAGGGCTGGAGTCCGGCGACGAGCTCCTCGCCGCTCCGGCCGAAGGCTGCAACGGCGCCGCTCGCGATCAGTGTCACGAACACCACGATCTTGCCGATGCTGGCCGCGTTGCCGCCGCCGGCCGCCTTGCGCACGAGCGCGACGGTGTAGAAGCCG
>Ga0055476_10000070_pt1 | contig 21555 bp, 16 predicted proteins | sample Muzzi_CordC_D2_FD_57682 | JGI IMG/M metagenome (GOLD analysis project Ga0055476, IMG submission 57682) | Wetland microbial communities from San Francisco Bay, California, USA, that impact long-term carbon sequestration - Muzzi_CordC_D2 | ecosystem: Environmental > Aquatic > Marine > Wetlands ... | reverse complement strand
CTGACGGCGCGGCGATCGGAATCTGACGGTGTGTCAAATCATGTCCGAATGGCGTAGAATTCGTGCCTTGGAACAACCGAGGACGCTCGATGTCTGCTGAAAACCCCGATCCGATCACCGGCGAAGTCAACATCTTCACGCCCGATTTCGCGGCCTGTCCGCAATCCACGTATCGCAAGCTCGTCGACCGCTGCCCGGTCGCTCGAGCGGTGTTCACGACTGCACCGGTGATCTCACGCTACGAAGACGTCGTCTGGGCGCTGCGCCATCCCGAGATCTTCTCCTCGGAAATGGAGATGCAGGTCGCACTCGGCACCCAGCGGCCGATGATTCCGCAACAGATCGACCCGCCGCTGCAGACGAAGTTTCGCAAGATCCTCGATCCGCAGTTCTCGCGGCGGCGAATGCTCGCGATCGAGCCCGAGCTCCGGCGCCACGCCAACGCGTTGATCGATGGTTTCATCGATGACGGTGAATGCGAATTCAACTCCGCCTTTGCGGTTCCGCTCCCCTGCACCGCCTTCCTCGCCTTGATGGGCCTGCCCCGGGAAGAGCTGGGCCTCTTCCTGAAGCTCAAGGACGGCATCATCCGCCCCCAGACCACATCCAACGATCCCGATGAACCCGGGCGGGTTCGCGCCGAGAACGGGCGGCAGATCTACGAGTACTTCGAGAAAGCGATCGACGAACGCACGGCGAAACCGCGCGACGACCTGCTCAGCTATCTGGTCGGCGCGGAGATCGACGGACAGAAGATCACACGCAACGACATCCTCGACATCTGCTTCCTGCTGCTGCTCGGCGGGCTCGACACCGTCACCTCGACACTCGGCTGCAACATCTCCTTTCTGGCGGAGAACCCCGAACACCGCCGCCGGATCGTCGAGGATGAAGCGTCGCTTCCGATCGCGATCGAGGAGCTGCTGCGCTGGGAGACCCCGGTGATGGGCGTACCCCGGGTCGTGAAGAAGACCGTCACCCTCCACGGCTTCGAGATGAAGGAGGGGGAGACGGTGATGTTGATGCTCGGCGCCGCCAACGTCGACGGCAACGAGTTCCCGCACGCCGACCGCGTCGACTTCGACCGCGAGCGCAACCGCCACCTCGCTTTCGGCAGCGGCCCCCACCGCTGCCTCGGGTCGCACCTCGCCCGGCTCGAACTCGTCGCCGCGATGGAGGAATGGCACCGGCGCATTCCCGACTACGCAATCAAGTCGGGCGAGACCCCGCGCTACAGCCCCGGAATCCGCGAGGTCCAATACCTGCCGATCGTATGGAACGCGAGCTGACGGCATGAAGATCCGCGTCGACCTCGATCTCTGCGTCGGACATGGCCGCTGCTACATGCTGGCCCCGGACGTCTTCGACGAGGACGACCACGGGCACTGCCGAGTCCGGCTCGAGAACGTCCCCGCGGAGCTCGAAGGCCAGGCCCGGATGGGCGAGGCGAATTGTCCCGAAGGCGCGATCGAAATCGACGAGGACCGAGGATGAGCGACGCGAACGAACTCGAAGCCATCAAACGGCTCAAGTACAAGTACCTGCGCTGTCTCGACCTGAAGCTGTGGAGCGACCTCGCGGAATGCTTCACCGAAGATGCGGTCTCGGCCTATAGCGGCGGCAAGTACTCCTTCGACGGGCGCGAAGCGATCATGGACTTCCTCGAGAAGGCCATGGGGGCTTCGAGCTTCCTGTCGAGCCACACCGTCCATCATCCCGAGATCGAATTCACGAGCGAAACCACGGCCACCGGCATCTGGGCGCTGCACGACATCGTCATCGAGACGAATGCGAACATCGTGATCCGTGGCGCGGCCTTCTACCACGACGAGTACGTGAAGGTCGACGGCGAGTGGAAGATCCGCTCCACCGGCTACGAACGCACCTACGAAGAGATGCTGTCACGCGCCGACCTGCCGAGCCTGAAGATCACCGCGAACCGTTTCTCCGGCGGCTGACACGGGCCCGATCGCGAGCTCCTCAGGAGCGTTGGTCGCCGCTGTAGAACTGGCGCGCCCAGGCGCGGTAGGTCGCGACCGGGCCGTCGCCCTTGGCCAACGCCGGCAGCTGGATGAACGCCTTGTGATTCCAGACGTCGAGATCCTGTCCGACCTCCTTGCACAGGATGCCGTGCGCGATGCGCCGCAATAGCGGCGCGATCGGTCCGAACTTCGTCTCCGTCGAGATACCCAGAACGAGATCGATGTGTTCGTCGTCGATCGGAACCGGCAGCACGAACACCCTCGCGTTGATCCCGAACAGGCCGATCTCTACATCGACCATGGAAACGCCGAGGCCCCAGACCTTCACGTGGTACTCGACCGGAAATTTGTAGATCGGTTTCCGGTTCGGCAGACCGTACGGGCGCCAGGCCCGATAGGAGGTCTGCAGATGCGGCCCCGAAGTCTGAACGGCTCGGAGGACGCTGCCGTCGATGAAGCCGTGCAGTTCGGTGAAGTGCCCGAAGTCGACGCTGTTCTCGGTGGTCTCCTGGGGATGGGTGTCGATCGCGAATCGCTTCCAGCGGATCCGGTTCCACCCCCGCTCGTCGAGCACCGGCACCTCCCATTCGGGGGGTCGAGCCTGCGAATCGAAATACGTCAGGATGAGTCCGTTCTGCTCCCGGACTTCCCACCGCCGCAGACGCGCCTTTGCGGGCGGCGGAGCGTCGTAGGCGGTCGCGACGCAGCGACCGAAGCCGTCGTAGACGAAGCCGTGGAAGGAGCAGCGGAGCGTCTCCCCCCGAACTTCACCGACCTTCCCGAGATGCGCACCCATGTGCGGGCAGAACGCATCGACGATCGAGACCGCACCCGAAGCCGTGCGGTAGATCGCGAGCTCGCGATCGAAGTAGCGCCGCGCCAGAAGTCGTCCGGGTCGCAGCTCGTCGCTGGCCGCTACGACGTACCAGCCGTCCGGTATTCCGAAAGGAAAGCGATCACCCAAGGAACGGAGCCTCCGCTCGATCTGATCTGGAAGGGGGGCGAGCCGGTGCGCGCACGCGGCGCAGACACTCTAACCCGAACCAACGGGACCGTGCCAAGGCTCGGCGAGAGGATTGGAAGTCGCTTCGGAAACCCGGGATGACCGGATGCAGCGCAGTGCCGGAGGGGCGATCAGTAGTCGTAATCGATCCGCGCCGGCGGGGCGATCAGTAGTCGTAATCGATCCGCGCCGGCGGCGCGCTTCGCTCCATACGCATCTGGGCGTGAATCGGCGCACTCGTCATCGCCGCCATCCCGCGCCCGGTTTCGGCGTCGAGATCGAAGACGATGAAGAGGTTTCCGCTGGTCCAGACGCGTTCGTTCGGGCCGTTGCCGGTCTCGATGCCGTCGCCGTAGGTCGACTCCAACCGGGCCAACACCGCGTCGGCGTTCTCGCGACCGGACGTCTGGATCGAGATGAAGTAGAGGTGACCGTCGTAGAAGCTGTAGGTGACCGAGTCGACCCGGAAGCTGCCGACGGTGAAGGTGTCGCTGTTCCGGATATAGGTCTCGGTGCGGGCCTCGGGATCGACGCCGATCCGCTCGAGCCCGACGAACGACTCCACCGGATCGCCGAGCCGGGCGTCGACGAAGCCGCCATCCGCGGCGAGGACGCCGAGCGTTCCCGCCCATACGGGCGAGGCGAAGGCCAGGAGGAAGGAACCGGCTAGCAGAATGGCGGTACGCAGCATGGCAACCTCGATCGTTCGCAAGAGGCGGTGTGGCGATTAGCCCTCATCGAGTTTTTCGGTGATCCCGAGACCGGGCTTGAGGACCGCGCCGCCGAATCCTCTGCGATCACCGGGGCGATCGCGCGCGCGGTGGATTCCAGCCCGTTTGGAGGATTCCGCCGATCCTGCACGCTGGAGGGAGCGCTCGGGCGCGACGCGACGCCTCCGAGCCGCGTTCCGGTTCGACGGCCGTGGTACGCTTCGGCGCTCGCAACCCGGTGGCGACCGCTGTTCGCCGCCGTGAAGACAAGGGGAGTCATGCGCGGTACGCACCACCGCCTTGGGAAGACGGTCGATAGCGACGATCGCCGGTCACCGGCACCGGCGCGGCCGCCGCGCGTGGCCGTGCGAAGACGCGTACCGATCCGGGCGGTCGGGGTGCTGATCGCAGTCTGCGCCGCCGCCTGCGGCGGCACCAAGGCGCCGAAGCAGCGTGAGGTGATCCTCACCAGCGAGGCGGTCGACGAGAACGTCGGGCGCGAGGCTGCCGAGAACGTCACCACCAACCTGGGCCTCGTGGATTCTCCCGAGCTCGTGGCCTACGTGAACCAGGTCGGACAGCGTCTGGCGCGCTACGTGCCGCGCGGTGACTTCGACTATCACTTTGCCATCGTGGACCAGGACGCCCCGAATGCGTTTGCGTTGCCCGGTGGGTACATCTACGTGTCTCGCGGGCTGCTCATCCTGACCAATTCGGAAGACGAGCTTGCGAACGTTCTCGGACACGAGATCGTCCACGTCGCATCCCGTCACGCCGCCGCGCGACAGGCGATGATTCGCGGCATGCCGGGCCCGTTCAAGTTCTTCGCTCAGGGCTACATCGCGGGCTACAGCCGGGACCAGGAACGGGAAGCGGACCGCCGCGGACAGGAGATGGCGGGAATCGCGGGCTACGACCCGATGGGCATGGCGGATTTCCTGAAGGATCTCGAATTCACCGAGCGCCTGTTGATCGGCAACTCGCGCCTGCCGGGCTTCTACGACACCCATCCGGCTACCACCGAGCGCGTGGCGGCTGCAGGCGGTCGAGCGCGCATGGTGAGCTGGCAGCGCCCTCCGGGCTATTCGGAGGATCGGACCCGCTACCTGCAACGACTCGAAGGGCTTGCGATCGGCATGAGCGGCGCCGAGGGCGTCTTCCAGGACCAGCGCTTCATCCACCCGGATCTCGATTTCACGCTGCGCTTCCCGGACGGCTGGGAAACCATGAACACCCACGCCGCCGTCGGCGCGACCAGCCCCGCACGCAACGCGCAGATCGTTCTCGAGGGACAGGGCCCGGGAAACGACGCAGAGCTCGCGGCGTCGCAGTACCTCGGAAGCCCGGCGAACGCGAACATCGTGGTCGAGCGCTCGCTGAAGGTCCCGGTCGGAAAGCACACGGGCTTTCGCATCGACGGCCGAGCCCAGGCGGGCGGAGGTTGGCTGCCGATCGCCATCACCTGGGTCGCTCGGTACGGCATGGTCTATCGCTTCACCGCCATCGCCGCCCCCGGCGCGCTGCAGCGGTACGAGGGCGCCTACGCGAATCTGATGCGCAGCTTCAAGTCCCTCACGCCGCAGCAGAAGGAATCCGTGTACGAAAACCGGGTACACATCGTCGAAGCGCACGAGGGCGAAGCGCTGAGTGCACTCTCGCAGCGCTCCGAGAATCAATGGGACATCCAGACCACCGCCGTCTTCAACGACTTGTTCGCCAACGAGCCGCTCCGGGGCGGCGAAGCCGTGAAGGTCTCGGTGTCGCGCCGCTACGTCGCGAAACCGCCCGAGCTCTGACCCGCGAGGCGCCGGGTCGCTGACGTCCATCGTGTGTTCCAAATCGTGCACGGCGATCCCCGAGGTGTTCGATATGAGCGCGTTTCCGGCGTCGTAGCGACCCGCATGACTCCTCATAACCCTACGAATAATCAGAAGATTCCGCGTTTCGTAACACTTGGCACGGTAAGTGCTTTTTGTGTAGGCGACGGCCCTTGGAGGAGTTGCCGATGGAGCGTGAGAAGACCCCCCGACACGACGAAGGAGCGTTCATCGCCCGCCTGAAGGCGGGCGACGCGGATGCCTACGAGGAGCTCGTGAAGCTTCATTCGAGGCGTCTGATCGCACTCGCACGCCAGATCCTGGGAGACGAGGACCTGGCTCGCGACGCGGTCCAGGACGCGTTCATCAACGCCTTCCGCGCAATCGACCGCTTCAACGGCGACGCGCGCCTGAGCAGCTGGCTGCACCGAATCGTCGTGAATGCCGCGCTCGCGAAGCTCCGCGTCAAGCGACGACGACCGGAGAGCTTCTACACCGACGAGTTCGGCTTCGGCGCAGACGAGGATCCGCTCGACCGCGCCCGGATCGTCGACCCGCACGATCGCTCGACGCGCGTCGACGACGAGATTGCCCGGCGCGAGGAGGCGCGATTCGTGCAGAACTGCATCGCGCGCTTGAAGGAGAAGCACCGCATGGTGCTGATGCTCCGCTACATCCACGAGTACGACACCGAACAGACGGCGAAGATCCTCGGTGTCGGCCAGAACACCGTGAAGACCCGCCTGATGCGCGCGCGGAATGCGCTGCGCTGCTACATCGAGCACGAAGTCGAGCAGGCGTCGATCTTCGTCGCGTCCATCGGGTTGGAGGGCGAGCAGTCGCAGGCCGCTTGAGCCCGGCGGATGCCGTCAGCCGAGCAACGGGCGCCGGCGGAGCCGGGCGAGGTCGAATGCACTGACCGCGTGGACGGTGCGCGGGCTGGACGACCGCGAGAGTCGCCGCCGACAACGCGCTCACCAGGAACGCGTCGGTCGCCGTCGGCTGCTGCTCTGCGCTTCACCGCGTTGCATCCGGCTCTGCGGCGACGGAGGTTGGGCCTCCGGCGCGACTCAGGTTATCGTTTCGCGCGCAGCGGTGGCGGACTTTTCCGGACCGCGATCCGCGGCTCCCGACGCCGAGAGGGCCCGAGGCGAACGAATGGCGCGCCCATCTTCTTCCCGAGTATCGATCCGGATCCTGCTCGTCATGGTGTGGTCGTTCGCGTGCGGCGGCGGTGGCGAAGTCACCGCGCAACGCGCGGAGGGACCGCGCAAGCCCGAAGCCGCGATCGCCGCCGCGGCGGAACGCCAACGCTCGGCGAACACCGCGACCGCGACGGAGCGGGACTCGCAAATCCTGTTCGGAGACCTCCACGTCCACACATCGTATTCGTGGGACGGCTTCTTGTTCTCGCTGCCGCTCCTGGGCGGCGAGGGCGTGCACCCGCCCGCCGACGCGTGCGACTTTGCGCGCTACTGCGCCGATCTCGATTTCTTCGCACTCACCGACCACGCCGAGGCGATACTCGCCGATGACTGGTCGGCGTCGAAGGAGAGCATCCGCCACTGCAACGCGCTCGCGGGCGATCCGAGCGAGCCCGACCTCGTCGCCTTCATGGGTTTCGAATGGAGCCAGGCGGGGCTCACTCCCGAAACCCACTGGGGGCATCGGAACGTCATCTTTCCCGGAACCGCCGAGGACGAGCTGCCCGCGCGCCCGATCGGCGCGGGAGCCAAGCGCGAACTCCTCCGGTCGCTCGGCCGGAACATGGGCGGATTGCGCTGGTTCCAACCCCTGGGCTTTCGCGAATACACCGCATTCGTCGACTACATCGACGCTCTGTCCGGCCGAGACGTCTGCGAGCAGGGCGTCGACGTCCGCGAGCTGCCGCTCACGTGCGAAGAGATCGCGCCCTCGCCGCACGAACTCTACGCGAAGCTCGACCAATGGGGCTTCGAAGCGCTCGCGATTCCACACGGAACCACCTGGGGTACCTACACGCCGGCGGGAAGCAGCATCGCGAAGCACCTCGATCCGTTGCACTACGATCGCGAACGGCAGGGCCTGATCGAGATCTACTCGGGTCACGGCAACTCCGAGAACTTTCGCGACTTCCGTCCGTTCGAAATCGACGCAGACGGCGAGCGCAGCTGCCCCGAGCCCACCGCCGACTACCTGCCGTGCTGCTGGCAGGCCGGCGAGATCATGCGGGCGCGCTGCGGCGACCTCGATGCCTCCGAGTGCGATGCGCGTGTGGAGCTGGCGCGGCGCTACGCCGCCAACGTCGACCTGCGCCCCCACAACGTCTTCCCGGACGCCGCCCCCGAAGAATGGCTCGACTGCGGTCAATGTCGCGACTGTTTGAAGCCCGCCTACGACTACCGGCCGCGCGAGTCGGTGCAATACGCCATGGCGCTTTCCGATCCCGAATCGCCCGAAGCCGACGGACGCCCGCTGCGCTTCCGCTACGGGTTCGTCGCCTCGAGCGACGGCCACTCGGCGCGACCGGGCACCGGCTACAAGCAGATCGAGCGCAGCATGATGACCGACGCCGTCGGAACGCCGGGATTCATCATCGACACCTTCAACCACTGGAGCCGCCGGATGGACGACCGCCGCATGCCGATCGCTCCGAAACGCGGCCCGATCGGCGTGGTGGGATCGGACGACCGCGTCACGAGCTTCCTCTACGCCGGAGGCCTCGCCGCCGTGCACTCGCAGAGCCGCAGTCGCGAGGCGATCTGGGAGGCGATGAAGCGGCGGGAAGTCTACGGAACCAGCGGCCCGAGGATCCTGCTGTGGTTCGATCTCGCCAACGCCTCGAGTGGGCCTGCGCCGATGGGGGCCGAGGTCGAGCTCGCGGCGAACCCGCGCTTCGAAGTACGAGCGGTCGGCGCCTACCGACAGCAACCCGGCTGCCCGGAGTGGAGCCAGCGGGGGTTGCGGACCGAGCGCCTGCAGCGGCTGTGCCGAAACGAATGCTACCACCCGAGCGACGAACGCATCGCGATCGATGCGATCGAGGTCATCCGCATCCGACCTCAGCAGGATCGCGGCGAAGCCGTCGCGCCGCTCATCGAAGACCCGTGGCGCAGGTTCCCGTGCGACGCCGGTCCGAGCGGCTGCTCGGTCGAATTCGAGGACCCCGAGTACGCGACCTCCGGGCGCGACGCGCTCTACTACGTGCGGGCGCTCCAGGAACCGACCACCGCGTTGAACGGCGCGCCCCTGAGCACGCAGTTCGATGCCGAGGGCAACGCGATCGGGACGACACTGTGCTGGAGCGACGACGAAAACTCGCTGGCGGGATGCCCCGCGCCGGTACAGGAGCGAGCCTGGTCGTCTCCCATCTTCGTCAACCAGCCGCGCGGACCCGACCGCATACCGGAGGCGGCCCCATGACCGCACCGAACCAATCCTCCCGCTGGCCGTTCGAGAAGGGACTTCACGACATCGGCGACCACTGTTATGCCTACCTCCAGCCGAACGGAAGCTGGGGCTGGAGCAACGCCGGCCTCGTCGTCGACGGCGACGAAGCATTGCTCGTCGACACCCTGTTCGACCTGCCGCGGACGCGCGAGATGCTCGCATCCATGCGGGACGCCGAACCCGCCGCTTGCGAACGGATCGACACCCTCGTCAACACGCATTCGAACGGCGACCACTGCAACGGCAACGAGCTGGTCGCGGGCGCCGAGATCATCGCCTCGACGGCAGCCGCCGACGAGATGGCGCGAGAGACCCCGGAGACGATGGTGCAGTTCAAGCGGGCGGCACCCGAGCTCGGCGATCTGGGTGAATTCTTCCTGCAGTGCTTCGGCCCGTTCGAGTTCGAGGGCATCACGAAGACGCTGCCCACCACCACCTTCGAGAGCGATCTCACCCGGCAGGTCGGCGACAAACGCGTCGAGCTGATCGGGGTCGGGCCGGCGCACACCGCAGGCGACGTACTCGTCTTCGTACCGGGCAACCGCACCGTCTTCACGGGAGACATCCTGTTCGTCGACGGACACCCGATCATCTGGGCGGGCCCGGTCGGCAACTGGATCGATGCCTGCCGTCGCATCGAAGCCATGGACGTCGAAACGGTCGTTCCCGGGCACGGTCCGATCACCGACAAACGCGGAGCCGCCACGATGCGCGAATACTTGAGCTACATCACGGCCGAGGCGCGCAGCCGCTTCGAAGCGGGGATGGACGCCTTCGAGGCCGCGCGCGACATCGCACTCGACGACTACGACGCCTGGGTCGACGCCGAGCGAATTGCGGTGAACGTCGCGACTCTCTACCGCGAGTTCTCGGGCGACCCCGGCGAGACGCCGATTGCCGAGCTGTTCGGCCGGATGGCACAGATCGCGAAGGACCGGCGCCGCTCTTAGCATTGGCCCGCGCCCGTCGAAATCGCCTAGAATCGAGGCCCCCAAGCGCCGTTCGACCGGCGTGTGATCCCAAGGAGCAGGAATCGATGCGACGTTTCGAAGACAAGGTCGTGCTGGTCACGGGCGCCGCCTCGGGAATCGGGCGCGCCACCGCACTCCGAGTGGCGGAGGAAGGCGCGTCCGTGATCTGTGCCGACCTGCAGGCCGAGGCCGCCCAGGCGACCGCGAAGGGCGCCGAAGAGCGCGGCGGACACGCGATTTCCCGCGCGTGCGACGTGAGCCGTCCCGACGAGGTCGCTGCGACGGTCGCCGACGCGCTTTCGCACTACGGCAAGCTCGATGCGCTGTGCAACATCGCCGGATTCCTGCGCATGGACAACTTCCACGAGATGGCGCTCGAGGACTGGAACCGCGTGCTGTCGATCAACCTCACCGGCACGATGCTGATGTGTCAGGCCGCGCTTCCGCACCTGCTCGCAACCGGCGGCAACATCGTGAACGCGTCTTCGACTGCCGCGCTCGCCGGATTGCCCTGGGGCACCGCCTATGCGGCTTCGAAGGGCGGCGTGCTCGCATTCACGCGCGCACTCGCGATCGAATACGGCCGACAGGGTGTCCGCGCCAATGCGGTCTGCCCCGGCTCGATCAAGACGCCCATGACCGGCGGGCTCGCGATGCCCGAGGGTGTCGACCTGACGCTGATCCACCGCGCGATGCCGCTCGACAAGCCGCGCGGACCCGAGACCGTCGCGGGCGTGATCGCCATGCTCGCCTCCGAGGATGGCGCCCACATCAACGGCGAGTACATCCGCATCGACGGCGGCACGCTGTCGTAGGACGACGGCGGCCCGTTTCGGATCGCCGCAGCAGCGCCGATCCGGCGCCCCGCGGTATCCGGCGGCCCTCCCCCGCCCGGCAGAATCCTCGGGCCGCGCCGACGCGTGGTTTCCCCCTCCCTTGTGACGGATTCCTCGCCCCGGTTCCCGAAAGTCTCGGTACACTGAAAGGCGGAACCGGCCAGGGAGGACTCCGTCATGGAATTCCGTTTCCAGCTTTCCCACCTCGGCCTCGCACTCGTAATCGCAACCGCCTGCGACGGCGCTCACGACACCGCGATCAGTGAAGCGGACGCCGTGCCGATCGCAGGCCAGTACGAGGTCTCGGGGACCACGATCGAAACCAGTACCGGCAGCAAGCGCGACATCTCCGGAACGGTGATCCTCGCGGAGAACGGCAACGAGTACACCGCGACGTTCCAGCTCGCGACGGCATTCGAAAGCGCCTCGGGCGCCATGCCCGCGGAGGTCATCGGCAAGGGATCCGGCAGGATCGACGGCCGCGAGCTGCGCGGTACCGCGGAAACCCAGCTCGTGATCTCGACGGTTCCGGGAATCGACCCGGCCTTCGCCTTCATCCCACGAACGACGAGCACACGTCTCGTCTCGAATTCGGTGACGTCGATCGCGGCCGACGGCTCGGTGGTGATCGAGATCGAGAACCAGCCGGCGGCGGGAGAAGACTACTCTCCGTCGCGCACCACGCTGCGCGGCATCCGGATCGGCGCACCACTCGGCGCGGGCGGCAAGCTGCCGCCGGTCGCCGCGGTTCCGTCGGAATCCGCCGAATGACGGTTCAGCGCGGCAGATAGCCGAGCTCGCGCAACAGCTCGGCGGATTCGGAATCGAGACCCTCGAACGCTCCACGAGGCTCGCCGGAGGGCGAGCCGGCTGCCGGAAGCGGACGCGGACCCCCTGCTTCGGCGACGAAGCTCTCGAGTCGGGCGCGGAGCTCGCGCTCGCGCGCGGCGAAACGCGGATCGCCGGCGAGATTCCGGGTCTCGGACGGATCGGCGGCGAGATCGTACAGCTCGTGCGCGCCGTCCGAAGACCAGATCCATCGCAGACCGTCCGATTCGATCGAGCGCAAACGCCGCAAGTAGCGGCGCAGCGGTCCGTCGCTCGCCGCCGCTTCGTCCGCTGCGAACAGGCTCATCGCCTGGAGGGGGAAGTAGTATTCGGCGATGATGGACCGTTCGGCGTCGGTCGAGGGCCGCGCCGCGAACAGGTCGCGCGCATCGGAATCCGCTGCGGGAAGCGCCACGCCCCCTGCCGCGAGGATCGTCGCGAACAGATCCACCAGCGCGACCGGATCGCTGCGCCGCTCGCCCGCGTGCGCTCCGTCGGGCAGCACCACCACCAGCGGCACGCGAACGGTGTCGTGGTAGAGGCTGAAGATGTGCCGGAAGTGCCCGTGCTCGCCGAAGTTCTCGCCGTGATCCGAGGTGAGGATCAGCACGCTGTCGTCGAGCACACCGGCGGCTTCGAGGCGATCGAGCAGCGCGCCGACCAGAGCATCGAGCTGGGCGATCTCGCCGTCGTAGAGGGTCCCGAGCAGCTCGAAATCCTGCTCGGTAATGGACGACGGATCGAGATAGTACGTCGCCGCGTCGTGCTCGCTCGCCGCGGCGACTTCGCGCGGATCGATTCGCCTGCCCGCCGCCGCCGAGCGGTAGGGCTCGGGCGGCTGGTTCGGGCCGTGCGCCTCGATGAAGTTCACGAACAGGAAGAAGGGGCGCTCGCTGTCGCGGTACTCGAGCAGCTGGTCGACCGCGAGCAGATTCGGGTGCCGATCCGGCAGCAATGAATCGGACCTCGCCGACGCGCGCCAGGTCTCTTCGAACGAGTCGAAACCTCGCGCGAGGCCGCTCGCGATGCTCACCAGCGGATTCGCCGAGACTCCGAAGGTCCGATAGCCGCTCTCGCCGAGCAACTCCGCGAGCGTCGGAGAGCGTTCGTCGAGCAGCGTGTGCTCCTGCGTCGCAGCGTGCCGGATCGGGTACAGGCCGGTGAAGAGCGACGCGTGCGCGGGCAGCGTCCAGCTCGAGGACGACGAGACCCGTTCGAAATAGCTGCCTCGCTCGCACAGCGCATCGATCCGGGGCGTCGGCGCGCGATTGTCCGAGCGGCACGTCACGCGATCCGCCCGCACGGTGTCGAGCACGATCAGCACGATGTTCGGGCGCGAATCCGCCGCGCGCTGGCAGCCCGAGACCGCCGCGAGAATCACCAGCAGGGAGACCGGAACGACGCGTGCGAACGGCATGCTGTGATGCTAGCCCGCATTCCCCGGTGGATCGCCGCCGCGCCGGTACCGCCCGCGTCCGGGCGGGCCGCCGCTCAGGCGTGAGCCGGTCGCCGCTTCCGATGGAGCATGGCCTTGAGCTTCTCGACCGCATCGTCGAGCACGATGTAGAACACCGGCACCACGATCAACGTCAGCAGGGTCGACGAGAACATCCCCGCCGCGACCGCGACGGCCATCGGCGCACGGGTTTCTTCGCCCGGGCCGACGCCGATCGCCGCGGGCAGCACGCCGAAGATCATCGACAGAGCGGTCATGAGCACCGGGCGCATCCGGATCGGGGCTGCAGTCCGCATCGCCTCGAGCTTCGCCGCCCCGGCGTCCCGCAATTGATTGGCGTAGTCGACCAGCAGGATCGAGTTCTTCGTGACCAGACCCATCAGAAGGATGATCCCGATCAGGCTGAACAAGTTCAGCGTCATCCCCGCAACGAACAGTGCGCCGAGCGCGCCCACCATCGCGAGCGGAAGGGCGAGCATCACCGTGAGCGGATGGACCAGGCTCTCGAACTGCGCCGCCAGCACCATGTAGATCACCAGCACTGCGAGGCCGATCGCCAGGCCGAACTGGGAGATGCTCTCCATGAAGGCCTCGGCATCCGCGGACAAGCTGAGCGTGACGCCTTCGGGCAGCATCTCCTTGGAAATCGAAGCGACCACGTCGATGGCTTCGTCGAGCGATATTCCGTCGAGATTGGACGCGATCGCGACGCTGCGCTGTCGGTCGGTGCGCGTGATGGCGGACGGCGAGGCGCCCGTCGTGACATCGACGAGATTGCCGAGCTCGATGACCTCGCCGCGAGAGTTGCGAACGTAGAGGCGTTCGATCGCGGAGGGTTCGTCCCGTGCGTCCGCCTCCAGGCGCACGCGGATGTCGTAGCGCTTCCCGGCTTCCTTGTACGTCGCGACGTCGATGCCGCCGATCATCGCCTGGATCGTCGTCGCCAGCGTGCGCGCATCGACGCCCATCGCGGCGGCCTTGTCGCGGTCGGGCGTCACCCGCACCTCGGGCAGCCCCAGCTTCAACGACTTGGTGATATCGACGAAACCACCGGCCTCGCGCATCCGCGCCATGAAGTTGTCCGACAGGCGGTCGAGCTCGTCGAGCGAGCGATTTCCGCGGATCTCGAACGTGAACGAACCCGTTCCGCCGCCGCTCATGCTCGACAGATCGTAGATCTGCACATCCTGCCCGGGAATCGCCTGCAACGCCGCGCGCGCGGCGGGGATCAACTCCTGCGTCGTCCGCTCGCGGTCACGCTTGCTCTTCAGGATCCCGAAGATCATGCCCTCGTTGGAGACCGGCGCACTGTTGCCTCCCGACGTGCCGACGCCCGAGAACGCGCCTGCGAGCTCGGGCTGCGCGAGGATCCATTCCTCGTTTCGCAACAGGTATTCGCGCGTCGTCTCGAGCGGGGTGCCCGCCGCCGTCTCGAAGCGCATGAAGAACAAGCCGTTGTCGGCCGGCGGAAAGAACTCGGCGCCGAGCTGCGAGCCGACGCCGAGCGACAAAACGAAGCTCGCCAGCGCGGTCCCGAGCGTGATCGCGCGGTGCCCGAGACACCAATCGAGCAATTGGCCGTAGCGTCGTTCGATCCAGCCAAGCGACGTCTCCAGGCGGTGATAGAAACCTCCGTGAGCGCGCTCCTTCGGTTCCGGCATGCGCGCGGCGAGCATCGGGGTGAGCGTCAGCGCCACGAAGAGCGAGACCATCACCGCGCTCGCAACCGTGGCACCGAACTGCGACAGGAAGCTTCCGACGATCCCCTCGACGAAGATCACCGGCAGGAACACCACCGCGATCGACACCGTGGCTGCGGTCGCGGCGAACGCGATCTCGCCGGTTCCCTTCGATGCGGCCACGAACGGCGCTTCGCCCTCCGCGCGATGTCGCTCGATGTTCTCGAGCACGACGATCGCGTCGTCGATCACCACCCCCACTGCGAGAGCGAGCGCGAGCAACGTCATCGTGTTGAGCGTGAAACCGAACAGCCACATCATTCCGAAGGTCGTGATCAGCGAGATCGGAATCGCAGCGCCGACGATCATCGTCGGCCGCGCGCGGCGGAGGAACACCAGTACCGTCAGCACCGCGAGCACCGCTCCGAAGACCAGCGCGAAGATCGTCTCGTCGACGGATTCCCGAATCGGGCGCGAAAAATCCGCAGCCCCCGAATTCTCCTTCAACGAATAGCCGCTGGGCAGCTGCGTGCGGAGCTCGTCGAGACGGCGGAACACCTCGTCCACGACCGCGACGGTGTTCGCGCCGGACTGTTTGCGAATCCCGACCGCGACCGTCGGGATGCCGTCGAACTGCGCCAGGGTGCCGGGATCCGCCGCGCCGTCCTCGACGCGGGCGACATCGCCCAGCCGGACGGGCGCGCCGCCGATCCAGGCGACGACGAGCGACTCGAGCTCGGCCACCGACCGGAACTCGGCGTCGGTCTTGACCGAATACTCGAGCGTCCGGCCTTCGACGCGGCCACCCGGAACCTCGACGTGCTCGCGCCCGATCGCCATCAGCACGTCGCCCGCGGCCAGGCCGCGCGCGCGCATGGCTTCGCCATCGAGCCAGATCCGGATGGCGCGATCCTGATTGCCGAAGAGCTCCGCCGAGGCGACTCCGGGAATCGTCTCGAGGCGCGGCTTCATGTAATTGCGCACCCACTCGCTGACTTCGACGAGCGGGCGGTTCGAGTTCACCGGGAACCACAGCACCGGCCGGTCGCCGAAATCCTCCTTGTCCACGACCGGCGGCTCGACATCCTGCGGCAGCTCGAAGCGAGCCCGTGCGACCTTGTCGCGCACGTCCTGAGCGGCGATGTCGACATCGGTTCCCAGCTCGAACTCGACCTTGATCAGCGATGCGCCGTTGATGCTCTTGCTCGACAGGGTGCGCACGCCCGCGATCGTGTTGATGTGTTCTTCGAGGATGTCGGTGACATCCTGCTCCACCACTTCCGGGCTCGCGCCCTCGAGCAACGCCGTCACGGTCACGACCGGAAATTTCATGTCGGGGAACTGGTCGACTCCGAGCTGGGCGTACCCCAGCACTCCGAACACGATCAGCGACAAGGTCATCATCAGCGTGAAGACCGGCCGCTTGATGAAGATGTCGAACGAGCTCAACGCGGACTCCCCGCGACATCGGGCGTTGCGGGGTCGACGGCCTCGCCCGAGGGCGTGCGAAACGACACGGGTTGGCCGTCCGTGAGACGGAAGTGCCCGCGGACCACGATACGATCGCCGGCCTCGATTCCGCTGACGATCTCGACCGTGTCGTCGTCGAACAATCCCGTCTCGACCACGACGCGTTCGACCCGGCCGTCGTCGGTCGCGCGAAACACCACGGCTCCATCCGCACGTTGCAGCACTGCCGCTTGCGGGACCATCTTGACGCCGCTGCGTTTCGCAACACCGAGGTCGACCCGCGCGAACAGGCCCGGGCGGAGGCGACCGTCGCTGTTGTCGACCTGGGCCTTCACGCGCAGCGTGCGGCTGTGTTCGTCGATGACCGGAGCGATCACCGTGACGCGCCCCTCGAAGACGGTGTCGGGATACGGCGCCACGCGCAACGCGACCCGCTGATCGGGTGCGACCCGACCCGAATCCGTTTCCGTGAGCCGGAATTCGATCTCGATCGGATGCAGCGAGACGAGCTCGAACAGCTTCTGGCCGGGGCTCACGTACTCGCCCCGGCTCACGAACCGCCGGGCGATCATTCCCGCGAACGGCGCGCGCACCGTCGCGTCTCTGAGCGCCCGTTCGGCAACGCCGAGCTCGGCTTCCGCGGCGCGCAGGCGCGACTTCGCGAGCGTCCGCCTGGTTTCGGCTTCGTCGAGCCTGGTCTGCGACGCGACCTTCTGGCCGCGGAGCTGTGCGACGCGCGCAAATTCCCGTTCCTCCTCGAGCATCTGCGCGCGGGCCTGCTCGACTCCGGCACGTGCGCGGTCGCGCTCGAGTGTCCGGCGCTCGGGATCGATCGTGAGCACTTCGTCGCCTGCTTCCGCGGCGGTGCCCTCGTCGAGCGTGATGCCGGTGATCCGACCTGCCACCTCGGCCGCGATCTCCGCGCGGTCCTTCGCGATCAACTGGCCGGGCACTTCGATCCGCTCTTCGAGGTCGACGGTCCGCACCGGTTCGATCGTCACCGGAGTGAACTTCTCGTCCGATGATTCGGCCCCGTCACCCCCGCAGCCCGCCAGCCAGATGAATGCCAGCACGATACTCGCGCTTCGCCGGATCACGACTCACCCCCGATTCCGCGAGCCCGATCGGCAGCAACCGGGTCCGCTTGCTTCAGTAGACCGCTCAGCAGGATCTGGATCGACTGCTCGATTTGGGAATCCGTCCACGGATGATCCGGATAGCTGATGCGAGTCGAAATCAAACCGTGCAGCATCACCCAGATGCACTGGATCGCCTCTTCGATGTCGTCGATTCGCAGCCGCTGCGAGTCCGCGAGCCGCGACAACGTCGACTCGATTCGCTTGCGCGATTGCTCGGTGGTCTCCGGCGGCGGCACGTCGCTGGGCCGCGGCCCCATCAGCAGGCTGTAGTGGGTCGGATTCTCGAGACCGAACTCCACGAACGCCAGCAGCTGCGCGCGCAGCTGCTCCGCCGGATCCTCGAATTCGGGCACGCGATCGATCCGCTCGGCCATCTCGCGAAAGCGCTGCTCGAGCAAGGTGTCGATCAGGCCGGCTTTGTCGCCGAAGTGGTGATAGATCGTCGGGGTCGTATAACCACAGCGGTCTGCGAGTCGGCGCATCGAAAACCCCTCGTAGCCTTCGCTCAAGAGCAGCTCCTCGGTGGCGGCGAGGATCCGCCGCCGAACCGTGGCCCGCTGCCGATGGCGGCGGATTTTCGAAGATGTTTCAGCGGGTTGGCTGTCCATCGAGCTTCTCGCGGAGCGGGTACGATGGTTGAACACCGTACAAAATAGCTAACGATGTTAAAGCTGAAGATCCGTTCCCGCAAGCCGGAGAACGGCCGCCTTCGCGCGCCGCACTTCCGCCGTCGGTCTCGTCGGGGCGGCGCGGGCAGGCGCCTCCGATGCACCTCGATCCGGGAGGCGGGGCGGCGCGCGAAGGCGGTCTCCTCGGGAGTGGGGTCCCGCTCCTCGATTCCGGGTCCGCGGCGGCCTTCGATCTTTCCGACCCCACGCGTCTAGCGATCTGGTTGGAAACCGGGATCATGCCCCCCGTGAACGACGACGTCTCGAGTCTGCATCGCCTGATCGAAGAACAGCTCGCCCTCGAGCCGCTCGACCGCGACCTCTTCCTCGCCGACCCGGGCGAGGGCGACGGGCGCCTGTTCGGCGGGCTCGTGGCGGCGCAGTCCGTGATGGCCGCGGGCATGACGGTCGGCGAGGACCGCGCGCTGCACTCGCTGCACGCCTACTTCCTGCGCCCCGGACGGCACGGACTGCCGATCCGTTTCGTCGTCGACCGCATTCGCGACGGCCGCAGCTTCACCACGCGGCGCGTGAAGGCCCACCAGGGCGGCGAGGCGATCTTCAATCTGTCGGCGAGCTTCGCGAAGCCCGAAGACGGCATCTCGCATCAAGACCAGATGCCCGCCGCGCCCCCGCCGGATGGCCTGCCCGACTGGGAGGACATTCGCGCCCAGTACATGGGCGACCCTGGCGGCCGGCGCTTCGACACCGCGGTCGAGGTCCGGATGTGCGATCTGCCCGACAGCAGCCCCGAAGCGCGCCAGCGCAACTGGCTGCGCGTGCGCGGTTCCCTGCCCGACGACCCGCTGATCCACACCGCCATGCTCGTCTACGCGAGTGACCGCACCCTGCTCGGAACGGCGGCGCGCCCGCACGACATCCCGTGGAACAAGCGCATGGCCGCGAGCCTCGATCACGCCATGTGGATCCACCGCCCCGTTCGGATGGACGATTGGCTCCTGTATGCGGCCGAGAGTCCCGTCGCGCACGCGGCGCGCGGCCTGTGCCTGGGCGGTCTCTTCTACCGGGACGGCACCCGCGTCGCCTCGGTCGCGCAGGAAGCGCTGATCCGAAGAGCGCGCGACTGACGCGGAGAAACCGCGTCGGCGTCGACGAACCGCCGCGACGCGAGTGAGCGCGCGCGGCTTCGCTTGCTCGTGCCGACGTCCTCAGTCGGGCTTCGGAGCGAACCGCACGTCGCGCACCGCGAAGCTGCCGGCCTCGACCGAAGCATCGGCCACGAGAGTGTGTGCGCGGCAACGCGTCGCCGCCAGCACGTCGCCGAGCACGGGCTCGAGCCCGGCGAGTGTCGCGGCATTCGCGGCAATCTCGAGCGCCTCGACTTCACGCCCCATCGACACCTCGTTGTCGGCCTTCGCCTTGTTGATCGCGTTCCAGCACGCAACCGCGACGTCGAAGCTCGCTTCGTTCGCAGGGACGTCGATGGCGTCGAGTTCCGCCGTGCTCGGCCAGGCCGCACGGTGGATGCTGGCTTCGCCCTTTTCGGCGGCGAACGCCCACGACCAGATCTCTTCACTGATATAGGGAAGGAAGGGCGCGAACAGCCGCAGCAGGACATCGAGCCCGAGCCGCAGCGAAGCCACCGCCGAGCCCTGCTCGGCCTCGCCGTCGCCCGCCTCGCCGCGCGCGCGCGTCTTCGCGAGCTCGAGGTAGGTGTCGGTGAAGTGGGTCCAGAAGAAGGTCTCGGTTTCGGCGAGGGCCTGCGCGTGATTGAAGTCCTCGAACGACGCGGTCGCGCGTTCGATCAGCCGCCGCAGCTTCGCCACGAACGCGCGATCGAGTTCGGCCTGCACCGGATGCACGAAGGCCTCCTGACCGAGCACGAACTTTCCCGCGTTGAAGAGCTTCGTCGCGAGCCGCTTGCCGACCTTGAACACCTTCTCGTCGGCCGCGGTATCGGTTCCGAGGCGCGCACTCGCCGACCAATAACGCGCACCGTCCGCGGTGAACTTCTCGATCAGCGGCATCGGCGTCAGTACGTTGCCCTGGCTCTTCGACATCTTCTTGCGGTCGGGATCGAGCACCCAGCCCGAGATCACCACGTGCCTCCACGGGATCTCGTCCTCGTGGAGCATCGCCTTGGCGATGGTGTAGAACGCCCAGGTCCGAATGATCTCGTGGCTCTGCGGGCGGATGTCCGCCGGGAAGAGTCGCCGATGGCGCTCGGCGTCGAGCGACCAGTGCGACCCGATCTGCGGGGTGAGGGAGCTCGTGAACCAGGTATCGAAGATGTCGGACTCGCCCATGAAGCCGCCGGGCTGGTCGCGCCGGCTCTCGTCGAAGCCCGTCGGAGCGTCGGTCGTGGGGTCGACCGGCATCCGTTCGGGCTCCGCCACCAGCACCGCGTCGTAATCCGGGTCGCCGTTCTCGTCGAGCCGATACCACACCGGAATCGGAACCCCGAAGTAGCGCTGGCGGCTGATGCACCAGTCTGCGTTCAGGCCCTCGGTCCAGTCTCGATAACGACTGTGCATGAACTTCGGATGCCACTGGACCTGCTCGCCCTTCGCAAGCAGCTGCGCCTGCTTGTCGAGCAGGCGCACGAACCACTGACGCGTCGGAACGAGCTCGAGCGGGCGGTCGCCCTTTTCGTAGAACTTGACGTTGTGCTCGATCGCCTCCGGCTCGGACTGGAGCGGCGCGCCCCCACCCGCCGCGGCGCCGTCCGGGTCGCGCAACAACCCGACGATCGCGTTGCGCGCCTGGCTGACGCCCTTGCCCGCGATCTCCGCGTAATAGCGGTTGGCCGCGTCCGCATCCGCGCTCGGGAAGGCGTCGCTTCCGAAGGTCACGGGCATCAGCGTTCCGTTGCGTCCGATCAGCTGGCGCAACGCGAGGCCCTGCTCCCGCCACCATTGGACGTCGGTCTGGTCGCCGAAGGTGCAGACCATCAGGATGCCGGTGCCCTTTTCGGGATCGGCGAGTTCGCTCGGGAAGATCGGCACCGGCACGCGGAACAGCGGCGTGACGGCCCGCTTTCCGAACAGACCCTTGTAGCGCGGATCGTCGGGATGCGCGGTCACGCCGACGCACGCGGGGAGCAGCTCCGGACGCGTAGTCGCGATCACGAAGCGGTCCGCTCCGCCCTCGACCGCGAATTCGATGTGATGGAACGCGCCGGGCCGGCTGCGCTCCTCCATCTCCGCCTGGGCGACCGCGGTCTGGAAATCCACGTCCCAGGCGGTCGGCGCGTCGCGGTTGTAGAGGTGACCTCGCTCGTAGAGGTCGCGGAAGCTGCGCTGTGAGATCAGCCGGCAGTGACGGTCGATCGTCGCGTACTGCTGTCGCCAATCGATCGACAGCCCGAGACGGCGGAAGAGCTCCTCGAAGGCCTTCTCGTCCTCGACGGTCACGCGTTCGCACAGCTCGATGAAATTCGGGCGCGAGACCAGGCGCGGCGGCGATTTCCGCTGCTTCGCGGAGGCGGGCTCGATTTCGAGCACGTCTTCGAAGGGCGCGTTGGGATCGCAGCGCACGTGGAAGTAATTCTGGACCCGGCGCTCGGTGGGCAGGCCGTTGTCGTCCCAGCCCATCGGGTAGAAGACG
>Ga0055476_10000069_pt1 | contig 21659 bp, 21 predicted proteins | sample Muzzi_CordC_D2_FD_57682 | JGI IMG/M metagenome (GOLD analysis project Ga0055476, IMG submission 57682) | Wetland microbial communities from San Francisco Bay, California, USA, that impact long-term carbon sequestration - Muzzi_CordC_D2 | ecosystem: Environmental > Aquatic > Marine > Wetlands ... | reverse complement strand
GTATCGGTGACCTCGTCGCCGTCGTCGTGACCGCGACCCTGGCGTCGATCGGCACGGCCGGTGTGCCGGGGGTGGGGCTGATCATGCTCGCGATGGTGCTCCGTCAGGTGAACCTGCCGGTCGAGGGAATCGGCCTGATCATCGGTGTCGACCGCCTGCTCGACATGGCTCGGACTGCGGTGAACGTGACCGGCGATGCCGCCGTAACGTGCATCGTTGCGAAGAGCGAGGGCCTGCTCGACAGCGAGGTCTTTGATGCCGACAACGTTCCCAAGTGATTCGCAGGGCTCGCCGCGCGCGCTCGTGATTGCGTTCGAGGCGCGGGTGGTACGGCGTGCGCTGGCATTCGCGGTGGTCGTCGGAAGCGTGCTGATCGCCATCAACCACGGCGATGCGCTGCTCGCGGGCGACGTCGGCGCAATGCGCTGGCTCAAGATGGGGCTGACGGTGTTGGTGCCTTACGTCGTCTCGACCTGGTCCAGCGTTCTCGCGGTGCGCGAAACGCGATAGATCAGCGCAGCGGTCTACGCGGTTCCCGGCCGCGTGGTCCGTCGGGCGTGACGTCGTGGATTGGGGGGCGTTCATTCGGCCCCGTGCGATAGACCTCGGCGGTGATGTCGATGTGCCGTTCCGCTACAGCGCGTTCGAAGCGGTGCTGGAGCGCGCGCTTCACGAGTGCGCGAGTGACGGGCACCAGGCACAGGAAACCTGCGACATCGGTCAGCAGGCCCGGTGTGATGAGCAGCGCACCGGCGATGAGGATGATCACCCCGTCGACGAGGGCGCCCGTCGGTAGCGCGCCGGTATCGAGTTCTTCCTGGATCCTGCCGACCGTTCGCAGCCCCTGGTGCTTCGCGAGCGCAGCGCCGGCGACCCCGGTTCCCACGATGATGCCGATCGTGGCGGGGGTTCCGATTCGCGTGCCGACTTCGATCAGCAGCGCGAGTTCGACCGCGGGTAGGACGATGAAGAGCAGCAGCAGGCTGGCCATCATGCGATGATGGCATACTTTATCGCGAGGGGGCGCTGGCGACGCGATGGGCGGCGAGGGGCGAGGCGGATTCAGGCGGAACGCTCGTGTCCGGATGCCGTCGGCGCGGGGCGGCTTCGTGCCGCTCGTATTGTTCGCTCTCATCGCCTGCTCCACCGGCGATGAACCGGCGCACGACGCGGAGCCCCGAAACCTGATCCTGATTTCGCTCGACACGCTTCGGGCGGATCGGCTCGGCGCGTACGGCTACCACCGCGATACCAGCCCGGCGCTCGATCAGCTGGCGGCGCGCGGTGCCCGCTTCGAAACCGTCATCGCGGAGTCGAACTGGACCCTGCCGTCGCACGTGACGCTCATGACCGGCCTTCCGCCGCAGATCCACGGAGTTTCGATACCCAATCAGGCGCCGTCCGGCGACGTTCCGTTGCTCGCGGAGGTGTTGCGCCAAAGCGGGTTCCGCACCATCGGGCTCACGGCGGGTCGCTTCCTGACTCGACGCTACGGCTTCGATCGCGGATTCGAGCAGTTCGACGACGGCGATCTGTCGTTCGCCAGGGCGCTCGCAATCGCTCGCGAACGGCTGGCCGAAATCGATCCAGGGGATCGCTTCTTCCTGTTCGTTCACAGCTACGATGTGCATTGCCCCTACGACCCGCCGGAAGCCTATGCGCGCCGCTTCGAAACGCGTCCCGAGGCGGATCACGTTCCGACGCGAGGGCGTTGTGGCAACCCGCATTTCAACCGGATGGCGCTTACACCGGGCCAGGCGCAATTCCTTTCCGATCGCTACGACGCGGGAATCCGCTATGTCGACGATCTTTTCGCGCAATTCCTGGCGGATCTCGATCGCAGCGGACGACTCGACGACACGCTCGTCGTCGTCGTCTCCGACCACGGCGAGGAGTTCATGGAGCACGGCAAGGTCGGCCACCGCAGCACACTCTACCTGCAGAGCCTGCGGGTTCCGTGGTTGATGGCCGGACCCGGCGTGCCGAAGGTCGTCGTCGACGAGCCGGTCGGTCTCGTAGACGTCATGCCGACGCTGCTCGAGTTGCTCGGTGTGGCGACGCCCCCGACGCGAGGCGCTTCGATGCGTCCCCTCTTGCACGGTGAACGCCCCGCAGAATCGCAACGTCTCGTATTCAGCCAGAACGACTGGGGCCTGCGGCTGTACAGCGCCATCGTGGGCGATCGCCAGATCATCGTCGACGACATCCGCGGGAAGGCGCGCTTCTTCGATTGGCGGGCGGACCCCGACGAACAGGTCGATCTCGCCGGTGAGAAGGCCGAAGCCGAACGGAACCGAGCGTTGTGGCTGGCTGCGCGGGACGAGTTTCAGCGGCGAAAGCGTGATCCCGATCGGTTCGCACCCGAGCCACTCGGAGACGCGAGTGCAGAGCAACGCGAACGGCTCGAAGCGCTCGGTTACATCGAGCCCTGACGGGATCGCATCTGCATGAACGGGCGCTCGATGAGCGAATAGCTGCAGCAAGCAACGAGGTAGGTCACTCCCAGAGTAGCGGCGAAGAGAGGATTGCCGTGCTGGAGGTCGAGCATGCGGAAGCCCAACCGGCTCTCGACCATCACGTGGAACAGGTAGAGGCTGAACGAGACGACTCCGAGCGCGCGCAGTGGCAGTGAAGCGAGGATGCGGCGAGTCCAGCCGCGTTCGCAGACGCAGGCGATATAGATCAACGCCCCCGACAACACGCCGAATACGGGTTTGCTGTGGAGGCCGAGACGGGCGTCCAGGGCGCCGAGTGCGGGCACGGCTGCGACGGCGCGCGAGAAGTAGTAGGGGGCGGAGAGCACCAGGTAGCAGAGGATCAGCAATCCCATCGCGTCGAGCGCTCGATTCAGCGATGGCCGTGCGACTGCGCGAGCGAGGGTCGGTGCCCGGGTCGCGTAGGCGAACACCATGCCGGTCACGAAGATTCCAAGATGAAAGGGAAGCTGTTTGCCGTTGCCATGAAGCGCGAAGACGTCTCGGGTAAGCCAGATGTCGGCACACACGGCGATTGCGGCGAGTCCGGCGATCGTGACCGCGAACCGTCGCCGGAACACGAATGGATGGAGTGCGACGAGTGGTGGAAGCAGAATGTAGAACAGCAGCTCCTGCGGAATCGTCCAGAATATTCCCACCGCGCGCCTGAAGGTCAGGTGCTGCCACAGGAAGTCCGTCCCCGCACCCGTGAGCAACGCCATCGCGACGATCGCGAAGTAGTAGGCCGGCAGGATCCGGCGCACACGACGCGCGAAATACCGGCGCACTTCCTTCGCGCTCGCGATGCGCGTCGGGTCGACGGCGTACGGCAGGGTGAGCAGGAACGCGCTCAGTGCGAAGAACAACCACACTCCGACGGCGCCGTGCCCCTTCATCCGGAAACCGTCCGTATGGGCGGCGATCACGAGGAGCACAGCGAGTCCGCGAATCCCATCGAGCGCGTCGAGGTTGCGGCCGGTGCTCGGTTGTTTGCCGACGACATCGCGAATCGCAGGAATGGGAATCCGGCGGATCAGCGCTTCGAGGCGATCTTTGAGCGGAGAGGCGGCCGGCATGGGCTCGAACGGCCGCAGCGTACGGGCTTTTCGATCGATCGACAAGCGCATCGGCCGCTGTGCGGTCATGGCTTTCAGGAAGCGTCTCGTGATGGGTGCGGGAATCGACGTCGCTAGAATCGTATTCGGAACGCGAGTCCGAGCGCTTTTTGTCTGGGCATCACCGGGCCGCGGACACCGATCGTGAACGCGCGCTCTCCGAGTCTCAAATGTCGCGTGTATCCGACTCCCGACTTCTTCGCGAAGTGGAAGTTGTCGCGCGCGAGCCAGCCGTCGGGATCGTGGGATTCGGCCGGGGCCTCGAGCAGATATTCGCGGTCGTTTTCGAGGGGGAGCGGATCCGTCCCGATCGCGTCGATCGCCGCAGCGGGTGCGGCCAGGAACATGCACAGTGCGGTCATCAAAAAGATCGCCCGTGTGATCGAATCGAGTCTCTCGTGCATATTTGTCCGGTCCCAGCCCCTCCGTAGTACGCGATCGTCGCGTCGCTCGCGTGCAGGCAGTTGCAAACGACGTGCCACGAGTCGACCGCGAGTCGTGCGCGGGAGTCCGCGCGGAAGACGCCGCGAGGCTCGATTCCCGGCGGTTCGGTTGCGAATGGAACTCTCGTTCCAGTGTGGGAAATTCCCGGGGCGAAGTTGCCGATGGCCTGCGGTCGCGAGTGGTTGCGGTCGCATCGCCCGCCGGCGTCTCGGCGCGATCGGACCCGCCCGCGGGAGGTGTGGCGGTCCGGTGGACGCTGCGCCGCCGGATTCCGGACTTCCGGTCGTCGTTCGAGCGGGCTTGCCGGGGCTCTAAGGCGACGCCCGATCTCGCGACCGTGATTGAAACGTGTTCTAATAGGCGCGATGGAAGAGCGCGCGCGGCGGATCGTCGAATCCGCGGTCGAATTGGCGGAGAAGGGCGGCTTCGAGGCCGTCCGATTGCGGGACGTCGCCGCTCATGCGGACGTCGCGCTCGGAACCGTCTACCGGCGTTTCCGCAGCAAGGAGGATCTGCTCATCGCCGCCCTCGATCGGCAGATCGCCGATCACCAGCAGCACCTGCTGCAACGCCCACCGAACGGCGCGACTCGCCTCGACCGCGTGACCAGCTTCTTTCAGGGCGCGACGCGCGCGTTGTGCCGCCGCCCGAATCTTGCGCGCGCGATGATTCGTGCGGTCGCAACCGGGGACCCCGAGCTGACACAGAAGATGGCTGCGTTTCACAACCGTGTGAACGATCTCGTCACGATGTCGCTGCGCGGCGCGTCGGCGCCCGGTGAAGGAGCGCCAACGAGCAGCGAGGAACAGGCGCTCGCGCGTTCGCTTCAGATGGTCTGGTTTGCATCGCTCGTGGGCTGGTCGGGCGGCGTGCATGGCCAATCGGGCATCATCGAACAGACGCGAACAGCGGCCGAATTGATGTTGCGCAACTCCGACGAGTAGGTCCTTTCGCGGGCGCCGTCGCTCGGAACGTAGTCGGATCCGGCGATTTCGGTCCCTTGCCCGGGTGGATTGAACGTGTTCTAATCCCCGGTGCCACGGAGATTTCTACGGGGGGAACGATGATCGTCGGAGCGCTGGAGTGATTCGTGCGGTCATCGAATACAGTCATCGAATACAATCAGGAAGCGGGCGCGGGTCGCGAGATTCGCGTCGGATGGGATCAACCGAAGGGGAAGAGAGATGAAGATCGTTGTCGACTACGACCTGTGCGAAGCCAACGCGTTGTGCATGGGGGCATGCCCGGAGTGTTTTCGCGTCGAAGACGACGATACGTTGACCGTGCTGATGGAGAGCCCCCCCGAGGATCTCCGCGGGAAGGTCGAGGAGGCGGCGCGTCTCTGTCCGCGGCAGGCCATCACGATCGAAGGCTGATCGCGGAGCGGGAGCGGCGGTACCCGCCGCCGCGAAGGCGCGCTGAAGGACCCGTCGGCCGCCCGCTGTGACCTGCTCGACGGAGGTCCGAAGCGCGGGGCCGGTCGTGCGTACGCTTCGCCGTCAGTCGTCGCCCCGGTTCTCCGACAAGTAGCTGCGGTAGACCGCGATCAGCGCCTCGCGCTGGGGGGGAGTGAGGCGAGGGTCCGACAGGATTGCGGCTTCCGTGGCCTCTACGCCGCCGGCTGCTTCCCGCGCCGTGTGCACGGGGTCCTCGAACAGGCCGACCTGGTCGAGGAGGGTCTCGGCCGACACGTTGAGTCCTGTCGCCACCGCGCGCAGCACCTCGATCGAAGGCTTGTGCTTGCCGCGCTCGATCTGGCTCAGGTAGGCGTTCGACACGCTCGTGATGTCCGCGAGTTGCCGCAGCGATAGCCCGGCGATCCGACGTTGGGTACGCAGGAATTCTCCGAGCGTTTCGCGGGTGCTTCGCGCCGACTTCGTACGTACGGTCTTCGGGCGATCGGGCCGCTCGCGTGACCGGCTCTTCGATTTGCGTGGTTTCGTTTCGATGGCGGTCTCCGGCAGTGTGGCCGACTCGGCGATGCGGCCGCGTCGGCCACGAGACGCACGCGCCTCAGTCGAGCTTTCGTGCCTCGTCCACGACCGAATCGACGATCCGCCGGGCGAAGTCGCGCTGTGCGGCCAGGATGCCCCGCGTCAGATCGAATGCGGCATCCGTGATCTGGTGGATCGCCGGTCCGCCCGACGCAACGGGGGTTTCAAAGAGGTCCGGAAGGGCTTCGCCGATGCTGTCGACCCATTGTTTCGCGACATCGACGACGGCCACCTGATTCGCGTGGAGGGTGTCGAGGATGTCACCGTCGGCCATGGCTGCGAGGCGCTTGTCGTTGGTCTTTGCGGTGTTCTGAGTGGTCATGTCGACCTCCGCAGTGGATGGGGGGCGAGTGGCTGCTCCGGGACCGCGAGCGACCGCGTGCTACCGGCGTTGCCGGAATCATCGGCTGCGTGGGATCCCAAGCGCATCACTGCGTAGTATTTCAAGCGCTGCGCGGGATGTCAAGGGGCGTGGAGAGGATCGCCGCTGTCGCTGACGATCGGGTCGGCCGGTTCGGACGGAATCGTCACGCTCCGTCCGCCGAGGTCACGTCGCGCGACGTTCCGTAGCTCGGTCGGCCTAGAGCGGCTGGTCTCCGACGATCCACATCGAGAAGAACTGGGAGCCGCCGCCGTAGGCGTGGCCGAAACCCTTCTTCGCGCCGTCGACCTGGTGCTCGCCGGCCTCGCCGCGGATCTGGTTGGCGACCTCGGCGAAGCGCAGCATGCCCGAAGCGCCGATCGGATTCGACGACAGCACGCCGCCGGACATGTTCACCGGGAGGTCGCCGTCGAGCGCGGTCGCGCCCTCGTACGTCATCTTCCAGCCCTCGGACTCGGGTGCGAAGTGGAGGTTCTCCATCCACATGGGCTCGAACCAGCTGAACGGGACGTAGATTTCGCAGCAGTCGATCTCCTTGCGGGGATCGCTGATGCCGGCCTTCTTGTAGAGCACGCGTGCACAGTCCTGTCCGGCTTGCGGGTTCACCTGGTCGCGACCCGAGAACATCGTGGGCTCCGTGCGCATCGCCGTCGCATGGATCCAGGCCGGCTTCTTCGGCGCCTTCTTTGCTGCCGATGAATTTACGAGCACCATCGCGCAGGCGCCGTCGGATGAAGGGCAGGTCTCGAGATAACGGATCGGGTCCCACAGCATCGGTGAGTTCGCGATCTGGTCGAAGTCGATGTCGGGAAGCTTCAGGTGTGCGTAGGGATTCTTGAGCGCGTTCAGGCGGTCCTTCAGTGCGACTCGGATGCCGGTGTCTTCGGGAGCTCCGGAGCGTTTCATGTAGGCGCGGATCAGCGGGGCGAAGTAGCCGCCGGCACCCGCGACCATTCCCTGCTGGAACGGGACCTTGACCGACAGCGCCCACATGGCGTTGCTCTCGCTCTGCTTTTCGTAGGTGACGGTGAGCACGCGGTCGTGCACGCCGGCCTGGATCAAGCTCGCCGCCACGATGGCGGTCGACCCCCCGACGCTACCGGCCGTGTGGACGCGGAGCATCGGCTTGCCGGCCGCGCCGAGTGAATCGGCGAGCATGAGCTCGGGCATCATCACGCCCTCGAACATGTCGGGGGCCTTGCCGATGACCACGGCGTCGATGTCTGCATAGGTCAATCCGGCGTCTTCGAGCGCGCGTTCGGCGGCCTCGCGGACGAGGCCGAACTGCGAGACGTCGATGCGCTTGGCGTCGTGCTTGGTCTGACCGACTCCGATTACGGCGCAGTGTTCGGCCATTACTCACCCTCCAAGACGCACACGAGGTTCTGCTGCAGGCACGGGCCCGACGTCGCATGGCCCAGCGCGCGGCGGGCATTGCCGTTCCAGATGGCGTTCGCGGCCTCGCCGATTCGTGTCAGGCCGGCGACCATCACCGAATTGGCGGCAAGTGCGCCGCCCGACGGGTTGATCTTCACACCGTCCCCGAGCTTCAGCGCGTCGCGCAGGATCAGCTCCTGGTGGCTGAACGGTGCATGGAGCTCCGCAACGTCGATGTCCACGGCGCCGGCCTTCTCGCCGGCGAGTGCCGTCGAGGTCGACTGCGCCAGGTCGCGCAGACCGAGCTGGTGTGATTCGACGCGATGGTCGATGCCGCGAATCCAGGCGGGCCGCTTGCTTGCGTTGCGCGCAACGTCGTCGGCGGCGATCACCATCGCGGTTGCGCCGTCGGAAATCGGTGGGCAGTCGTGCTTTCGCAGCGGTGACACGAAATACGGCTCGGCGAGCAATTCGTCGACGTCGAAGTCGCCGGTGAGTTGCGCGTAAGGATTGCTCTTGGCATCGGCGCGGCTGCGCGCGGCAACTTCGGCCATTTCCCGCTCGCTGTAGTCGGACGATTCGAGCAGTGCGCGCGCCTGGAGCGCGGCCAGGCAGACGGGATCGGCGCCGAGGGGCGCGAGGGTGTAGGGGTCGAGCTGCAGCGTCAACGTCTCGCGGATCATCCCCGGCGACGAACGGCCGAACGAGAAGATCAGCGCCGAATCGGCTTCGCCGCACTGGATCTTGATCCAGGCTTCGTACAGCGCCCAGGCGCCGTCCATTTCTACGTGCGATTCGGCGATGGGAGGCCATGCACCGAGGGAATCCACCGCCATCACGAACGAGAACGATTGTCCCGCGAGATAGTCGCTGCTGCCCGAGCAGTAGAATCCGATCTCCTGCTTCGGTATGCCGGATTTCTCGACGGCCTCCTGGACCACGGGAATCAGCATTTCGACTTCGTTGCGACGATTCTCTCTCCGGACATTCTTCGTCTGGGCGAACGAAACGACGGCTACGTCGCGCATCACAGATGCTCCTTGAAATCTTCGAACGGAACGTCGGGCTCGTCGATCGGGCGGAAGTAGCGGATGTTCTCGAACGTCGGTCCCCATTCCGCCTCGGGCGCCCAGACGGCTTCGACGCGCATGCCCATGCGCACGTCCGCGGCGTCGCACTCCTGGATCAATGCGAAGAACGGGATGTCGGCGCCGTCGAGCAGGATGTGGGCGGCCGTATAGGGCAGGGTCAGGTCGATGTTCTCGGATGGAACGCGCACCACGCAGAACGTGGTGACCGTTCCGTTCGGTCCGACCTCCACCTCCTCCTCGGTCGCGACACCGCAGCGCGGGCAACTTCCGCGAGCCGGGATGTAGACCTTGGCGCATTTGGTACACCGCTGGCCGACGATCCGGCCTTCCTGCATGTGGCGCAGGAAGCGAGTGGTCGCGATGCCGGGCGTGAAGTCGTATTCGAGGCGCGACGGTGTGACGATCGATTTGACGGGTTGTTTCTCTTCGCTCATCGTCCTTCCTCGGGTTCGAAGCAGGCGAGATCGAGGATCGATCCCTTCGGATCGTCGCACCAACGCGGCACGACGCGCATGCCGGTCGACATCTTCGACGGGTCGCCGGCGTCGACCGCGTGCAGCATGGCGGTGTCGGCGCCGTCGAGTCGAATCAGCGCGAACGCGAACGGTCGGTCGAGGGGATGATTGCGGAGCGGATCGCTGACCCAGCACCAACTCGTCACGCGGCCCGCAGGTCCGACCGAAACGATCTCGTCGACGCCGGAGCCGGTCGACGGGTCGTATTCCATCGGGGGCACGAGCACGCGGCCGTCCGATGTCCTGCTTCCGACGATCTTGTGGTCGCGCAGCTCGGTGAAGAAGCGCCCGAGCACGGGGCCGACCGAACGTTTGTAGGCGTACTCGAGGGCGTGGGGAGCCGAGAGTATTGCTGCCGACTGGTCATCCGACATGCGAGTCTCCGAACCGATAATTCCAGGCCGGCTACTCTAGAACACGTTCTACTTGCGATCCACATTCTCGCGCATCGATCTCGAGTGGCGGTGACCGCCTCGCGGCCGCGGCTCGGGTTCGCTGCAGCCGCCGGGCGGCGTCGGGCACGCCTTCGTCCGACGTCGAGCCCGGCATCGCAGATCGATGTTGCGCCTGCTTCGCCCGGCGTCGTTCGCACCGCGAACGGGGCGCTGATAGCCTAGCGAGCATGTGCGTTCGCAGCAGGCGATCGGTCGCCATGTCACTCGCCGCCATCGTCTGGTGCATCGGATCGGGATGCGGCCGGTCGGCTCCCGAACGTCCGAACGTGCTCGTCATCGTCGTCGACACGCTCCGCGCCGACCGCTTGCCGTTCTACGGGGGCGACGCCAAGAACGCGCGATTCCTGGACGACTGGGCGGCCCGATCCGTCGTCTTCGAGCGTGCGTGGTCGACGTCTTCGTGGACGGCGCCCGCGACGGCGTCGCTCTTCACCGGCGTCTATCCCTTCCAGCACGGCGTCCACCTGGGGTTGAAGGCCTTCGAATTCCTGAGTCGCGACGGCAGCCAGCTGGAGCTGGACCGCATTCCGGATCCGCTGGAGACCCTGCCCGAACTGCTTCGAAGCGCCGGTTACCGCACGTTCGGTGTGTCGGACAATCCCAACGTATCGGAGGTCCAGGGATTCGCCGCCGGCTTCGATCGCTTCGAGAGCTTCTCCTATGCGGGGGCGAATCGCGTCAACGCCGTGCTGGCGTCCTTCGAGGCCGAGATCGCCGAGGCAGAGCCGTGGTTCGTCTATCTCCACTACATGGATCCGCACCAGCCCTATCACGTGCGGCGACCCTGGCACCGCACGCCGCTTGCGACCGACCGCTACGCCATCAACGCTGCCGCATACGACAGCGAGATCGGGTGGGTGGACGAACACCTGCGCCAGGTTTTCGAACGGCTCGGTGTGGACTCGTCCACGCTCATCGTGTTCACCTCGGACCACGGTGAGGAGTTCGGGGAGCACGGGAGCGGCAATCACCGCTTCAAGCTCTACTCCGAACTCACCCGGATTCCGCTGCTACTCCATCATCCGGGCGCGGCGCCGCGTCGCGTTCGCGCCGACGTTTCGCTCGTCGACGTGTTGCCGACGCTGCGATCGATCCTGGGCCTGCCGCCCTCCGAGCAGGACGCGGGAAAGGATTTGACCGCGTTCTACGAGGGGGTGGCTGAAATCCCGGACGAGCGCGCCCTCTTCGCCTCGCGCACGACCGGCATGGCCTGGAAACGTTCCGTGGTTCGAGGTCGTTACAAGCTGATCGAGACCCGGCCGGGTGGAATCGAGTTGTACGATCTAGGAAGCGATCCGGGCGAGCGGAAGAATCTAGCCGACGAACACGGTGAATTGTCCGAGGAGTTGATCCGCAGCTACGAAGATTTCCGGACTTCGGCGCGCACGTGGGATGGAGTCCGGGCGAGGGTCGACATCAGCCCGGAAGATCTCCGTCGCCTCCGGGAACTCGGATACGCCGACGGGGACGATTGACGACGCTGCGACAGCAGCGTCGCTGAGAGACCCGAATCGCGATCGCTTCAGTACGCGGGTTCGGCGTCGCTGGCGGTGCTCGCGACCGGCCGATCGGGGACCTCGATGATGCCGAGTGCGTCGAGGACCCGGATCACCGCGTAGGTGGGGTCGATCTCGAACCAGCGAGCCGCGAAGTCGGGTGACATCCCGTTCTTGTGATGGTTGTTCTGGAAAAGTTCGCCCATCGTGACGAAGTCGAAGGGCAGGGTGTTCCGGGATTCGTCGTGCGTCTCGAAGTTGCGGTAGCCGTATTTGTGGCCCGCCCAGTTCACGATCGCGCCGTGGATCGGACCCATCAGGAAGTGGATCGGAAGCAGCAGGAACCACTGCCAGCTCGGTGCGAAGGCGACGTAGAAGAGGGTGTAGAGCGCGCCGAACGCGAGCCTCACCAACCAACGGTCGGCGACCCAGTCGAGAGCGGGCCATTCCGGCGCATCGCCGCGGAAGCGCGGCTCGGGCTCCAGGCGTCGCTTCGCGAAGTCGACGTAGCGCGCCTTGGTCTGCCACATCATCGAGAACGGCGTCTTGTGGAAGAGCGGCGAATGCGGGTCGCGCTCGGTGTCGCTGAACGCGTGGTGTTCGCGGTGCAGGTAGGCGTATGCGCGCGGAACCAGAAACGACGAGCCCTGGCTGAGGAACGTCAACAGGTAGAAGAATCGCTCCCAACGGTGGCTCATGGTGAACTGCTTGTGGGCGCCGTAACGGTGCAGAAAGAACGTCTGGCAGAAGATCGACAGAATCCAGTGGGCGACGAGGAAGGTCAGGATGGCGAGCATTCGTGGTCTCCGACGCAAGGGAAGATGTGACTGCGCAGGGGTTGCGGTACTACGCTACGTGTATCGACCGGGCATACCAGAGAGGTTGCGTAATAGTTCTGTGAAGAACGCCGTCGATGCGCCGAATCGGGCCTGAATACCTCCTGTTGACCGCGGGACTGGTGTTTTTCGCCGTCCTGCTCGGGAAGAATCTCTCCTACCCCGTGCTCTGGCAGGACGAGGCCGAGACCGCGATGTTCGCCACCCGGGTGATCGAGGTCGGCTACCCCAAGGTCCACGGCGATCGCAATGTCCTGTATGAGTTCGGCTCGAACATCGCGGTCGGGGTCAAGGAGTCGATCGACGCCTACATCGGTACGACCTGGGGGCATTTCTACTTCGCGGTTCCAGGGGTGCTGTGGGCGCGAGGCGCGACGGACGTCTACGAAAAGACGCTGCGGGTGCGATTGCCGTTCTTGTTCGCCGGGGCGCTCGGAATGGCGGTCTGGCTGGTCGCGCTGTTGCCGATCTTCCACGGCCGGCCTCGACACGCGCGCGCCTTCGCGGGGGCGTTCTTCCTGTGCTCGGCCGTTTCGGTCTCGCTCCTGCTGCACTTGCGCGAGGCGCGTTACTACCCGTTGTTGATTCTCGTGGTCGGCGCCATCGCGTGCGTGCATCTGCGGGTTCGCGTATTCGGTGCGAAGCGTGGAGTCGCGTGGGGTGTTTCGCTCGCGCTGTTGCTGACGGCGACGTTCCACGTCTTCTTCGCGGCCTGGTTCTTCCTGACGGCACTGCTCGGCCTCGATGCGTTCGTCGCGAGCTTTCGCGTCCGCAAGGATCCCGAGGCGCGGCGGCGGGAACTCGTGGGCTTCGTGCCGCTGCTCGCTTCTGCGGTGTTGGTGGCTCCGGCTCTCGTGTTCTTCGAGACCTTCGCGATCGCTGCATCGTTTCGCGAGCACCTGGGCTTCACGCTCGGCGGGTATCTGGAGAACCTGGGCTACTTCGCTCGACACTTCTGGAACTACGAGCTGCTCGCGCCCGCAATATTCTGCCGATTGTCGGTGCTCGCGATCGGTTTCGCGTCCGGACGCAGCGGCATCGATCTCGAAGACGAAACGGCGCGCCGAACGGCCAGCCAGCTGGCTGCGTTCACCGCGGGCTACGTCGCGCTCACCTGTCTGAACCCGCTCGTCTACGAGCGTTACTTCGTGATATTGAGTCCCGCAGTCACGGGGCTGTTCCTGATCGACTCGTTCACGCTGGTCGCTGCGGTCCGGCGGATTGCTCCCGAGCGGGCGAGGCTCGCGACGGGCGCTGTCGTCGCAGCACTCGTCTTGTTGCTGGCGGTCACGAGCGGTCCGCGCAGCGAGGCGGTGCGGGGACGACTTCTCGAGATCTCGACGCCGGTCCGAGGTCCGCTCGACTTTGCGATCGCACGCATCCTCGAGGTGGTCCCGGAGCCTTCCAAGCTCGTGATCGCGACCAACTATGCGAATCACCCGCTCATGTTCTACCTCGGCAGTCACGTCATCGTCGGAACCAACCTGAACAACATCGTCGCGGAGCGGAGTCTGGTGCCCGATGTCGTGATTCCGCGCCGCCGCTGGCCGCGCGGACAGTCCGAGTTGCGTGCCTTTCTCGCCCGGGGTTCCTACCGCCGGGAGCGGTTGCCGGTCCGGGATCTCCACTTCAACCAGATTCCGGCTCTCACGCGCTCGCGTTCGATTCCGGACGTACATCACTTCGAGACCGCCTCACCGACCGAACGCGCGCCGGCTCTCGAAATCTTCTGGCTCGAACCGACATCCTGAACCCTCCAGCGCGGCGCGGGGTCGGACGATGGATGATCGATTGGACACGGCCGAATCGCAGCGGTAGAAAGGCGGGTGCAGTGGCTGAAAACGACAGGACGATTCAGGATTTCGGCGAGCAGTGGTCCCACTACGGCGATAACGAGGGGTTCTACGGCTCGCTCGACCTGCTGGAGGACATGTTCGGGCCGTTGCTCGCCACGGACGAGTTGCGTGGAGCGCGCGTCGCAGACATCGGCAGCGGCACCGGCCGGATCGTGCGGATGCTGGCGGCCGCGGGTGCGGAGCACATCGTCGCGGTCGAGCCCTCGGTCGGAGTCGAAGTCCTGCGGGAAAATGTCCGAGATCTCGGCGATCGCGTCGAGGTGGTGCACGCGACCGGTGAGGACGTTCCGGCGGATCGGGGCTTCGATTTCGTGATCTCGATCGGAGTGATCCAGTTCATCGAGGACCCGCTGCCGACCCTCGCTGCTGCGTGCCGCGCGCTGCGCCCGGGCGGGCGGCTGCTGATCTGGGTCTACGGAAGGGAAGGCAACGAATTCTACGTGGGCTTCGTGAAGGCCGTCCGCGCGATCACGACGCGTCTTCCCCACGCTGTGCTCGCGGGTTTGTGCAGCGTGCTGAATCTGCTCGTCGGCGTCTACATCTTCGCGTGCCGATGGCTGCCGCTTCCGATGCGCGATTACATGCGAGGCACGCTCGCCCGGGTATCGCGCGAACAGCGCAAGCTGACGATCTACGATCAATTGAATCCAAGCTATGCCCGGTACTATCTGGGGCCCGAGGTGAAGGATCTGCTCGAGCGAGCGGGGTTCATCGACGTGCGGCTGCATCACCGGCGAGGCTATAGCTGGACCGCAATGGGTGTCCGACCCGCGTGACGCGCGGGCGCCGCCTCGCTACCCGGGGATGTGATAGGCTCGAAAATCGGTGTCCAAGACGCGTCCGGAAAACCCGCTGATATCGATCGTCGTGCCCGTTCTGGACGAAGCGGGTTGCATCGACGAACTCGTGCGGCGCGTCGCGGCGGCATTGTCGGGGCAGGGCGTTCGCCACGAGATCCTGTTCGTCGACGACGGAAGTCGGGATCACACTCCCGACCGGATCGCCGCCCAGCATCGAGCGAATCCCGCCGTCAAGTCGATCCGTTTTACGCGCTCGTTCGGCCATCAGGCAGCCCTGATCGCGGGGCTAGAGCACGCGAAGGGCGATGCGGTCGTGACGATGGACGGCGATCTCCAACACCCTCCCGAGTTCCTGCCGAAGCTGATCGAGGCCTGGCGGGATGGCGTCGACGTCGTCAGCACCGTGCGGCTCCAGACCGATGCGGAGCCCGGTGGCCTCAAGGGCGCCGTGTCGAAGCTCTTCTACCGGCTGATGTCCGGACTCACGTCGGTTCAGGTGCGTCCCGCAGCAGCCGACTTCCGGTTGCTCGACCGGCGCGCCGTGGACGCGTTCAATTCCCTGGAAGAGCGCTTCGTGTTCATGCGCGGACTGGTGCCGTGGCTCGGTTTCTCGGAGGCCCATTTCGACTACGAGGTCGGGACGCGTTTCGCGGGCGAGAGCAAGTATCGGCTGTGGCGGATGTTCCGTCTCGCTCTCGACGGGATCTTCTCGTTCTCGGTCGTCCCGCTCCGCCTGATCTCGCTCCTCGGATTGTTCACCACGGCCTTCGGCATCGTCTTCGGCATCTTCGCGTTGATCTCGTACGCGACCGGGCGGGTCGACGGCGCGGGCTGGACGAGTGTGGTCGTATTGATCCTGATCTTCGGCGGTGTCCAACTGCTCTCGCTCGGGATCGTGAGCGAATACGTCGGCCGGACCTACGAGGAGGTCAAGCGTCGACCGCGCTACGTGATCGAATCGCTCACCGGAATCGACTGAGGTGCGTTGCGCGGTCTGCGGCGCCGGATCTCCGCGTCTGAAGCATCGCAAGGCGGAGGCGGAGATCTTCCGCTGCGGGGATTGTGGCCTCGAGTTCTGGAATCCCGCCGCCGGCTTCCGTGCCGAAAAGCTGTACGACGCGGCCTATTTCGATGACGCGTCCGCGGGACACGGTTACGACGACTACGCCGACCTCGAGCCCGTGCTGCGACTGAATTTCGCCAGCCGGCTGGCTCGGATCCCGCGACCGCCGCGAGCGGGTCGACTGCTCGACATCGGCGCCGCCTTCGGCTTCGCGGTCTCGGAGGCTCGACGCGCAGGTTGGGATGCAACCGGTATCGAGATCTCGATCGCGGCTGCACGTCGTGCGAGCGCGGCGGCACCGGGCCGCGTGCTGGTCGCGAACGCACTGCGGACGCCCTTCGCGGCGGACGCGTTCGACGTCGTGACCCTCTGGGACGTGCTCGAGCATCTTTCGGACCCGCACGCTGCGATCGCCGAAGTCGCTCGGCTGCTGCGTCCGGGCGGTCGATTGGTGCTCAGCACCGGAGATGTCGGGAGTCTTGCGGCGCGGCTCTCGGGCGCTCGCTGGCATCTCTATACGCTTCCAGAGCACCTGTTCTTCTTCAGCCGCCGGAGCCTGCGCGAGTTGCTCGCGACGCACGGCCTGCGGATCGAGTGTGCGCGTGCGGAATCTTCCGTCTACACAGTGGGTTACCTGATCGAACGGCTGCGGAAGACCTTGCTGGGCAGGCCGCGAACGCGGCCGGGCAGATGGCCCGGAGCGGGGCTGCGGGTGCCGGTGAATCTGTTCGACATCGTCACCGTGCAGGCGGTCGCGGCGGGCGGGCCGTGAACGCACGCGCCTGGCTCGGGCTGATCGCAGTCGGCCTCGCGGCGGCGGCGTTGTGGCTCGCGTTCGCGACGCAGCCCACGCTTCCCGATTACCGCCGCCACCACGAAGGCTGGTCGGGAGACTTCCGCTCCTACTACCTCCCGAATGCCCAGTACGCGGGAGAACGGATCGCAGCGGGTGAATGGCCGCTCTGGAACCCCCACCAGGCACTGGGCGGGCCGATGCTCGCGACCGTCCAGGTCGGTGCGCTCTATCCCCCCAACTGGTTGCACGCGTTGCTGCCGTCCGATCGAGCCTACGTCGTGCTCGCGTTCCTGCACCTGGTCTTGGCGGCGTGCTCGGCCGGCCTGATGGTCACGGCCTTCGGCGGTCCCTGGCCGGGGGCCCTGGTCGGAGGATTGATATACGCGAGTTCGCCCAACGTGATTGCGAGCATCTACTCCCCGCCGCTGCTCTACGCAGCAGCCTGGGCCCCGCTGCTGCTGTATGCGGTCGATCGCATCATCGACGGCGCCAGCTTGCGCCGTGTGGCGGGTCTGGCCGTCGTCGTCGCCATGATGCTGCTCGTCGGCTGGCCGTATGCATTCGCGATGACCGCGTTCGCGGCGGCGTTGTACGGAGGGTTGCTGCTGTTGGCTCGCGGCGTGCGCGAACGTCGACTTCCGTGGCGCACCGCACTGGCGCTGGCGCTCGGGGTGGCTGTGGGTTGCATGCTCGCGGCGCCGCAGTGGCTCCCGACCAGCGAGCTTCTCGCGCGCAGCTGTCGCGCGCTCGGGAGCGTCGTCGAAGGACAGGCGGTGTTCGTGACCCGACCCCACGATCCGGTGCTGAGCTGGCGTGCGTTGCTTCGCTACGGGTACAGCGACGCCGTTCCGGGCATCGTCGCACTCGTGCTATCCGCCCTGGCGCTGCTGCTGCCGGGTGGCGGCCGCGTGCGCGTCGCGCTGCTGCTCGTGATCGGCGCGCTGGCGCTGCTCGTGTCGTTTCCGCTGCATGCACCTCTCTACGGCTGGCTTCGCGAGCTGCCCGTATTCGGTGACTTCCGATTTCCGTTTCGTTACCGATTCCTGACGAACCTCGCACTCTCCGTCGCGGCCGGTGTCGGGGCGACGCACGTGTTGCGAGCGTTCGCGCCGAGGCCGCGCCTCGCGTGGGGAGCGTTCGCGACGACGTTCGTCGTGTTCGCATTCACCGTCACGTGGCCGCTGTTGCACTCGACCCGGCCGTTCCCGCGAAGTGTGCCGCCGGCGCGAACCATCGCCGATGACCTGCTCGAGAGCGGAGTCGACCTGCCTCCGGCCGACTACCAGCGCATCTACTGGGCGGAGCTCGCCAGGAAGCTCGGGCGTGATCGCAGCTTCGACGTCGTCTACGACATGGAGCCGATGACGCTCGCCCGCACCGCCGAGTTCGTGACCTATTTCGAAACCGGTCGCCCGTCCACGCTGCGGTCTCCGCCCCACAAGCTCGGGGGCAGGCAGCAGGATGGTGACTGGGTCGCTGCGCCGTTCTACGGCCATCTCGGAATCCCTGCAATGGGCGAACGCGCTCGGATGCTCGACCTGCTGTCGGCCCGTTGGATCGTCACACCTTCTCCGCCAAGCTGGCTCGACGAACGTTTCCGCCGAATCTCACTACCCGATGCGAAGCTTGCGGTGTTCGAGAATCCGCATGCGCTGCCGCGCGCGTACCGGGTTCCGGGGGCGTTGCGCGCGCCCGGCGACCTCCGCCGCGCGTTTCGAGGCATGCTGAGCGACGAGTTCGATCCGAAGCAGCACGTGCTCCTCGAATCGCCGCCGCCGCGATTGGTGGTTTCGGCGGCCGCGAAGCGGCGTGATCCGGACGCGAGCGTTTCGATCGAACGCTTCGACGAGGAGTCGGTCGTGTTGCGGACCGATGGCGCGCGGCCGGGTGTCGTGGTGCTGACCGACGCCTGGTTCCCGGGTTGGCGCGCGACCGTCGATGGACGAGAGGTGCCGCTGTTGCGCGCCAATCTCGCGTTCCGGGGAGTCGTGGTCCCTGCCGGCGAACATGTGGTCGAAATGCACTACCGCCCGGAGTCGCTGCGTCGGGGATTCTGGCTCGCGCTCGCGGCTGCGGTCGGCATCGGAGCCGCCTGGTTTCGACCGCGCCGGGCGACAGGAAGAAGCGACGATTAGATGATGCGCGACTCGCGATCTCCCCAATAACGGTCCTTCAGCAACCGCTTGTAGAGTTTGCCGGTCGGGTGGCGCGGCAATTCGGCTTCGAAGTCGATCGAGCGCGGACATTTGATCTTCGACAAGTGCGCCAGGCAGTATTCCATCAGCTCGGTAGCGAGTTCCGGACCCGCGCGGGTCGGGTCCACCAGTTGAACGACTGCCTTTACTTCTTCTCCGAAGTCCTCGTTTGGAATACCGAAAACAGCGGCGTCAGCGACGGCTGGATGAGTGACCAGCAGGTTTTCGGCCTCGCGCGGGTAGATGTTCACGCCGCCCGAGATGATCATGTCCGCCTTGCGATCGGTGAGATAGAGGAAGCCCTCTTCGTCCACGTAGCCGATGTCGCCGAGCGTCGTATAACCCTGCGGGCTGCGTGATTCGGCGGTCTTGTCCGGGTCGTTGTGGTACTCGAACGACTCCGATCCACTCGCGAAGTAGACGCCGCCGATCTGGCCGGGGGGCAGCGGATTGGCGTCGTCGTCGAGGATGAACACCTTCGCGGTGAGGGCGCGGCCGACCGAGCCCTTGTGCTCGAGCCATTCCTCGGAGTTGATGGCCGTAAAGCCGTTGGCCTCCGTGCCCGCGTAGTACTCGTGCAGGACCGGCCCCCACCACTCGATCATCTTCTCCTTGATCGGAATGGGGCAGGGCGCGGCCGCGTGCACCGCGACTTCGAGACTCGACACGTCGTGCTGCGCGCGCTCGGCTTCGGAAAGCTTGAACATTCGCACGAACATCGACGGCACCCACTGGCTGTGCGTGACCCGATACCGCTCGATCAGCTTCAGCGACTCGACCGCGTCGAATTGCTCCATCACCACGCACGTTGCCCCGATCCGAAGCATCGCCATGTTGAAGCGCAGCGGGGCGGCGTGATACAGAGGAGCGGGCGACAGATAGATCGAGCTTTCGGTCGCGCCGTAGAGCGCGGTCAGCAACGTGAGAAGCGCCGGCGCGGTGCCCATCGGCGTGTGCTCGATCGGGATCGCGACGCCCTTCGGCTGGCCGGTCGTGCCGGATGAGTAGAGCATGTCCGAGCCCTCGACTTCGTCCGCGATGGGCTGCGCGGGCTGGGTCGCGATCGCGTCTTCCCAGCTCTCGCAGCCGTCTGCGTTGCCGCCGACCATGTAGAACTTCACCGCCTCGGGCACGATCGCGCGCAACTCGGCAGCGAGGTCGCGCTTGGCGTGCGATGTGATCAGCAGCTTTGCCCGGCAGTCCTCGATGATGTAGGCGGCCTCGGGCGCGGTCAGGCGCGAGCTGATCGCGGTGTAGATCAACCCGGAGCGCTGCGCGGCCCAGCAGATCTCCAGATAGCGGGCGTTGTTCTCCATGCAGATCGCGATGTGGTCGCCGATCTCGAGGCCGAGCGAGCGGAACAGCTGGGCGCCCTGATTGGAGCGATCGTCGAGCTGTTTGTAGCTGACCGTCTCGCCGCTTGCGGCGAGGATGTACGCGGGTTTGTCTGGATTCGTTTTTGCGTGAATTGCCGGATACATACGGAGTACCTTTCGAGCGGGTTCGAGGTCTGGGTGGGCAGGGCTCAAGCAGGCCCCGGAAAGATCTCGTCGATTCGCGCGAGGACGTCATCGGGCAGCGAGACGCCCGAGGCGCCGACGTTGTCTTCGAGTTGCGAGCCCCGGGTGACGCCGACGATCACGCTCGCCACGTTGGCGTGGCGAAGGCACCAGGCGAGCGCGAGCTGCGCCAGCGTCAGCTTCAACTCGTCGGCGAGCGGCTTCAGGCGATCGACCTTCGCCAGCTCGCTCGGCTCGAGGTAGGCGTCCATGAACCAGTTGCGTTTATCGTCGGCGGCGCGACTCTCGGCCGGGCGGGCGCCACCGCTGTATTTGCCGCTGAGCACTCCCTGGCCGAGTGGGCTGAAGACGACCTGGCCGACGCCGTATTCCTCGCAGGTCTTCAAGACCTCGCGCTCCAGCTCGCGTCGCATGATCGAGTACTGCGGCTGGTTCGAGATCGGGCGGTAGCCGCGGCGGGCGTCCGCCGTGCGGCAGGCGTCGACGATGCTCTCCGCGCCCCACTCGGAAACCCCCCAATAGAGGAGCTTGCCCTGGCGGACCAGGTCCTCGTAGGCTCCCACGGTCTCCTCGATCGGGGTGTTGGGATCGGACCGATGGCACTGGTGGAGGTCGAGGTAGTCGCTCCTGAGTCGTCGCAGCGAACCCTCGACACTCTCGAAGAGGTGCTTTCGCGAGAGTCCGGAATCATTCGGCTTTTCCGACATCGGAAAGAAGGCCTTGGTGGCGATCACGAGATGACGGCGCGGAATGTCGGCGAGCGCGGCGGCCAACGCTTCCTCGGCCGCGCCGTCCGAGTAGACGTCGGCGGTGTCGAAGAAATTGACGCCCAGGTCGAAGGCGCGGCGCACGATCACGCGCGTCCCCGCGAGGTCGATGCGCGAGCCGAGAGTGAGCCATGAGCCGAGCCCGATCTCGCTCACCGAGAGGCCGCTGTTGCCGAGGTTCCGGTAGCGCACGGCCGGCAGTGTACCACCGCTGCGATGGCGACCGGCTACACTGCCGACCCGATGCTGAACCTCGCAGCGCCGACCGACCCGAACTGGGCACGCCGTGCGCTCGCCGATCCGGCCGAGCTGTTGCTCGACCATGCGCATTGCGAGAAGAAGGCCGCGGGCGTCGCGGTGCGGCTGCTGTTCCAGTACCCCCAGCACGCATTCCTGCTCGTGCCGCTGTCGCGGATCGCCCGCGAGGAGCTCGGCCATTTCGAGCAGGTTCTCGCGCTGCTCGATTCGCGCGATATCGCGTTT
>Ga0055476_10000067_pt1 | contig 21727 bp, 26 predicted proteins | sample Muzzi_CordC_D2_FD_57682 | JGI IMG/M metagenome (GOLD analysis project Ga0055476, IMG submission 57682) | Wetland microbial communities from San Francisco Bay, California, USA, that impact long-term carbon sequestration - Muzzi_CordC_D2 | ecosystem: Environmental > Aquatic > Marine > Wetlands ... | reverse complement strand
GGCGCCATGAAAGAAGCCCTGAGGATAAAAACGCCCGCAGCGTGGCTCGACTTCCAGGCCGCGACGATAATGGCGGTCGAAGCAGGATGGCGTTGTGGAAAACTGCTGACTCGTTTCCCAGACACCGGTGAGCTGCCCGGCAGGCAATGCCGCTTGCACGCGATCTCCAACCTGCATACCGGTGATCTTCACGCCGACATCCGCTGGCAGAAAATCCGCTTCCCGCCAGACACTGAATTTTTCGACGTGCATTTCATCTTCGTGCATTGCACGACCGTCAAACCAGTTCAGTGTGAATGTCATCTCAGCCAGTCCCTGGCCTTCGAGCACCCTGACATCCTCCAGATTTTTCATGCTGATGGCGTTCATGTGTTTCTCCTTCCGATTCCGGTATTTCGCCGCTTCACACCCCGCTGCGCATCTCGAGCAGGACGCCCAATGCGGCGGCTCTTGAAATGATTCAGCCCCTTGATTCGACGCTTCAACAGGGCTTCTCCGACAGGATGAATATTTGACGTCAAGTTATACGATATAATTGTACAGGTCAAAATTTTGCTGTACAATTTTTGCATAGCAATGTTCAGCCGCCTGGCGCTTTCCACTAACCAGAAACCCGGATACCGAGGAAATATAAAATGCACGCAATACTTCTGATCGCCCATGGCAGCCGCCGGGAAGCCTCCAACCAGGAAGTGCGTGAACTGGCCGCCAGGCTTGAACACAGAGTCGACGGCCGCTTTGATCGTGTGATACCCGCCTTCCTCGAACTGGCGGAACCCGATATTCCAACCGGTGTAGACCGGTGTGCGGAAGCCGGAGCCACCACTGTCACCGCGGTGCCCTACTTCCTCTCGGCCGGCCGGCACGTGGCGAGCGACATCCCCGCTGAACTGGACAAAGCCGCGCGCAAACATCAGGCGGTAACGATTCTCCAGAGTGACTACCTGGGTAAACACGAATCCATACCCGAATTGCTGTTGGCGCTTGCGTTGGACAAGTCGGAAACTGGAACGAAACATGCCTGCATTACCAGTGTATAGACAATGACAGGCAGCTTTGCCGGTCACTGCACCGGGATGGCGCACGGTCGATTTACCTTAACGATAGCGAAGCTAACAGTGTAGAAATAATGAGGTCGGCGAATGATGCTTAATACCAGACAGGAATTGAACAGACAACGGCTTCTGGGCTCTGCCGCCATCGACCCTGATTCGGGTTGCTGGTTATGGCGCGGCCAGATTTCCAACAGTGGCTTTGGGAGAATCATGTTCTCCACCAAAAACGGGCGCGCTATGGAAAGCGCTCACCGGGCAAGCTATTTGACATTTATCGGGCCAATACCCGACGGTACACTCATCAGACAAAGCTGCGGCAACAGATTATGCATAAATCCCCAGCATCTTGAAGCGATACAGGAAAAATCTGCGTATCAGCAACAGCCCGCACCCGGCGGTGTCTGACACGCGCTCGTTGCGCACATCAGACATCTTGTGCGGCGATGCCGGCTGACACTTCAACAACTCTGGCTCTGGCGACGATGGCGCGTGTTAATCCGCGAAAAATCAGCCAGTGGAAAGGCGACAGGAGATACCAGTAAACAAGCCCCAAAGCCCCCGCCGGGTGAAAATAGGCGGTGGCGGTGACCCGTTGCCCGTGCAAATCGTTTTTCAGTTCAAATTCCAGCACGCCGGCTCCCGGCGCCTTCATTTCCATGAGCAGTGTCAATCTTCTTTTCGGTTCCACTGATATAACCCGCCAGGTATCAATGGTGTCACCGACACGTAGCGCAGACCGATGGCGCCGGCCACGACGATAGCTGGGACCACCTACCAGCCAATCGATCACACCGCGCATCAACCATAGACTATTGAGATAGTAATAACCTTGCCTACCGCCAATAGAGGTGATTTGCCGCCACAGTTGATCGGTTGAAGCCGATGAAACCGCGCTGCCCGTTGCACGCTTTGCATAGAAGGCGTATTCCGGGTGGTAATCTCGACATACTATGGATCCCTCCGTCCAGCGAGCCGTGATATCCTGCCTGCGCTCAGCATCCAGTGCAGCACGCACCGACTGCCCGAAATTCAACAATGTCAAGCGGATCAACGCGCGAATCGGTGCATCACCGGCAATCACATCCTGCTTGAGCCCCTCAATCAGGGCGCGCGCAATATTAGTGGGTACCGAGGTCACCAGGCGCAGCCAGTAGGAGGACAAGCGGGGATTCAGAACCGGAACCGGAATGATGATCGGACGACGCCCGACCACTTCACCGTACTGACGCATGATGTCTTCATAGGTCAGTACTTCGGGGCCACCGACGTCGTAGGATTTATTGGCCATCTCATCCACATACGGCGCCTGCAGCAGGTATTCGAGCAGGTTGTCCAGCGCGATCGGCGACGATCGGGTGCGCACCCATCGCGGTGTAATCATCAGTGGCAAGTGATTGACAAGATCGCGAATCACTTCGAAGGCCGCGGATCCGGGCCCAACGACCATCCCCGCACGTAACTCGGTTACGGGCACGCTGCCCGCACGCAGACAAGCGCCGGTTTCCAGGCGAGAGCGCAGATGCTCGGACACCGGATTTGGCGGTATAAGTCCGCCGAGGTATACAATCCGTCGCACACCGGCCTGTTCTGCAGCCTGACCAAAGTTTTCGGCCGCCTGGCGATCAAGGTCGGCAAAATGCCGTCCGGCCGCCATGGAGTGGACAAGATAGTAGGCCGTGTCTACCCCCGCCAAAGCCCTTCCCAGGGTCTCGAACTTCAGGGCATCGGCATCGACCAGTTCGACTCCATCCCAGCCCCTGCCTTCCAGCACCGCTCGATTACGCGCACTCGCACGCACAGGGCGATCCAGACGCCTAAGCCGCTTCACCAGGTTGGTCCCGATGTAGCCGCTGGCTCCAAATACCAGCACCAGCCCCGGCGCAATGGACAAATCAGTCATCGGAACAATCAGCCAGGCTCCGGTCGCTGCGCGGCCTGCCTTGGCACCTCACCCAACCCATCACCTTCCAACGCAGACGCTGTTTCAAGGATGACCTTCAAATTATGCAAAACACGGCTACCGCCTCGCTTGACTTCTTCACCGACACGGTGATGCAAGGGACGAATCAGGAAAGGCAGCTCCAGATTGAAATTGAATGTCAGGCGGGTATCTGAAGCCTCTGCTTCAAACCGGTAGCGTACGTCAAAGCGGGGTTTCGTCCGGCTGGCAAAGCCCAATTCAACCAATGGCGTCAAATGTGTCACCTGGAATCGCGCCTCGGTACAATACCCGCCATCAGAGCGCACCTGCCGGCCAATAACACCGACTCGCATATGACCCCTGGACAGTTTCTCCAGCTCGCGAACTTCCGGTGACCACTTGGGATAGTTTTCGAAGAAATCGGTTGCTACGAACTGGTAGACGTCTTCGATGCGTCTCCTGATCAGAATACTGTTTTCTGTTTGCAGCATTTCAGTAGCGTATCTCTGTACAGCGATCCAGTTAGCGTCGCACTCTGTCAGCGTGTATCCCGATACAGCCCGATCTCCGCAACACACAGGTCAGCGGTGAAGGCCCGCCCGATCGCAACCAGACCGATGCGTTCCAGGTGCTCGAGATCCAGCTTTTTTCCGATGCGGTAGCCGCTAAACTGATCGAAAGGCAGTCGCACGGTCAACCATCGACTTGGGGCCCGGAAAGAAGCACGATAGGACTGCCAGGGCAACCAGACATCATCGGTGCGCAGGTGCACGTTATACTCCTGATCATTGCCGTACACCTCAAGCATAAGCCCGGCATAAGTGGAGGCATCGGCTGCTTGTGTCGCCTTGATATCCAGCGCCGCCTGTATGAATCCACCGTTGTTTGCCAGACTCACATCGCCCTGCAGTCGCAGACAGGCTTTGTTCTCAATGGTTGCCACTGACAAACCACCGCTCGAGCGCCCACCCATCACAGCGTCGGTGACCATGCGCCAGTTGTTGCCAAGCCTGGATTCGAGTCCACCGCTGCGGCGGTCGTCGATTATCAGTGTTTCATCGGCCATAAGCGTTGCACAGCAAAAGCAGCCAAAAACGGTCAGTGAAAGGGACCTCATGTTAACGCCCCTGAGATTCAGTCATTGCCCTGATCAGCAGAAGGTACAGCGATACTCATCCTCCACGGCGCACGGTTACAGGTCGCATACAGTCCGCAACTTGCTGTGCAGCCCCTGCAAGGCAGTTGCCTGACTTCCTGTTGCGATTCAGTGTTGTTGTTTTCAGCACAGGGGCTGTCTTTATCGGCATTCAATTGCATGGTAATCACTGACATCGGACGCTGGAACAATAATACATGGTGCAGGCAGCCGGCAAGACTGTCACCATAAACTCACCACAGAGTAAAGTATAAATAGTGTATAACTATTGTCAAGGCAAGTGGCTCAAACAACCCGTGGCAACTCACCAGTGCTGTGATTTATTGACGTCTATTCAGCGACTGGCGGCGCGGAGGGGCGTTGCTCGACGAATATTATCCGGCTGGTATCAAATCCAAGCTCCGACGCCTTCCCTAGTAATCGTTCGGTGATTGAGATATCAAGCTGTGGCTGCCTGGCCAGTATCCAGAGATAGGATGTATCCGGACCGGACACCAGCGCATAGCGATACGATTGCTGGTCGAGATCGATGATGTTATAGCCACCGTAAAAAGGGCCGAAGAAGGAAACCTTGAGCCTGCCGACATCGCTGTCGCCAATAAAATAGGCCTTGCCTTCCGCCCTCTCCCAGCGCTGTTTGATCCTGTCATAGCCCTGGTTTACCACCCTGATACCGCCATCGTCACGCAGGCTGTATTCAGCGGTTACCTGCTCAAGACCGCGCTCAAACGAATGATCGAGCCTGGCAATTTCATACCAGGTTCCCAGATAGCGGTTGACATCAAAGCCGCTAACCGGCGAAACATTATCAGGAATACCCGTACAGCCCGATGTCAGCATCAGCAACGCGAATAAAAAAACGGGTAAAGTGACAGGCATGTAATCGGTGCAGATGGCGTCGGTATGGTTTATTTTTACGCTTGGCGCTGCTTTCAAGGAGTTTTCGCTGGCTTGATAGAAAAGGCTAACACAACGCAGCCAATTATAGTACAATTATTGTACAACCACCGAGAAATGGCCATGCCGCAACCACAACAGGCTGAAAAATCCATTGTCCCCGGCAGTATGTTACCGATCCGCACGGTGGCAAATCTGACCGGTATAAACCCGGTTACCCTGCGCGCCTGGGAAAGACGCTACAATCTGATCACACCACAGCGGACACCCAAAGGACACCGTCTTTATACAGAAGATGATGTTGCGCTCATCAAACAGGTACTCGACCTCATCGATCAGGGCATTTCCATCAGTCAGGTCAAACCCCTGCTCGAACAGTCCCCCATCCAGCAACGGGCCGCACCGTTTGCAGAGGCTGGAGAGGTCTGGAAAACCTACCAGCAGAAAATGCTCGGCGCGGTGGAAAAATTTGATGAAAACGTGCTGGACAGCACCTATAACGATGCGCTGTCCCTGTATCCCGTCGATGTGGTCAATCAGCGTCTGGTAATCCCTCTTCTCAGGATCATCGGTGAACGCTGGAAAGAGCAAGAGGCAGGTATTGCGGAAGAGCATTTCTTTTCAGTTTATTTACGCAACAAACTGGGGGCTCGAATACACCATTTGAACCAGCGCAGTCGTGGGCCGCTGTTAATTCTCGCCTGCCTGCCGGGTGAGTACCATGAGATCGGCTTACTGCTATTTGCATTGGCGACCGTTAACTTCGGCTATCGTGTGCTGATACTGGGCTCCAGTACCCCACTGGCTCAGATACCCCATGTCCTCCGGCGACGGCACTGTGACGGTATCGTGCTGTCAGGCTCATCCCGACCCTCGCGTGGCCTGTTTGAAAGTGAATTGCCCGTGCTGGTTGAAAACTGCGCTATTCCGATATTTATCGGGGGTAGAACCGCGGCTAAACACCAACAGAAAATTGAAGCCGCCGGTGCAATTTGCCTGGGCGAATCGATCAGCACCGGTCTCAGATCAATGAGTCAACTGCTCAAACAGGGCAGGTAACATCAAGTCAGATGTCCACAGCGATCATCTGGTTCCGCAGGGATTTACGCCTCGCTGATAACCCGGCTTTAAAGGCATTACTGCGGGATGGGCACCTTCCTGTTGCTGTCTATATTCATGATGAACCGGATCTGGACTGGCCATTAGGTGGTGCCAGTGCCTGGTGGTTACATCACAGCCTGGTTGCACTCAAACAATCGCTGCAACAGCTTGGCAGTGATCTGCTGATTTTGAGCGGAGGCGCTCAACAGCAGTTATCGACACTGATCGATGATACCGGCGCTGAATCCGTCTACTGGAATCGTTGTTATGAACCGGCGCTTGTCAGACGCGATGCCACTTTAACGGCGCACTTCGAACAACGTGGCATCGATGTCTGCAGCCGCAGCGCCAACCTGTTGCGCGAACCCTGGCAACTCCTGAAAAAAGATGGTACGCCCTACCGCGTGTTTACCCCCTTCTGGAAGTCACTGTATAAATTCGGTCCGTCACGTGATGCGGTTACAATACCCGAGCGTATTCCAGCGTTCCCCGGTAGCAAAGCACCTGAGAGCCAATCCATCGCGTCACTGGGGCTGTTGCCCCGCGCTGATTGGGACAAAACCTTCTATACATACTGGCAACCCGGGGAAATCGGCGCCCGGAATGCCCTTGAGAATTTTTGCGAAACACGATTGAACAGCTACAAAACCTACCGCGATTTTCCCGAAAAATCGGCTACCTCGCGGCTATCTGCGCATCTGCATTTCGGGGAAATCAGTCCGTTGCAACTATGGCACTATCTTTTAAACTGGTCGGTGTCAGATGCATCGCCGGGCACACTGACTGCAGTGGAAGCCTGGTTGCGCCAACTGGGCTGGCGCGAATTCAGCCATCACCTTCTCTATCACTTTCCCCACACCACCCTGCAACCACTCGATACACGTTTTGAACGCTTTCCCTGGCAAACCGACTATACCGACACCCTGGCGAGCTGGCAGAAAGGCCACACCGGTATACCGATTGTGGATGCCGGCATGCGCGAGTTATGGGCGACGGGCGTCATGCATAACCGGATACGCATGATCGTTGCCTCCTTACTGACGAAAAACCTGTGTATACCCTGGCAGGAAGGTGCACGCTGGTTCTGGGATACCCTGGTGGATGCCGACCTGGCAAACAACACTATGGGCTGGCAATGGACGGCCGGCAGTGGCGCCGATGCTGCGCCCTTTTTCCGTATTTTCAATCCGGTATTGCAGGGCGAAAAATTCGACAAGGCCGGGGTTTACGTTCGTCGCTGGGTACCTGAACTGTCAAATCTGGACGATAAATTCATTCATAAACCCTGGTCTGCCGATCCGGGTATCCTGGCAGATGCAGGCATCCGTCTCGGCAAGGACTACCCTGAGCCAGTGGTCGATCTGAAGACCAGCCGCGAACAGGCACTCGCCGCCTGGGACCGGGTTAAACGGCAGTCTGCCTGAGAGCGTTTGCGGACATTGCTTCATGCAAACAATCAAATACCAGGGCGCGCGACATCAATGCTGTTACAAGATCTGCAAATGCAGCATCTACCGCAGCCTGTTCACCGCGAAAGCCCAATTCTATTGAAAAGTTTTCTGCCATGTGCGGCAGGCTGAATAGTTTTGCCCGAGGGTGAATGGCAGACAACTCATCCATCAGTTGAACCAGGTCTGACTCGCGGGCATCAAATACCCTGACTGACTTCTCCATTTCCCGTGGTGCGTGTTGCGCATAGTAGCAATCCAGCACCCAGTCGAGCATAGGCCAGGCCAGCGAGGGAAACCCGGGGAAAAAATGATGATCGTACAGCGTAAAACCCGGAATCTGGTTATGCGGGTTAGGGATTAGCAGGCAGTCTTCGGGCAGATCTGCCATTCGAATACGGTTGGGGTAAGCGTTGTCGCCGAACTGCTCTTCAATCATAACAGCGGCATCCGGGTGTCTGGCCAGACGGGTACCGAACGCTTCGGCCGCGGCCTGCCGGGTCCGGTCATCTGGCGTGGCACCGATGCCGCCAAAGCATAACACCGGCAAGGCATCGAGTTGGGTCATCTGTAATTCATGGACCAGTCGCTGTCGGTGATCACCGACCACTCTAGACCAGGCGACCTGCATACCACGCTCCTGCAGGACCTCGATAACATGTGGCAGGTGTTTGTCGATGCGTTTGCCACACAGTATTTCCTCACCGATAACGACCACTCCAAACTGTGTGACTTTGCCCATGAAAAAGGCCCTATAGATTATTTCTCAGCAGTAATGCCTGTGGGTGTGGATTCAAATACACCTGCTTTTTGATATAGGTGTGGGGATGCATACTGAAATGGTGCTGCAACAAGCGGATCGGCACCACCAGTGGAAACTCACCGCGCCGATAGGCATCGATGGTTTCGTTAAGGTCGGCACGGTGAGGGGAGTCCAGGTGATTTTTCAAATAACCGAGCAAATGCTGCAGAACATTGCTATGACGTTTGCGTGTTGCCGGCTTGCTCAGGGTCTGCATGAGTCTGGCGATGTAGCTGTCAGCGATGTCAGCAAGCGGCGCCCGGGTTAAATCCGATAACATCTGCCCAAGTTGTTTATACACCATCGTACTGTGCGACAAGACAAGGTATTTGTGGCCGGTATGAAAATCAATCAGCCCGGATTTACTTAATCCACCGGCGATCAGCGCTTTCCACCGCGCGTAGACATACACTCGGGTAACAAAGTTATCGCGCAGGTCTGCGTCATTGAGGCGCCCTTCTTCTTCCACGGGTAACAGCGGATGTGCCTTGATGATCTCACGGGCGAAAATTCCCGTTCCCGAACGCTCCGGCGTGCCCTTGTCGTTGTACACCTTCACACGTTCCATGCCACAACTGGGAGAGTCTTTTTTGAAGATGAATCCACATAGCCCATCTATCTCACCGGCTATCTTTTTTCCATAGTCTCGAAGCGGTTGAGTCACATTCAGTTGCGGTGTTTTCACCCCGACAGCTTGCGGATTCTGATCTTCGCCGACCAGCCGAATGGGTTGCCGCGGCGCCCCCATACCAATCGCCATTTCCGGACAAAATGCTGCAAACTCAAAATGCCCGGCCAATGCATCAGTGATAAAACGGCTGCGCTTGTGGCCACCATCGAACCTGACTTTCCTGCCCAACAGACAGGCGCTGACGCCGATGGTGATTTTGTTGCTCAATTGTGCACTCATAACAGATCCTCGATCAAACCGACAAGTCGCTTGTCGTCGGGTGTTACCTGACTTGGAAAACTGGCTACCACACGGCCCTCGCGGTCCAGTACGTATTTATGGAAGTTCCAGCGCGGTTGTTGTCCCGCCGCTCTGGCCAAATATTTGTAAAAGGGATCTGCCGAAGCACCTTTAACCCGCACTTTTTCAAACATGGGAAACTGGACAGCGTAGCTAAGCCGGCAGAAATCCTGTATCTGTTTTTCAGTACCGGGTTCCTGCCCGGCAAAATCATTGGAAGGGAAACCGGCTACAATCAACCCCTGTTTGCGATAGCGATCGTACAGTTGCTCGAGTCCGTCATATTGAGGTGTGTAAGCACATTTACTCGCTGTGTTTACCACCATCACAACCTTTCCGTGCATCACATCGCACAGGTGCACCGGCCGCTCTCCGGTCACTGGCCGCTTGAAATGATCAAGCGCCGGCGGGCAGGCCGGATAAGCGCTGTTCGCAGCGATCAACAGCACGAAAAAAACCACGCTGTTGCGGAAACTGTTGTGCAGGTTCATTTGCCTTCCCATTTTTCGTCTCAGTGTTATACAAACATATATTATTTACTCTATTTGTACAATTATTTTTTGCTTCCCGAAATGATAAAAAGTTTAAAAACGGCATAGAAATCCATATTACCTGCTGTTTATACATATTATTTAGGAATTTTCTCAAAGACCAGGCCTGATTCTCAATCCGTTACAACCTCTTGACATATGTAATTTATATGTATAAGTTTTGTACATCGTGATATTGCCAGGACTATTTGAGGACAGGTAGATGCAAAACGCTGCAGCAAAGGCCATTGACTGGTCGGAACAAGGGCTGGTTCCGGACACGGTGATTCGCCATGGCATCAAGCGACTCCTCAAAAAGCGCCTTGCCGAGTTACACACCCGTGACTGTGAGACACTGGCCGCGAAAAAAACCGCTTTCATACGCTCCATGTACGAAAGCGCGATCGCCCCTCTGCCTTTCAAGGCCAACGAGCAGCACTACGAAGTACCGACTGAGTTTTTCCTCAGGATACTCGGGGCGCAGAACAAATACAGTTGCTGCCACTGGAGCACTGACAACAACGATCTCGACACCGCTGAGACCGATGCTTTGCGGATCACCTGCGAGCACGCCGGGTTACGAGATGGCATGGAAATCCTCGAACTGGGCTGCGGTTGGGGATCGCTGACAATCTGGATGGCCAGACACTATCCAAACAGTCAGATCACCGCCATTTCCAATTCAGCATCGCAACGAGAACATATCACGCAGTTGGCTAGCCAGCTTCGGCTCGACAATGTTGTCGTCCAGACCTGCGACATGAACGATTTCGTCAGCCGGGAAACTTACCACCGTATCGTTTCGGTGGAGATGTTTGAACACATGCGCAATTACCCAGCGCTGTTTAACCGAATCAATGACTGGCTCAAACCCGATGGAAGATTTTTCATGCACATATTCTGCCACCGTGACACCCCCTATGCATTCGAGGAAAAGGATGCGACGGACTGGATGAGCCGGCATTTTTTCAGTGGTGGCATGATGCCCAGTGACGACTTACCGCTGCATTTCCAGCAAGACCTGACAATACTACGGCATTGGCGCTGGGACGGGAGTCACTATGAAAAAACGGCCAATGCATGGCTGGAAAACATGGATGACAACAAGCAGGCCCTCTGGCCCATACTGGAAGAAACCTACGGTGCAGCATCCGCCCAGCAGTGGTGGATGCGCTGGCGCATGTTTTTCATGGCTTGTGCAGAACTGTTTGGCTATGACAGTGGACAGCAATGGTGGGTGAGTCATTATCTGTTTGAAAAAAAGATATGCACATGAAAGCCATCGTCATGAATGCCGTTGTTTTTCAAATCGGCTGGTTATGCTGCGTGCTGGCCGGAGCCAATCATGTTCCCTGGCTGGGCACATTGACTGCCCTGTTGATCGTGGCCTGGCACGTCAGTCATGCCAACAGCCCGCACAATGAACTGCTGCTGATACTGTCGGCCGGCATTATCGGTGCAGTGTGGGACAGCCTGCTGGTCTACGCAGGGTTGCTTCAGTACCCCTCCGGCACGCTGATTGAAGACACGGCGCCGCACTGGATTGTGGCCATGTGGATGCTGTTCGCCACCACACTCAATGTATCGCTGAGGTGGTTGAAGCAACGACCAGTGCTGGCGGCCGCGCTCGGCGCTGTGGCCGGCCCCGCGGCCTATTTTGCCGGCTACAGGCTCGGTGGCGTCGAGATACCTGCCTTAATCCCAGCCATGACGGCGCTTGCGCTCGGTTGGGCCATGCTGATGCCGATTCTGATAGCTCTTTCAAACCGCCTGGATGGTGAAAGCGAACACCGCACAGCGGCATCGGCGGCATCGGGATGCCACGCCCGTGTTTGATCTGACACTGCTTCTTTACGGGCTGATCCCAGCCCTGCTCCTCCCCTCACTCACATGGATCGTGAGTCTTCTTAAGGGCGATGCGAGCATTGTCGACAGCCTATGGTCACTCATTTTTCTTGCCTTGTGCGCGACCTGGTTCTTCGCCTACGAATTTATAACGCAGCGTAGCGTTATCGTCCTCGCTCTGGTGGCACTCTGGGCGTTGAGATTATCGGCGTATATCACCTGGCGGAACTGGAATGAAGGTGAGGATGCACGCTACCAGGCCATGCGTCGCAAATATTCACCGAATTTTGCCATCAAGAGCCTGTTTCTAGTCTTCCTGCTGCAAGGCATATTGGCCTGGGTCATTTCCTTACCCCTGCTGGCCGCCATTACCGGCAGCCGACCCCTGAATCTGTTTGACGCCTTGGCCATGGTACTGGTTATTTCCGGCATCCTGTTGGAAAGCATCGCCGATGCCCAACTGGCGGCATTCAAGGCCAGACCGGACACTCAGGGCCGTGTCATGGACGAAGGCCTGTGGCGCTACACGCGACATCCCAATTACTTTGGCGAGTGCTGCCTCTGGTGGGGCTTCTATCTGTTTGCAGTGGCGGCCGGGGGTTGGTGGTCGATCCTGTCCCCCCTGCTCATGACCTTCCTGCTGCTGCGCGTATCCGGGGTGGCCTTGCTGGAAAAGGATATTATCGAGCGGCGGCCCGGCTATGGTGAATATATCGACCGTACCAACGCTTTTCTACCCGGCATTCCCCGGGTGACTTGCAAAACGGTGACGCAGAAATGAACCACGTATCCACGGCTTTAAGGTCATTTGTGGTGACAGCCTGGGCGTATTCGCTTGTCGCCCTGCTTCCTGCCACTGCAAACGCATCCACTGAACAGGTCTGGCAATTCAGGGTTTACCTGGACGACACCCCGATTGGTTACCACGAATTCAGTGTCGAAGAGTCGTCGGATCAGGTAAGAATCACCACCCACGCACGCTTCGATGTGACATTTCTGAAAATACCCCTGTTCAGGTACCGGCACCAGGATGTTCAGCAATGGAGCGACCAGTGCCTTAAAAGTATCACGTCGACAACCGATCAGAATGGCAAGTTGTTCAGGGTAGATGGCTCTACCACTGACAAAGGCTTCCAACTCACCAGCAACGATGGGAACGTCACCCTCCCCGAATGCATCAGTACCTTTGCTTACTGGAACAAATCCTTTCTGCAACATGAAAAGCTGTTGAATTCGCAAACCGGTGAGTACCTTGATATTGATGTCGATCACCTGGGTGAACATTCAATCATGGTTCGAAACACAAGCGTACCGGCAAATCGCTACAGATTGACTGCTGAAGATGTTGACATTGAACTCTGGTATTCGAACAACGATCAGTGGCTGGGACTGCAATCGGAAACCAGCAATGGCCGCCTGTTGCGCTATGTCATCGAGTGAGCATCCCATGAAAACGTTTATACAACTCGCCTGCATTATCCCGGCCATGACACTATCGGCGTGCAACACCGCACCTCCGCTGCGCACTGTACCGCAGCTCGACCTTGAAAGGTTCATGGGCGACTGGTATGTGATTGCCAACATCCCGACCTTCATCGAGCGCGATGCACACAACGCTGTTGAGTCTTATAAACTAGTCAGCGACAAGCAAGTTGCAACCACGTTTCGATTCAACAAGGGTGCTTACGACGGCCCTGTCAAGATCTACAGGCCCACTGGCTTCGTCAGCAACCACCCCTCCAATGCCATCTGGGGGATGCAATTTATCTGGCCCATCAAGGCTGATTACCGGGTGATCTACCTCAACAAGGATTACACGCAAACAGTGATAGGGCGCAACAAGCTTGACTACGTCTGGATCATGGCCCGCACCCCGACAATATCCAATGCCGATTACACCAATATCGTCAAATTTATTGCCGAACAGGGATACGACACATCCCTGATCCGCCCCGTACCACAACAGCAACAAGCCACGGGAGTCGAGCAACCATGAAAATAGCTGTGATCGGCACAGGCATCGCCGGTAACGTTGCCGCCTGGCATTTGTGCAAACAACACGAGATTACAGTATTTGAAGCGGGAAACCATGTTGGTGGACATACGCACACCCACGATATCGTACTCAAGGCGAAGCACTACGCAATCGATACCGGCTTTATCGTCTTCAACGACTGGACCTATCCCAATTTTATCGCCTTGCTGGACGAACTCGGCGTCGAGTCCCAACCCACGGACATGAGTTTTAGCAGTGCATGTAAAACCAGTGGTATCGAATACAACGGTTGCTCACTGAACGGATTATTTGCTCAACGGCGTAATCTGTTCAGACCGCGCTTTCACGGCATGATCAGGGATATTCTGCGCTTCAACCACGAATCACGCGAATTACTCAATCGCAACGATGAATCACTCTGTCTTGGCGGCTACCTGCGAGACCGCAATTACGGCCGTTTGTTCATCGACAACTACATCATACCGATGGGAGCTGCCATCTGGTCAACGGATCCGCAAAAGATGCTGGAGTTTCCAGCCTGCTACTTCGTGCGCTTTTTTGCCAACCATGGATTACTGAATATCATGGAACGTCCACAGTGGCGCGTTATCAAGGGCGGTTCCCATGAATACGTAAAAATATTAACCGCACCCTGGCGAGACAGAATTCGCCTCAATGAAGCCGTCGTTTCAGTCAGACGCCTGCCTACCCACGTTGAATTGCGCACCTCTGCCGGCGTCACCGAACACTTCGACTTTCTATTTATAGCCAGTCACAGTGACCAGGCCCTGGCAATGTTATCTGACCCAACGCAACTGGAAACAGAAATACTGGGCGCGATTCCTTACCAGTGCAATGAAGTCGTGTTACATACCGATACCTCGCTGCTGCCGAACAATAGACGCGCCTGGGCGGCCTGGAATTATACGCACAGGGGCAACGATAACGGCAGCGTTTCCGTCACTTACAACATGAACATCCTGCAAAATTTACAGGCACCTGAGACATTCTGTGTAACGCTAAACGACACACAGAATATCTCTCCCGAAAAAGTAATACGCCATATGCAGTACCAGCATCCGACCTTCACCACGGCAGGCATGGCGGCGCAACGGCGCCAACAGGAAATCAACGGCAAGCAGCGCACCTGGTACTGTGGTGCTTACTGGCGCTATGGATTTCATGAAGATGGCGTCGTCAGCGCACTGAATGCCCTGCATGATTTCAAGGTACACAGCGAATATGCACAGTCGTCTCTACGTCGGGCTGGTTAAACACCGGCGTTATACCCCAGCTACACACGCGTTCCACTATGCGTTGTTCATGCTGTATCTGGACCTGGATGAGTTACCGTTCCTGTTCCGAAATCGCTGGCTCTGGTCAACCACTCGCCGCGCCCTCGCCCGTTTCAGGCGCGAAGACCATCTCGGTACCAAAACGATGGATCTGAAAACAGCCGTGCGCCGGTTTGTTAAGGATGAAACCGGCATCATACTCAGGGGTCCCATACGACTGCTTACTAACCTGCGTTATTTTGGATACGGGTTCAACCCGGTCAGCTTTTATTACTGCTTTGACGAAACCGGTGAAGAGCTCGAAGTCATTGTTGCTGAAGTCAATAACACGCCCTGGGGCCAACAGTACTGCTACATCCTGCCGGAATCGTGCAACCAGGGCAGCGTAAACAGAAAGCGGTTCCTGCTTGACAAACGCTTTCATGTCTCACCATTCATGGGTATGAACATCGATTATGACTGGCGCTTCACCTCACCGGGCGAGTCTCTCGTTATACACATGAAAAACTACCAACAGGGCGAGAAATTGTTTGACGCCACGCTATCGTTGCGGCAGCGGCCCGTCAATGGCATCAATTTGGCTGCTGTGTTGGTCCGCTACCCGGTGATGACAGTAAAAATAGTCTCGGCCATCTACTACCAGGCCCTGCGTCTGTGGCTGAAGAAAATTCCATTTATTCCACACCCTGACCAAGCGGAGGCACCGAATCCGGTGACTAGACCATGAAATCCGCAGAATTGAGTATCGACACACCCCGCTCGCAAAACCGACAAACAGGCTTTGTGAAGGAGTATGCAAAACGAGTCCTGCTGACTCGCCTTGGCAACCTGCGTCATGGCGAACTCATACTGAATGAAAAAGACGAGCAGTATATATTCGGTCGACAGGATGACACTTTCCCGAAAACGGTCACTGTTACCGTCACCGACGCAGATTTCTATACCAGGGTCCTGATGTACGGCGAGATCGGGGCCGGAGAAGCCTACATAAATGGCTATTGGGAGTGTGATGATCTGACTTTGATGGTCGAACTGTTTATCTGTAACAGTAAGTACATGGAAAAAATCGATTCAGAAAAGAATTGGCTCGTCAAACCAGTGCATTTTCTGCAACGGTACCTGCGCCGGAATACCCCGAAAGGCAGCCGCCGCAATATCGAGGCACACTACGATCTGGGTAATGGACTGTTCGAGCTGTTTCTCGACAACACCATGATGTATTCCTGCGGAATATTTCATCATTCGCGGACCACATTGCAGGAAGCCTCTGAAGCGAAACTGGCGCGTATTTGCCAAAAACTGCAACTGAAACCGACTGATCACCTGCTGGAAATCGGAACCGGTTGGGGAGGCTTCGCGCTGTACGCAGCAAAACACTACGGCTGCCGCATCACGACAACCACTATTTCAAAAAAACAGTATGACTATGCCCGGCAACGCGTTCGGGACGCCGGACTGGACGACCGGATTACCCTGCTGTTCGAAGACTACCGGGAATTGAGTGGCAGCTATGACAAGCTGGTGTCCATCGAAATGGTTGAAGCCATCGGTCACCGCTACTATGACGCCTATTTCGATAAATGCAGCGAATTACTCAAACCGGACGGTATGATGCTGTTGCAGTCCATTACCATTTCGGATCAACGTTACCCGGTTGCGAAAAAGTCGACTGATTTCATCCAGCGATATATTTTTCCGGGTGGTTGCCTGCCTTCAGTGGCCGCGCTGGCGGATGCCATCGCACGAAATACCGATATGCGTATCTTTCACCTGGAAGATATAGGACCACATTACGCGACAACCTTAAACAAATGGCGAGAACGGTTCTTTGAAAATATCGACAAAGTTCGACAGCTTGGTTACCCGGAAGGCTTCATTCGCATGTGGAAATACTACCTGTGCTACTGCGAAGGTGGCTTTCGACAACAAACCATCGGTACCATACAGCTGCTGCTGACAAAACCGCAGACCCTTCGCTCACCCCTGTCGAGCACTGATTACTGATTACATCATCAAAAGGAGAATGACCATGATCAATTCAACAACCGACCCTATTTCAATGAACGACGTTACAGACCTTGAGAACGCATTTTGTGTGATGTAAGGAGAAGGTGACAATGCCCTGAGGATCTACTTTGAATCCGAAGAAAACAAGCAGGAATACCTGGATATCCCGATACACGGTTCTGATGACATGAGCGGTTTGAAAAAGATATTGGATGATATGGCCGGTAACCCCAATACCGGATCCATCTGGGCTTGAATACGGGGTCGAGTGTCATACCGATCATTGCGGCGATTCTTCAAGAAGAGGAGAGGATGTTTCGTCCGGCACAGACACTGGACAATGATAACATTTTCGCAGCGCCTGTCATTTTCACTGCCTGTGCTAGAAACAGTCCGCGCCTCAGGTTTACCGTCACGTCCAATCACACCATCGTCGACATCGACGAAATAATCGAAAATCTGGATGCCCACCTGCAACTGACCGCGTTAAAATAGAGGGAATAATGCTTATGAGTGGTATCGACCCCTATGCCTACATGCAACAGGTATCAATGCAGATACATAAACTCAAATCCAGAAGTGATATCGGAACGGCGCTTGATGAACTCGAGTACCTGTTCGAGGTGATACCACCGGAGATGCAGGATAGCGCCGAACAGCTCATAACAATGCTGCGTAAAAAGCTCGCGAATGCCAGCTAAAGACAACGAGTCGCCCGAAACAGGCGCCATGAGTTACGCTATTCGGCGCCTCAACCCGTTTCTCGGCGTGCTGCAGGTCATTGAAACCGAGGGTAGACGTGCTGTCAGTACTAATGGGGTAGTCTGGAATATCGAAATTCGAGCGGAACATGCAAGCGGATGGGGAAGCCTGAATCGAAACAAAACGCAGGTGACATATTATCGCTACGGGCTGTGGTCGTTAGAAGATGGCCTGGTGTCTCGGCCACCAGCGTCGAACCTCGTCAATGAAACCTTCACCCGGCAGTCCAATTCACTGATAGATTGCATCCGCGAACGTCTCAATCAGTTACCATTCAAGCTCGAAGCCAGCCTCGAGCTTTGACTGTTCGATCAGGATGACCGGAAACCATTGGCACTGCTGGCCTCGGCGATTCCCGGCGGCAAGCTACCTTTACCCGAACCCAGATACTGGACATCACATATCGGTGCTGACGGCGTGTCCAGTCAGCGCAGGTTCCCTGCTGCCGACACGCTCGAAGCACTGGTCAGGCAACACGCCGGCGTGTTTCCGGTATTCCTGCTCACAGAGGACTGGCCTGAAGCTGAACAGGCAAAACTGTGCAGCGAGTATATCGAGTGGATATCGCCTTCCCTGCTGACCCTGCAACACCTGGACAGGCGTGAGCGTGAGCGCATGGAAAACAGTCTCAACGTACAGGCGGTATCGGTCGAGCACCACTGGCACCTGTATCCCGAAATCATAAATGTAAATCGCATCAATGCGGCAAGAGTGCGATGTCGATTGCAGAAAGCAAATCCAGGCAGGAGTAGCATGCGATGACTGAACTGGGCCATGTGGTGTATTACGTACGAAACCTGAAATCTTCACTAAGATTTTACCATGAAGCAATCGGTCTCGAGATCAGTGGAAAGATATTCAATGGCCGTGCTGCCCTGCTGACAGGAGGCCGCACGCATCACGAACTGCTGCTGATCGAGGTCGGCGAAGCAACAGGCCCGCTGGCGGGAAACCGTATCGGTCTGTATCACGTTGGCTGGAAAATCGGTGAAAGCCTGCAAGATCTTAGACAGGCGAGGGACAGTATCCTTGAACAGGGTTACCAGATTGATGGCCTGTCCGATCACACCGTGAGCCAGAGTATTTACCTGCGCGACCCCGACGGCAACGAAGTCGAGTTGTTTGTCGACAATCCGGAGTTTGACTGGGAAAGCGACACATCTTGGATGGCGGCACCGGTAAAACCGCTGGTTTTGTGAAGCCCGTTTACTGCTAATCTGAACCTGTACGGATAAAGATGATCTCAAGCGTGCCCGGGTGTGTGGCAGTTATGGCGGCAGGCACGGGCCGACGGGAAGGACGCCGCCACCAACCACATGACATCTTCTTCTGGACGCCACTATTAATGGGGGATTACCTATACCAGTGGCACGTAGCAGCCTGAGCAACAATTAGCCAAACACACAGGGTGCTGAGTACTACGCCTGGAAGACCGTTCGGACCGGCTCCGCACAACGCGATCACTGGCAACCGGCACTGCGAACCACCCTGCGCCGGCAAAATATGGTCAGGCAATAGCTCTATCCAGACCCACAGACCAGGAAGACGGCCCACCAGGAACGGATCACGAATCGGATCGGGAGATGGTCGGGAAAGCTGGCAGGGCTAACGGTGTTATCGGTGTTTCTGAACAAAACTCCCTGGTGATGCCGGTCGTGTGCCGGTTTACAAGCGATTTGAATCCAGTCGATTTTCGACTGAAAACCGGAGAGGTCGCTCGGACCTCTCCGGGCAAAATCACTCATCACGCTGATGTAATGAAGTACGCACTTTAGATCAACTGAGGACAATTAAACGACCAGGTCGCCTCACCCTTCATCGATTCCGCTGTCGATCGGATTGTTTATCACTTCGTGCAACCGGCTGCCTGGAACCACTGAAGAAAGGATTTCAAGATCCTCCTTCTCAGCAGCACGAATGGCATCGTCGTAGTACCGCTCAGTAGCGAGAATTTGCAGCTCGTAGTTACTCATGGCATCTCTCCTGATAATCGTTAACAAGGTCTGAACTCTTTTGTGTGTTCACGACTCCGAAGTATACACACATTTTTCAGTTTGTCTATGACAAACTGTGTTATTATGATAGCCTGTTCTAGAGGGGTATTATTAAATGGTTGAAAAAAAAGGACTCTTCCCTATTGGTGTGGTTGAGCGTGATACCGGAATCGGGCGTGACACGCTACGGGTTTGGGAGCGCCGCTACGGCTTTCCGGAGCCCATACGCAATGAAAAAGGAGAGCGCATCTACCCGGAAATGCAGCTGAGGCGCCTGCAACGGATCCGGCGTTTGCTGGACCGGGGCATGCGACCGGGCAAGCTGCTGCCGCTCAGCGACGATGCCCTGGATAAAGTCGAAGCCAGCCTGCAGCCTGAAAAGCCACAGGATCTGGACGAAACAGTTGGCGCAATTCTTGAATCCATTCGTTCTGCCGATGCCAGGCAGGTCGAAATCCTGTTCCGCATGCACTACCAAAAACAGGGTATGAAAGACTTTATCCTCAAAACGGTCGTACCACTGCTGAACACGGTCGGCGAGCTTTGGATCAGTGGCAAACTGCAGGTCTTCCAGGAACACTTTCTGTCTGAACAACTGACTGGATTTCTGAACACAGAAATCGCCAAAATCCAGAAAAATGCCAGAAGACCACTGGTACTACTGGCAACCTTGCCGGGCGAGGAGCATACGCTGGGCCTGTTAATGGTGGCCGCCCTGCTTTCATCCCAGGGCATTTCATCCATCAATCTCGGCGGCGAAGTTCCAATGGATCAGATCGGTCGGGCAGTGCAGCAGTTTCATGCCAACGCTGTGGGCATCACATTCAGTGCTGCATACCCGTACCAGAACATCCGTGCGCATTTGCTCGAGCTGCGAGAGTTGATAGCGGATGATATTGAGATCTGGACAGGCGGTGAAGGCGTCCGCCGCCTGCGCAAGCTGCCGATCGGCGTCATCAAGTTCAACTCGCTGGAAAACTTTTCCTTGCCGCCTGCAACCCTGCGCCGTTGGAATCTGCACAGCCAAACGGAGACCCCGTCATGAACAGAGCAAAGACCCCCGCCTCGCCGGTGCCGCGCAGCCGGTTGGAGCGCCTCGCACACCTCGGTGGTCTCGCCGGCAAAGTCGCTGGCGGCATGCTGGCTGAGGGCTTGCGCCAGGCGGCGCAGGGCAAGCTGCCCCGTCCCTCGGATCTGGTGTTGACGCCTGCTAACGCCCGCCGCGTTGCGGAGAAATTGTCAGAGCTGCGCGGCGCGGCCATGAAGGTAGGACAACTGCTATCCATGGATGCCGGGGACATACTGCCGGCCGAGCTGGCGGAGTTGCTCGCCAGATTGCGCGCCGATGCCAGGCCCATGCCCATGAGCGAGGTCGTAGAGGTCATGAGACAGTCGCACGGCGAGGGGTGGGAGGACCAGTTCAAGCGGTTCTCGTTTACGCCAATGGCAGCTGCCTCGATCGGTCAGGTTCATGCGGCGCAGTCGCAAAGCGGTCGGCACCTGGCCATCAAGATTCAGTATCCCGGCATCGGTGAGAGTATCGACAGCGACGTGGATAATGTTGCCACATTACTGAAAGTTTCTCGCCTGCTTCCGAGTGGACTGAATTTGCAACCACTGCTGCAGGAAGCCAAACGCCAGCTCCGACAGGAAGCCGATTATCTGTGCGAAGCAGAGCATCTTGAACGCTTCGCATTGCTGTTGGAAGATGCGCCGGAGTTCCGGGTGCCAGGCGTTGATGCAGACCTCACGCGGGGTAACATTCTTGCCATGGACTTCCTTGAAGGAGAGCCCATCGAATCACTGACCTCTGCCACTCAGACAACGCGTGATCGCGTCGTTGGCTTGCTGCTAAAATTGCTCTTCCGCGAGCTGTTCGAGTTCGGATTGATTCAAACCGATCCCAACTTTGCGAACTTTCTCTACAACGCCCAAACCGGGCAGCTGG
>Ga0055476_10000066_pt1 | contig 21846 bp, 17 predicted proteins | sample Muzzi_CordC_D2_FD_57682 | JGI IMG/M metagenome (GOLD analysis project Ga0055476, IMG submission 57682) | Wetland microbial communities from San Francisco Bay, California, USA, that impact long-term carbon sequestration - Muzzi_CordC_D2 | ecosystem: Environmental > Aquatic > Marine > Wetlands ... | reverse complement strand
CGCCGACAGGATCAGTGCGCCATCCGCGAGGCCACGCAGCGCGCGGTAGCTGAAGTCGAGTTCGTCGCGTCGAAGCCGTTTCGGCGCGGCTCCGTTCGGTTCCACGACCTCGACTTCGAGCACGGCGTCCTTCATCTCGCGCTCGGGAATGCCCGCATTCATCGCGATCCAGCCGCCGACGCTGCCGGGGATGCCGCAGGCGAATTCGAGCCCGGACAGGCCCCGTTCGACGCAGAAATTCGTGATCTGGGCGTGCGACACGCCGGCTTCGGCACGCAGACAGCCGGAGGCCTCCTCTTCCAGTCGCCGCCAGGAGTTCAGTCGAATCACCACGCCGTCGAAACCGCTGTCGGGTGCGATGGCGTTGAAGCCCGAGCCGAGCACCACCTGCGGGATGTCGTGGCGCGAGCAGACATCCAGCAGCCGTGCGAGCTCGTCGCGGTCGGCGGGTGCCGCGATCGCTCCGGCCGGGCCGCCGACGCGCAGCGACGTGTGCCGCGACAGCGGAACGGCGAACTGCACCCGGTCACCCAGTGCCCGTTCGAGCTCGCCGCGTACGCCGTCCGGGATCATTTCCGCTCCGCCTGCAGACGCTCGACGAGCCGGCTGCCGAGGGTGGTGATGCTGCCCGCCCCGAGCGTCAGTACGAGGTCGCCGCCTTTCGCCTCGGCCACGAGCGCATCGAGCACGTCGTCGATGTCGGCGACGAATCGGACGTCGCGGTGTCCGTGCGCTCGGATCGCGCCCACGAGCGTTGCGGACTCGATGCCGGGGATCTTGTCCTCGCCGGCGGCGTACACTTCGGAGAGGATCAGCACGTCGGCTTCGTTGAACGCGGTCAGGAACTCCTCCCAGACGTCGCGCGTGCGCGTGTAGCGATGCGGCTGGAAGGCGGCGACGATCCGGCCGCCGTGCCCACTGCGCGCCGACGTGAGCGTCGCGTGGATCTCGGCCGGGTGATGCGCGTAATCGTCCACGACCCGGATGCCCGCGACCTCTCCCTTCAGCTCGAAGCGGCGTTCGATGCCGACGAATGTCTGGAGTGCGTCGGCGGTCTTCGCGAACGGCACGTCGAGCTCGTGCGCGACCGCGATCGTCGCGAGCGCGTTCAGGATGTTGTGCCGGCCCGGCAGCCGAACCTGGACGGTTCCGAGGTCGTTGTCTTCGTGCCGAACCCGGAAACGAACGCCGTCGCGCCCGGGCTCCATCTCCGAGGCGATCCAATCGGCCTGCGAGGTGAAGCCGTAGCTGGTGAAGCGTCGCTTCAGGCTCGGGAGGATCGACTGCACACCGGGGTGGTCGAGGCACAGCACTGCGCAACCCCAGAAGGGCACGCAATTCGCGAACCTGATGAAGGCGTCCTTGAGGCTGTCGAAATCCCCGTAATGGTCGAGGTGCTCGGGGTCGATGTTGGTCACCACGGCGATCACGGGCGCGAGTCGCAGGAACGACCCGTCGCTCTCGTCGGCTTCGGCGACCATCACGTCGCCCGCGCCGAGTCGGGCGCCCGTCGGTGTGCCGCCCGATCCGAGCACGCGGCCTCCGATCACTGCGGTCGGGTCGAGCCCGGCGGTGTAGAGCACGTGCGCGATCAGCGACGTGGTCGTGGTCTTGCCGTGACTGCCCGCGACGGCGATGCCGTCCTTGAGGCGCATGACCTCGGCGAGCATCTCGGCGCGCGCGATCACCGGAATGTGGCGCTTCTCGGCGGCGAGCAGCTCGGGGTTGTTGGCGCGAATCGCGGACGAGTAGACGACGACGTCCGCAACGCCGACGTTCTCGGCGTCGTGCCCGATTGCGACCGGGATGCCGAGCGATCGCAGCCGCTCGACGGTCGCTCCCGCCTTCACGTCCGATCCCGAGACGCGGTAGCCCTGGTCGTGAAGCAATTCGGCGAGGCCGCACATGCCGATGCCTCCGGCCCCGACGAAGTGGATGTGCTTGATGCGTCGGAACACGCGCGCTACCCCCGACCGCCCGCGGCGACGAGCGCCGCGCAGTCATCGATGATCCGTTCGGCCGCATCCCGGTGCGCGAGCTTCGCCGCGGCCCTGCTCATTTCGGAAAGCGTCTCGGGCGCCGCGAAGAGCTCCGCGAGCTGTGCCGCCAGCAGCTCCGCGGTCAGCGTCTTCGATGCGAGAACGCGCGCGGCGCACGCGTCCGCCATGGCGCGAGCGTTCGCGGCCTGGTGATCGTCGGCTGCGTAGGGGTAGGGGACGAACAGCGCGGGCAACCCGGCCAGCGCGAGCTCGGCGACCGTGAGCGCACCCGACCGGCAGACCGCGAGGTCGGCCCAGGCGTAGCGGCTCGGCATGTTCCGCTCGAATTCGACGACCTCGGCGCGGATGCCCGCCCGCGCGTAGGCCTCGGAAACCCGTTCGCGATCGCTGGCGCCGGTCTGGTGGAAGATCTCGAAGCGCGCCGTATCCAGCAGCGGGATCGCTTCGATCATCGTCTCGTTGATCTGGTGCGCTCCCTGGCTGCCGCCGAAGACCAGCAGCCGGAACGGTTCCGCGGGCGTGCGCCGAGCCGGGATCGCGTGGAAGGTCTCGATCAGCTGCAGCCGCAGCGGAATGCCCGTGTTGCGGATGCGATCGCGCGGGATCGCGGCGGCGAACACCTCGGCGGCTTCGTCGAATTGCACGAAGACGCGCCGCGCCAGCCGCGCCGACGCTCGGTTCGTGCGCCCGGGGATCGCATTGGGCTCGACCAGCGCGATCGGAATACGTCGGAGCCCGGCTGCGATCACCGCGGGGACCGCTGCGTAACCGCCGACCGACAGCACGATGTCGCTCTCGAACTTTCCGATCTGTCGCCAGGCTGCAGCGCAGGCCTTCGCGATTGCGGGGCCCGCGCCGAGTCGGGCTGCGAGGCTCCGGCCCATCAGCTGCTGCGCCGGCAGGGCGACGAAGTCGATGCCGGCTTCGGGAACCAGCCGGGTCTCGAGTCCGCGTTCGGAGCCGATGAACAGCACCTGCTCGCCGCGTCCGCGGATGCGCTCCGCGAGCGCGAGGGCCGGCGTCACGTGGCCGCCGGTGCCGCCTCCGGCGACAACCCAGCGGATTTCTCGTCGGGCTTCGTTCACGCTCGCAAGAACCCCCGAGACGATGCAGTGGCGTTGCGCTTGCGCGGCCGTCGCGCTTCCCGCGATCCGGTCCGGAGCAGGATCCCGATCGCGATGCAGCAGAGAATCAACGAGTTCGCGCCGAACGAGATGAACGGCAGCGTGAAGCCAGTGGTCGGTATCAGGCCCATCACGACCGCTGCATTGACCGCGGCCGGTACCGCGATGAGCGCGGTCATTCCGAAGGCTACGATCTGGCAGAACGGGTCGAGCGCGCGCGCGGCGATGCGCGTGCCGGCGATCACGAGGGCCGCGAACGCACCGAGCACGACCAGCACGCCGATGAAGCCGAGTTCTTCGGCCACGACCGACAACACGAAGTCGGTGTGCGCCTCGGGCAGGTAGTAGAGCTTCTGGCGTCCGTCGCCGATGCCGACGCCGAGGCTGCCGCCGCGGCCGAACGCGACGAAGGACTGCACCAGCTGGAAGCCTTCCTGATGTGCGGTCGCCCACGGATCGAGGAAGCCGGTGAGCCTTCGTTTCGCGTACTCGTGGGTTGCGATGTAGGCGACCGTGAGCACGCCGGCGGATCCGGCGGGCAACAACAGGTAGCGAAGCGGCGTGCCCGCGACGAAGAGCAACAGCCCCGCCAGTGCGATCAGCACGGCCGCGCTGCCGAAGTCGGGCTGTGCGAGCAGCAGCCCGACCGGCGCTGCGATCAATCCGACCGTCAGCACGAGCGGTCGTCCGGGAGTGTTGCGGCGTTCGTGGGTGCGGAACGTGACGGCTGCGATTGCGAGCACGGTCGACCATTTCACGAACTCGGCGGCCTGGAGTCGCAAGTCGAGGCCCGGCAGCGAGAGCCATCGACGGGCGCCATTCACCTCGACGCCGGTGATCGCGGTCGCGACCAGCATGGCGACGCCGAGCCCCCACAGCGGCAGCGCGAGTCGCAACCACAGCGCGACCGGAATCCGGATGACGACCGCGATGCAGCTCACGCCGATCGCCACCGCGACGCAGTGGCGTAGGAATAGCGGCGGCACGGCGCGGCCGATCGCGAGCGGTGCGGTGCTGCTGTAGACCATCAGGATTCCGATGCCGGCGAGGATCGCGGACGCGGCGATCACGCCGCCATCGAGCGGTTGGACTTCGACGGCGGGGGGCGCCGGCAGCGAGGCGGCCCGCTGCATCCGCCGCAGCGACTGCGTTCGCCCGCCCCGTTCGCCGCGCCCGTCGCGAATCGCGGCTCGACGCCTCGCGTTCGCCCTGCGCGCCGGGTTCCCACCGATCTTCGAACGTCGAAATTTCACGCGCGTCCTTCCCGTGGTTGCCACTGCAAAGCAGCGTCGCGGAAGCGATCGCCGCGCTCCGCGTAATCGCGGAATTGGTCCTGGCTCGCACACGCGGGCGCGAGCAGCACCACGTCGCCGGCTCGGGCGATTCCCGCGGCGGCCTCGACCGCCGCTTCGATCGATTCGGCGCGCCGCACCTCGATGCCGGGGCCGAGCAGCGCTGCGAGTGTCTCTGCGGCTTCTCCGATCAATACCGCCGCGCGGACGCGCTCGTTCACGATCTCGGCGAGCTCGCCGAAGTCGAGTCCTTTGTCGCGCCCGCCCGCGATCCAGACGATCGCGCCGTCGACTCCGGCGATGGCGCGCGCGGCGGCGCCCGGATTGGTGGCCTTGGAATCGTCGATGAACGTCACACCGCGGTCCCTGCGGACGACTTCGCCGCGATGGGGCAGCCCCGCGAACGTCGCCAGCGCGCGCGCGGCGCGAGCCGGATCGGCGCCGGCCGCGGCCGCGATCGCGAGCGCGAAGACGGCGTTCTCGCGGTTGTGTGCGCCCGGCAGCCGCATGCCGTCGAGGGAAATTCGCAGCGTCGCCCCGGCGGCATCGGTCACGATCGCGGCACCCGCGTCGAGCCACGCCCCGCCCGGCGCCGGCCCGCTGCAGCGGACGGGAACGATGCGCGCCTTGGTCTCGCTCGCGAACGCGCGCACGCGTGCGTCGTCCATGTTCAGCACGGCCGCATCGTCCGATTGCTGGTTCGCGACGATTCGCGCCTTGGCGCGCGCGTAGGCTTCGATGCTGCCGTGCCGATCGAGGTGGTCGGGCGTGATGTTGAGCACCGCGGCCACGTGCGGCCGGAACGCGTCGGTGCTCTCGAGCTGGAACGACGAGACCTCGAGCACCGCGACGTCGAGTGCCTTTCCGACCAGATCGAGCACGGGCGTGCCGACGTTGCCCGCCGCGAGCGCACGCAAGCCGGCTGCCTGGAGCATCGCTTCGACGAGCAGCGTCGTCGTCGATTTCCCGTTGGTTCCGGTGATCGCGACGATCGGGACCGTGAGGTGGCGGAACGCGAGCTCGACGTCTCCCCAGATGCGTCGAGCCCCCTTCCGGTAGCGCTCGGCCGGGACACCGGGGCTCGGAACCACGAGATCGAAATCGTTCGGAGCGGGAAACGGAACGCCGAGGCGCAGCGTGACGTCGGGGTCGATGTCGCCGCGCAGGCCGATCTCGGCCTCCGTGCGCTCGTCCGCGGCGACGACGCGCGCGCCGCGATGCGCACAGAAGTTCACCGCGCTCCGCCCGGAAATTCCGAGGCCGAGAACGAGCACGTCCTTGCCGGCGAGCTCGCCCATCAGCGGATCTTCACCGAGGACAGGGCGACGAGGCCGAGGATCATCGAGACGATCCAGAAACGAACGACGATCTTCTGCTCGGGCCAGCCGAGCTTTTCGAAGTGATGGTGGATCGGCGCCATCAGGAACACGCGATTGCCCGTGAGCTTGAACCAGGCGACCTGGATGATCACCGACAGCGCTTCGACGACGAAGATTCCTCCGACGACCACGAGCAGGAATTCCTGCCGGATCAGCACCGCGATCGTGCCGATCGCACCGCCGAGTGCGAGCGATCCGACGTCGCCCATGAAGACCTGGGCCGGCGAGGTGTTGAACCACAGGAAGCCGAGCCCGCCGCCGATGAGGGCGCCGCAGAAGATCGCCAGGTAACCCGCCCCGGGGACGTGCTTGATCGCGAGGTAGTCCGCCATCACCGCGTGGCCGGACGCGTAGGCGAGGATCAGGAAGGTCGCAGCCGTCACCAGCGTCGGGCCGATGGCGAGTCCGTCGAGTCCATCCGTGAGATTCACCGCGTTGCTCGTGCCGACGATGATGAATGCGGCGACCGGCACGTAGAGCCAGCCCAGGTGCGGCGTGAAGTCCTTGAAGAAGGGAACCGAGAGTTCGGCATCGAAGCCGGGTGCGTTGTAGATCGCAAGCGCGACGACGATCGCGATTCCGGTCTGCCAGATGAGCTTTACCCGCGCTCGGATGCCCGCGCTGTGCCGCTTCGTCACCTTCTGGTAGTCGTCGATGAAGCCGAGCAGGCCGTAGGCGGCCGTGACGCCGATGACCATCCAGACGTAGACGTTGTCGAGATTCGACCACAACAGCACCGATACGAGCAACGACAACAGGATCAGCAGGCCGCCCATCGTCGGCGTGCCTTCCTTGCTCTGGTGGTCCGGTCCGACTTCCCGGATCGGCTGGCCGACGTCGAGTCGCGAGAGGGCCCGGATCAGTGCGGGGCCGACCATGAACGAGATGAACAGCGCGGTCAGCGTCGCGGCTCCGGTGCGGAAGGTGATGTACCGGAAGACGTTGAAGAAGCTGAAGTCCGACGCCAGCGGGTAGAGCAGGTGGTAGAACATTCAGTTCGTTGCCTCCCGGGGCGCGCCGCGTTCGGCGAGTCGCCGGACGACACGCTCCATCCTCATCGCGCGTGAACCCTTGACGACGACGTGGTCGCCGCGCTGCAGCCGCTCGTGCAATCGGTCGGCGATCGACTCGGCGTCGCGCCCGATTTCGATCCTCCGAGAATCCATGCCGCTTTCGATCGCGCCGGCGCGAACCTCTTCGGCGAGCGCGCCCAGCAGGAACAGGAAGTCGATCCGAAGCTCGGCCGCGATCGCGCCGACCCGCCGGTGCGCCTCGGGGGCCGCGTCGCCGAGCTCTCCCATGTCGCCGATCACCGCGAAGCTTCGTCCGTCGCGCGAGAGATCCGCGAGCAAGCGCAGCGCCACCTCCATCGACTGCGGGTTCGCGTTGTAGCTGTCGTCGATCAGCATCGCGCCGCTCGCGAGCAGCGAATGTTCGAGCCGCCCCGCGACGCCTTCGTAGCGGCCGAGGCCTTCGGCGATCTGTTCGGGGGATGCCCCCGCCGCGAACGCCCCCGCGGCCGCTGCGAGCGCGTTCCGCCAGGTGGTTTCGCCGAGTCCGGCGATCTCGACCGATATCCGCCCAGCCGGCGTCGCGAGGTCGAACTTCCAGCTGCTGTCGCCGTTGCGCACCGGATTCTCGGCGGAGACGTCGACGCCGGAGCTGCACCCGAAACGCAGTACGCGCGCCCGCGTGCGCTCGGCCTGCGCCGCCACGAGCGGATCGTCCACATTCAGCACCGCGGTCGCATCGGGCGACAGGCCCGCGACGAGATCGCCCTTTTCGAGCGCGATCTCTTCGCGGCTGCCGAGGTGTTCGATGTGGGCGCTGCCGACGTTCGTGATCAGCCCGACGGTCGGCTGCGCGATCGCGACCAGTTCCGCGATTTCGCCGCGGTGGTTCATGCCCATTTCCACCACGAGGCTGGCGTCGTCGGCTTCGCGCCGCAGCAGCGTGAGCGGCAACCCGTAGTGGTTGTTCAGGTTGCCGAGCGTCCTGCCGCAGGGCGCTGCCACCGACAGGATCGCGGCGCACATTTCCTTGGTCGTCGTCTTGCCGTTGCTGCCGGTGATCGCGACGACCGGCCCCGCGAAGCCGCTGCGATGGCCGCGCGCGAGTCGACCGAGCCCGCGAGTGGTGTCAGCGACTGCGATGACCGGGAATGTGGACGGGATTCCGGCCGGCAGTTCTCGCCCGCGTTCGATCAGCAGCCCGCCGGCCCCCGACTCGACCGCGCCCGTGAGGAAGCCGTGCGCGTCGTGTTTCGGTCCGACGATTGCGATGAAGAGCTCGCCATCGCCGACGGCGCGGCTGTCGATCGTGACGCCGGTGAGCAGCCGATCGCCACTGCCGCGCAGCAGCTCCCCGTCGGTCCACTCGATCGCGTCGCGCACCCGGAATCCCACGCTCATGTCGCTCGCCGCCGCAACGCGCGCAACGCTTCTTCGCGATCGTCGAACGGCACCTTGGTGCGGCCGAGGATCTGGTAGTCCTCGTGTCCCTTGCCCGCGAGGATGACGGTGTCTTGGGGCTCCGCGATCGCGATCGCGAGCTCGATCGCCTCGCGCCGGTCGAGCAGGGTGGTGTAGCTCCGGCTCGCGCCGCGCAGCGCGCCGGGTTCGACGTGGTGGAGGTCCGACAAGCCCTCGGCCACGTCCGCGAGAATGCGCTCCGGGTTCTCCGTCCGCGGATTGTCGCTGGTCGCGATCACCAGATCGGAGAGCCCCGCAACGGCTCGGGCCATCAGCGGGCGCTTGCTGCGATCGCGATCGCCGCCGCAGCCGAATACCGTAATCAGTCGACGCGGACAGAGCGGTCGCAGCGCCTCGAGCAGCTTCAAGGTCGCATCGGGAGTATGGGCGTAGTCGACGATCACGCTCGGCGCTTCGCGGATGTCGGATCCGATGCGTTCGACGCGCCCCGGTACCTGCGGGCAGCCCGCGACACCGCTCTCGATCGCTTCGCGTGCCGCCCCGGCGGCGACGGCCACGCCGCACGCCACCAGCAGATTCTCGATGTTGAAGTCGCCGACCAGCGGCGAGTCGAGTTCGAGATCTCCGAGCGGCGTCGCGACGGTCGCTCGCGTGCCGTCGAGCGAGACGTCGGCGTGCCGTAGTCGGATCTCGGCGTCGGAGCCGGCGTCGCGTGAGACCCGGACCAGCCGTGAACCCGCGCTTTGCGCGGCGGCTACGAAGTCTCCCGCGGAGGGATCGTCGAGGTTCACGACTGCGATCGCGCCGCCCGGCTGGTGGCGCGAGAACAGCAGCGCCTTCGAATCGCGGTAGGAGTCCATGGTGCCGTGGAAGTCGAGGTGGTCCTGGGTCACGTTGCCGATCGCGGCAATGTCGAAGCGGCAGCCTTCGACGCGGCCGAGCTCGAGGCCGTGGGAGGAGACCTCCATCACCACGGTTTCGATGCCGCGAGTGCACATGTTGCGCAGCGTGCGCTGGAGGTCGAGGCTCTCGGGCGTGGTGTTCACCGAGCGTTCGCGGACGTCTGCGTAGCGGATTTCGACCGTGCCGATCAAGCCGACCTTGCGATCGGCGCGACGCAGGATCGATTCGATCAGGTAGGTCGTGCTCGTCTTGCCGTTGGTTCCCGTGACGCCGAGCAGCTGGAGCTCGGCGCTCGGCGAGCCGAAGAAGCGCGTCGCGATCGGAGCCATGGCGCGTCGGCTGTCGGCGGCGACTACCGTGAGGCAGCGCTCCACGTCGAAACCGTCGGGCAGGCGCTCGGCGATGATCGCCGCCGCCCCGTTCGCCACCGCCTGCTCGAGGTAATCGTGCCCGTCCACCACCGCGCCGGGGAGCGCGAAGAACAGGTCGCCGGGGGTGATCTTGCGCGAATCGTATTCGAGTCCGCGAATCACCGGATCGGCGTCGGTCTTGCTCGCGCGCTGCGCGGCGGCCGAAGCGGGCAGGGCGGCGAGGAGTTCGGACATCCGCATCAGCCTTCTCCCGCCAGCTCTGTCGGTGAGGTGTCCTCGAAATAGATGATCACCAACGCCTGCGCGGTCCCGACGATGGTGCCGGCAGGCGGATCTTGTTCGACCGCGCGACCCCGACCGGACATCTTGACACCCAGCTCGGTATTCGCGGTGATCTTCCTCACTTCGGCCGGTGTCAGCCCGCGGAAGTCGGGCAGCAGCATCCGGTCGCCGATCGGTGTGAGTTGCTTGGCGAGCTGCGCGGCGCTGCTCCGGTGAAGCGGCTCCTTCACACGGACACGGGGTCTGGATTCCGGCGCCGGCGCGGTCGCGGTTGCGAGCACGCTGCGGGCCGTCGTGGTGGCGATGGCGGGCTTCGCGAACTCGGCGGGTGCCGCCGCCACGTCGATCGGCTGAGGCGTTGCGATCGGCGCCGGTTCTGCTGTGACTGCGGGGGTTGCGGCGCGCGGCTCGGCGACGTCCGCGGTCAGGGTCCGAACGTCCGGGATCGGCTGGAATTCGGGGGCGTCGCTGTCCGGCTCGGTCACGATCCCGAAGCGCGCGAGTTGCGACGCGGCCAGTTGGGCGAACAGCGGAGCCGCCGCCGCTCCGCCGGTGTGCTGCGGTCGGCGCGGCTCGTCGATCCCGGCGACGATGACGAGCTGGGGGTCGTCTGCGGGGACGATGCCGATGAACCACGCCACGAACCGGTCGTCCGCGTACGTACCCGTTTTGCTGTCGAGCTTCTGCGCCGTTCCGGTCTTGCCTGCGACGCGCACGCCGCGCAGCGCCGCGCGCCTCGCGGTGCCGCCCGGAGCGACCACGCGCTCCATCATCGTGACGACCGCGGCGGCCACATCCGGCCGGACGGCGCGGTGTCGCGGCGGAGGCGCGGCCGGCTGCCAGCGACCGCGCGCGACCCGCGTCGCCTTGACGAGTCTCGGCTGCACCCATTCCCCGCCGTTCGCGAGTGCCGCCGTGGCGGCGGCGATCTGGATCGGGGTGGCGGCGATGCCCTGGCCGAAGGCGATCGTCGCGTGGTCGAGCGGTCGCCACGTCTGCCAGGGGCGCAGCAGGCCCGCCGATTCACCCGGGAAGCCGATGCCGGTCGCGCTGCCGAAGCCGAAGCGTTCGAGCACGTCCGAATGCGCGCGCGGACCGAGCGCGAAAGCGATCTTGGTCGCACCGATGTTGCTCGAGACCTGCAGGATCTCACTCGCGGTGAGCTCGCCGTGTGGATGGCTGTCGTGGATCGTGCTCCCGGGAACCTTGAACTCGCCGTTCTCGCAGTCGTAGCGGTCGTCCGGCGTGGTGGTGCCGTTTTCGAGCGCGGCGGCCATCAGGAAGGCCTTCATCGTCGAGCCCGGCTCGGACGCGTCGAGGAAGCCGTGCGAGCGTGTTGCGCGGTAGTCGATTTCGCGGAAGCGGTTGGGGTCGAAGCCGGGCGCTTCCGCCATTGCGAGGATGTCGCCGGTGCGGGGGTCGAGTGAAATTGCCACGCCGCCGTGCGCTCCGGTTGCCTCGACCGCGCTGCGCAGCGCAGCCTCTGCGTCGGCCTGGAATGCGGCGTCGATCGTGAGCGCGACGTCGCCACCCGCAGTGCTCCAGCGTTCCTTGCCGGCATCGATCAGCAGGCGCCCGCGCGCGTCGCGCTCGGCCGGGAGCCGCAACGCGGTACCGCGTAGCCAGTCGTCCAGCTGCTGCTCGAGTCCGCGCACCCCGACACCGTCGATGTTCGTGAAGCCGAGCAGCGATGCAGCCATGCTGCCCTGCGGGTAGACGCGGCGCGGCTCGTAGACGACGCCGATGCCGTCCATGCCGAGCGCCCGGATGCGTTTGGCCTGCTCCTCGCTGACCCAGCGCGACACGAAGGCAAAAGAGCGCGTCCCCGAGATGCGTGCGGCGATCTTCGCGCTCTCGCGGCCGAGCACCTTCGCGAGCTGGCGCGCGGTGCCGGACTTGTCGCGAATGGCGGCGGGATTCGCGTAGATCGACGGTGCGTCGATGGAGAGTACGAGCTCGCTGCCGTTTCGGTCGTAGATCACGCCGCGTTCCGGCGCGAGCGCGATCGTGCGGTTGGTCTGGCTGGCGCCGCGCTCGATGCCGCGCTCGTCGACTGCGAGATGGGCGGCTCGAACCGACAACGCGAGGAACGGCAGGATCAACAGGATGCGGGCCACGAGGATTCGCCTCGTTCCGACGCCCACGCCCGGCGATCTCATGGACGCGGTCCCGCGGCGACGTCGACGGGCTCGATGTCGATCAGGCGGTCGGGGCGCACGAAACCGCGCTCCGCGGCCAGGCGCGACAGTCGGGCCGGGTCGCGCAGGCGACGACTCTGGGCGGTCAGCAGCCGCTTGCGCTCGAGCAGCTGCTTCTCGGTCTTCATCGCTTCGGCGAGGTCGTAGCGCTGCCGGATGAGGTCGACCCGCAGCGCCGCCAGACACAGCGCGGCGATCAGCGCGCCCACGAGTGCGACCGGGAACAGGCGACTGCGCGGGCGGGATCGGAGCGGCGTACCGGCGATGTCGCGCCCGATCAGCTCGACCTGCCGGCGCCGGCGCTGCCGCGGCGCACCCCTGCGCTTGCGGAAGAGCCGCGTCAGCGGGCCCGCGCTGCTGCGTCGCGCGCTCATGCGGCCTCCGGTTCGGCGGTGCGTTCGGCCGCGCGTAGCCGTGCCGAGCGCGCGCGCGGGTTGGCGCGGATTTCGTCTTCGTCGGCGCCCAACGGTCGCTTGGTGATGATCTTCAAGCGGACGTGATTGCCGCAGATACAGACCGGCGTGCGGGGCGGGCAGGTGCAGCCGCGCTTGGCGTCGCGGAAACAGTTCTTGACCAGCCGATCCTCGGTCGAGTGGTAGGCGATCACGACGATCCGACCGCCGGGCCGGAGCGCGTCGATCGCGGCCTCGAGACCCTCCGCGAGTGCGCCGATCTCGTCGTTCACCGCGATCCGCAGCGCCTGGAAGACCAGCGTGGCGGGATCGTGCTTGCGACCGCCGCCGACTCCCGCCGATTCGATCGCGCGCCGCAGGTCGCCCGCCGAGCGCAGCGGCGCGGCCTTGCGCGACGCGACGATTTCCCGGGCGAGCCGCCGCGCGCCCGGCAGGTCGCCGTAGCGGTGGAACCAGTCGGCCAGCTCCTCGGGCGACGCGGTTCGCAGCAAGCCCGCTGCGGTGAGCGCTGCGTCCGGATCCATGCGCATGTCGAGCGGGGTCTCGTCCGCGGTGTCGGCGCTGAAGCGGAAGCCGCGTTCGGGATCGTCGATCTGCGGCGACGACACGCCGAGGTCGAGCAGCACGCCGTCCACGCGCTCTTCACCGGCATCGTCGAGCACCCGGCGCAGCTCGCGGAAAGACGCGCGGAACAGCCGTGCGCGCTCGCCGTAGGCGGCCAGCCGCCGCCGCGCCGCCGCGAGCGCGTTCGGGTCGCGATCGAGCCCGATCAGACGCCCGCGCGGAGCGGTTCGCTCGAGAATCGCTGCCGCGTGGCCGCCGCCACCGACGGTTCCGTCGACGATCACGGCGTTGGGCTGGAGCTCCAGAAGAGACAACGATTTCTCCAGGAGCACGGATCGATGATCGAACTCGGTGGCCACAGTGGTGGGGCTTCTCCCGCCGGTACCCCCAAGGACGGGCCGATCGCGGCGGGTGGCTGGGGTGCCCCGGAGCCCTCTGGCTCCCAGGAGCGTTCCGTCCCCCCCATGTGACTCGACGCTCGCCGCGACGAGGCACTCCGAGGACACCCCAACCTCTCAGCTGGAGGAGTCGAACTCCTCCAGCCCCCCCACCTCAAGACTCCTTGCGTTTCAGACCCGACATCTTCGAAGAGATCTCCGGGAAGCGAGCCTGGGTTTTCAGCAGATCCGCGTCGAAACGCGCTTTATCCCAAAATTCGATGCGCGGTCCCACGCCTGCGATCGTCACTTCGCGCTCGATGCCGGCGTGTTCGCGCAAGTACTGCGGAACCAGGACTCGCCCCTGCTTGTCGATGGGGCACTCGGTTGCTCCCGAGAGCATCATTCGCTGGTAGGCCTGGGCGTCGAGATCCTCGGTGGCTCGTTCGACGATGTTGCGCTCGAGTTCGCACCAGTCCTCGTAGGGGTAGAGATGGAGGCACTCGTAGGCGGTGGTCAGGATCGGCGCCTGCTGGCTGCGGCGCTCGAGCTCGGTCCTGAATCCCGCCGGAATGCTCATTCTGCCCTTCGTGTCCATCGTGTGCGTGAATCTTCCGCGAAACATCGGACGGGGCGCCGCTCCTTGCGTTCGGTGGTTTCGTTATCCCACTTCATCCCACCTGCCCCCACCGTGATACCCTTTTAATCCACCTCATGGGCAAGTTCAATCAAAAAAAACGGGTTTCTTGGCTTCTCGATGCACTTTTTTTCGAGACAGCGTTCTAAACCCAATATGTGGTGGTAGCGCGCGATCGAACTACAAGATCGCGACATCGAATTTGGAACTTTTTTGGTGGGATCGGGTTCAGGAAGCGCCGAGATCCGGGAAATCCGCGCGGTGCACCTGGATCACCGGGGCGAGGATGCGGTCGAGCCGGCTGCCGCGAAGGAGATCGGCCGAATCGGGCAGCTCGGGCGGGGTCGGAGCGAGGATCGAGTCGAGGACGGCTGCGGTGCCCTCGCGGACGCCGGACAGCGCGTAGCCGCCCTCCAGCAGGAAGGCGACGCGGCCGCCGCAGAGCTCTTCGGCCAGCTGCCGCACGATGGCCGCCATCGCGGCGAAGCCGTCGCCGCTGAGCTGCATGTCGGCGAGCGGATCGTCGGCGTGGGCGTCGAAGCCGCACGAGACCAGCATGAAATCCGGTCGGAACCGCCGCGCTGCGGGGACCAGGATGCGTTGGCAGACCCCGACGTACTCGGCATCGCCGCAGCCCGCGGGCATCGGGACGTTGATGGTGTAGCCGGCGCCACGGCCGTGCCCCGTTTCCGATGCGGCGCCGGTTCCGGGGTAGTAGGGGAACTGGTGCGTCGAGACGTAGAGGACGCTCGGATCGTCTTCGAACGAGTGCTGGGTGCCGTTGCCGTGGTGGACATCCCAATCGAGGATCAGCACGCGTTCGACGCCGTCTTCGGCCTGGAGCGCCCGAGCTGCGACGGCGACGTTGTTGATCAGACAGAACCCCATCGCGCGATCGGACTCGGCGTGGTGGCCGGGTGGACGGATCGCGGCGAGGCCCGCGCGCGCGCTCCCGGCCGCGATGCTTCGCACCAGGTCGATGCTGCTTCCGGCCGCGAGCAGTGCGATGTCGAGACTCTGCGAGCAGACGTAGGTATCGGCATCGAGCTGCGCGGGAGCGCGAGCGCAGGCGCGGGCGAGGCGTTCGAGGTGCTCCGGCCCGTGGATCCGCCGGATCTCGTCCGGCGTCGCCGGTCGCGGTGCGAGCGATTCGAAGCGGTCCCGGCGCGGGGCGAGCGCATCGCGGACCGCGATCAGGCGTTCGGGGCGTTCCGGGTGCCCGGAAGGACCGCTGTGGTCGAGAAATCGCGGATCTTCGACGACGGCGGTCACGCGGCTGGCGTCCATCGCGTAGAATGGTATCTGAGGCCCAATGCTGCGGCGAATCTTCCGGACGACAGGGCCTTGAACGAACCGGGCGTCATCGCGATCACGGGACTGCGGACCTTCCTGGGGGAGCGGCTCGCCGAGCGGTTGCTGCGCCGCAGCCCGTCGCTGCGGATCGTCGGCTTCGATACACGACGCCCGCCGGGTCTGGATTCGCGCATCCGCTTCGACGCGATCGACCTGACCGCGCCGGGCGCCGCCGCGGAGCTGGCCGAGCGGCTGGTCGACGAGGGCGTCGAGGTGCTGGTGCACGCCGCATTTCGCCGCGACGCGACGGCGGATCTCGCCCGCGACCGCGCGCTCGAGACCGATGGGAGCCTGCGCGTGATCGACGCCTGCGTCGACGCACGGGTCGCTCGCATCGTGCTCGCTTCGAGCACGATGCTGTACGGCCCCCGGTCCGACAACCCGAACTTCCTGACCGAGGACCATCCCTTGCGCGGCCATCCCGACGCGCACTCGGTGGCGAACCGCATCGAAGTCGAGTCGCTGCTCGCCGACTGCGCCCGACGGACGCCCCAGCTCGAGGTGACGGTCCTGCGGAGCTGCTGGGTGCTCGGGCCGAACTTCGACGACCGGGTGAGTCGCTACTTCTCGCTGCCGGTGGTCCCGAAGCTGCTCGGCTACGACCCGATGCTGCAGTTCGTCCACGAAGACGATTACCTCTACGCGTTCGAGTGCGCCGCGCTGGAGTCGCATCCGGGAGTCTTCAACGTCGTCGGGCGGGGCATCCTGCCGATCGCGACGTTGCTGCGGCTCGGCGGGCGGCGCCCGATCGCATTGCCGGCGCGACTGTTGTATCGCATGGCCTACTACCCGGGGCAGCGACTTACGGGCGACCCGCCGGCCGCGTTCTACGACTATCTGCGTTATCTCTGGGTTGCGGACGGCGCGCGGGGCTGGGACGCGTTCGGTGAGTCCGTCTACTCGACCCGGGAAACCTGGATCGAATTCGTGTCTGCGCGCCGTTCTCGGAGCGCAGGCTGATGGGGAACGACGTGGCGGACGGGCTCGAGGACGAGCGGCCTTCGGAAGGTCGGGCCGAGGCGGATGCCGAAGCGGAGCTGCGTCGGGCGCTCGCCGACTTGCGCGGCAACATTCGCACGCGCTTTCCCGTCGAGCCCGCTCCCCGGCCGGATGAGTCGGGCGGGCCGGCCGTCGATCTGGAAGGCTTGTGGAACAGCGCGCGCCGTCGGCTCGGAACCATCGGCATGAGCGAGCACAGCGCCGACGTCGACGAGTTCGGCATGGACGCCGAAGCGCTGCGCCGGATCCAGCCGTTGCTCGATTTCCTGGCCGAACGCTTCTGGCGGGTGGAGGCGCGCGGGCTCGAACACCTGCCCGCCGAGGGGCCCTGCCTCCTGGTCGCGAACCGCGCGGGGCTGTTGCCCTGGGATGGGCTGATGCTCGCCCACGTGTTGCAGCGCGCACGGCCCGATCGCGAGCGACCGCGCTTCCTGGTGGCGGACTCCGGGCTGCAGTGGCCGTTCGTGCACGCGACGATCGCGCAGCTCGGCGGCGTTCGAGCCTGCCGCGAGAACGCCGAACGTCTGCTCGCTTCGGGCCGCATCGCGATCGCGTTTCCCGAAGGTGCGCACGGAGCGACCAAGGCCTGGCCCGATCGCTACCACCTCCAGCGTTTCGAGCGCGACGGCGTGGTCCGGCTCGCGCTCGCGAGCGGGGCTCCGCTGATTCCCGTCGGCATCGTGGGCGCGGAAGAGGTGCACCCGTTGATGGCGAAGATCAAGGGTCCGGCTCGGCGCGTCGGGCTGCCGTTCGTCCCGGTCACGCCGACCTTCCCGCTGCTGGGTCTGCTCGGCCTGCTGCCGCTGCCGAGCAAATGGGTGATGTGGATCGGCGAGCCGGTTTCGCTCGAACACCTCGAGGCGGATGCCGACCCGCTGGCGATTGCCCGCGAAGACGAAGCCGTGCGGTCGCGCATCGACGAGCTGGTGAAGCGAGCGTTGGCGCGACGCGAGTCGATCTGGACCTAGCCGGGTGCTGAAAAGGGCCGGTTCCGATTCATCCGCACGAGCTTGGGGGGCCTGTCGCTCCCTGATCGGCTGACGGTCGCGGCAGGCCCCCCAAGCTCGCGCCGCTTCGAGTCGTTCAAGCGCAATCGCCGAGGTGCAGGCTCGGAGAGCCTCCCACTCGTCCCGATAGAGCGCGTTTCCGGCACCGCCCGGCAGGCGCAAGGACCGGTCGAATCCCGCGTACGGAGTATCGGTCGATTCGTCGGCGATCGGAGCCGCGAAATCGATGATGTCGTGAACGCGAAGGTCGGCTCGTCGTGCCGGCGCGCGATGTGGGCTAAGGCTCGTCGGGATCCGGTGGCGGGCTGCTGCCGGGATCGGCGGCCGGGGTCAGCCGGTCGATCGCCTGCGCGACCTTTTCGAGGTTCTCGTTCAGCGAGGCGATGTCGGAGCGGCGCGGCAGATCGAGGACCTTGAAGACGCGCTCCATCGCGTTCTGGACCAGTGCGTCGACGTCGGGTTTTCCGAGCGCGATCCAATCTGCGAGCTTGCCGGTCTCGTCGTCGCTGAGCCGGATGGCTTTGCGGACGTTTCGCTGGAAGTCGTCGATGCTGTCGGAGGCGTCGTCGACACCCCTGCGGAGTGCGCCGTAGAGGGCGTCGCCACCGCGGTGGATCAGGTCGGAGAGCAGGGATCCGGGAACGCTCCGTTGTGCGCGCTCATTGTCTACCAGGATCTGCGACAGCGCGACCGAGGTGATGTCCTCGCCGGTCTCGTTGTCGATGACCTGGACGTCCTCGTGGTTCTCGAGGAGCTCGGCGATGCCCTTGAGCGTGATGTAGCGACTCGTCTGGGTGTTGTAGAGCTTTCGGTTCGCGTAGCGCTTGATGAGCACGGTCATGGGGGAGCCTCGTTGCGAACCCGAATCGATACCACTCAGGCGATCACGCTAGCCCACGCGGCGGTTCGGGTCAGCCCTGGACGGGGACGCGCTGGACCCGCGGGCGATTCGAGCCCGGTGTTCGGGTCCGGGTCCGGGCGGCGCCGCTCCGGCTCCTGCTGGTCGCCTGGCGTTCCGGTTGCGGGCTCGCGCGCCGCACGCCGAACTCCCACAGGACTTCACGCAGACCGAGGAAGGCGCGCAGGACCGTACGCGCTTCGGTGTCGGTGCGCGCCCGCTCCTCCCAGACTGCGATTTCGTCGTCGATCGCGCTCGCGATCGATTCCAGCACTCTCGCAGAACCGTCGATCGCGTTGGCGCCCAGATCGTTTCCGAGCGATTCGAAGAGCTTCGCGATCGGGCCGAGCAGTCGGCTGGCGTCGGACGCGCCGCCGCCCGAGCTCAGCGCCGCGGCATCGATCAGCGCGCGCACGGCGGCGAAGCTCTCGGCGGCGGCGGCTCGGCCGTGCAGGCGGGCGCGGTTCAACGCCTCGGCGACGGTCTTCGGCGGCGGCTCGATGCCTTCGGCCGCGTACGGGTCGCGGGGTTCGCTCGGATCGATCCTTCGCCGTTGTCGGTTTGCTTCGTTCATGCTCTCACCCCCCGGCGCTTCGTTCGAAGATCAGGTCGGCCACGTGCCCGAGTCCCGCGAGATCGTGGACGTCCTCGGCGAGTTCGGGAATCGTGCCCCAGTAGCGCCCCTGCCGTTCGGTGCGTCGTTGCAGTGACTCGGTCGCGCGCACGTCACGGCGGACCTGCTCAGCGTATCCCGTCGCCGCGGCGATCGCCGCCTGCGCAGCGGCTTCGGCCGGAAAGTCGGGTCCTTCGCTGTTCGCGAGCGCTTCTTCGAGCTTGGCGACATCGGTCGCTGCGGGAGGCGTGTCGGCTGCGAGCGGCGGCACGCCCGAGTCGCCCGGCCAGCGGTGGATGCGGTTGATCAGCACCGCGGACAGCGGCACGCCGGTCGCCTCGAGCCGGTCGTGCAGCTGCTCGGCCTGCAGCGCCGATTCGCGCGCCGGTCCCGCGACCAGGACGAACGCGGCCTCGGGGCCGAGCAGCAGCTCGCGGACCTGGATCGCCCGGTCGCGGAAGCCCTCCGACATGTGCTCGAACGCCATCAGGAATTCGGAGACGTCTTCGAGAAAGCCCAGGCCGGAGATCCGCTCGAGCAGCTGCAGCACCTTGCGCGCCCCGCGGTGGAAGACCTTGAATCCGAAACGCCCGGCCGCCATCGCGGGGTGAATCAGGATCTGTACGATGCGGCTCTCGAGAAAGTCGACCATCCGCTGCGGCGCATCGAGGAAGTCGAGCGCGTGTTGCGCGGGCGGCGTGTCGACGACGACCAGATCGAAGCGCCCCTGCTCGCACAGTTGGAAGACCTTCTCCATGGCGGAGTACTCGACGCTGCCCGCGAGAGCGTCCGAGACGTGCCGGTAGATCGGGTTCGCGAGCACGTTGTCGCGTGCGGCCGGGTCCTCGGAAAATCGCTCCACGAGATCGTCGAAGGTCCGCTTCATGTCGAGCATCATCGCGAACAGGCCGCCGTCCTCGGGGACGCCGAGAGCGGTGAGCTGATCGCGCGGAATCTCCTGCGGTTCGTTGCCGAGCTGGCCCACACCGAGTGCGTCGGCGAGTCGCCGAGCGGGGTCGATGGTGATCACGGCGACCTTGCGATGCCGCCTGGCGGCTTCGAGTGCGAGCGCGGCCGCGACCGTGGTCTTGCCTACGCCGCCGCAGCCGACGCAGACCACGATGCGGCCGAGCTCCAGCGATTCCTCGGCGAATTGGCTCGCGTTCACGCCACCTCCCAGGATGGGACCGCAACGAGCGCCGAAGCCAGCGTTTCGATCTCGCGAGGTCCCTCGATGCCGCCTTGCAGCCGCGGCAGGATGACCAACGGCAGTGCCGTGCCCGCGGCGATCTCAGTCACGAAGCCCGAATTCAGCTCATGGCGCAGTCGCAGCGTGCGCGCGCAGGCCGCGAGCTGGCTGGGCGGCGGCAGTGCGCCCAGCGCAATCGAATCGGGCAGTCGCGCCAGCACCTCGTCGAGGTCTTCGAGGCCGGTCGGAAACGGCGCGGGTGCGACGGCGTTCACCACGACGCGATCGACCGCGATCGCGAGGTCGGACCGGACCCGCGCGATCAGTTCGTTGGTCTCTCGAACGGGCAGTTCTTCGGCGAGCGTCACCGGCAGCAGCAGCGTGCGGTCGGGGTCCTCGATCAGCGCCTCGACGGCCTCGGTGTGCTGATGCAGGGGGCCCGCGCGAACCGCCGAGACGACGACCCGCGGCACGTCGAGAAAGGTCACGCCGTGCCCGGTCGCGGGCGCATCCACGACGATGTAGTCGTAGCGCGGACTCCCGTCGGGATCCCGTAACTGGTCGAGATGCCAGATCTTTCCGAGCGTGATCAGCTCCCGCCAGCCCGGTGCGGCACCCATCAGCTGCTGGAAGGCCTGGTTGTGCATGACCGAATCGACCAACGGCTTCAGGCCGATCTGGAGCGCGAGATACTCGCCGAGCGCCGCGAACGGGTCGATTCGCATCGCGTGGATACCGGGCATGAGTTCGCGGCCCGCGTAGCCGACCGCGGGCGAGCCCGGACACAGCAGCCGCGGAATATGCTCGTCGCGGCCCATTTCGGCCACGAGGACCCGTTTCCCGGCCTTCGCAGCCGCAACCGCGAGCGCTGCGGCGACCGTGGTCTTCCCGGTTCCGCCCTTGCCCGTCACGATTACGACCCGTCGCTCGAGCAGCGAGCGGGGAGCGTCAGGAGCCAAGGAATCCTCCGGGTATGCGATGTGGGCGGGGGGATGCCTGGCCTCTCAAGCGAAACGCCGGCGACTCCGAAACAGTCGAACAGGGCCCGGAAACCGCCTCGAACCGTAGCACAGCGGATCCGGTCGGCCGGGCCGGCCGACCGAGGGGATTGAACGACTTGATCGTCACCTGCCAAGAATGCCAGACGCAATTCCAGTTGGATGACGCCAAGGTGCCCGCAACCGGTATTCGCGTCCGCTGCTCGCGCTGCAAATGTGCGTTCTTCGTAGAGTCTCCCCACCGTCCCGATCCCGACCACGCGTCGCAGCTCGCCCGGGAGACGCTCGCGGGCGCCCAGGCCCCCGGCGGCGAAGCTTCGAGCGTTTCGGACGAGGAGAGCGACTGGCAGTTCAATGAAGATGTCGATGGGGGCGCCGGGAAGGATTCCGGCGACGACCTCGTCGCAGCTCGCAGTGCGGTCGACGCCCTGCTGGGCGGCGTGTCGGCGCCTTCGGTCGATCCGTCCGCACGGGAGCCCGATGCATCCGAGTCGCCCTTCGACCAGCTCGCGGACGACGACGACCTGAGCATTCCGGACACGGATTTCTCGGCCGGGCCCGAGCCGGAGGAGGATCCGAACGCGATCACGCTGGACCGCGCGACGTGGAATGGGCCGGTCGAGGATGCGTCACCCGATTCCGGTCTCGATCTCGACGGGCCCTTCGCCGCGGGCGACGCCGGCGCGTCGCCGGAGCGGCCGCAGCCCAGCGTGCCCGAGAGCGCCGCGGATGTCGCCGAACCGTTCGGCGAAGAGTCCGAAGACCTCGGAAGTCCGGCCGGCTGGGATTTCTTCGAAGACAACGACGCGCCGCCTTC